>Ga0182024_10017208_pt1 | contig 13609 bp, 12 predicted proteins | sample P32metaG_FD_120480 | JGI IMG/M metagenome (GOLD analysis project Ga0182024, IMG submission 120480) | Permafrost microbial communities from Stordalen Mire, Sweden - P3-2 metaG (Illumina Assembly) | ecosystem: Environmental > Terrestrial > Soil > Wetlands > Permafrost | place: Sweden: Stordalen... | reverse complement strand
ATCGGGAACTGGAACTTCTGCATCGCCGGATGAATCCGTCGTTGACTCAGCAGGTGCAGGTCGCGTAACGTGCGGAAAGTCGGGAGCCGCCGCTTTCAACTAAACCCGGGACAATTTCCTGCTGGAAGGAGGCGTGCTGATAGCATTGTTCTGGTGGGCATGGGGCCGGTTCGGTAAGAGCCAATCGGAGCAGCGGGAAATTCTATTGTTTGGCCTGGTGGATAGCTTTCTTGCTGTGCTCGTCGCCAGGGTTCTTGCCGCCGCCCTCCCTTTTCGCGAAAGGCCCATGCGTGTTGCATCGCTTCACTGGCAATTACCACACGGCATCGATCAACAGGCGTTGGTCCATTGGAGCTCGTTTCCCAGCGACCACGCAACACTCGCTTTCTGCCTGGCGGGGATTTTGTGGCAGGTTTCAAAGCCGTTAGGTAGCATCGCCGCATTGCAAGCGTTCTTCGCAGTGGGCCCGGCGCGAATTTATTGCGGGATACACTACCTAACAGACGTCCTCGCGGGCGCCGTACTGGGAATCGGCATCGCCTTCCTGGCCAGGATTACTTTTCTTCGGCTGAAAGTGGCGCGTCCTGCTACTCGCTGGTTGGAAAAACATCCATCTTCTTTCTATGCTGTTCTCTTTATCTGGACTTTCGAAATGGCTGAAATGTATGACAGCGTGCGAAGCTTCTTTCAGACCGTAGGAATAACCGAAATGTTGAAAACCATGTTCCATCTCCGGACCACGCTGCTCCTTCATGGCGTTCAGGGCGTCCATGCTTACTCCGCACAAATCCTGGGAGGGACATTCGCGCAGGCATTTGCGAACGCGTTCGCACTGATCACAAGGTGGCGTTAAGAAATTCCGGCGTGGATGCGTTTCCAGGGTTGGAAATTCGTCCCTCACTCATTGCATCAGAAATGAAGAATGGTTCTCACGTGTTGCTATTTTTCCCTCCCTTAAAACAAATATGCTAAACCGGGAGCAAGCTGCTTATTACTCGGGAGACACGGAAGTTGACGACGGCGGAAGGCACAGCAGGGTCATTTGCGGGTCAATCAGCAGTTTTTTCGGAGAAATGGCGCTCGTAAATTGAAACGAAGTCTCATCTCCCGACGTGACAATGTCCCCCAGAAACGCCGGTTTCCCGCTTTGCCCCTGCCCGTAGACCGGCACTCGTAGAACGAAATCGTCCGGAACATTTTTCTGGGTCAATTTGCCCTTCACTAGGAATCCTTTCGGCCCGGGACGCACCGTGAACTCCACTTCGTAAGCAGGGATGCCTGTTGATCTCACATATTGATCGAAGAACCAATCCATCGAGTGACCGCCTTCGATGGCCATAGAAGGGGTCATGGCGCGTTCGACGGCCTTCTGGAAATCCTCGGTGGTCAGGGCGCGGTGCCGATGCGATTCCACAAGCGCGTGCAAGAGCGTGATAAATCTCTCGTCAGGATTTTTCGATGCGGGGTCCTGCATCATCATCCGCAACATATGAAACACCCAGGCGCCCTTGCCGTAGATGATCTTCTGATAGGCATCCGGATCGCGTGATGAATCCAGGCGCATTCCGTGCGCCAAAGGCCCCGCATCGTCCACCGTGTTCTGCTGCCCGGAAGCGGGAGCCGTCAAAGCCTTGCGGTATTGGTCAAGCCAGTGAGCGAGCAGGTGTGTGCCGGGCCTTTCCGAGTCGGCGCCGACCAGGGCGACATAGTTTGCCAGCCCTTCTTCGAGCCATTGATCCCGATAATTGTCCCAGCCGACGACGTTCCCCCACCATTGATGGGCCACCTCATGGAAGGGCATGACGACATTGTAGGATTCCTGCATGTTGTTGCTGATTCCTGCGTGCTGTTGAGTGGTGACAGGCAGGAAGGAAAGAGCGGGCAGGTAGAGCAGTCCGGGGAATCCTTGCCCCATGTTTCCCGGGAGCTGAGAGACGACCAAGTCGTGAAAGGGAAAGTTACCCATCCACTGCTGTTCAAAACGAATCGCGTCCGAAATTTCAATACCGACTTCCCTTAGTTCGCCGGCAACCGGCAACGTGGGGTCCTCGATAAATGTGGGAGGGGGGCTCAGCCGCTTATTGGGCCTGCCCTGCTCCGTGATCATGGGTCCGGTGGGAGCCTGCGCTCGAAGTCGTTCCATGAGGGCGTTTTCGAGCTGGCCATTCGCCGCCACTTGAATTTTGATTCCGTCGACGGTCTCCATATTGACGACTTTGAAATCGCCAAGATTGAATCCGGCGATGGAAGTTTGTCCTTCGGATCTCCAGTGGCCAACACGCTGGTCGCCTTCCTCGTGCTCTTCGACTTTTTCACCGGTGGCCACGAGCTGCAATTTGCGCGGCCAGCGAAAATTCATATCAAACGTCGCAAATTGCCCCATTCCGCCTATGCGTGGATACCAGGTGCCTCGATCCCCGACAAAATACACGCCATTTCCCGCGTCGCTGATCACGTTTCCGCGATAGGTCAAGTGGATTCGATAGGTTTGGCCCGATCGAGCGGGCTCCGGCAGAAATACAAACACAACGTCGTTGCCCTGCTCGGCCAACTGGTGATCGTCAAGGGTATCGTTCTGAAAAAAATCAAGCGCGTTGCCCGCATCGTCCTGCACCGATTGCACGTTCAGGTAGCGTGAGAGTCCCAGCGCGATTCCGCGCTCCCCCGCGCGTTCCACCCGCAATTCGATTTTCGCCGCGCCCTCCAGCGAACTGTCAGGATCGATATTCGTATCAATTGCGTAGGAGACCGGCGCGAATGCAGGCGCGGCCGAGGGCGTATCAATTCCCTCAAACGAAGCCCACATGTCGTAAAAGCGGTTTCCCTTTGCCCATCGTTCCTGGCCAATCAATACGGAATCGCCTCTGCGGCTGTCGACGAGCACATCGAACGCTCCCAAGCGATCGTCCAGGAGTTCCGAATAGAAAAACGGGGCACGGGTCTCCGCTGTCCAGTCGAGCAGGAGTCTCACGGATTGGCCGGGATTCAGGTTGGGCAGGGATTTGTTCCAGGTGTCTGCGAATTCTTCATCGGCCTTTGGGACCGCGCCGGCATGGCGCAGCTGTTCGAGAATTTCATCCGCCGATCCATCATCAAAGCGCAGGTAGGCGCCGGAGAAGTTCTGGTACAATAGCGGCACGCCCAGAAAATGCGCCAGGGACTGCCTTTCGGCAGGGTCGCGCAGATTCGCGCTGATGCGGCCGCTGCCTGAAAACACAGCGCCCGTTACGCGACCGTCATACGCTTCGATCAAACCGATGGTGCCCTCGGAGAACGTCAGGCTCACGGCATCGCGCCGGAGACGGAGATCGCTGACCGAATAAATTTGCGCGGGGTCGATGCGCAGGTCGTTGAGAGCCTGATAGATTTCCCTGGGCCGCAGAGTGGACGCGGTGGGGGATGAATTCGCCCGAGCGGCAGAACTTCCAAACATCGCCAGCGACGCCAAGGCCAATGAAGCCGCAAGGACTGCCCGGTTCCCAATGTGCATGGTGGATCGACTGTAGCAATATTGGGCATCAACCAGCAAGGAGCAACAGGAATATCCAGCCTGCCTTGATAAAATGGGGTTATGCAGTTCTCCGCAGCGCGTCCTTTCCGGTTGCTCGCGGCTTTGTGCCTTGCCGCGGCAGTTCCTTTGGCCGCGTCCGCCGATACGATTTATCTGAAAAATGGCAGGAAAATCACCGCGGACCATGTGGTCCAGGAAAACGGCCAGGTCAGCTACGAAACGGCTGAGGGCAAGCTAAGCCTGCCCGCCTCCATTGTCGATCACGTCGTGCGCGATGCTGCGCCGCTGGAATCCACGGCTGGGGCGGCGAGGGACCGCGCCGCCAATCTCCCGATCGCGCCTCCAGACGCCCTGGGGCAGACAGGCAACAACGATGCAGCCCGTGCCGCGGTACTCGACGGCTCGATTGACGCTGAGTTGCTGGACAAACTTGAATCCGAAGCCTCCGCAAATCCCAGCGCGACGACAGTGGCCCGTGTGGTCGCGGCGGAAAGCGCTGCGGCGCAATTTGAAATCAGCGTGGGCGATTTCGAAAAGGCGGCGGATCACTATACGGCGGGTCTTCGGTTTGCTCCCGATAACGTCGGATTGCTGCTGGAAGCCGCATATCTTCACCTTCGCAGCAGCGAGTACTCGGCGGCTCTTGATCTGCTTGACCGCGCGCGGCGCATCGAGCCGGATTCCTTCGACGCGGCTAAACTCGCCGGCTGGGCGTACTATGGGCTGAATCGCGTTTCCGACGCAGTTGCCGAGTGGAAACGCGCCCTCGCTCTGAAGCCCGACGAGGAAGTGCAGCATGCCCTCGAAAAGGCCGAACGCGACGCGCAGGAGGAAGCTTCCTACAGCGAGGGAGAGACGCAGCACTTCCACTTGCTATACAACGGGGCTGCCGCTCCGGAACTGGCGAGTGCGGTTCTTCAGACGCTCGAAGCCGATTTTTCCGAAATCTCCAATACTTTGAACTACGTGCCGCCCGAAGCTATTGGCGTGGTTTTGTATACGAATCAAACGTTCATGGACATTACGCGCGCGCCCGGCTGGGTGGGGGCGCTCAATGATGGCCGGATTCGCGTTCCGGTGGAGGGCCTGACCAGCGTCACCGATCAGCTGGCGCGCGTGCTCAAGCACGAGCTGACGCATAGTTTCGTCGGGCAGATGACGGGGCAGCGCTGCCCCGTATGGCTGCAGGAGGGCATCGCGCAATATATGGAAGGCAAGCGCAGCCGGAGCGCCGCCGCTGCGTTGTCCTCCGCCTACGAGCATCACATGGAATTTTCTCTCGCGTCCTACGAGACATCCTGGCTGAACTTGCCGCCGGAAACTGCGGCCAAGGCGTACGCGTGGTCGCTAGCCGTCGTCGAGGCGATGGTGGCTAATGATGGCATGGATGATGTGGAGCGAATCCTGGAACGGATCAACGCGCAGTCATCGACCGAAGACGCCATTCATGCGGTCCTGCACGATTCTTATGCGGACCTCATGCAATCGACGGTGGAGTATTTGCGGAAAGCGTACCTCTGAAAATCAGTTCGTTTTTCCGAGTTTTTCAGTGCGTGTCCGTTTTTGTAGCGCCCGCCTTCAGGCGGGCAAAGTTAAGCTGAACTCATGTTCGCCTGAAGGCGAGCGCTACAAATTGGCTAGCAATCCAGCCAGCAGCGCAGCGCGCTCGGGCAGCGACCGAAGGACGATGTTTTCGCTTGGGCTATGCGCGCCTTTGCCGATAGCGCCGAGGCCGTCGAGCGTGGTCACTCCCAACGCCGCGATGAAATTTCCGTCGGAGGCTCCGCCAACGAAGGCCTCTCCCAGCGTGATGCCCATTTCATTTGACATAGCGCATGCTTTGGCGAAAAGCGAGGCGCTCATTTTTCGTTCCATGGGAGGGCGGTTGAATCCTCCCGCGACATGCAGCTTTACGCCCTTCAGAATCGGGCGCAACGCGCGGAATTGTCGTTCGAGAGCGCGCATATCCGTGGGGTTCGAGGCCCGCACGTCGATCAGCACGCGCGCGCGTTCGGGCACGACGTTCGAACGAGTTCCGCCCTCGATTACGCCTGCATTCGCGGTGATTCCGCGGCGGGGCTGATTCCATTTCCGGATGCGCGCGACCTGAAGAGCGATTTCTTCGATCGCGTTGATCCCGTCCCCAGGATTGAGGCCCGCGTGGGCGGCTCGTCCAGTGGCGGAAATTTCGAACTCACCGACGCCTTTGCGGCCGGTTTTGACCTTACCCTCCGGTCCCAGCGCGGGCTCCAGGACAAGGACAGAGTCGCTGCGCCGCGCTTCACGTTCGATTGCCGCGCGCGATGTTTCGCTGCCAATTTCTTCGTCGCTCGTCCACAGGAAGACAATTCGTTTTTTGGGAACGAAAGCAGCGGCCGCAAGTGCGTCCACGGCGAATAGCGCAATTAACAGCCCGCCCTTCATGTCAAATACGCCTGGGCCCCAGGCGCGTCCTCGCGAAACGCGAAAGGGCATTTGCGCGATTGTTCCTGTCGCGTAAACAGTATCGAGATGGCCTAGAACGAGAATCTGCCCGCTTGCGCGCTTTACGATTGGACCTAATACCGCCCGGATGTGGTCGCCGCGTCGTTTTTGAGGCAGCAAGGTGACAGTTGCACCGCGGCGTTTCCATTCCGCCGCCACGCTGTGGCCGAACCTGTCCACTGCGACTTTATCGAAGCTGGAGGATTCGGCGCGCACGAATTGGCCGAGCAGTCGCGTCATGGCGGCCTCGCGTGGCCGCAGCCAATCGAGCAGAGCGCACATTGTAGGGGGGCTGTTCACTGCGAGGCCATGCTAACAACCGGTCAGGTTGCGGGCAACCCCTCGCTGCCGGGTAGAGCGGAAATTGAGACCGTGGATCAATAGCTGGCAGGTTCTGGCAGGGGTCTGGCAGGGCTTGGCGAGGCTCACCTGAAGGATATATACCGAAACGCTGCATCAATATTTCAAATGTGTTACATTCAGATTAATAATCTGTAACATTGTGGCAATCGCGGGCCGGATTTACGCCGCTCGCCCAAAAGCTATGAGAATCACCTGGCTGCTTGTTGCATGCCTTTGCTTCCCGCTTCATTCATGGGCGCAATCCCAGAAGTCGAACGATGTAGTTTCCGTCAGGGAACTCAGCATTCCGCCCAAAGCTCATCGCGCCTTCGAGCAGGGCGCGGAGCTCCTGGTCAAAAACAACGCCGTAGAGAGCTTGCCCCTGTTTCAACGCGCGGCCGGGGAATTTGCCGGCTATTACGAGGCTTACTACGAGATGGGTGTGGCCGACCTGAAGTTGCGGCGCCTCCCGGATGCAGCACAGGCTTTTCAGAAGTCCATCGACCTGAGCGGCGCGCAGTATTCGCGGCCGTTGCTGGCCCTGGGCGCAGTTCTTGCCTACCAGGGAAAATATACCGAAGCTGAAGGAGTGATCAACAAGGGACTGGCTCTGGATCCGGCGTCCTGGTCGGGCCACTATTATCTGGGCTGGGTGTTGTCCAGCCTGAACCGATTGGAAGAGGCCGAGAAAAGCGTCCGCGAAGCGGTCCGCCTGAAGTGCGATTCCCCGGAAGCAATGCGCCTGCTTGCCGATATTCACAGTCGCGAGAAGGATTACCGTTCCCTAGTGAACGATCTGGATGAATATCTCAAACTTGATCCCGATAGCCCCATTGCCGTCAGAGCCCGGGCCCTTCGAGGAACTGCTCAACGATTGCTTGACGTATCCCAGAGCAGCTCTGCCCTCGTACAGCCGCAAAATTAGCCCGACCGGATCAAAATCTCGAACGATCCGGGTGATCCGCGTTTGCTGCCCGCCTTGTTTCGCATATAATTCTAGATCTAAGCTTGCGCCGGCTGGTTCCACCTTATTTCTCCGGACGCTCCTTGAGGCAACGAGATGATTCTTGACAGCATTGGCATCCAGAAATATCTGCCGCACCGGCCACCTTTCCTGATGGTGGATACGATCGTTGAAATTGAGCGGCTAAAGCGCATCGTGGGCGTAAAAAGCGTGTGCATTAATGAAGCTTATTTCCAGGGCCATTTCCCGGGAAAACCCATCATGCCGGGCGTCCTGATCATCGAGGGCATGGCGCAAACCGGCGGGCTGCTGTTGCTCCTGGAAATTCCCGATCGGGACAAAAAGTTGCTGTATTTCGCAGCCGTGGATGAGGCGCGATTCCGCCGACCGGTCGTTCCGGGAGACCAGTTGCGCATGGAAGTTACCGTGCTCAAGTGGCGGCAGACATTTTGCAAGCTGCATGCAATTGCCACGGTGAATGATGAAGTGGCGGCCGAAGCTACCTTGAAGTGCATGCTCGTGGACCGCGATCCTGTCATCACGCCCGCCAAAGCGACTGTGGGTGCGCTTGACGAGTAAAATTGTTGAGTGAACTTGATGAGGAAAATTGATGAGTGAAGTCGATTCACGCGCCGTCATCTCTCCGACCGCCCGCATCGGAGGCGGGGTCCGCGTGGGCGCATTTGCAGTGGTGGGAGACGCCGTCGAACTGGGCGAGGAATGCGTGCTCGAGCCTCACGCCGTTGTGCGGGGTCCGGCGCGTATTGGGCGAAAGAATATATTCGATTCGTTTTGCTCGGTCGGCGGCGATCCTCAGGACCTGAAATTCAGCGGTGAACGCACTGAACTGGTGGTGGGCGATGCCAACCGCTTCCGCGAATTTTCAACGATAAGTCGTGGGACGGTACAGGGCGGAGGCGTGACGCGGATCGGCGACGAGAATCTATTCATGGCGTATTCGCACGTCGCGCACGATTGCGTCGTCGGCAGCCATACAGTCTTTGCCAATGGCGCAACGCTGGCGGGGCACGTGGTCGTCGATGACTGGGCAAACGTGGGCGCGTTCAGCCCCGTACACCAGTTCTGCCGCATCGGGCACTACGCGTACGTCGGCGCTTGCACGGTGATTACGCAGGACGTGCCGCCGTTCTCGCGCGTGGTCACCGAACGCGAGACGCACTGCTACGGCGTGAATACGGTGGGACTCGAGCGCCGGGGCTTTGACCGCGTGCGACTCGACACAATCGAGAAGGCATTTCGCCTGTTGCTTCGCTCGAAGCTCAATACGACGCAGGCGCTCGAACAGATTCGCGCGCAGCTCAATGGGTCACCGGACGTTCGCGAACTGGTGGAATTTATCGAGTCGGCGCAGCGCGGCCTTCACAAGTGAGCTCGTCCTTGCCTAACACTTCCTCATCTGTCCCGGACTCCGCCGTTCGCTGGGGGCTCATCGCCGGCAACGGGCAATTTCCATTTCTGGTGCTCGAAGCCGCGCGCAGCCAGGGGATTGACATGGCGGTGATCGCGATCCGGGAGGAGGCTTCTCCCGAGCTTGAGAAAATCGCTCCGCGTTTGCATTGGGTGAGCTTGGGAGAACTCTCACGCACGCTCGAGCTGCTGCACCAGGAAGGCGTCAACCGCGCCGTGATGGCCGGGCAGGTGAAACACAACAAGATCTTCAGCTCGATCCGGCCGGATTGGAAACTGGCGAAGCTGCTCTTTTCGCTGCCGCTCAAGAATACGGATTCGCTGATCGGGGCCGTCGCGAAGGTGCTTGAATCGGAAGGCATCCAGCTGGTGGACTCGACGACATTTTTGAAGCCGCTGATTCCCGCGCCGGGCCTGCTGACGCGCCGCGCTCCTGACGCTCGGGAGGCGGCAGACATCGCCTATGGACGTGAAATCGCGCGCCAGATTGCGGAACTCGATCTGGGACAGACGGTGGTCATTCGCGATCGCGCCTGCGTGGCCGTCGAAGCCATGGAGGGCACCGATGAAACCATTGAGCGCGCGGCCCGCATTGCCGGAGACGCTTTCCTTGTAGTTGTAAAGGTGAGCAAACCGAGGCAGGACATGCGATTCGATGTACCCGTTGTGGGGCTCAAAACCGTCGAAGTGATGCAACGGTGCCGGGTGACCGCTCTGGGGATGGACGCGGGGCGCACGCTGCTGTTTGACCGCGCGCGTGTCATTGAAGCAGCCGACGCCGCTGGAATCGCAATTGAAGCATTTCCGCTGGACGCCATCGGTGTGGCGGAACAACCTGCGCCGGGAGCGGCGCAACAGGCGGCGACACAGGGGAAGTCTTGAATTCGGGAAATCAGAATACTGGAAAAGTCCGCGTGGCTGTTGTCGGCGCGGGGGATTTTGGGCGGAATCACGCTCGCGTTTACCGCGAACTTGAGGATGCTGACCTGGTTGGCATCGTGGACGCCAATCCTGCGCGTGCCGCGCAGATCGCGAAGGAATTCTCCACCGAAGTTCTACCGGATATTGAGTCTCTCGCGGGCCGCGCGGACGCGGTGAGTCTCGCCGTCCCGACCGTCGAACACGCTCGCGTAGGTTGCCGCCTGCTCGAACTCGGCATGGACGTGCTCGTCGAGAAGCCGATGGCCGCATCGCTGGGCGAAGCTGACGCATTGCTTTCCTTCGCGTTGCGGGCGGGACGCATCCTGCAGGTCGGACACCTGGAACGATTCAATCCCGGGATTGTCGCGGTGATGCCCGCGCTGAATCGCCCGCTTTATTTCGAGGTTCACCGACTCGGCATCTTCACGCCGCGCAGCCTGGACATTGACGTTGTGTATGACGTGATGATTCACGATCTGGATATTCTGCTGGCGCTGGTGGATGCCCCCGTCGTGGACATCAAAGCCATTGGGATTCCCGTCCTCACCGATAAGGTGGACATCGCGCACGCGCGGCTTGATTTTGCCACCGGCGCGGTTGCCAACGTCACTGCGAGCCGCGTCTCCACCGAACGAGTGCGCAAACTGCGCTTTTTCCAGGCACACGAATACATCTCCGTGGACTTCACGCGGCAGGACGCTCTGCGAGTGCGTGTCGTCGAGCCCGGACCGCAACCAAAGTTCGATTTCGCGAATCTCCCTTCTGAGAAGGAGGAGCCGCTTCGCGCCGAATTGCGCTCATTCCTCGATTCGGTGCGTACACGGCGCACTCCTGTGGTGGATGGGGCTGCTGGACGGCGAGCTTTGGAGCTGGCTGACAAGGTGATGGCGGGCATCCTGGAGCATGGGAAACGCGTCCAACTGGGTGCTTTTGCTACCCCCCAGGCGAACCCATGATCGAGCGGATTCTGGTCCCGAAAGATGCCCGGCCGCTTGCGGCTTCGTCTGACGCACCGCCTCGCCGTCTGACCTCCGACCTCGATGAGCGCACCCTGGTGCCATCGAATTTGCCGCACATTGAGCTCGACGGGCACTCTGCAATTCCTTCCTATCTACCCCTGGGCGTGCTGGGCGAACGGACGGTTGTCCCGCGGGACATGCCGTTTACGCCGCTTGATGGCATCAGCAAGATGCCCGATTACGTGCCGCTGACCATCCTGGACTCGCGCACCGCCGTGCCCAAGGACGCGCATGTCTCGAAATTCGAGCCGAAGCAGCTGGTTGCCATCCAGGATTTGCCGGATGTGCTGGACCCGGACGTTCTGACCACGGGCGAAGTCAACCTGATGGCTCAGCCGCTGGAAGAGAAAACGTCCGCGTGGAACGCGGTTGCGCGTGCTGCTTCCATCGCGTTTCACTTCGTGATCATCTTCATTATTCTCTTTGGGCCAAGATGGATGCCAAACCAGGCATCGACGCAATCTGAAATCGCGCGGGACAATGTTACTGATCTGTATTTGCCTAATGACATCAAGAACGTTCCGAGGATTCCCGCAGCACCTCAGCCCAAGAGCCCGCAGTTGCGCGTCGATCCGCGCCTCCTGAGGGAGCTTGCCCCGCCGCGCGAGTTGCAGCCCAATCCCAACCCGCCCGAGCCGGTGGTGCGCGACACTCCGAAGCCCGCGCCGGTCGAGCCGATGCCGCAGCCGCGTGTTTTGCAGGAGAGTCCGATCAAACCTCCGCCGACTCCGCCGGATACTTCGACGAACAGCCTGGTGCTGCCCCATTTCTCTCCGGGGAAGGCCTTGCAGGAAGATCTTCATCAGGCGCTAAAGGATGGAGGAACGTCGAGCGTCCAGTTTGGCGGTCCGGCGCGTCTACCTGGCGGCGGAGGGGGAGGGATTGGCGGCGGGCGCGGAGGAGGTCAGGGACAACTCGGCGGGAATCTGGAAATGCTCACGCCGACCGAGGGAGTGGACTTTACCAACTACCTTGCACGTGTCCTCGCCAGCGTGAAGCAGAACTGGTACGCCGTCATGCCGGAATCGGCGCAGTTGGGCGAACAAGGAAAAGTCGTGCTCCAGTTCAGGATTATGAGGAACGGCGTCGTGCCCGCACCAGAGCCCGCCATGGTTGGCAGCTCAGGGAAGGATCCGCTGGACCGCGCTGCAGTCTCTTCGATACGCACTTCCACCCCGTTCGAACCCCTGCCCCCTGCTTTCAGCGGCCCATTTATCGAGCTTCGGTTCACTTTCCTGTATAATTTACCGCTACCGTCGAACGGACAGTGAAGCCGGCGCGCGCACAAGTTTCTGGCATCCTCCTGCTTGCACTATTGTGTTTGGTTTACCTGGTTATACGCTACTGGAAGTTTCTGCGATGAGCACTGCCCCAAAACCGGCGCAAATCCTGAGTCCTGAACCTGACGATCTTCCGCGCCAATCAGGGCCTCCTCCAATCCCGCTGGTGGCGATCGTGGGACCAACCGCGTCGGGAAAGACCTCGCTGGGAGTGTGGCTGGCGCGGAAATTTGGCGGCGAAATTCTGGCCTGTGATTCGACGCAAGTCTATCGGGGCTTCGACATCGGCACGGCCAAGCCCAGTATAGAGGAACGCGAAGGCATTCCACATCACCTGCTTGACCTGGTGGACCCGGCGTTTCCGTTCACGGCTGGGGAATATCGCATTCGTGCCGTTTCTGTCCTCGAAGACTTGCGCCAGCGGGCTCGGCTACCCATCTTTACCGTGGGAACTGGGCTTTACCTGCGTGCATTGCTGGAGGGACTTGCCGACGCTCCGGCGCGTTCGCAGGAACTGCGCGTGCGTCTTGAGGCGCTTGCCGAGAAGCACACGCTTCAGTATTTGCATCGCCTGCTGCGGCGCCTGGACCCGGAAGCCTCCTTGCGCATTGGATCGCGCGACCGTCCCAAGATGATTCGCGCCATTGAAGTTTGCCTGCTCACCGGGCGCCCGCAGAGTGAACTCCATCAAGCAGGCCGCTCGCGCCTCGAAGGTTATAGCCCGATCAAGATTGGCCTGCAGCCTCCACGCGCTGCGCTGTACGAACGCATCGAGCGGCGCACCCACACCATGCTCGAACGCGGCTGGCTTGCGGAAGTCGCCGGGCTCCTGCGCGACGGCGTTCCGCTGAACTCGAAACCTTTTGACTTCATCGGATACAGGGAACTTCGCGCACACCTGGATGGCACGGTAACGCTGGCTGCCGCGAGAAAAGCGATCGTGCAATCCACGCGGCATTACGCCAAGCGGCAGCTGACGTGGTTCCGCAAGGAGCCGCTGCTACACTGGCTACCTGGATTTGGGGATGACCCTGGAATTGCGGCGGAGGCGGAGAAGATGGTGGTGCGGCTATTGTGTTCGAGTGCGGGGACTTAAGAGGCACGATTATTTTTGGGGGATCGGTGATACCGACGAAAAAATACCAATGAAGGCAATTGTTTTGACAGATCCGAAGGTCATCTTTAAAATTGAAGCTATGGAAGTGCGATTTAAACCCGAGACAGAATTGCGCCTTCAAGAGTTGGCCTCAAAAAGTGGCCGTCCGACCGACGATTTGATCGAAGACGCGATGGCAGGATACTTGGCGGAAGTGGTGCAAGTTCGCAGTATGCTCGATAGCCGCTATGAAGACTTTCAGAGTGGCCGCGTGAAGCCCATCCACGGAGAAGCCTTCTTTGAAGGCCCGCGCCAACGCGAGGACGAACTGCTGAAAAAGCAATCCCCCAAATGAATGCCGAACGGGGTTTCGAGCTGCACCCTGGCGAGCACCGACGCCCTACCGCAATCAAATGTATATAAGAGCGACACCTCACCGACCTACTGAATCTCGCATATTATAGCTAACACTTTTCAAATAGGCCAGCCTGTTTCCAGAAGGCGGCCACCAGTGTCGGCCGGCGCCGCAGTCGTCGCAGGGCCCGGATGGCATGAATGCTGAGT
>Ga0182024_10017207_pt1 | contig 13609 bp, 13 predicted proteins | sample P32metaG_FD_120480 | JGI IMG/M metagenome (GOLD analysis project Ga0182024, IMG submission 120480) | Permafrost microbial communities from Stordalen Mire, Sweden - P3-2 metaG (Illumina Assembly) | ecosystem: Environmental > Terrestrial > Soil > Wetlands > Permafrost | place: Sweden: Stordalen... | reverse complement strand
GTCTTCAAAGTAATATAGTCTGACACCTGCGGCCCCAAGCGCCGCTGCAGTCATTATGCTGCTCGTGATCGCTGCCGGCGTGGGACCTGGTTGCTCCAGCTCATCGACAGGAGGCGTATAATAAGCTTCATTTGATGTGTTTTTCTGATAATACGGCCCAGCTACGCTGTCCAGCAGCAGTTGTGGACGGTCAATCATCGTAGCGGACTGACGTCCATAAAACGTCTGACTCATCCAGTATCCTTCCTCCTGAATGCCCGCGCCCCACGGGTATGTGTGTGCTTGGTTTAGTGGCACCCAATATTGCGATGCATAATCGCTTATACTTCCTGGACCCATCCAGTTGGCTACCGTCGAGGCCGATGCGTCGCCATTCACCGGCCAGCTGATTGGAACATTGGGCTGCACCTCATGAAGCCAGCTGGCGATCTGAAGCAAGGCGTCATTGGGCACCGGAGGATCACACGGCTGAGTCGGACAACCCACGTTTCCGGCCCACCACAAAAACTCCAAGTTCGGGTCGGTTGTCGCATCGAACGTTCCATCGACCGGCCCGGCCGCGACGAAATTGAAGGAGTTTCCGGTCAGCGCAGTGGCTCGGAACATCTGGCCTTTCGGAGTATTAAGCGCGCTGTGCACTGACCCATCAAGCGCGAAGCTGGTGCCGCTTGGAAATCGGCTGGGCACTATAGGATTATTCGGCCACATCATGCTGCAATTACCGGACGAACACCTCACCGAACTAAAACTCCCTGGAGCGCCAACCTTGCCCGGTGGTGTGGGAGTTGATCCCCATGGAAAATTGACCTCGTCGACCATATCGACCGATATAGCGACACCCGAGCCCGCCAGTCCCGCCATTGCGTACTGCACGGCGGCCTTGCCGAACGGCCAGTTTAGCGTCCACCACGCTTCACCTCCAATGTTTCGGCATACTTCGTCGCCGGTCGCAAGGACGTGGAAATTATTCGCCTTCGCAAGCCTCCATTCAGGTGCGATAGACGAATCGTAGTCTCGCTTCCATGTTTCATAATTATATTGCGGATTTCGTGGATTTATGAAAAATCCCTCACTCAAGGTGTTAATGCCCGCGCGATGTAGTCGTGGTCCGAGGTCTCGTACAGTCACTAAATCGCGCGCAGGCAGCATGAACGGGGAAATGATGAAAATATCTCTCCTTGAACTGTCATCATTAACTGTCCCGGTACTCACAAAATGTGGAACACCTATGTCAGACCGTACCCACACGTATGCCTTGGTCGTGTAATCACCGTCGTTTATCGTAATTGTAGCAAAGCCTTGTCGCGCCTGAGCGTAGAGGGCTCCTTTCTGCGAGACTGTCACGACTTTACTATCACTTGAGATATAGCGCGCTGATTCGCAGGGCGCGGAGGTATAATCAGTGTACATATCCTGACATGAAAGTATGGTAGTCCCTCTGGGTCTGAGATACACGTGAAGAAAATTCGCGGATATATCCATCAGCGTATGGCCATTCTCAATATCAATGATCTGCTCAAAGCCTGCCCTCCAGTTGTACCATGTTTTGTCTGCTTGGTGGCCGGGCGGCCAGAAATCGGAATGCATTCCAACATATAGTTCGTGCGCACCATTAAGATAGCGCGTCGTATCAAGGGAAAATGATACTGCATCACTTGATAATCCTGTGTTATCCGTCCACACGCCACCAGGGCTTTCGCCGTCCACGTTAATCATCCAGAGCGCTGGGTAATATTGGGAATCCTTCCCGCTGATCGAAAGCGCAATCTTGCCGGATACCGGATGTGTGAGGTCTGGCTTACTCACCCGCAGAGAATTTCCGTGGTTATTGATGATGAAAGGTTGCCGGGCAGTTGCAATGATATCTCCGCGACGATTTCGCGCAATCACTTGTAAATTGTAAGTGCCGTCAGAGGCATAACCCGTGTTCCAGATGACTGCTTTCGAAGGGGTGTCTCCAATAAAATGGGAGCCGATCATATATTGAATTTCGCTGGCCGGCGCCGTCCGCGGCAGTGATATGGAAATTACGGACACCCCCTGCATTGTTTGGGAGGGCATCGGGTGCACCACTGCCAGATCGGGGGCGCCAGCGCCGTACGGGCGGGACGGGAGAATGAACGCAAGCGCAAGGCAAATAATACAAGTGACTTGTTTGAATTGGGTTCGCATCTTACAGGTGTGCAAATGGCGTTAACTTGGTTGATAAAGGATCTGAAAAATCGTGCCTTGGTTGTTTGAATTGCTCTGTAAGGCGAAAAATGCGGAAGCAGGAGCGAATCATCAGGACAACGGAAACTCAGTCTCACGCATGTTCGGACACTTTCTCGGATATCCCTACCGCTCGGTAATATTGGCCAATAAGAACTTCAATTACAAGTTTATGTACTCGGTCAGTGTGTCCATCACACTATTGGCATCGACTAGATTGGACGGTGCTACATTCCCCTTTCCCCTTTTGGCACTTGGTTTACGGTTAGCGACACCTACTGTCCAGTCCCAAAGGGGCGGACTGCATAGACATTAGTGTGTGAAAGGTGCGCTCGCCATCGAACAACAGTGGAACCCTCGATGGCGTTAGTCGCACTCCCGCTTCCTTTCGACGCGTGCGCCGGATGTTTGACCCAGAGTAGGAGCGCAAGCACGGCAATGAAGGCGATAATGAGTAGTAGTATAGTTCGATTCATTATTGCCGGGCCTCAGGACTATGGACGTTTTTGCCTGTACGGTGTTCACAATTTTCGCCGCGAACCGGTCGCCAAGCCGCGTCGGTTCGTCTTTCCGCTTGCTGCCTCCGCAGTGGCCGGTCCGCGGGATGGCATTGGGCATGCGCTCGACTACACTCTGCACAGTTTTGGGCGGCCAGGAGGTGCTGCAACAAGGTACGAACCGCAGGGGCCTCGCTCACATCAATATCGACTTTCCTTGAGTCAGCGCTATAACCCCGCAACAACTTTGGCACTCCCTGCCCCCGCCGCGAGATCTTTGGTCGGCTGGCGCGACCATAGCGAGTGAACTTGAAGCGCGGTCAAGTCATCTTTAGCACTTTGAATCACGGTAGCCCGCAAAGGTCTCTGATCAATGTCGGAAATAACGCCAGACGCGTCGCGCGTTGCCGCCGCACCGCTGGTAACAAACCTCCATACGAACGGCACGGCGGATATAGCAAGACCGCCATGCCTATCGGTATCCATCTGTGTACCAAGGTGCCCGCGATTCCCATGGTTTCCGTTTCGCAATTCGCTACCGACGAGAGGCTCAACCACCCACGGTAACGATTGCAGTCCGTCCGTTGTAGGACTCGTGGAAGATCGTCGGTGAATTTTATAACATGTTGTTTTGGGTTGTTGCATAGCTACGCTCGCAGTATTTTGGCCGGCGGCGAGCGTGGAATGTTTAAGACCGTTCCTATCAAACGATCATGCGTCGTGGCAAGGCTCTGTAATCAGCGTGACGTAATGTCTGGACCAACACTCCATTTGTCGCGAGTCGAACCTCAGGAACTGCCAAAGGGGACGCGGTTGCTACTGCTACGCTCCGTTGATGTGGGCGGCGCGCCCGTTATGTCAATGCTGTCCGAGGGCAAATCATGTGTGCTTCGAGCGGGCCTGGAAACATGGTTCGGCCCACATTGGGCGTTGGCAGGTGTGCTCCGAAGCACTCTAGGGTACTGGTTTAAATCGGTAAGCCAGACCCGCTTGCGCCACGCACTGGAACATCGCAAGCTCATATGATAATCCACGGTATGATGAAGCATCGGGATCGAGCCGGGGCGGATCGAGCGCTACTCGTCCTCCATCGATTACGATTCGAGCGCGGAGGCTGCCGACGTGATCGCGCTATACGTCAATCCATCGCAGCACGCCGCGCGGTGTCTCCGTTGACGAGGAGGCCGCGATTCATGCGCTCAATCGCTTTGACTCAGTGTTGCCGCTAAGCCCGAAAGGGACAAGCGCCTCGGGTTTGAATAAACTATCATAGAGCTGTATCGCTCTCAATCGCACTCAACATCAAAAAGCGGCTAAGTATTGGTATAAGTCTGATTGTAAAAGCCAGGTCATCCACGAACTATGGCAATATAGGCTGTACGCGAGCGAAACCTGTAAGATTCTGCCTTTCAGCCGCTACAGTTCTATTCTAAGGGGATCCGGTTCCTTTAGAATAGATGGTCGATTCGGAGGACACCGATGGATATCGAGATGAATGAGCTCCACGATTTGCTCAAGCGGGCGCGGCAACAGATCGTTGATGGCACGCCGTGTGCGCAGATACTCGCTACTCTCGACGAGGGAATTAAACTTGTTGAAATATTCGTAGCCATGTTGACTCTCCCTGAAGATGAAGATGAAGAGTTTCGTATCGGTCGTTCCGACTGATGCGCGTCCTGCATATCACGAGCGGGAACCTGTTCGGCGGCGTCGAAACGCTGCTGATTACATTGGCGCGTAATCGAGGCTTATGTGGCTCAATGGAGCCGGAATTTGCTGTCTGCTTCGACGGGCGTCTTCGTGAAGAGCTTTCCGCCGCAGGAACCGATCCTCACATTCTCGGAGCTGTCCGAGTGAGGAATCCATTCACGATCCGGCGAGCACGCCGTCGTCTTGCCGAGTTGTTCATTCGACGAAAGTTTGATGTAGCAATTTGTCACATGGAATGGCCACTAGCGATCTTCGGTCGTGTGGCTCGTTCCGCCGGAGTTCCCCTTGTGTACTGGGTTCACAGTGTTAACAGCGGGAGGCACTGGGTTGACCGGTGGGCACAGCGCACGCCACCGGACTTAGTCATCTCCACTAGTCGCTTTGTTGCCGAAGGCCTGCCGAAGCGGCTCATCGGTATTCCATCAGAAGTCATATATTGCCCCGTTGATCCATCGGCGAACCACGACGATGAGCGCGAGGCGGTACGGACGGAGTTGAGGACGCCATCCGACGCGACGGTCATCATTCAAGTCAGCCGGATGGAGGGGTGGAAGGGGCACGTTTTGCATCTTAAGGCATTGAACATGCTGAAGGATGTTCCAGGATGGGTCTGTTGGCAGATCGGAGGGCCGCAACGACCCAATGAGTTGGCGTACTTCGAATCATTAAAAGGGATGGCCCAAGAACTGGGGATCGCGGACCGACTCCGGTTCACGGGTCAACGCACGGATGTTCCGAGACTGCTTCGAGCAGCAGACATTTTCTGCCAGCCGAATGAAAAGCCTGAACCGTTTGGATTGGTCTTTGTCGAGGCGCTTTATTCGGCAGTTCCCGTCATCACAACCGCAATGGGCGGCGCTATAGAGATTGTTAACGATACCTGCGGCATTGTTACGTATCCGATCCCTAAGTCGCTGGCAAACGCAGAGCTAGCACTGATCAGGAATCCTGCTATGCGCCTCCGTCTTGGCTCTGCGGCCAAATTGCGGGCGCGCGCGCTATGCGATCCAGAAACGCAAATCAAAAAGATCGCCGACGCACTGGGAACTCTAAGTCGTCGCTCCCAAGCCAATCCGATCAGTGCGTGACGGGGATGCAGCTCATTCGCGATTTGACTGCAGTCGTCTGGGCAAGCTACATGTTGCGCTATCAACCGAGACGCTCGCGAAGGGGAACTGGTCGCGTCTGCGAGTGTGTGATCACGTCCTTCCCGTTGTAGCTCCCTGATGGCGATCTTTTTCGTTGGCTTAATGAAAGGGTTGAATCGGGGTCCTATGGCGAAGGAGGATGACCTGCAAGAAAGCCACCAACACGATATTCTCGGCGAATGCATCCTAATGATCCGAGGGATCGTACAACAGAATAAACGCGAGTAAACTTTCAGACGGTTCCCGATCAATGGATACACGCTGTCTTCTCAAAGAAAATCGCGAGTGTCGCCGGGTCCGAGCTTAAAAGCCTTTGAGATTTAGGAAATTCGCAATGCCCCTGCTTAGCCATGTGAAATTACTTGTCGACCTCGCTATAGCGCGACGGTAAGCGAGAACGTGTGGCAGAGCATTCCTGCTTAGCCTGGCCTGCTACGTTGTCGGCCGGCGAGCCCATAATGAACCATTCCAGGGAGACTCCGTGTACCAGACCTCATATCCGCTTTCACGGAGAATTGCAGCGAGCCTTTCGGCCGTCCAGCCTCGAGCGGGATGGAACTCCATGCAAATCTGCCTGATCCGTGGCAATACCTCATGCGCGGCTGATAGGATTTCCCATTCCGCGCCTTCGCAATCCATCTTCAATAGATCGATCTGTTCGATCCGGCAGTCTCGCATCAGTTGCGGTAACGTAGTGAGCCTTGCGGTTTCGGTATTGATCGCATCATCGAAATACATGCTCGATTGGACGCCCGCGATTGATAGCCTGGTTTTCCCTTCATGATCACCGAGAGCTACCTGGATGATTTCGATATTCGATAGCAGGTTGAGGGTCGTGTTGGTCTGAAGAACGGGAATGTACTCGCTCATGGGTTCGACCGCGTACACCCGCCCAAGCGGACACAGTGCAGCCGCCATGATGGTGAAGTCGCCCATGTTGGCCCCTAGATCCATCACCACCGAATCTTGCCGTAACTCGATATGTCCTGATCCAAGGTAGGGATTTAACATGGCGGCTTCATTCAAGACACTCAGGTCGTCGGTACCGCCGCGTACGGAAAACCGCAGTCCATTTCGAAGTTCGAGAACTACATCAATTCCGAGTTTCGGCAGGGGACACGCCCACCAATTGCGGAACACACGCGGGATCCTCAGGACATATCGGATGCGAGTGAGCAGCCGACTTCCAAACACGATCAACTTCCACGGCAACCGATGGCGCATGCGTCTTAATTGTAGCACGCGAACTGCCCGGGTGATCGCGAAGACTCTGGCGATATCCAGCGCTCTGATCGGATGATGTTCGCTACGACATCCCGGAACTGTCGGCCATCTCCGTCTGGGCGTTCGTAAGGCAAGAGCGATATGAGCATGCTGGCAGCGATCATTTGTGCGATGTGCTTCGTGGTCTGCTACGTCGCCGGCCGCCGCGCCGTATGGGCCGGCTTTATGGCCACGATGGTCGTAGGCTATTTCTACGGCATAGTGCGGGCCAATATCGAGTCGCCCTTTGCCCATTTCATCTTCGATTTTGGTGCGGTCGGTTTCTACCTGGCGCTGATCACGCGTAACGATACTCCCATTCAGCGTTTCAAGATGCGGCGCGTCATGCCGTGGGTGCTGGCGCTCGCGGGATGGCCGCTGCTGATCATGCTGATGCCGCTGCAGCCCTCTCTGATCCAGCTGGTAGGATTGCGCGGTCAGATTTTCTTTGTGCCCTTCATCCTGGTCGGTGCGATGCTCGACGGCAGCGAAATCCGTAAGATTGCGATCGGACTGGCGGTCTTGAGCCTGGTCGAAATCGTTTTTGCCTTGGCCGAGATCGAGTTCGGTATTCTGAGTTTCTATCCCGTTAACTCGGTGGATCAGATCATTTACAACAGTATGGACGTGGTGGTCGGCTCGACCATGGCCTTTAGAATTCCAGGCACCTTCGTCCAGGCCGCCGCCTTCGGCGGTGACATGGCAATCAGTCTGCCGCTATTGGTCGGCGCAATGACCCAGGAGCCACGCGGAGGATATCGGCGCAAGCTCCTGTTGATCGCAGTGGGCATGTCGGCGCTCGGAGTATTTCTTTCGGCGTCGCGCAGTCAGGCGACTTTGCTATTCGTCCTTGGAATCGCCACGACCTTCTCCGGACGGGTAAGAAACTTCCCGAGGTTCGGCTGGGTCGCACTGCTGGCAGTGATCGGAACGCTAGTGGCGGTAAGTCCCCGCATGCAGCGATTTATTACGCTGGATAATACCACTTACCTAAAGAACCGCGTCTCCGGCAGCGTAAATTCCAGTTTTTTCGAGCTCGCGTGGGAATATCCGCTCGGCAACGGGCTCGGCGGCGGGGGCACCAGCATCCCCTATTTCCTTCTGCCGGAGTTGCGTAATCCGGTCGTGGTTGAAAATGAGTACGCACGCATCATGCTCGAGCAGGGCTTGCCTGGTCTGTTGCTCTGGCTCTCGTTTATCTTCTGGACGCTGACGCGGCCGCTGCCGCTGGTAACCGATCCATGGTACCTCGGCAAATGGCTCGCACGAGTCGCCCTCGTGTTTCTTTTCATGACGGCTCCAACCGGGATGGGACTGCTGACGTGGATTCCAGGCACCGCCTTGGTACTGGTATTTGCAGGCTGGATCGCGACTCCGAACGTCACCCCCGCAAGAGCGCGAGCCGCCCCTCACGATACGCCCGTACCGCCTCCGGGTCCGGTCCTCAAGACCGCATGATCACCATCGCAAGCGAAAGTTGCAAAAGCGCCTGGCGCAATCAGGCTCCCGCGGGCTTGACGACATCGAGTCTGCCGGTGAATCGCGCCAACCCTCGCGCGTGGGTCCTCGTCACGGGCGACTTTCATCGCGGCGGTGCGATGGATCGCGCCAACGCCAAGTTCGCCGACTACCTATGCACTATCGGGGCCGCCGTCCATCTCGTGACCTTTCGCGTCGATGCCGAAACTGGCCGCGCATCCCGATGTCCAGGTTCATACGGCGACGCGCATCGCCGATGCGCATGTTCTCGCGCAGCGTCGGCTCGACCGACTCGGACGCGCCGTTGCCGCCAAAGTGACCGCGCACGCGCCCGATGCGAGAGTTATGGTTAACGGCGTCAATTGCTCATGGCGCGATATCAATTGGGTCATTTTGTGCACCGCGAATGGTCGCTCCGCCGCCCGACGCCCCCTTGTGGTTCAAGCTCAAGCATGGCCTCGAGAGCTGGTCGAATTCACGCAAGGAGCGCAGCGTGCTCCGAAGGGCCCGCATCGTGATTGCGAATTCCGCGCGGACGCGGGCCGATCTGATTCGCGACTGTCGGAGTGGCGGCCGAACGCGTGCATACGGTTTATCTGGACTGCGGTTCCGAATTGCAACCCGTCACGCCGGATCGGCGAGCGGCCGCACGCGCGTGGCTTGGTATCCCGCCGGATCGTCCGCTTGTCGCGTTTGTCCGCGCGTTCGGCCATGACTCGCGCAAGGGCTTCGATACCTTGTGGCCGGCCTGGCGGTCTCTATGCGAACGATCGGTTTGGAACGCCGATCTCGTGGTTGCGGGCGGCGGGCGCGCGTACGGGCTCAACGTGCAGGAGGCGCTCGCATCGGCATCCCCCGCGATCGTGAGTCGGGGCGCAGGAGTTACCGAGCATTATCCGATAGAGCTAAACGACCTCTTGCTGAATCCTGACGACCTGCACGACCTCGCGATGCGTCTCCTCCGATGGCGTACGAGCGTCGACGACTCAAGCGCAGAATCGTGCCATTATCGGTCACTCTTCGCGCATGGACCTGGCGTGACATGGCCGCATAAATTGTTGCGGGCGCCCCTGGAGATAACGTTAGCTCAGTCGATTGGACTGGAGCCGTTCGGGATCGAGAGCGAGCCGGGCGAGCGAACGGACACTCTGAATTGGAAAAGAGCTTTGTGTGCGCGACCTTCGCAATTCCGCATGATTCAGTCTGGGTCGATGAGTCCCGCAATTAAATGGCGCATGCTCACCGGCGAGTATCCGCCGCAAGCGGGAGGCGTCAGCGACTACTCGCGCGTGGTCGCTCGAGGTCTCGTCGCGGCTGGCGACACAGTTCAGGTTTATGCGCCGGAAAATCCAGCTATCGATCCTGACGACGAGAGTGTCACGATTCGTCGCATGCCGGGACATTTCGGCATGCGTGCGCTGGCGGAACTGTCGCGCTCGATCGGGCGCGGCATCCACGAGCGTTTGCTGATTCAGTACGTGCCGCACGCGTTTGGATACAAGGCGATGAACCTTCCATTCTGCCTGTGGCTGTATGGCCATACGCGGAGAAATGGCGGCGCGTCGGTGATCTTTCATGAGGTTAACCTGGGATTCACGCCCGGCAATCCGATGCGCTATCGGCTGCTCGACGCGGTGACCAAACTGATGGCGCTGTTGATTGCGCGATCGGCCGCGCAAATCTTCGTCGTCACGCCTGTATGGGAATCACGACTGCGCAGCTACATCGCGGATGATCAACGGATCACCTGGGTACCGGTGCCCAGTAATATTCCGGTGGTTGGCGATCGGATGCAAATCGCCGCGACGCGGCGTCGCTATGTTCGCGCGTGCGGTCCTGTAGCCGGTCATTTCGGCACTTATCCGCCCGCGATCGCCGCAATGCTCCGGAGTATCATTCCGCGGATGCTCGCGGACGATCGGTCTTTGACGACGCTTCTGATTGGCGCAAATGGCGACAAGTTCCGCGAGTCCTTAGCGAGTGAATATCCTGAACTGACGACTCGCATCACCGCTACGAGCGCGCTTCCGCCTGCCGAACTGTCGACGGCGATCGCTTCCTGCGACCTGATGGTGCAGCCCTATCCCGACGGCGTTAGCTCGCGCCGTACCAGCATGATGGCGGCGCTCGCCCACGCGCGCGCGATCGTGACGACGCGAGGAGCGTTCACAGAACCGCTGTGGCAGCAGAGTGGGGCGGTCGTACTGGTACCGGAAGGAGACTTCGACGGCTTCGCGTCTGCAGTTAGCGAACTGATCGTGGATGAAGTCGGCGGCGTCGTTATGGGATCGCCGCCAAGACCCTGTACGCAAATCGCTTCGATGTGCGCCACACGATTCAAGCCCTACGGGCGTCCGCATGGGGATAGCGATCGTTATTAACAATGTACGCGTAGTCGGTGGCGTCGAGACTTATCTCGACACCGTCATTCCGCGGCTCGAAGGGGCCGGTCACGAAATCGCGCTGCTGTGTGAGAATGACACGCCATCCACTTCGCGCCCGATCAGCCGGAACTCCAGTGCACCAGTGTGGAGCGTGGCCGAGATCGGTGCGGAGCGATCGCTCGATTCGATTCGGCGCTGGCGTCCGGAGGTAATTTACACGCACGGTCTCTCCGATCCCGAAGTCGAACGCGGGCGTTGTCAATCGCGCCTGCGATTGCTTACGCCCATTACTATGGCGCGACTTGTATCAGCGGCGCCAAGGCGTTCGCATTTCCTGCTACCACGCCGTGCGGGCGACGCTTCGGCGCGGGCTGCCTAGTGAACTTTTATCCGCGGCGATGTGGCGGTCTAGCCCATGACGATGGCCACCGATTTCCGCCGCGCTTGGAGACGATTGGAACTATTACGGAGCTGTCGCGCACTACTTACCGCTTCCGAATTTGTTCGCGCGGAATACGTGCGCAATGGTCTCGCACCCGCGGCGGTCCACTGCGTCGGTTTGCCGGTGGTCGATCGTGAAGGCGTGCGGTGCGAGAGTTTGGAGACTCCCTCGAGGGCATCGCCCGGAGGTCCACCGCAGCTGTTGTTTGCCGGTCGGATGGGGCCACTCAAGGGGGAGAAGTCCTGCTGGATGCGCTGCCGTTGATAGCATCTGCGCTTTCGCGTCCGCTGATTTTGACCTTCCCGGGCGACGGCCGCGCGCGCTTCGAGTGGACGCGGCGGGCTGACGCGCTTAGTCAGCGTAATCCGGCTGTGCGCGTCGAATTCACGGATGGGTGGATTCCGCGGTGCTGGCTACATTGTTCAATGCGTCCGATCTCTGGTCGTGCGAAGCCTATGGCCGGAGCCCTCTAGCCTGATTGGGCCGAAGCTGGGATGCGCGGGCTGCCCGCCGCTGCGTTCGCCGCAGGGCATACCGGAATGGCTCACCGACGGCGCTAATGGGGCGCTCGCCCATGGCCTCCCGCCAGGGTCCGCAGGTCTCGCCGATGCCATCGTCCGTTGCGTGCGAGATCCGGTGGCCGCCGGCGCGCGAACTGGCACGTCAGAATTACGATCTCGTTCATTGCTGGATTGTGGCAGCAGTATCGACATCTTGACGACCCAAGAGGAAAATCCACCAGCAAGAATCCTCGTCCAACCTCAGCGTAGCAACGAACGCAAATCCGACTAAGATCAACCCGACGATCAGCACAAGCATCGGCAGAAACAACTAGCTTACCAACCAGACTTGGCTCAATTCTCCATCTGGCGAGGAGTCCGATTGGCTGATTCAAAGGGTGTGGTCCCATTTCGCTGAGTGAACAATTGTAAACAATATATCGACCCATCGCCTTTTTTCCGGATTGTGGCTTTGCATATGTGGACCGACAACCAAGCAGATTGGCCCGTCGGCGGTCTTGAACGTGGTGTGCTGATTTATTTCCCTTTACAATTAGAGCATGCGGTTGACCGCCTGAAATTGAAACGATAGTCAGTAGTTTTCCTCCTGTCATAATGCTCTAGGCAATTATTTTATGTACAGTCAGAGAGGCCTTGACTTGGTTGAAGCGGTTTGAAAAGAAATCATTTGCGCTTCTGATTTCCCGCCTCAACCGTCTGTCGCTGACAGAGAGGCAGCGGCAAGTGCTTGAACTCCGTACCCAAGGCGCAGCATTAGCTGCGATCGCTTTAAAACTGGGAATCAGCTCGGAGCGCGTCAGACAGATAGAGGCTCGCCTAAAATCGCGCGCGCGGATCGATGCGATACGTTTCCGCAACCGAACAGAGTAGCATCAAAATGTATCTTGGCCAGTCTAATTGTCAAATGTTGTCGATTGGCCTGTCATGATCAGCGTCTTCCCTTGATTGACTGTCATTTGACTGAGGAAGGGTTTCGTTGGATCGAGCTCGGTCCATTCCTGCGCGCCGCCGCTGCCACAACTCCGCTTTCTAACGAAGCCGATATCGCCAAGGTTCAGGAATTGCTCGGTCACGCCAACGTCTCAACGACGCGGCTCTCTACGACCGGCGCAACGCGACTGGAGGACAGCCCGACCTTCCGGGTCAGGTATTAGCTGCGCGCTTACTTCGAGATTTCCCGGCGTTGCATGCCCACCACACGCGAAACTGCTCACTTTCCAGCGCCGTCGAAACACTGTCGATCAAATCGGGGCCGCTTCACATCGTTGACGATTCTGCGCCAGCCGATCGAAGTTCGATATCAAATTGGTAATTCTCTGCCTTGAGTCAGGCGAAGATGGTTTGCCGCCTCGCGCAGTGTCGTTTGTCGTCCTCCTGCTGGATTGCGACGCCCCGAGGGAGCGCCTGTCCTAGAATCAGGCCCGGGCATTCATGAGCTCTGCGACTGTCGGCTCGCGCAGCTTCTTCGTTTCGCCAGTTACGACTTATTATCACCCTGGCGCATCGTCGATCCCGCTGTCGGAATGCCGTTTATGCTTTTCCAGGGTCTTCTCCCGCTGGTGGAACGGCGAACAAGCCCTAGGGCTGTTCAGCCTCGATTGCTGCGATCGCGAGGCCATGCGCTGGTTGGCCATCACCGGCGGACTCTCCGGCGTAATGAATGGGAGCAACTCCAACACCCCCAGGCGGGGGCAGGCCTCCGATACGAAATCCTTGTCCTTGAACTGGAAACAGGTAGACCACAGTTTCTCCGGCGGCGAGAGTGATGGTATCGTGAGTTACATAGGGCAGAGAGGCATTAGTTGTGCCGTCGGAGTTTATGAGATAGCGAGTTGTGGGGGCGAAGAAGTTCGCCTTGTAGGGTTGAAGGTAAACGCTCAGAGTCCGTGCCCAGTCGTTATCGTTGACAATCATCAGCATCTTGCCGTTGGATGCTTGCCTGACCGCAGTCACG
>Ga0182024_10017206_pt1 | contig 13609 bp, 24 predicted proteins | sample P32metaG_FD_120480 | JGI IMG/M metagenome (GOLD analysis project Ga0182024, IMG submission 120480) | Permafrost microbial communities from Stordalen Mire, Sweden - P3-2 metaG (Illumina Assembly) | ecosystem: Environmental > Terrestrial > Soil > Wetlands > Permafrost | place: Sweden: Stordalen... | reverse complement strand
TACTTGCCCGATTATGAACCTCTTTCCAATGCGTTATAAGCTTCTCAGGTGTCACGTGCTGATATTCGCTGTTGTGAACCTCGCGGGCGCTGAACAGGCTTGATTAGGAAATAACTTCCGCTATCATCTGCCGGACGCATGGGCAATGAAGCCCGGCGCTCTTGGGAGTAGAAACTTAATGGCGGACAACGATGACAACAACCCTATAAATTCCCTACTTTTGCGCTCCCTAGTAGAAAGGCGGGCCGAGATAGAGGGGGTGTTTATGAAGCAGCCTCTTTATAAGCAACTTTGCGCAATAAATTTTCTTATCGAGACGGAATACCTCCGGGTGGCACAAGAAGGAGACCCTTTCGGCGACGGCGGCGATCATAAGTATCATTCTTATTCTGAATTTGCCAAGATAATGCTCGATACGTTTATAGATGGCTCTGGGGAGCCGCCCGAGACGAATAGCGGATTCACCATAGCAGAAGAGCTTGCACGAAAGAGTCTGGAACCCAACCTTACAGATCCAATGAATATCGTCGGAAATGGCGACGTAGTCGGAATGGATTTAGATGAACAGTATCAGGAAAGCGGTCAAGAAACCTATTCATGGCCCAAACCTCGTTCGGAATATATATGGCAGCGACAAAAGAAGAATAGGCTTGTTTCGCTTCGGAAAGAGCATCCTGACTGGACTTGGCGGCAAATCGGAGATGCAATGGGAATAACTGGGCCGCAATGCTCATCGATGTATCACGCAATGAAGGGCCGTGGCGAGATTAAGAGGGCGGAAGTGCCGCTACTCGAACAGTCTGACCAACAGTTTGAAGAAGCTACGTCATAATGACACCAAACGAACTTCGTGCAGAAGGCGAATCAATCTATGGCAACCATTGGCAAACCAAGTTGGCGCGCGCCCTTGCAGTAGATCCTCGCAGTGTGCGTTACTGGCTCTCCGGCAAGCACAAGATAAACAAACGGACTGCGGAGGCCATCAAGGCACTCAAACGCGATTAAGCGCGTTCGCTGTCCCGTTCCTGCGACAATACCTCCCATGACACAAGAGGGATGGAATATCAAACTGGAAGATAGCGACGAGATTGCGGCCAGACTTCACCATCTGAATGATCGAATAAAACCGCATAGCGATGCGGATACCGACTACCATTTCTATGAAGTCATCCGCGAACTGGCAATCGCCACACAAGCGAACTATCAGCATCTGCGGAATGGATACGTGGCCATTGACAATCCGCTTCTGGCCTGGGCATGTCGAGGTCTTCTGGAGCTAAGAGTCTTTCTTAAATATGCCCTTATCTCAGGAGAGAATGCCAGAACATTCGCGGCTGACAGGCTCATTGATGGTAGAGACATTGCAAAAGCGCTGATAGACCTGGAGCGCTTTCATGGCCCAGACGCAGACACACCAGTGTTGAATGAATGGCTTACTGCAGTAGAAGCGCAGATGGCCAATGAGGGCGTGGCTTCTAAAGCTCCGCTACGAGCAAGCGATATTGCTAAAGCGGTTGGATTAAATGATGAATACCGCGCGATGAACAAGGTGTGTTCTAAGCTGGTTCATCCAACTGGCTGGTCTGTTATTGCAATGAAGGTGGGTGCGAACGACTATCCGCCGATTCGAGACACAGTATTCGGTTGTGGGGTCGGATATCTGGCGGAAATATATATTGAAATTCGTGACTACAATAACGCGCACGATATGAAGCCAAACCCGTGATATTCAGGCCCTATTCCTGCGCTGTCGCTCGTTAGCCGCCATCGCGTTTTCAGCCGTCAGTTGTGCGTAGCGCGGCCCATTCTCTTGGGCCTTGCTGCTCACTTCCATTAGCCGTGCCGCGATCTCTTCAATGCTGGGCCCGCGCTGTGCCGACATCATTGCCCAGAAGAAATCTGCCCTGCTGATATCCGGTTTATCCTCGCCGTGCTTCATCGGAGCACCAAGCACACAGCGCTGATAGTCGGGCCAGCTGCGAGCCACGGATGAAACTCGAAAGGGTGTGGCTACAGCGCTATGGATGGGCTCCGGCGCTGCGACAATTCCCATGGCTTCCAGCTGTGCTGGCGTTGCGGTGCGCCCTGGGGCGGAATGCAGAATCTTCACCATCGGAAAATCCGGTTCGTACTTCCGTTTGAAGTTGAATGTGCCTCCTACGCGAGTGGCCCCGGAGGCCGTCAGATCGGCTCCGACGCCTTTGCGCAGACGCCGTGCGAAGTCCTTGGCGTCTGCGGCGATATCGGAAACCGCTATCCACGCCTGATGATTGCCGGGGCTTGTTTCGAGAGTCAGGCACGCGACGGACGTCAGAGATTCCACCTGGGCGGCGTTCAGGTCATCAAGCTGGACGAACGTCACCTTATCGCTGCGCGGGCGCACGATGATGTTTTGTTGACGCTCCTGCAGACCGGGAATGAGCTGGGGCAGAGAAGTGCGCAACTGGCGTGCTGTTTGGGATGCTCGAAAGCCACGCTTCTCTCCATCGATATCTATAAAGGTGACATCGAACGCAGTGGCTCCTGAGCCGACGAACGTGTCGAGCATTCTGTTTGCTTCCGCGATATCGAACATGGTATTTCCTCCTTCTTTCTGCCCTCTCGCCCGGCGCTGGAGGGAGAAAGAAGGAGTAGCCTGACTCTGCGGATCGTTCAACTGCGAAGTGATAAGCGGGCTTTCGTGAATTCGTTCTTTCGTGCTTTCTGGATTGCACGCTTTCTGGAATTCTGGCATTCGTGCAAGCTCAGCCCTGACGGTGCTGCAGTACCACTTCGACCCCTGCGGTGTGCGGATGTCCCTGAAGTTTAGCTGCCTTGCGATATCGCGAAGCGATTGGCCTTGCATGCGCCATTCGCGCATGAGGTCGAGCGTTGTCACCGCCGGCCTTCGTGCATTACGTATCTCTGCCGCCCGCGCCGTTGCAGCCTCTATATTCGGGCCACCAAGCTTCGTATACATGCGTCCGGCCTTACTGATGCGCGGCCCGTGCTCCAGCTCTGCTTTTATCCTGGCCATCGCCGCCTTGATGCGCTCTGAGATTTGTTCGCGCTCCATTTCCGCGAACACCGCCATCATCTGGAGCATGGCCTTATTGGCATTCGGGTAATCACAGCAGACGAACGGCACATCGCTTTCAAGCATGGTGGCGATGAACGCGACGTTGCGGCTGAGCCGGTCAAGCTTGGCGATGACCAGTGTGGCCTTCTTCTTGCGGCAGAGGGCGAGGGCCTCCAGAAGCGCGGGCCGGTTCTTATGCCGTTTGCCACTTTCTGTTTCTGTAAACTCTGCAATCGGTGCAATGTTGCCGAGAAACCTCATGACAAGGTCTTTTTGGGAATCCAACCCCAATTTGCTGACACCCTGTTGCGGCGTAGATACACGATAGTAGGCGATCCACTGCATCTGAACTTCTCCGTTCACCAAATCGGAGGAGTACAGAGGAAGAAATACAAACGCCAGTCTTGAACGAACGAAATAAGGCCGTATAGTTCTGCCCCCTATGAAACCAAAGTTCGCCGGGCACACGCTGTCAAGGCAACCGCGAGTCGTTCTCGCGCTTCTATATCTCTGAATGTGTCGGTCTGCTTACCGCGGCCGCTCGTTCGACATTGGACAGGGGCGCTGGGTTTTCGCGATTTCCCTGGCTTGCAGGCAGTGAAGGAGAATCGCACTGGCAACTGCCTGACTCTGCCCAATCAAATTTCAATTCATCCTCCACAACCGCTTTAACGGAAGGAATTAATGTCAAATCCATCAAACGTCCTCAGGGAAGCTGAAGAAGCATTGCGCCTGGTTATCGAAAACCTTATCGACGGACAGGAGGGATTTCAGGCGATCGGAGAAGAACTGAAAGAGGATACGCTTAAGCGGTATTTCCTCGCAGAATCCCTGAAGCGCGCGCAGTTCCGGGGAGATTTAGAGACAGTCTTGCACCAAGAAGGTGTTCACGACATCAAGGAGAGCGGCTCTATGAGCGGCGCATTGCATCGCACATGGGGTAATCTCAAGTCGAAACTCGGCGGGGGCGACGACGCTCTTCTGGAGACTGCGGAACAGGGTGAAGACGAGGCCAAGAAGGCCTATGCAGACGCCATGGACAGGGAACTGCCCCTTCCTATCAGGGAGCTTTTATTGACGCAGGCTGCGCATATTGAGTGCTCGCATGATTATGTGAAGACGGCGCGCGATAGCAGCAAGTAATGGATATTGAAAGCTCATCTCGGACGAAAACCGGCAGCCGCTTTTAGCTTATAAGGCCGACTTCGTCTGAGACGGGCTGCTCTTTTCAGCCCTGCGCTCCATCTCGCGCTCGACGTAGCTCTGCTCGATGCGGTAAGGCTTACCTTTTCGCTCCCGTTGAAGCTGGCCGCGAATAACGCCCTTTGCGAAATCCTCGGGTGTAACGCCCGGCTCAGGCGGTGCGAAGATGCCGATGAAGCTCCGATAGCCTGTCTCGCTAAGGAACGGCTTGTCATAATCGACAGCATGCACTGAGAAGGCGAGCCAGAACATCGCATGGGAGCCTGTCGCGAAGATGCCATCCTGCTCGATGCGAACTTTCATGCCGTCCACTTCGATGACGTAGTCGCCGGTCTGTCCCCACATGGGTATGGTGCCCTCCGGAGCGGCTGTAGCGCGCTCCAATTGATAAGGAGGCGCATCTGGGCCACCCTTGATAGCACCGTCACCGCCATTGAGCTTATAGGCGAGGTCGTCGGCCTCCGCCCGGACTGCCATTGCGGCATCCTTGTCGCCAGCCATCATCGCCGCATGGTGTTTTTCGATGAGCGTGCGGTAGTACGGTACAGCTTCTTCCATCGACGATGGAACGTGAGCCGTGCGCTCCGCTTCGAGCATTTCATCAAAGCCGAAGCCAAGTTGCTGAGGTTGGGTCACGCTTCCAGTTCCTTCAATTGTGCCGCCAAAGACTCTATCTCCGCAGTCACATATGCGATATCTCGATAGACGCCGTAATCGAAGGGTGTCAGGCCGTCGCGGATAGGCGGCGAAGAATCACTTGCATGAAGGCAATCGAAGCCGAACCACCAGACATCATCCGGGCCATCGGTCTTATGACAGATACCCTCGCATTCGTTTTGCTGTTCCTGGCAGCGACTGGCGAAGGTCAGGCCGCCATGTACAGTAACGTCAGGCTTGTCGTAATCCTGCTCAAAGTTCGGATGCGATTTGGCAACGCCGACGTACCCGCAAAGTGCGCCCATGTCGTTGCGGACAATCAAGCACGGGTAGCCCGTCGCAGCGTCTTGCCATTGCTTCTTGTCCGGCTCATTCTGCCAAGGCCCAGCACCCCAAGAAGATTTGTCGAAGGTGCGATATTCGATTGTTTGCATTGTTGTATCTCCTTTTAGAAAAGTGTGAGTTGTGCTCCAGAGTGTGGATTGGCGGGAATAATAGCGGCACCACACTTTTGAAGAAAGCCCGAATCCATCGCAAGCTGGTCACGAGCGGGATGGATGAGGGTGCCGCCGAACCGGATTCTGTAACCAGATGGGCGCGGAGAACTGCAATAGATCCCGATCCGGGCGTTGCATGTGGGACACTTCACTTCAAGTGCGGGATCGCGGTTCCATTCTTGGCCGCATGCTGAGCAGGAGACGGTCATGCTGGCCTCATGAGTGAACCTGTGAGGCGGGAGGCCAGGACAGCCTCTATGTCTTCTTCGGTATGCATTACGAGACAGCTCGGAGCCGCAGGCCCGTTCTTTGGACAGGAACCATCTTCGCGGTGGAACTTAACACGGCCTCTCAGGAAGTAAATGGCTTTCGCCTGCGCGAATACATGCTCATGAAATCCCTTGGTGTCGGTGCGGGCAAATATCTGCGCGACGCCGCGCTTGTGCTCAGCGAACTTTCGCATCCATTTGAAGGTTTCGGTTCCATAAGGGGGATTTAGGAATGTCCTACCATAAAGTGACCAGTCGAGGTCGAGACCGCTGATCATGCCCGGCTCCCATTCATTCATGTGCTTGGCGGTGCGCCAAGGCATCACCGGTGGGCAGCATGGGTCGAGGTCGAAGTTGCCGAGGGCTTGGATGAGATTGAGTGGCGTCAACCAGGTGTTGGTAGTGTCGTCGGTCTTTGGAGTGTTGAAGCCTTCACCGGTGGGAGGTGGGTTTGCTTTGTCCTGGAGACTGGTCATGCTGCCTTCTCCATCTGCTGGAGGGGTAGGCCAAGATATTTAATGGCTGCAATAAGCCTGTCATTATCATCAAGAATGGGTATACCAACATTGCAGCGATGACACAAAATTCCGCGAACCTTTCCTGTGCGGTGGCAATTGTCGATGCACGGGCGTTTTGGTATTTCATAGCAAATAGCGCAACGACCACGCTGTCGTTCAATGATGGCCAGAATCTGTTCTGAAGTTAGGCAGTATCGCTTCTTGAGATTCCAGCGAGTCCTTTGTTCTTTGCTGTAATTTCGTTTCCGGTGAAGACGCAAATGGGAGTTTGCGCATGGCTTACCCCAGGAATGTCTTCCTTGTGGACCTTTCGCTTGACGGTGGAACTCATCGAGCGATTTGACGACGTTACATTTCGAGCAGGACTTCATACTGCTATTCCGTCATATGCTTCGATAAACGCTTTCGCCGCTTCGGCATTAATTGCGTTGCCATAGCCGCGCAATCGTCCCATGCGGGCGGTAGCGCCATGAGCCAGCGGGAATGTGCCGGGTTCAACTGGCCTCCACTTTCCATCCCTGCAATAGAGCCAGTCAGTATCTCGCCAGTGACCGTTAGTCGGGCGGGTCCCGACCAGTTCGCCATCGGAGTTATGCCCGATCCCGCGATTTCTGCTCCGCACAACGCCGCTGTCTTCCTGCCGCTGTCCGTATTCCCCGCCTCGTTGTACCCCTGCTGTGCCGGAGTTCCCGCCATCGGCGTAGGCCAAGATGCCAGAGACGATATGTTCTGAAGAGTGACTGTGGCCTTGCTGCCGTCCGGTCGCTTGCCGGTCGCTGTCGTCCCTTCTGGTGTCGTCTGTCCTCCGCTTGGCGTCGTCGGCGTCGGCCATGCCGCCAGTTGCGCTTGTCTCGGAAGCATATCCATGCGCTGTCTCTCCGATCCGTCCGGGTTCGTCGCCTTTGTCGCCATGCCCGCACTGTCCTTCCAGTCCCGAGCCGAAGGCGTTACCCACGATGCCAATGCCGTCGCTGATGTCAGGCTGTCCGGATTTCCCCGATGCGCTCCGCAGCTCTCCGAATCCTCCGCTCTTGGTGTCGGCCAGCCCGCGAGCATCACATGATCGTTCAGGTTCTGCATTCCATGTCCCTCGGCCTTTTTCGCCGCCACATATGCTTCGCTGTGTGCTGGGAAGTGGTCGCGCGCTTGAGGAGTCGGCCATGCCGTTAACATGGCAAAGTCGTTCAGGTCGTTGCTGCGCTCCGGATTTAGGGCACGTTTGGCTTGTCCGCCGCCCGTCATATCGCTTGCTTGCGGGGTCGGCCACGAACCACAATCTTTGTCGGATATGCGGCGCGCCGATGCCCGCAGCGCAGAAATCAATCGCCCTGACGGTGTGGCCCGCTCCTTCCATGTCAGCGTGAACAAGGTCGAGCCAAGCAAGTCCGTCCTTGCTCGCAACCTGCTCACCAAAGACTGGTACGCTTCTCGGTTTTGCGTGCTCGATGAGGTGGAACCATGCTGGCCATAGGTGCCGCTCGTCATCGAACCCAGCCGCTTTGCCTGCCGCGCTGAAAGGCTGGCATGGGCAACTACCAGTCCACACCGGACTGTCATCGTCCCAGCCCGCAAGGCGAAGCGCGTAGGCCCAAACTCCGATTCCGGCGAAGAAGTGACATTGGGTATAAGTTCTAAGGTCATCTGGCTTAACATCCTCGATACTCCTTTCGTCCACATCCCCACGGGGAAGATGACCTTGGGTGATTAAAGTTCGTAGCCATTGGGCCGCGAACGGATCTATCTCGTTGTAGTAAGCAACCATTCATGGGCACTCCTTCATTTCAGTTGTTGGCGAGTGCCAAAGGGCAGGGTGAAGCGCAGCCGCAACATGAAGTCGCGGGGACCCTGCTGCAGCGTAGCGAAGCTGGGCGGACTGAATTTGCGGCGAGGGCGCGGCATCCCTGCCAGGCACCAAGGAGCCAACAACTTGAAGGGGAAGCCAAACAAATATGTGCCTACATAGATATATCTCCGAGATTCTTAACGGGGTATAAACATAAGAATTGGAGGGTCTGAATATGGCTGAGGAAACGATAGGTGAGAAGGCCGGATTTGTGGTTGGGTTTGGGATCGCGGCGGCGGAGGATGCGGCCGGCGCCATCAAGACGGCATTTGACTCGACGGTTGCGGCGGTAAGCGGGGCTTTGAAGAAGGCTCCCGCCAAGAAAGCCGTGAAGAAAGCGGCAGCGAAGAAGACCGTGGCAAAGAAGGCTGTGAAAAAGGCACCAGCGAAAAAGGCTGCAAAGAAAACTGTAGCGAAGAAAGCCGCCAAGAAGGCACCTGCTAAAAAGGCCGCCTCAAAGAAGGCTGCTAAGAAAGCACCTGCGAAGAAGGCCGCCAAAAAGTCTCCGGCCAAAAAGACCGCGGCAAAGAAAGCTGCAGCCAAGAAGGCTCCGGCGAAGAAATCTGCCAAGAAGGCCGTTAAGAAAGCTCCAGCGAAAAAGGCCGCCAAGAAATCCGTAAAGACGCCCGGCAAGCAAGGTGGTCGGCTACTGCGGTGAACGGCAATGGTCGCTGGGGACAATTCAGGGGTCATGCAGATACTGCGATTGCCAGAAGCTTCTCCCTGAGCGCTTCAGTTTCCAGCGTGCTCTCAGTGAGCATCCGGGCGGTATCAGCAGCGCCAGCGCGGTATGCGTCATATACCGCTTGCGTCTGCCGGTCCGCATAGGTGCGATCAGCGGCGGGAACCACGGCGGGGGCTGTGTTATAGCCTTCGCGGGCGGCCCAGATTTCGAAGGGGGACACGGCCAGAGCGATCATGCGGCGTTGCCCTCTGTTTCTGCGCTTGGATTGTCGATATAGACTTCCGTATGACAGGTCGGGCAAATAGCTGAAAGTTCTTGGACAATTTGCGGCCTTTTCGGTCCAAATGTCTGCACTACTCGGACCTCCACTTCCACAAGCAACGTGTCGCCATCATCCGACGACGATTCAAGCTCTTTACGCGCCCTTATTAAATCCTGGCCCTCAGGGCAGATGTTCAGGCTCCCGTCTGCATACAGCATTCCAAATCTTTTGCTCATCAATGAATCCCCAACAGACGCATGTTTCGTGAAATCTGCTCCCGGCTCTCGTGCGCTTTCTCATTGAACTCGCAGATCGCTACCAGCCGTGGGTCTTCTGCCCGCAATTTGCGCAGGCCTTTCTCATAACCGAGTTTGCCCCGCTCGACTTGGCAGGACTTTGCCATATCGTCCACGCATCCGAGATGGCGTTGATTATGGGATTCAACATACAGCGGGCAGTGCTGGATTCTGGTGTGAGGGCACTTCATATGCGCCTCTTGCTCAAAGGCTCCTGAGCGGATATATCGGATGCAGCCACAGCAAGTCTCACTACTTGTTCGTCGGTTAGGGGCAATACCGCATCTTTGCACTTTGCGGCGTTGCTCCGCCCTTTGTGACAGAGATTTGCAGCTGAATCAAGCCATATTAGCCAGGCACGCGCGGGGCTTCTCTTTTGGGCTACTAAGTTCGAACTGGGTTTCCTGTGAGTCTCTTTACGCTTTTAGGAACCGCCCGCCCCTGATAGAGTTGTTCGCATGAAAACGCTCCATGGTGTTTCGCCGCGTACCGAAGCCCGAGTTGCCGGTGCCCTTTACCTATTCAGCATGCTGCTGGGCGTGGCAGGGCCGATATTGATCGGCCGCAAAATGCAGCTTCAAGGCGAATGGGCGAACACGACAGCGGCAATTCTCTACACCGGTGTCACCGTTCTGTTTTGGGACCTGTTCCGGCCAGTAAGTGAGTGGCTCTCTGCATGTATCGCAATATTCAGCCTGATTGCCAACTGGTTGCCGCAGTCATGGTACAGGGCCGCACACACTAGCATCTTTCTTTACTTCGGCTTGTACTGCCTCTTAATCAGTTATCTGATTTTTCGGTCGCACTTTCTTCCAAAATTCGTCGGGGTATCCATCGCGTGCGCCGGATGCGCCGCCCATGTTTATTGCTGCCGCCACCGACGACCAGCTTGGACTCGCGCCAGCTAGCATCGCTCTCTATCAAAAATGGACCGCCGCTAACAAACCGGCTGAGTTACACATGTACGCTAAGGGATACAGGGAAACGACATCCTGCGCAGCCGCGAAGGATGCCATCGACAGCATGGCAAATAGTAATCGAACCCCGAACGTGATCATGGCTGATAAGCCTACCAGAGAAATCCAGAGACCTCAGATCGAACTTGGGTATGAAATTCAGGCGAGTCGTCAGCAATGTAGAATTCCGATTTGCAGGGCTATGGCCCCCGAGGAAACACAGAATGGCGAAGAAAGTAGACAAGCAGGACAAGGCCGTCGAGAAAATTCGGAAGTCTATACGCAAAGCCATCGACAAAGGCGTAAGCCCAAAGGTCGTCTCAGCCACCGTCGAGGATGCCATGGCGACCACCACCGACAATGCCACCGTAGCGTCAGATGTAGATGCGCCGGCCGCCGCTCTGAATGAGAAGCCTATGCTTCCCGACTCGGAGAAGCCGTCGCTGAAGAAGCTGCCGGGCAAGACGAAGCCGCCTACGCTGACGCTGAAGCGGGGGAATAATTCTTAGTCAAAGTGTCCACAGGGGCATGTTACACTTCTTGATCTTATGAAGGGTTTGTCTCTAAGCCGACTTCCATTAGCCGCCTTCGGTGGAGCGGCTGTGATCTACGCCATACTTTGGCTTTTGTCCACGTATACGTCTCTGTATGCGAGCAAAGTTATGCCGCTGTTCCTTCCGTTCGGACTGCTTTGGGTGGCCGGGTGCATCGGATGGGCCATCGTGAGCCGGAGAAACCTGAAATCTTCGTCTACCGACGCAAAGGAAAGGTTACGTAGATGAGACGAATACTTTTCATCATCGCGCTTTGTATTGTCACTGTGTCTTTAGGTTCGACGGCGCTGGCGGCGATCGAGAGTCAAACGGAGGCCAAGCAAGAACCTACCTCGTATGACAATTTTCTTATAGGGTTAAGCAACCTCCAAAAGTGGGCTGTGAAATTAGAAGCAGCGCTGCGAAAGCAAGGTGCAGAGATCGACCGAAACAAAGCTAAGACTCAAATTTTGCCAAAGGTAATCGCGATTCAAAAGATCCTCAGCAACCTGGAAGATATCAATCGAAGAATCACACTCGATGCAGGGACGGATGCAAAAAGCCTAAACCCCAATAAAATGCGAGCTGACCTGAATGATCTGTCCACGAACTTGTTTGTGTTGAGGCAGCGTTTTAGGGAAATGCGCGAAGGAGTCCATGTCATCAGCATCCCCGAGATCACCGAGGTCGAGAGACTTGGAGAGGATTTCGTTGGAGCTAGGGCGCTTGAAGTTGACGCAGCTCTACGGACGTTAGGTGTTTCAAGCGGAGACTTTTCAGAAATCGACTACGCCAATTTGAAGTCTCACAGCACTCATATAACGGAGCTTCTTCACAAAGCTCAAGATGCCTTTGGCACTCTACATCGATACCTGGAGAATTAAAAACAGCCTGTGTTGAAATCGATCAGCTTAACGAAATTGATCGCCAGGACCGATGACGCTAGGGGTGGCGTGTAACTCTCAAAACCTCGTCCTCTGCTGTTCTCCCATTTCGCGCCGGCGCGTGGAATGTACCCGGCCGTGCTGCAGCAATTTGCGGCTGCGATCAAATGCGTAGCCCCTGCTGCTGATTACCATACTTGCGCGTGACTTCCGGCTTCTCTTCCTTGGCGCGGAGGTCATCGGGCCACAGGATCTTCCCGCTCGCTTCATATTTGGTCTTTGCCGCCCCGCGCATCCCTGAGCGTGCGATATTCGGCCTTGAACCTCGAATGCCATCGCACCGTCGCTATCTTCGTGTCCCTGCTGAAAAACTGAACGAAATGCCCGGTGACTTCTGCGCGGTAGCGTGGCTGGGTCATTCAACAAGTTCCTCGTTTGCGATGGAAAGAAGGATGTCGGCATGACAGGGAGACTGTTTGCACCAGCACGCCAGATTCTTACCGCGCAAGGCGGTCCGAATGTCTTCCATGTTCGCCGTCGATAGGAAGAATTCATCAAGGCCGCTATTTTCGCCATGGTGACGGTAGGGAGTTAGCATCTCAGCATACTTACGGACGCATTCAGCCGCGTCGCCATCTTTGCCTATAATGTATGGATTACCCCAGCGCGAGGGGCGCGCCACATTCACGCATTCAAGCCCGTTGATAGCCCGGCTCACTTCCTGAAGATTGAAGCCCTTGCTACGACTGAGATGGATGCGGACGGGGTTCACGTCGGTTCCTTTGTTGCGCGTGTAAATTTGATGACATAGATCATGACGCCTTACCGCACATGACTTTGGTCTCTCCGCATGCCGGACAGATTGACCGTTTGCCGATCTCGGCAACTTTGGACACATCCATAGGAGTCCAGAAAGCCACCCATTCATGATTGCAGGATACGCAGTGAGCCCAGAAAAGCTGTCGGTCGGAAGGTGACGTTTCTTTTCGAGGGGACGATTTAACGAAATCGTGCTTTCCAACGCCGCGAGAAGAATCAAAGCCGATAGCGTCGAGGGGTTTATCGCTCATGGCTTGCTCCCCGCAAACACAAGCTTTCGCATGTCTTCAAGATGGTATTTCAGCGCTTCGAGGTGTCCACCGTTCCCAGTACCATCGACCGGCCGGAAGCCAAGATTCCATAGCTCATTGAAGAGCTCCTGAGCCTTCCTATCACTCAGGCTAAAGGTGGGCTTCACGAATTCGCCATCTTGCATCTGCTCAAAAGTAAGGACCTTCACGACAGCGCGCGTGCCGATGAAAGATTCGCCGCCATTCAACGGAATCGGATTGTCGAGAATAACGAAGTCAACGCTTCGCTCCCAAGGTTGGCGGGCAGCCCATAGTGAGATATTATTCATGCCGCTTCTCCCCGCCAGGTCTTGAAATCCTCCGTCGGATTGAACCAGTCGTCCTTAACGATGTGGCCGATTGCGTGGACTGCGGTGTGCTCGCACTGAGCGCGAACCGTCTTTCCAACGATCTTCGCCCAGTCCTTCACGCCAGCAATCTCCATGCAGCGCCAAATGAAATGCCCAGCATAGTTCTTCTGGTTCGTCGCATGGCGATATCCCTTCGGAAGGTAAAGAGCGAAGCCACCGAAGCCCTGGCCACTTCCGCCGTAATCGAGGCTAAGCCAAGCCGTCAAAAAACCATTCTCATCATTGATCCGGGCTGATTCGATGATGGCGTTGCGGGTTTCGATGGTCATCTACTGCTCTACTGCTGGAGTGAAAGGGAAGGCTTAAGCCGCTTCTGCTTCGTCCATAGGCGCTGCTTCCGGCGGATTGTAGAGGTTATCCAACTCGCGCCAGAGATCAATATGTGGATGATCCAGTTCCATTCCCGGCTTGGCAGCAAGGAGAAAACCGTAGGCTATTTTGGTGTCGCCCTTGGCTAGTTCGACATAC
>Ga0182024_10017204_pt1 | contig 13610 bp, 10 predicted proteins | sample P32metaG_FD_120480 | JGI IMG/M metagenome (GOLD analysis project Ga0182024, IMG submission 120480) | Permafrost microbial communities from Stordalen Mire, Sweden - P3-2 metaG (Illumina Assembly) | ecosystem: Environmental > Terrestrial > Soil > Wetlands > Permafrost | place: Sweden: Stordalen... | reverse complement strand
CTCAAAACATTGGAGGGCGTATCGGAATGTCGCGTCCTCGGTGAAACCTATATTCTGCATTGCCAACGACCGCCGCAAGCCATTGTGTCTCTCGTAAAGCATCTGGAATCCCAAGAAAACGAACTCGTATCGCTGGAAATCGCAACCCCGTCACTTGAAGACGTGTTCATCGAACTTACCGGCCGGAGGTTACGCGATTGAAGAACTTTGCCGCGCTGACGCGCATGCGTATTCAGCTGACCATCCGCAATAAAATGTTCGTGTTTTTCAGCGTAGTCATGCCCTTTGCTTTTTTCTTTCTGTACGCAGGGATCTTCGCCAAGGGTGTCCCCGATTCTGTTCGATATTTCCTTGGTCCGGTCGTGGCCTTGACGGTTATGGGAAGCTTCTGGGGCCTGAGCGCCGCACTGGTAATGTTCCGCGAGCAAGGCATTCTGCGGCGGTTTCATGTAACCCCTGTTACGGCTAGTGACATGCTGGCTTCCAGTATCGTCGCAAACTACGTCCTCACGCTGCCTACCGTTTTGATGGAGATTCTTTTCGCGACGCTGTTCTTTCACGTTCGCAACGTTGGCGACGTGGTGTCTCTCTTCATTCTCGTCACCGTGGGAACGGTATCTTTCGCTTCGCTTGGCTTGGTGGTAGCCAGCGTCACCAACACGATGCAGGAAACACAGGTTCTAAATCAGCTGTTGTGGCTTCCGTTGATCTTTCTTTCGGGCGCTACATTCCCAGTGTCGTTTCTTCCAACCGTCGTGCAACACATCGGTGTGTTTTTGCCGTCAACCTATCTGGTTACCGCGCTGCAAAGAGCCATTTATTTTTCCGTTTCGATTAATCATCTACTTCTTGACGTTGTTGCTCTTTCATTCTGGGCAGTGACCACCTTCTTCGTATCTGCGCAATTGTTCCGATGGGAGCCGGAATCCAAAATTCCGCGCCAAGCAAAGATTTGGGCGGCGGCTACCGCAATACCATTTTTAGTTCTGGGCATTTACGAAAACCGCACAGGGCGCCTCATCGCCGAAGCACAGGCCGCATACCATGCGGTTGAAACGGGTCATCACGATGGCGCGACAGGACAGAGACCCTACAGCCATGACTCAGGAGATTCAAAGGATCCGAATTCCGAGCCGAACCAAGATTCTCCCCACCAATAATTCATCGGCACAGATCAAGGCGCTCAATTCACGCGTTGCGCATAGCGCGCCATATTGGTGCTTGCTGCTGGTGACAAGCGCGATACGGTGGATTGACGCTCTATACGCTATACCGTATTCTGCATTTCGACAGTTGTGGGGCAATTTTCAAGGGGTAAGGCGATGCCTGTTCAAAAGACGGAAAAGATTTGGCAGAACGGAAAATGGGTTAACTGGGACGACGCGCAGATCCACGTACTTTCCCACGTGGTGAGCTACGGTTCTGCGGTGTTTGAAGGTATCCGCTGCTACGAGACCAAGCAGGGCCCAGCTATTTTTCGTCTGCGTGAGCACATGCAGCGCCTCGTCAACTCCGCAAAAATTTACCGCATGGAGCTGCCGTATTCGGCGGAAGATTTTGGCAATGCCGCCACGGAATTGGTGCGCTTGAACAAGCTAAATTCCTGCTACGTGAAACCGATTGTTTTGCGCGGCTATGGCGAGGTTGGCGTGAATCCCTTGAACTCGCCAATTGATGTGTACATGGCATGTTGGTCCTGGGGCGCTTATCTTGGACCTGAAGCGCTCACGAAAGGGGTGGATGTCGGCGTCAGCTCGTGGACGCGAATTGCTCCGAATACGCTGCCAGCAATGTCGAAAGCCGCCGCGAATTACATGAACTCGCAACTGATTCGCATGGAAGCGACCTTTAATGGATACGCGGAGGGTATCGCGCTGGATTCTGGCGGACACGTCAGTGAGGGCTCGGGAATGAATGTGTTCCTGGTGCACGACGGGACGCTTTTCACTCCGCCGCTGGCCACGAGCATTCTGCCGGGAATCACGCGCGACACAGTGGTGAAGATGGCTGAAGATATGGGTATACCGGTAAAGGAAACGGTCATCCCGCGCGAAATGCTTTACATCGTCGACGAAGTTTTTTTTGTGGGCACGGCGGTGGAGATTACACCGATCCGCTCGGTGGACCACATCACCGTGGGGAAAGGGGCGGCCGGACCAATCACACGGAAGCTGCAGGATGAATTTTTTGCGCTCACCAGCGGCTCCAAAGTGGACCGCCATAACTGGCTAACTCCCGTGAATAGCCCTGTCGCGTCCGCTTCGCGTTAATCCAAAAGGACCTGTCATTCTGAACGCGCCCCAGGTGTTCTTCTAGTTTGCGTGTCTCGTTTTGATTGCTTCGTTTGTCTGGATCGAAGCATCTAATCTAGATCCTGTCACTATTTTTCGGTTGTCACGAAACATTCGTGATGCTTGTTGTAGTCGCTTCGCAAACTTCAAGCTAAAATCAGCCGCGTATTCCGCCGCATGTCATTTTCCGGCCGGGAGGACACTGCATGTACACCACCGCGCAAAAGTTGACGGCGGAATTTCTGGGGACCTTCGCTTTGGTTTTCTTTGGAGAAGGTGCCATCTGCGCGGACCAATTTCTCCACGGTGTTGGTGGAATCGGCCTGCTGGGTGTAGCGCTGGCTCACGGGCTCGCCATTGCCATTATGTTTTCGGCTATTGGCCACGTTTCTGGCGGGCACTTCAATCCCGCGGTCACCATCGGTTACTGGGTCACGAAACGGCTCAACACGCTGGACGTTATCCTCTATTGGGTTGCGCAACTCGCAGGAGCTGTCGCCGCCGCTTTCCTGCTGAAAGCGATTATCCCTGAGGAAACGTGGAGGGCCGTCGCTCTGGGCACGCCGGAATTCGCACGGGATTTTCCGCGCTGGGCCGGCATGGCGATGGAAGCCACGGGAACGTTTTTCCTTGTTTTTGTTGTATTCGCCACCGCTTTAGACGAACGGGGGACGTTCCGGTCGGTTGCAGGTTTTGGCGTCGGTTTGGCCTATGCGTTGGGTATTCTCGTTGCGGGACCGTTCACAGGAGGCGCGCTAAACCCGGCGCGGGCCTTCGGACCGGCACTGGCCGCGACGCACTGGGCCAACCATGGAGTCTTTTGGGTGGGACCTTTGGCGGGCGGGTTCGCCGCTGCATTGCTATATGACTCGCTTTACGTTAAGCCAAATCAAATTTAGCCCATTAGTGTGCGAGCAGTCGGATACTGGGCAGGCGTGCCATTTTTGTGCTCTAATCTGCGGTAACTAGCCGGTAACCGGCGGTGCTTGTTTTCTTGCCGGGTAGTTCCACGGATGTTAGTGTCCGTATAAGCTGCAGTCTTGCGGGGATAATATTGCTATGGCCTTGAGCATTGACGACCTTCTACGTCGCGCCGTGGAAAGCAAAGCATCCGACCTGCATCTCAAAGTGGGCAATCACCCTTATCTCCGCGTTGACGGTGTGCTGCTGCCTCTGTCGGACGTGCCCCGCGTAACCCCCGAAGAAATGCTCTCGATGGCGTTCAGCATGATGACTAACCGCCAGAAGCAAAAGTTTAAGGAGACCGCAGAACTGGATATGGCCTACGGCGTAGCGGGGCTAGGCCGCTTCCGCGTAAACGTTTTCCAGCAGCGCGGAAATGTCGGGATGGTCTTGCGTGTTATTCCCACCAAGATTCGCACTGCGGAAGAGTTGAACTTGCCATCCGTGATTGGGCGCATCTGCGAAGAGCAACGCGGATTGGTGCTGGTTACGGGAACCACTGGATCGGGTAAATCCACGACCCTTGCAGCGATGATCGATCGGATCAATGCAAACCGTTCGGACCACCTGATCACTATTGAAGATCCGATTGAATTTCTGCATCGCGACAAACGCAGCTTTATTAACCAGCGTGAAGTGGAGGTAGATACAGCGAATTTCTCCACGGCGTTACGAGCCGCTTTACGTCAAGATCCTGACGTCATTCTCGTCGGGGAAATGCGCGACCTGGAAACCATTTCTACGGCCTTGTTGGCCGCGGAAACGGGTCACCTTGTCCTTTCGACCCTGCACACCCTGGACGCCACTGAAACGATTCAGCGCATCATTGCGGTATTTCCTCCCCCGGAACAAAAGCAGATCCGCTTGCAGCTAGCGGCCACTTTGAAGGCTGTAATTTCCCAGCGCCTGGTGCGCCGAGCCGACGACAAGGGCCGCGTTCCTGCGGTGGAAGTCATGATTGCGACGGGCTACATCCGGGATTGCATCATCAACGCGGACAAGACGCGCTTAATTCGGGACGCGATTGCAGCCGGGACCAGCCAGTACGGCATGCAGACGTTCGATCAGTCGCTCTACGATCTTTATTCCAAGCAGCTCATCACTCTCGACGAAGCCTTGCTGCGCGCCTCCAATGCCGACGAGTTCAAGCTGCGCATTCAAGGCGTACGCTCCGCTTCCGACTCGGCGCGCGAAGAGATGGAACGACAGATGGCGGATTTCGAGCGCTTCGCCCGCAAGTAACCGATACTCCCTACAAACTTGAACGGTACATTTCTCCACCCAATTCAAAATTAGTTCGCGTGCGCGTTTGAAAGTGCAGAAGGCCGTACGATGCCGGGCACTGTTGGGAGGGGTTGCTTCTCGACCGTTCAGCTTCTATGCTCGGCGTATGTTCCGTGCGCCACTTAAGCTGGAATCAGAGCCCGAGTTGTATGAGCTGGCGGTACGGGCGTTGATGCGGCGAGCGCATTCCGTGCACGAAATGAAGAAATCGCTGGAGCGGCGCAGCGACGATAAGGGAATGGTTAAATCGGTGCTAGAGCGGCTGAAACGGCAAGGCATGATTGATGACGCGAGGTATGCGAAACAATTCACACGGCAGCGCGCAGAGATACGTAAGCAAGGCAAGTTTCGGATCGCGCGGGAATTACGCGCTCGCGGCATTCCCGACCGGCATATCGATGTGGCCTTGGAAGAATCTGCCAAGGAAATCGACGAACGGGCCGTTGTGCGACAGCGCATTGAACGCAAACTAAAATTGTTTCGCGGTGAAGTTAACGAGCGGAAGATTGCTTCCGTGTTCCGCAGCCTGTTGCGTGCAGGATTCCCATCCGAAATCGTGCGTAGCGAGTTACGCGCGCTTACGCGCGAGGACGTTCCCGCCATTGAGAACGCCACCGACCAAGACGCAGTTTGAATATTGATTTCCGCCCGCGCCTTCAGGGATTTAGCAAAGTACGCTCACATAGTTGAGATGGGCGCTGCAAACCTAAATCAGCTTATTTGGTGCGGTCCGCGCACCTCTGCGATAATGTTTGTGACGATTCGCTTACCAAACTGAGGCCTATGTGACTGGCAACGAGATCCGAGCCACCTTTCTGAAATTTTTTGAAAGCAATGGCCACCGCATTGTGCGCAGTAGCTCGCTCGTGCCGCATGGCGATCCGACGCTGCTGTTTACCAATGCTGGTATGAATCAGTTCAAGGACGTATTTCTGGGACTAGAGCAGCGCGACTATAAACGCGCTACCACGGCGCAAAAGTGCGTGCGCGCAGGCGGCAAGCACAACGATCTGGAGAACGTAGGCTTCACCAAGCGACATCACACGTTCTTCGAGATGATGGGCAATTTTTCTTTCGGCGACTATTTCAAGAAAGAGGCCATTGCGTTCGCCTGGGATTTAATCACTTCGCCTAAGTGGTTCGCGATCGAAAAAAGTAAACTTTACGTGACGGTTTTTGGAGGAAGTGAAGTGGCCCCGGGGACGGTTCTGGGAGTGGACGAAGAGGCTAAGTCACTGTGGCTCGGCGAGAACGTACCCGTTGAACGGGTCGTTCCTATTCCGGGATTGAAAGAAAACTTCTGGGCCATGGGAGACACCGGACCTTGCGGCCCGTGCAGCGAAATTCATTACGATATGGGGGCGATCGCTTCTGACGAAGGCCACGCGGATTGTGTATTTCCCTGCGATTGCGGCCGGTATGTGGAAATCTGGAATCTGGTGTTCATGCAATTCAATCGGGACTCATCGGGCACTTTAGCAGCGCTACCTAAGCCTTCTATAGACACAGGAGCCGGACTGGAGCGGCTCGCTGCGGTGGTACAGGGCGTAATCAGTAATTTCGATACGGATTTATTTCGGCCGTTGATCGAAAAAGCGTCTGAACTCACCGGGGTGCGCGCCGGCCAGAATCCAACGTCCGACGCGTCACTGCGCATCATCGCCGACCACTCGCGAGCGGCGACCTTCCTGGTGTCTGACGGTGTCATTCCTTCGAATGAGGGCCGTGGATATGTGTTGCGCAAAATAATTCGCCGCGCTCTGCGTCACGCCAACTTGCTGCAGGCTGGGACGATTGCGCCAAACACGGTGCTACCCGGGATGGCCGACGCGGTGAAATTGGAGATGGGCGCGGCTTACCCAGAGTTAGAGGGAAATTTCGATCGCGTCAGGCAAATTCTGCTGGGCGAAGAGCAGCGGTTCTCTCGCACGATTACGGTGGGCTTGAAGAAATTCGCGGAGTATTCCGGCGATGAAGCTAAGAGCACTTCCGGTGACAGCAAATCCGCTGCCTTATCCGGCGAAAAAGCGTTCATGCTGTACGACACTTACGGATTGCCGCGAGACTTCATTGAAGATGTGGCACGCGACGCTGGGCTTGCAGTGGAGTGGCCGGTGTTTGAGCACGCCCTGCAGGAGCAACGCACGCGTGCGCGCGCATCGTGGAAGGGCGCGTCGAAGGAGTCTGCCAATCCCGCTTACGCGAAAATCGCGGAGACGTTCAAGACTGAGCTGGCCTTTTACTTTGACACTATCGCCAATGATACTCGTATTGAGGCGATCATCACGAAGAACGGTCCGGTGAACGAACTGCCAGCCGGCGAGAGCGGCGAAGTTGTGCTGGACCGTACCGCTATCTATGCCGAGTCGGGCGGGCAAATGGCGGACACTGGCGCGTTTTATGACAATTCCAGGGAACAGCGCTTGGCCGACGTGAGCGGGGCGTTCTACCCTGCAGCCGGACTGGTTGCGCACCGTGTCACGGCTCGTGAAAAGCTCCGTGTCGGGGAGCGGGTCACCGTGGTAGCCGACGCGGAACGGCATGCGCTCATCATGCGCAACCACAGCGGAACGCACCTCGTGAATGCCGCTCTCCGTAACATACTGGGCACTCACGTGAAGCAGGCTGGCTCCTTGAACTCGCCAGAGCGGCTTCGCTTTGATTTCACGCACTTCGCAGCCGTCGATTCACATGAGCTACGCGACATCGAGCAACAGGTCAACGAAGAGATTCGGTTGAACACGGCCGTCCAGACTGACGTAACTTCGCTTGAGGAGGCTTTAACTTCAGGTGCGCTGGCATTTTTTGGCGACAAGTATCCCGAGAACAACGTGCGCGTCGTCACGGTTCCCGACCCCAACGCGCCCCGCGGGTTTTACAGCAAGGAACTGTGCGGAGGTACCCATGTCCATCGAATCGGAGATGTCGGTATTTTGAAAATTGTCAGCGAACAATCCGTGGCTGCCGGGGTGCGACGCATCGAGGCGGTGACGGGCATCGGTGCTTTGGAGCATTATCAGGCCCAGGCGCAAATTTTGAGCCAACTCGCTGGCCAGTTGAACGTGGGCGAAGACGCGATTCTTGGTACCGTAGAAAAGCTTTCGCAAACCGCGAAGAGCCTGGAGAAGGAACTGGAGGCGCAAAAACGCAAGGGCGCTTTGAACCAGATGGACGATCTCATAGCGCGAGTGCAACACGTCAAAGGCGTAAAATTGATTGCCGCCGAAGTGGAAAATGTGGATCGAGATGGTTTGCGGCAACTGATCGACAGCCTGCGGCAGAAAATCGGGTCCGGAGTCATTGCGCTGGGAACGCCCGAAGATGGGAAAGTGTCATTGATTGTGGCGGTTACTAAGGACCTGACACTTAAGGTCCATGCAGGCAAGCTTATCCAGACACTCGCTAAACAGGTCGGGGGTTCGGGGGGCGGGCGCCCCGATTTGGCGGAGGCTGGCGGTAAAGACACAGCTGCCCTAAAAAGTGCCTTGCAGAGCGTACCGTCGTTGATTGAGCCTTTGTTATAATTCCGCAGCGCCGGAAATTGGTCCGCGGACCGCGTATACGAGTTTGTTGGATCGAATGAGGTTTCACGCAGTACGAGACCGCAGCCTCAAGACAAGACGATCACCGTTTTCAAGCCTTCCCTGGGCACACATGTTAAAGCTCACCGCGATTCCGGCATCTCTCGCTCTCGGAGTGATGAGCTTTTTCGCTGTGCCCTCCAATGCTCAGATCGCGACCAGTACAGACTTGGATGGCCGGCGTCTCTTTGTTAACGCCGAACCTCCACTGCGAATCAATCTGAGCACCGCAAAACGGACCAATATCTTTTTGTCACGGGAAACGCCGTTTGTTGGGCGCACGCATCCGGCGTTAACCATGGACCGTGACGGAGTGGAAAAACTGGTACGAGAAGCAGCGGAACGCCATCATGTGGATCCGGCTCTGATCCGCGCTGTGATTGAGACGGAATCCAACTGGAATCCGATAGCGCTATCCAACAAAGGGGCTGGCGGATTAATGCAGCTGATCCCGACGACGGCTCGACGATTTGGCGTAAACGACGTATTTAACCCGCAACAGAATATCGACGGCGGTGTTCATTATTTGAAGACCCTGTTGGAGCGGTATGACGGGAACCTGGACATGGCTTTGGCGGCATACAATGCGGGAGAGGGCGCAGTAGACCGTGCTCACGGCGTTCCGTCTTTCCGTGAAACTCAAAACTATGTGCAGAAAGTGCAGAATGCTTACTTCCGTCCGGGCTCAGGACACCTTTCTGACGCCTTTGTACGGCCACGGCCGATTCGACGCGATGTCGATTCTAGCGGTAGAATAATCTTCATCAACGACTGAGGTAGTCTCTAAGTCACGGTCAGCGGTCATCGCGAGGCACATCGATCAGAATGCGGGACCTGATGCCAAGTGCAGCAGACAAAGTGCGCAGGATGTTCGCCCGCGTTTCGCCGTTTTTCGTCCTACCAGTAGTTTTGTTCTGTGCCTTACTTACCGCTTCTGCCAGTTATTCTGCCGAGCCAACCGCGACCGTGAAACAGCAGGCTGCTGCGCAACTTCAACGCGCCGAGCAGCAGCGCACTGCGCTGAACGTGAAGCCCGTGGCGAAGCGCACCTTGGCCGATTATCGCCAAGTGGTGACCAGCTATCGCCGCGTTTATTTGATCACGCCTCGGGCCAGTGAAGTTCCGGACGTGCTGCTGGCTATTTCGCAACTTTACGCGGAAATGGGGGAGCGCTTTGGACGCAACTACTATCAATCCGCGGTCAACACCTATCGCTTTTTATCGCACGACTATCCGACCAGCCGTTACGCAGCCGACGCTATGCTGGCCTGCGCGAAGATCCAGCGGGATCAGCTGGGCGACTATAGTGGTGCGACGCTGACGTATGAGGATTTCCTGAAGCGATTCCCGAAGTCGACGCGCAAGCGTGAGGCTCAGGAAGGTATCGCAGAATTAGCGCTGCTGCAGAACAGCGAAAAACCGGGGGCGAACGCAAGATCGAGTAGTGTGGGCACTTCGGAGCCTGCGCTGCCTCGCGAAGAAACCAGCGATCCATTGCCGCCTGTGAACGCCGGTCCAGTTCCCACGGCGGGAATTCCCAGAATTCGGCGCATCCGTAGCAGCATCACGGAGGAGGGGACGCGCGTCATCATCGACCTTGAGGGTAATGTGCAGTATGCGTCTGGTCGACTGGCGAACCCAGACCGGGTTTTCTTTGATTTGCACGAAGCCCGACTTACGCCGGAAGTGGCGCACGAAACCGTAAAGGTGGACGGCGACCTGCTGACTGCCGTGCGCACCGCACAAAATCATGGCGGGGTGGTACGCATAGTGCTGGATGTCGACGGCGTCAAGGAATATGTAGTGTCTACGACGCAGAATCCCCCGCAGCTTGTGGTTGATCTGCTCAGAAAGGCGCTTCCTCCCGCGGAAGCAAAAACAGCTAGTGCCAGCCATAACTCCCAGGCAGTGCAGAACTCTCCAGGGAATGTTATTGGACCGGGAAACGACTCATTAACTGAAGTCACGGACGAAAAGCCTCTGGGTGACCTTACCAATTCGCTACCGGCTAGTCCAAGAGCGCTGTTGCGAAACTCTAAAGCGGGTGCGAAATCCGAAACTGTTCAGCCGGTGGCCGCGCCGCTGCCGACGCACGACGGGCAATCCACATTGACCCGTGCGCTGGGCCTCAAGATCGGCCGCATTGTGATAGACGCGGGCCATGGCGGCCATGATACCGGGACCATCGGGCCGACAGGGCTGATGGAGAAGGATTTGTGCCTTGATGTAGCGCTGCGCCTTGGGAAAATTATCAAACAGCGGCTCCCTGGGGCGGAGGTAGTGTTCACGCGCTCGGACGATTCTTTCATTCCACTGGAAGAGCGCACCGCGATCGCTAACGAAGCGCATGCGGACCTGTTCATATCGATACATGCCAACTCCAGCGAGGATCATGGCGCGCGCGGTATCGAAACGTACTACTTGAATTTGAAGGGTTCACCGGAAGCCATGGAAGTAGCGGCACGTGAGAACGCTGTCTCGAATGTAGGGATTCACGAACTCGAAGACCTAGTGAAAAAAATAGCGCGCAACGAGAAAATCGACGAATCCAAGGAATTCGCGGAAGACATTCAGACTTCGTTATCGCAGCGCGAGCAGAAAACCAACAAGACGATTAAAAACCGGGGCGTTCGCAAGGCGCCCTTCGTGGTGCTGATCGGTGCGGACATGCCGTCGATCCTGACAGAGATATCTTTCCTGAGCAATCCGGCTGATGAGCAACTGCTGAAGAAACCTGAGCACCGTCAACGAGTTGCAGAGGGCTTGTTCCAGGGAGTCGCCAGCTATCTGCAGAGCCTCAATAGCGTGACCCTGAATTTACCGCCAGACACATCCTCCAACACAACTACCACTCCCCTCTCCTCAAAGCGGGCCAGTGCCAAGCTTGCGCAATCAAGAAACGAACAGTAATCTTCCTGCATCTACCTAAGTGGCTGTTCTATGACAACACGCTCACTCGTCCTGGCGCTTATCTTGGTGGCGCCCTCTTTGAAAGCCCAAGCGCTGCTTCCCGCTCATTTCGGACACTGGACGGCGAGCAATACCGTTCAGACCGCCGCGCCAACTGCGGAAGCAAAAATTGTGTTTATTGAGTCTGGGCTGGAAGGAGCGGAGTCCCGGAGCTATTCGAATGGGACGGCGACATTAACGGTGATCACTTACCGTTTTCACGACTCAAGCGGAGCTTACGAAGCGTATACGTATTTGCTGCAGCCCATGGGAACGGAAGTCGGGGCATCCGCCGCCGTGGCGACTAATAACCGCGGGTTGACGCGGGTAGGCAATGTAGTGATAGTCGCCGATCGCACACCCGCCTTAGACCCGTCCGACCTAGATTTGCTGTCGCGAGAGGTGGACGCAAAAGCTGACAAGACTCCGCCCCCGCCGATCCCGAGTTATCTGCCCGCCAGGGACCGTATCCCTGGCACTGAACGATATGCTCTGGGTCCAGCTGCTTTTCGCGCGGCCTTAGCCGCGGTGGACCGGCAGGACTACACCGGAATCACGGACGAAGTTGGGTTCAACTCAGGTGCTGAAGCGATGTTCGCGCGGTATCGCACGCCTCGTGAGGATGCGGCGTTGCTGCTCATCGAGTACCCTACGCCCCAACTTGCGGGCTTGCACTGGAAGCATTTACAGCAAGCTCTGCCAACTTCCGCGAGGCAGCACGAAACCACCATCGAGCGGAAAGGTTCGCTATTGGCAATTGTTCTGTCGCCGAGTTCGTCTGCCTATGCGACCCGATTGCGCGAAGCGGTGAACTACGAAACGCAAGTTACGTGGAATGAGCCATCGCACACCGTTACCGACCCTCCGATCACTTCGGTACTCGCGAAGATTATTATTGCGACCGGAGCCTTCATGCTGGTGGCCATCGTATTTGGGGTGGCTTTCGGCGGTGTGCGAGTGCTCTTGAAAAGCCTGTTCCCCGGCAAGGTGTTCGATCGTCCGGAGCAGATGGATGTTTTGCAACTGGGGCTGTCTGGCAAGCGCATCAATTCCCGGGATTTCTATTAGTCTCCTCACAATTTCACAAGTAACGGATACCGACCTCCAGCGTCTAATAAACAAGTGCTTTTTATAGGATTGGTGTAGGCCTGACGTTGTCGTAAAATTCTGGGTGTGTTCTGACAGCGAAGTGCCCCAGCCATGTCCGGTAGTGATTCAGGGATCCAACCAACAATGATTTCCAAAACTATGTCTGTGGTCCTCGTCCTTGTCCTTGGCGGGATGATGTCGGGGTGTCAAAAGAGCTCCGCCGGGCCGGCCACGATGCAGGCCATGCCGGTGCAGGTCCACGTTGTGCAGACGCAACAGATTGAGGATTCCAGTGAGTATTTGGCGATGTTGAAGTCCCGACATTCTGCAGTCATCAACCCGCAGGTGGAAGGGCAAATAACAAAGATTTACGTCAAGTCCGGAGACCAGGTAAAAGCCGGGACGCCCATTCTTCAGATTGATCCTCTGAAACAACAAGCCACATTCAATAGCCAAGAGGCTAGCCGCGCTGCACAGGAGGCCAATCTTCGATACGCCAAAACGCAACTGGAGCGCGAACACAAGTTATTCGACGCCGGGGTCGTAAGCAAACAGGAGTTCGACAATGCGCAAACGGCTTACGACGCGGCCCTTGCGCAATTAAATTCCCTGGCAGAACAAGTGAACCAGCAACAGGTAGAGCTGCATTATTACCGCGTGATGGCTCCCATGAACGGGATCATCGGCGACATCCCAGTGCGAGAGGGCGACCGTGTGGCAGTTACTACGATGCTCACAACGGTTGACGAACCTGGCTCGCTGGAGGCTTACATCTACGTGCCTGCGGAGCGCGGGAAAGATGTCCGGATTGGTCTGCTAGTGCACTTACTAGACGAATCCGGAAAGCCCATAAGCGACGCGCGCATCATCTTCGTTTCGCCTGAAGTTGATAACGATACTCAGACAATTCTGGCCAAGGCATCGGTAGAGAATCCCAAAGGAGCGTTGCGCGTTTCGCAGCAACTGCGCGCTCAGGTGATCTGGAGCCAGCACGAGGGACCGGTAATCCCGGTTCTGTCTGTGTCGCGAATTAATGGGCGGTTCTTTGCCTTCGTAGCCAGCAAAGAAGGGTCTGGAACGGTCGCGAGACAAGTGGGCTTGAAACTCGGCGATACCGTTGGAAATGATTATGTGGTGCTCGATGGTTTGAAACCCGGCGACCATCTCATCGTTTCAGGTACGCAATTTTTGCAGGATGGTATGCCAGTGGCGGAACAGATTCAGACGGCAACCACACAGCCTGGTTCCGAGGCGGCTACACCCGGAGCCGGGCATTAGCGGCTAATCACAAAATGAACTTGGTTTCTCAACTTAAAGGGAAGGCGGAATTCGCTTTTGTTTGTTGATTTTTTCATCCGCCGCCCGGTCTTTGCTACCGTATGCGCCCTGATGATTATTCTGGGTGGGGCGATCTCCATTCCGTCGCTCCCCGTCGCGCAATTTCCTAACCTTG
>Ga0182024_10017203_pt1 | contig 13611 bp, 11 predicted proteins | sample P32metaG_FD_120480 | JGI IMG/M metagenome (GOLD analysis project Ga0182024, IMG submission 120480) | Permafrost microbial communities from Stordalen Mire, Sweden - P3-2 metaG (Illumina Assembly) | ecosystem: Environmental > Terrestrial > Soil > Wetlands > Permafrost | place: Sweden: Stordalen... | reverse complement strand
TGCCCGTTATCGAGCTGGATCTGGCTGCCCTGAAGCGGCCGGTCGGTGGTAACGTCGAGTTCCGCCTGGGTGCCGATGACGGCGCGCAGATCGCCGCCGCGCTCTTCGACTTCGGACGGCATTCCCGTCCAGGCCGGGTAATGATAGGTGACGCGAATCTGCTTCACCGCGGGCAAATCGGTGACGCGAATATTAAAATGCTCCGACGTCATCGCTCCGGCGGTCACATAGTATTCGACGTTTTCCGGCAAACCGGCAAATACAAATTGATAGCCGCCCGCGAAACTGCCGGTCTTGGGCAGCATGGCAATCTCTTCCCACTTGGACGAGCTTTGAAAGTGGGCATACAACTTCACATTGGGCGACTCTAAACCCGAGGGAATCGCAGAAACCATCTGGTCGGCATGGCGGCGCACAACGGCGTTGCCGGGAGTCACGCGCAGCTCGTAAATATTGGGCTTGTCGCGATGCGGACCGGTCCACAGCAGCGAGGCGCCGTAGCCAAGAAACCCCGGCCCCGCGGCAATCATCCAGATCAGGATCGCGAGCGCGCCCGCAGCGGTGCCCATGGAGAACCACAATCGGCCTTCCGTGACCATATGCTCAGGCGGAGCGGATCGGGCGACTCGCAGTGCGTCCCCAGCCAAAAGATCGATAAACGGATCTTGATTTTCTTTTTCCACGAAGGTGGTGAGGCGCTGTTCAAATTGCGGGAACGTGGTTTCGGCGGTACCGACCGCGCGCCGGCGGGTCAGGCGTCGCAACGGCAGAGCGAGCCCGGTGGCCGCGGCAACCACCAGAATCAGAATCAGCCCGAAGCGCGCGGCGGTGACGCTGCCTCGCGAAAATGCGAGCGCATTGGCGATCGCAACCAGCGCGAGCGTGGCCACCAGAGCGCTGCCGGCGAGAATCGCCAGGCCGCGAAGCACGGTGCTCCAGCGCAGGCGATGCTCCAGTTGCGCAATGTAAGCTTGCAGTTGTTCGCGGAAATTCATCGAACCTCCAAGGGCGCGCCGGACGCAGATACAACAAAGCATAACGCACTGGCGCGGCCTGAGGATTACCATTGGAATCAGGATGACGATGCATAATCCGCCGAACCCCGGGGAGGTGCTCAGGGCGCTGTGCCTGGAACCGCTGAACCTGACGATCACCGGGGTTGCGAGGTCGCTGGGCGTGAGCCGAAAGACTTTGTCCGCCATTCTGAACGGGCGCGCCGGCATCAGCCCGGAGATGCCAGTCCGTCTCTCCATGGCCTTGGACACGACCGCTGAGTGCTGGCTCAACCAACAGCTTCAGTACGACTTGTGGCACGCGGAACGGAACAGAAGCCGGCTGCATGTGGAGAAATTGACCGCAGCCTGATGCTGGCAGTTGCCTAGCCGTTCCCCGGCAAGTGCGGTGAGAGCCGGCCCGATTTCGCGACCGACATTTGCGACAACGGCGCGGGCTTAATAACGCGCTGGACTGAAGGCTTCGCCGGGAGTCGCAAAACTTACCCTTTATGAAACACCGGCGATGTACAATCTGCTGGTGATCGATGAAGAGTTGCGTCGGGAGCTTCTGGATATGCGTGCCGAGGATATGCGCGTCCGGCAAGAACTGCTGGAATCCGGCGAGTTGGGTGGCAGCTATGTCCCTCAAATGGAGGCGATGCACATCCGTAATGCGTCCCGGCTTAGAGAGTTGATTGCAGCCCATGGTTGGCCTGTCGAGAGTATTGCGGGCAAGGATGGGGCCGAAGCGGCATCGTTCATCGTCCAGCATGCAATCGGTGAACCGGAGTTTCAGCGGGAAATGTTGCGCCTGCTGGGCGCTTGCGCGGGTGAAAAACGCATTCCACTTTGGCACTCAGCATATTTGGAAGATCGGATTGCGATGTATGAGGGCAGACCGCAAGTTTACGGTACGCAGTGGATAGATGATCCGCGTGATGGCCGAATTCGACCGTGGAGCCTTGCAGAGCCGGATCGCGTAAATGAGCTACGAGCGGCTGTAGGCCTCGGGCCGCTGCACCCTATTCCGGAACCCGGTCCAGAGTTGCCTCAAGAAGAGCAGCGAAAGATCGCGGACAATCGGCAGTGGTGGGAACACTGGCTGACAAATAGAGGATGGAGGCGTTCTTAGTGGAGGCGTCTCAAAAAGGACCCTTTGTGAGGCGGCGCGGAGCTTAGGGCGGCGGATGCGCAACCAGACGCGCGATGTTCATTTTGCCTTGCTGCTTTCGTGCTTGAGCAAGGTCATACGCGGCCTGCATTCGCAACCACATGTCGGCGCTGCCGCCGAAGGCCTTTTCAAAGCGCAGCGCCATCGCCGGTGAGACGGCGCTTCTACCTTGCATCACGTTGTGAAGCTGCTGACGCGTGATCTTCATCGTTTTCGCCGCATCGGCCACACTTAAATTCAGTTCGTCAAGGTTCGCCTTGGCGAGTGCGCCGGGGTGAACGGGATTTTTCATCGGCATAGTATCGTCCCTCCTAATGGTAATCTTCCAAATCAACGTCGCAGGCATTGCCTCCCTCAAAGCGGAAGGTCACCCGCCAGTTGGCTCTGACCGTCACCGCCCAGACACCTTTACGGTTGCCCTTGAGCGAGTGCAATCGAAACGTGGGCTGGTTCATGTCCTGCACGTCGCTGGCCTGGTCCAACGCCGAAAGGATTAACCGCAAACGGTCCACTTGATCGGCTTTCACCTTGCGGGCATCGTCCTGTTCGAACAGGTTGCATAGGCCCTTATGTTTAAAGCCCACGATCATGATCCGACTGTAAAACGTCAATTGACGTTTGTCAACACGGAGAATTCAGGATTCCTCGCGCTGCGTGCCGAGGTAGCGGCTGGCCAGCACCGATTCGGCGACGCCGAACGCGAGCGCCAGCAGCATCGCGTACCACCACAGCGATTGCGGCGTCTTGCCGGGGCTTTTCGGCAAACCCGTCGCCGACGCTTCCTGCGCTTCCCCGCCCTTGCCCTGCCACAATGCGAGAACATCGTCGGGAATCACGTCGAGGTTCGATTCCTTGGGATCGGGGTTGACGCCGACTTCGTTCTGGCGTCCGTTGGCGAGGCGCAGTTGGTAATAGCCGGCCTCGGTGAGCTGGAACGACTGCGCGGACGCGGCCTCGCCCAGGGTGAGCGGGCGCTTCCCATCGCGGTCGGTCACCTCGACGCCTTGCCCTTGTTCGCGGGCGTTGCGAAGTTCGAGATAAGCGTCAACAGGTCGCGCGCCGCCCTGCCGTTCGCTGCCCGCCAGGTAGCGCGCGCTCTGCTCGATGAAGGGAACGAACGCAGGATGCAAAGGAAAATCGTTGGTCAGATTATCAAGTCCCGATGTGAACAGCACCACGCGGCCCTCGCCGATGCGTTTTTCAAGCAGCAGAGGCGTCTGGTCGCCCAGCCGTACGATCACACGAGCGTCGCCCGCGTCGACATTGAGAGCGTAGAAAAACTTCACGCCCGGCCAGCCTTCGGCCTTCGCCACGGCGGGGAAGGAGGAATCGCTGGAGCCGACCCCCATGTAGCGATCGGGAACACGGCTGTAATCGCGCGTTTCCATGATGCGCGCGCCGAAAATAGGAATCTGCGACCGAGCGCCGGCCGAGGTGCCCGCTGCAATAAGGACGCTGCCTCCTGAGCGCACGTATTCCGTGAGCGCATTTTCGAGAAGCGGGGGCAGCGAATTCAGATCGGAAAGGATGACGAACGCGTAGTTGGGCAGCTTCCGGTCGGCGGCCTCGCTGACGCTGATCGATTCGAGGATGAAGGCCGATTGCGCGGCGGCCGAAAGCGCGGCGCTGACGTAGAGCGGTGATCGGTTGTCGCCGTAATTATGGATGAGCAGCGCCTTTTGCGGATCGGACCGCTGGACTGCGAAGCGGCGCAGATCGTCCGCCGGGAAGCCGTCGGCGGCATCGATTTTTACCTCGCAGCGGCTGAATCCGTACGGCACTTCGAGCGCCGGGAAATCGACCGTCGCTCGTCCGTTGGCCGGGACGGCGACGGGCTTGCTCGCAGTGGTCTTGCCATTCACTACCAGCGCTGCGGTGCGCTGCGCGGCGGGAGTCCCATAGCCCGCGATCACCGCCTGCACGTGAACCGGCTTGGCATCCTTGCCCCAAACTTGCCCGGGAGCGTCCACCGATTCAACCGTCCAGTTCGGTTGAGCCTTGCCCACGCGATGTGTCACCAGTTTCACATTGTTAGGCAGTGCCATGTCGGAAAAGGTCGCGGCCAATTCGCCGCGCTGCATATCGCTGAACAGATGAAACTCGATGGGCGTATGGACCAAATCCGCCATGGCGCGTACGGCGCGTGCCAGTTCGCCGAAATTACCGTGGCCATCGCCGGGCTGAATCGCCTGCACTGCGGCGCGCAATTCCGCTTGATCCTCGATCTGTTTGGTCATGAGCCGCAGTTGCGACCCAAACGCCGCAACCTGGGCGTGCGCTGCTCCCTTTCCGGAGAGCACGCTCATCGCCGCCTCCTTGGCATCGGCGAGCCGGGTTCCCGCACGCATGCTGAAGGAATTGTCGACGACGAGAAGCACCAGCCGGTTGCTGGCAAAGGCGGCCGTGTCGCGGTTCACAAAGGGATTCGCGAAGGCGAGAATCAGCAGCAGCAGCAACAACAGCCGCAGCGAGAGCAGCAGAAAATAACGCAGCCGCCGATGACGGATGGAGCTTTGCGGGCGCGATTCGTAGAGCATCAGCGAGGTCACGGGCTTCGGGTCGCGGGTTTGGCGCTTCAACAAATGCAGGTAGAGAGGCAGCGCGAGGCCTGCGAGAGCGGCGAGGAACCATGGGGCGAAGAGGCCCATTTAATCGCGACCTCCCTTATTTTTCACGCAAAGGCGCAAAGCTCGCAAAGAACACAGGGAAAGAGCTCTCATACGATCCCCCACTTCCGCCGCAGCCACCACTCGGAGAAGCGCAGCAGCAGCAAGACCAGGAACACCAGAGGCAAATTCCACAGCTCTTTGGTTTCGCGCGTCGTCACGCCGGCCTCGGAAAACGGAATGTTGGCGGCGAGTTTACCGAGATCTGCGGGCTTCCAGTATTGTCCGCCGGTCTGGCTGGCGAGATGTTCCAGCAGCTCGCGATTCTGTTCGGTATGGAAACTCTCCGCAACGCCGTCCATGCGTTGAAACGTCAGAACGTCGCGGCCCAATTCTTTCCCGGCGCGCTGCGCCGTGACCTCGGTCAGGTACGCTCCGGTCTTCGGCGCAGACCAAGTCGCCTGGAACTGGCCGGGACTGTCGGGCACAGGCGACATCTCCACCAGCGCGCTGACGCCGCTGGGGCCCAGGATATGAGCTTCTACCTTCGCATCGGATGCTGGGTTGTACTGTTGATCGCGAACCTCGGCGATGAGCGTGACCGCCCCGTTGTCGAGCAACATCTGAGCGGGGATGGATGCGGCTACGCGCCCGCGGGTATCGGAGACCAGCCATCGCAGGAGCTGCTGCCAGAACAAATCGTGAGCCGTGTCGCCCAGAGGCGAGCTCATCTGCCACCGCCAGCTGCCTCCGGTGGCCATAATCGCGGTGCGGCCGTGGCCGAAGCTTTCGGTGATCAGCAACGGCAGCTTGCGGCCTTCGGGTGTAATCATGTTAGCCAGAACGGCCGCGCCCGGCTTGGGAGTGCCTGGATCTTCATAGTCCATCAGGTAGGGCAGATTCTTCCACTTGGCGGCGTTCGCTGCGGGATCGTCAACCAAACGGGTAATAATGCTATCGACGCCGGAGGGCGCGAGCTCGGCTGTTGTATGCGTGGCGCCGTTCCTGGGATCCACCTCGCGATGAAACGTGCCCGACTGGGTTGGCAGCGTGGTCGGCATCAGGTCTGTAAGGTTTGAAGAGTTCCAGCCGCCATCGGCCAGCGCGAACTGACCGCCCAGCAGCAGCAGACCTCCTCCGCGGCGATCCACGAACTGGCGGATCAGGTCCTGCTGATTGCGACTAAAATAGCCGGCTTCCACCGATCCGATAATGATTCCCTGGTAAATGAAAAGGTCCTCCGGTCGGGACGGAAAGCCCTCGGCCAGCTCCTTGGGATCGGCGATCCCTTGCCGGTAATACTTGTTCTCGCTGGTGCGAACGATGGAGGCGATCTGCACCATGCGGTCGTCCTCTTCGGCCTGGCGGATGAACTTGTACTCCCAGCGCGGTTCGCTCTCTATATAAAGAATGCGGCGCGGTTCGGAGCCGACGTTCACCACGCGGGTCAAGGTGTTGTTGGCTGTGTTCTCCTCGCCTGAGAGCGGAGCGGCCGCGATCTGGAGCGTTTTCGCGCCGGCGCCGCCGACATCGAACATTAAAGTTTCCGTTTGCAGGTTGCCGTCCGCCCCCAGCGTGATGGAGCGCGACGCAAGAACCTTCGCCTGGCCGGTCACATCGCGCACCGTCAGGTTGATCTTCGAGCCGGCGTATCCGCGCTGGTGCAAGGTGATCTTCGCGGCGAGGCGCGAGTCGGCCAGCGCGCGCGGCGCGACGACGACATCGTCGAGTTCCACGTCATGTCCGGCGCGCTCCCGTCCGAAGCCCACCGTATGAACGGGAATATGGCGGGCGCGCAGCGCACTGACGGCGTCCGCGCTGATGCCTCCGGAGTTGTCGTCGCCGTCGCTGAGCAGCACTACCGCGCCGACGGGCAGATCGGACGTCTCCTCGCTCAACTGTTTGAGGCTGTCGCCGATGCGGGTCGAGGGTGCGTTCGGTTGCAGATCTTGCAGGTTGTCGATGCGGGCGGGCATGGAATCGACGCGGTAGAGACGCGTTTGAAAGGAGCGGTTGAGGCTCGAGAGCACTCCGTTCTGAAGCGCCGTCACGGCTTGCGCCTGGCGAGTGGAACCGTCCTCGGATATGCCCATGCTACGCGAATCGTCCACCAGCACGGCGATGATATTTTGCTGCGGCTTCAACTCCGCGATGGTGATGGCCGGCTGCCAGAGCAGTATCAGCAGCATCGCGACTAAGAGCGTCTCGAAGCCCCAGATGAGCCAAACTCGCCAGCCTCGCACGACGGTCTCGGCGCGTGCCAGGCGGTCGCGGATCAGCCAAGCAAGTCCGGCGGCGGCGGCGAGGATCAGCAGCACGAGAATCCATTTTGGCCACGCGCCCAAGAGGGCGAACTGGCCGCGTGCGTACACCGAGCGCGGATACTTAAAAAAGAACTCGAACATGGGCCTATGTGCTGACCGCTCCCCTGAAGAGAATCCGCATGCTGCGCATGGCGGCTCGGAAGGCGACGGCTGAACTCCGATTCATGCCTAATGGGTCATCGCGTAGGTGATGTAGTTGAGGACGATGCGAAACGCAAGTCCGGAAAACTTCTCGGGGTATTGGGGGCTGTCCGCCCACTCCCAGGCGTCGCCGAGATGCATGTTGGCGCAGATCGCCACCATGATGCGCCCGTGGTCGCTGCGGATGCAGCGCCACTTGGGCACGTAGCCGTCCTTCTCATAGGTTCGGCCGGTATTGACATAGACCTCGCTGGGGATCTGAAATTTCTCCTTGATATCGTAGAGCACGTGATAGATCTCATCGTTATCCGTGATATCTTCCACCGGACGGTCGGGCAGTACCATGCGCATGCCGGCCATGAAATGCTCCCAGTCGTCGGTTCCGTGGAAGTTATCCACCATCAGGAAACCGCCCTTCAGAAGATAATCGTGCAGGCGTTTGGCCTCCTCGTCGGTGAACGTCCAGGTATTCACCGAGACCGCGTAGATCCAGGGATAGTCGAAGACATGATCGCTATCGAGATCGACCACGCTGAGCGGCGACGGAGAGTTGATGTGGGTGAGACGCCGCAGAACGATCAGGCAATCGTTGTCGGCCTTGGGATAATCCTGGGACCAGCCTTCGCGAAAGCGGCGATACCCGTAGCTGCTGCCGCTGGCGGAGTTGGAGGTGTAGCGGAGCCGGGTCCAATAAAACTCCGAAGGCACGCTCGGTCCGGGCTCATAATATTGGCGGCCGTATCCTTGGAAGCCTCCGCGTTGCAGCGCCAACAACCCGAGGCTGAAGAACAACACAATGAGAACGGCGAAGATGGGCCGCACCAGCTTCATAGATAAATTGAAGCATATCAGAAGGGCAAAGCACACGCCTCCGCTGACCAATCCCTAGGCCTCGGCTCCAAAGAATAGAGCGCGGCGATGCAAGGCTGAGTCTGAATCTCAAAACCTATCCGTTGTGAGACAGCCGTTTTTCATTTCGGCGTGGTCATTGCCTGTTCGAGAGCCAAGCGAATGAAACGCTGATAGGGAACACCGGCGCGGGCGGCGCGTTGGCGTACAGCGTCGTAAAGCTCGCCGGACAGACGCAGGTTGATTGATTTGTCTTTCGGCTTGATCTCAAAACGGGTCAACCTCGCTCCGGAAAGGTCGTATTGGGTCAGGTCGGCCTTGTCAACGAACGCCGCCGCCGCACGGTCGCTCTTAAAGGCCGGGATTTTCTTTTTCATACGCATCGATCTCCTTTTTGTGCATGTAACGGGCGCTAATGGGCCGGATGAGCAGTTGCTCGCCTTTGCGCCGCAGCGTGAACACTAGGAACACGTCCCGCCCCTTGTCCGTTCGGCCGATGGCGCGAAAGCGGCGCTCGCGTTGCGAATGGGCCGTATCGGGGAGAATGGCAAGCGGGCGGGTGAAAAGGCTTTCGATAACGGAAGTCGAAAGCCCGTGCTTCTCGCACTTGGCGCCGTTGCCCTTATCCCAATCAAAGCCATTCGCCTCGAAAGTCATGGTAGCAGAAAAGATAGGCAATTGTATAGGCAAATGTCAAGGCTTACCGGCGGCTCCGATCGAGTGGAGACTGGTCGCGGGCGAAAACGCCTCCGCCGGCGTCGATCGGGCGGTACCATGGTCGTTTCACCATGCAGCGACGCGAGTTTCTTAAGATTGCCGGCATTGCCGCAACCACCGGTGGGCGGGTGGCCGGTCAGCACACGCAGTCCTTTCTGGCGCCGGCCGGCTCGGAGGACGTGGCCAAGACCGATTTCACGCTGGAAATCGCGCCGGTCACGGTGGAACTCGCGCCCAATCGCATTGTCAGCACGATCGGCTATAACGGCGCCTCGCCGGGACCTCGGCTGCGGATGAAGGAGGGCGTGCCGGTCACGGTGAACGTGATTAACAAAACCGACGTGCCCGAGTTTGTGCATTTTCACGGATTGCTTATTCCTTCCGATGTGGACGGAGCGGAGGAGGAAGGGACGCCCGCGGTCCCTCCGCACGGGAGCCGGCGCTATCAGTTCACGCCCACGCCCGCGGGCACACGCTGGTACCACACCCACACTATGTCGATGGACGATCTGCATCGCGGCAGTTTTACCGGAATGTTCGGATTTCTGATCGTCGAGGGAGCGGCGAATCCTGGTCAATTCGATCAGCAGCATTATCTGGCGCTGCGCGATTGGGAGCCTTATTTCACCAACACGGCGATGGATACCGACGATCTGGATCCCGCCCTGGCGCAGCCGGAAAAGCCGGCGGTACTGGATACCAGGCCGGTGGGCCTGGAGGTCGCGTCCGATTTTTATTCGATCAACGACAAGGCGCTCGGCGCGGGCGAGCCGATCCGCGTGAAGCCCGGCGAACGCGTGATGTTTCATTTTCTGAACGCCAGCGCCATCGAGAATCGCCACCTGGCGTTGCCCGGCCACAAATTCAACGTGATCGCGCTGGACGGAAATCCGGTGCCCACTCCCGCCGCTGTGGACGTGTTGATGCTGGGTCCAGGTGAGCGCATCGACGCCTGGGTGCAGATGGATCATCCGGGAGTTTGGATCCTGGGCGCGCCGGAGGATCCAATACGCGAAGGGGGCTTGGGAATTGTCATCGAGTACGCGAATCAACATCGCACGCCGCAGTGGGTGGCGCCGCTTAAATCCAGTTGGGACTATACAATCTTCGGCAAGCCCCCGTCGCAACCGGCTCCCACCGAGAAACTGGACATGGTGTTCGAAAAAGTACCGCGCGGCGCCGGCAAATTCAACAGCTTCACGGTAAACGGCAAACAATATCCCCACGACCAGGAATTCCTGCTCAAAAAAGGCGTGCGCTACCGGCTGACGTTTCATAACCGCACCGACGATGCGCATCCTTTGCACCTGCATCGCCACCAGCTTGAGATCGCCGAGATTTATGGCAAAGGCACATCTGGCGTGATCAAGGATACGGTCGTGGTGCCCACCTATGGGCGCGCCAGCGTGGACTTCACCGCAGACCAGCCTGGACCTACGTTGTTTCATTGCCACATCCAGCACCACATGGATTTCGGTTTCAAGGCGTTGCTGCGTTACTCGTGATAGCCTAAGTCAGGCTGGTTGACTTGTGCGGCGCTTTGCTTTCCTTACCGTCGGCTTGCTTTTCGCGGTGCCTCTCGGCGCGTTCGAGGATAAGGCAGCCCCTCTCGGCGTTTACAAGCCCTCGGAGCGAAATTATTGGGCGTTTCAGCCGCGAAAAAATACAACGCCGCCCGCGTTTTCCGCCCCCGAAGATAAGGCCTGGGTGAAAACCCCGGTTGATGCCTTCATTCTGGCGACTCTCAAAAAGGCCGGATTCAGGCCCGCTCCCCAGGCTGACAAAGTAACATTAATCCGGCGGGTCACCTACGACCTGCACGGTTTGCCGCCGACGCCCGAAGAGATCGACGCTTTCGTGCACGATCCGTCCCCCAACGCCTACGAACATGTTGTCGATCGTCTTCTGGCATCGCCTCGTTACGGCGAGCAATGGGGCCGGCACTGGCTGGACGTCATCCGGTTCGCCGAATCCGACGGCTACGAATACGACACGCATCGTCCGGACGCTTACCGGTTCCGCGACTACGTTGTTCAGAGTCTTAATGAGGACAAGCCTTACGACCGGTTTGTGAAGGAGCAGCTCGCCGGCGACGAAATGGACTCGACCAACGAGACGTTCCTGGTCGCCAGCGGCTTCAACCGCCTGGGGCCTTTGCGTAAGAACGCGGGAAATCAGAACGTCGCCAGTTCGAGGAATGAAGTGCTCACCGAGATGACCAACATCGTGGGCGCGGCTTTTCTCGGCGTGACCGTCGGTTGCGCCCGCTGCCACGATCATAAATTCGACCCGTTCCGGCAGTCCGATTACTATCGCCTGGAAGGCTTCTTCGCGCAAACGCAGCCCAACGATCTGTTGCGTGCGACAAAGGCGGAGCAGGACGCGTGGCACGCGAAAGTGGATCCGCTCCAGCAACAGACGCGCCAATTGCAGATGAAGATTCGGCAGGCGCCGGAGGAGGAAAAAGGCAAGCTGCAATCCGAGCTCGACGCGATCGACGAAAAGATGCCTCTTCCCCTGACCGCGATTTACGCGGTGAAGGATGCTCCGAAGGAAGCGACTCCGATCCACACCCTCTTTCATGGCGATTATCTGGACCCGAGGGAAAGCGTGGGCGCGCGGCCGCTTGGTGTTCTGCTGCCCGAGAACGCTCCGGAAGAGCCGATTGCGATCGAGACGCCGCGTCTCAAGCTCGCCAATTGGATTGTGGACCCGGATAATCCCCTCACCGCGCGCGTGATGGTCAATCGCATCTGGCAGTATCATTTCGGCCGCGGCATCGTTTCGACGGCGAACGATTTCGGCCGCATGGGCGGCCGGCCGTCCCATCCCGAACTGCTGGATTTTCTGGCGAATCAATACATCGCCGGCGGATGGCGGATGAAGCCTCTGCACCGCATGATTCTGCTGTCGAGCGCCTATCGGCAGGCGGGCAAATCTCCGCTGGAGAAAATCGCGACGGAAAAAGACGGAGAGAATTCGCTGCTCTGGAAATTCAGCAGGCGGCGCCTCGAAGCCGAGGAAATCCGCGATTCGATGCTCGCCATCTCCGGCAAGCTGAATGCGAAAATCGGGGGCCCCAGCGTACTGACGCCCATCGATCAGGATCTGGTCAAGATGTTGAAGCGGCCCCAATACTGGGTCGCGACGAAAGACAAATCCGAGTATTACCGCCGCACGATGTACCTGATCTACAAGCGAAATCTGCAACTGCCGTTCCTGGGCGTGTTCGATGCGCCGGATATGCAGCTCTCCTGCCAGAGGCGCGAACAATCGACGCACGCACTCCAGGCGCTCGAATTGCTGAATGGGCAAATGTCGAACGAACTGGCCGCGGTCTTCGCCGAGCGGCTCGCAACCGAACGACGCGGGAATCAGGAACGTGTCGATCTGGCATGGCGCCTGGCGACCGGCAGAGCGCCCACAGCCGAAGAGAAGCGGCTGGCGTCGCAATATATTTCCGAAAAACCGGACGACCCTGTCCGGTGGAAGGAACTGGCTCTCGACCTCTTCAACCTGAATGCGTTTTTATACGTGAACTGACATGAGCGAACATATCAGATACAACCGCAACCGGCGCGAATTTCTTACCAATTGCTTTTGCGGTATGGGATCGCTCGCGTTCGCATCGATGATGGCGGCCGAGCAAGCCAACGCCCAGGCTCGCGCCGCCGACAGCCTGAATCCGCTGGCTCCGAAGCCTCCTCACATGCCGGAGCACGCCAAAGCGAAATCCATGATTTTTCTGTTCATGGCCGGCGGCCCTTCGCACCTCGAAACATTCGACCCGAAACCGCTGTTGAACCAGCTCGACGGGCAGAAGCGCCCGGCGGAGTTCGGCGACGTGCAGTATCAGAACGTGAATTCGCAGTCGCGGCTGATGGGAACGAAGCGGACGTTCAAAAAATGCGGCCGATCCGGCATCGAGATCTCCGATCTTTTCCCGTATCAGGCTGAGGTTGCCGACGAGTTGTGCGTCATTCGCTCCATGCACGGCGATATGGTGGTTCACTCCGCGGCGCAATATCAGATGATGACCGGCCGCATTATCCCCGGTTTTCCGGCCATGGGAAGCTGGATCGTTTACGGTCTGGGATCGGAAGCAGAGAATCTGCCGGCGTACGTGGTGATGCCGGATTCGCACGGCGCCCAAGAGGCGGGTGTTCCGATGTACACCAACGGATTCCTGCCGTCCGTCTATCAGCCCACCATGTTCCGGTCGGGAAACAAGCCGGTGCTGAATCTGGATCTTCCCAAAGGCGTGACGCCCGAGGAACGTCGCCGCAGCATCTCCCTGCTGAGGGATCTGAACAAAGCGACGATGGTCGGCGAGGATCCGGAATTCGCCGCCCGCATGGCGGCCTACGATACCGCCTTCAAGATGCAGACCGAAGCCCCCAAGATTTTCGATCTGGCAACAGAGCCAAAGGAGACCCTCGAAATGTACGGCGTAGGCGATCCGGCCACCGACGATTACGGGCGCCGTTGCCTGATGGCGCGCCGCATGGTCGAAAACGGAGTCCGGTTTGTGTGCGTCGTATCGGGCGGAGGCGGTCCGGAAGCGGAGTGGGACGCCCATTCCGATATCGAAGACAACCACCTGCGAATGGCGAGTTGGACTGACAAGCCGGTGGCCGCCCTCATTAAGGATTTGAAGCGCCGCGGCCTGCTCGATTCGACCATCGTGCTTTGGGGCGGCGAATTTGGCCGGTCGCCCGAATCCGAGAAGGGCAAGGGGCGCGACCACCACAACACCGGGTTCTCCATGTGGGTTGCGGGAGGCGGATTCAAAGGCGGCACGGTCTACG
>Ga0182024_10017202_pt1 | contig 13611 bp, 11 predicted proteins | sample P32metaG_FD_120480 | JGI IMG/M metagenome (GOLD analysis project Ga0182024, IMG submission 120480) | Permafrost microbial communities from Stordalen Mire, Sweden - P3-2 metaG (Illumina Assembly) | ecosystem: Environmental > Terrestrial > Soil > Wetlands > Permafrost | place: Sweden: Stordalen... | reverse complement strand
CGCCCGCTGGTTTGCACCAAGCGGACCGCTTCCTCCGCAAACTCCTTCGTAAACCGTCGTTGCTGTGTCATCGAGTTCCTCATTGCTCACAGGGAACTCTCCACTTTTCCGAAGCAAGTCCATACCGGCCGTTCAGCGGCCGCGATCGAACTGCCCAGTTTGAGCCCTTAGGGGGTCATTAGCGACCCACCCTTTGATGAAGTTTCAGGATATTTAGGCGGAAGCATATCCTGAGTTTTTGAGGTAGTTGGCGCACTCGGCAGGGGGAAGTAGCCGAGGAGTGTGCCGATACGCCCCCAGGTGGCCCCGACGGTTTCGCTCGTCGGCTTTTCGCAGCAGGGTCTTGATCTGAGCGAAGACCTGCTCGATCGGGTTGACATCGGGCGAGTAGGGCCGCCGTCTGTCTCGCCGCTACCCTGTCCTACTGGTTATGAGCCCGGAGCCTCGGCCGTCCCGCTCCATGTGGCGGAAGGTCTGGAAGGGTCTCGTCAGCAAGTCGTCAGTATTTCGGTACAAAAGTTGAGAATTAAAAGTTGTCGACCTTTTCGCTACGCCCGGGTGTGGCATACATACGATTGGCTCAAATTTCATGTGGCACGGCACGGCCATTTCCACACGAAACAGGACTTTCCTATGGAGGTACAACCAACCTGCAAGTGCTGGCATGATACCATGCGATTATCAAAGATTCTTGATGCAGCGCGTTGAGAAAACCGGTTCGCCGGATTCGGAAAAGATTGCGCGGTGGCAGGAGTGGCCAGGGCGTCAGCTATTTAGTGCCCATCTGTGTGTTCACAAAATCGCGCTCGTCGTGGGCGCGCTGCTGCTTGAGCTCACCGGCGCGAGAGCGGCGGTTCCAGGTCCTATCGATATGCGGATCGAGATGTATGGCGTCACCGGTCTCCATGTGGCGACTACCCGAACGACCGAGGAAGAAACCGCCAATTGGTACGCGATTACGACGGACGTCGAGAGCCGGGGCATCGCCTCGTTGCTGGTCGATGTGAAAACGCATTCCCAGGTGCACGGCAGATTGAATACCGATGCGGCATACCCGGACGCTTACTTCGGCGAGGTGCATCGCAATGGCGCCGACAGTTATAATCGCGTGGACTATGCCGCCGACGGCACGGTAAGTGGCGGAGCGACACCGCCGACCGTAGCACCTGTGTCCGTCACCCCGGCGTTGACCCGAGGTACTATCGATCAGTTGAGCGCATTTTTCAGGGTCGAGCGGCAACTTGCACATCACGGCACTTGCGCGCTCGATATCGCCGTTTTCGACGGCCGTCGGCGCTACGACCTTCACTTTAGCGACGGCTCGCCACAAATCCTGGCGGCGACCAGGCTGAGCAATTTCGCCGGACCGACCCAAGTCTGCCTAATGCGCCGCGTGGCTATCGCCGGCTTTTCTGATCTTGATGGCCGAAGTGAGGGAGCCTACGAGGGCACGCTTTGGTACGCCCACCTAATGCCGGGGGATTTGGTGGTGCCGGTACAGATGGAATTCCGGACCGAATTCGGTGCGATTCTGGGTCATCTGGCCGAACTGCACGGTCGTGGGGCCAATCTTCGCTTCAGCGAGTGAATGCAACCGCCGACTGTCAACGCGGAGCACACTGATGACAATTCACCCGCGCTCGGAAACCGTGCGATGTCGCGCTGATCGTGAATAGGGCTCTCGCCAATTCGACGCATGCGTCAGCGAACGGTCAGGGAACGGGCGATATGATGGGTCTTACAATGGTGCTTGACCAGCGACTGTGCGTGGGTTGGGGGAGTTGTGTGGCGTAGTCAACATCGGGAGCGGCGCCGCCGCGGACTGTTGCTTCCGGTCGGGGCGATGATGCTGGCGGCGGGGTGTGTGGCTACCGTGGCTACCAACGAGCCGCTCCAGTCAGACCTCCGATCGTCGTCAGTCGACGTGCAGCAGTGCGCAGGTTGGTTCGCAAGGCTTGACGCCGTGGTCGCCAATTCGGGGATCCAAGATGCTGAGACCTACAAAATCCCTGGATTTCCGTATCTTCGTGTCAATCGCTTCCTGGCGTCCTTTCGACAACAGGCCAAGAACGACCCCGTCGTCTTAGCGGCATGGGAAAAGGAACTGAGGGATCTCGATTCGCGCGCCCGTGGGTACGAGCTAAAGAACCTGCCCGCGCAACAGCTAGCGGTCCTCGGAATCGACAGCAAACAGCAGGCGGCGGCGCTTACCAACCACTGTGCCCTCGTTTTTACAAAGCTGGACGAGACGACCCCCTCCCGGACTGGGATACTGGTAGAACGCGCGCAAGTTCCGGACGACTACGCCGATTGGAAGCGGACCGTCGGGTTGTATCCCGTCGTGAGGGTGCCGTTTTTCCAATTTGCTAAAGGGTGGCAGGACGAAGCGACCGTCATGTTCCAGCAAGCCATGGCGGGTGTTACCGGTCAGCGAGAATTCACTCGATATGACCCGCCGTACACTCGAGTGTCGGCGCAGCAGGTTAGCGCGATACTCGCGAGTGCGAAAACTGACGCGCTTGGTGTTCCGGAATTCACGGATCGCGACCGCGAGACACTGTTTGCCGCCTTTGCGCCGGTGTTCGAGATCGAAACCGCGGCTGACTACGATCGGTTCGGACCATTGCGATGGGGCACTGGCGAGACGCCGGAGGTCGATGTTTTGCGCCCTCTCGCATATCGGCGCCTCGCTTTTACGCGCTACGGGGGGCGCACGCTCGTCCAACTAGTTTACATGATCTGGTTCCCCGAACGCCCAGCGAAAAACTGGCTGGATCCTGTGTCGGGAAAGCTCGACGGGATCATATTTCGGGTCACCTTGGATCAGTCCGGGCAACCGCTGGTCTACGATTCGATCCACAATTGCGGCTGCTATCATATGTTTTTCCCGACAGCGCGTGTGCAGCCGATACCGCCGCCCGACCCGAACGTCGAGTGGGCATTTATTCCGCGAACACTGCCGGCGATCAGTCCCCCGCAGCGCGTTCTCGTGCGCGTGATCAGCGGCAGCCACTCCCTCACCGATGTTCGCCCCGATACTGGGGACCGTGGCGTAGCCTATGCGCTACGAGACGAGGGTGAGTTGCGAACCCTTCCGCTTGCCGCGGGCTCACGCAGTGCCTTTGGGCCGGATGGCATCGTGCCGGGAACCGAGCGCGGTGAACGCTTAGTCGTCTGGCCATTGGGTATCGAGGACCCTGGTGCGATGCGCGAATGGGGGCGGCACGCCACCGCATTGGTGGGCCGCCGTCAGTTCGATGATGCTGATTTGATTGAACGACGCTTTGCGATCCTCCCGGCAACCGGCTCTCCCGGGCAAGCCGCTAACCGGCCGTAACTGGTTGGTTTTTCTTCTACTGGAAATCTTGAGCGAGGTATTTGGTGATGACCCGTGTGTTACGCCGCTCAGTGCTGGGCGGAGCCGTCGCTCTGGCCTCCAGTCCGTTCGTCCTACGTTCAGCACTCTCGGCACCAGCGGCGGAACTTTGGCAAAGATGGGCGGCAAACGATCCGGTCTCGCGGACCGTTATCGATCATCAGGCCTGGGCGGATTTCCTGCACCGGTATCTCGTCCAAGAGGCGGATGGGATAAACCGGCTGCGCTACAGCAATGTGACCGCTAGCGATAAGCAGATACTGGACCGCTATGTTGAAAGGATGTCCCAGGTTGGAGTGCCTTCCCTGAACCAAGGCGAGCAGTTCGCCTACTGGGTCAATTTGTACAATGCCCTGACCGTCAAAATAGTACTCGACCACTATCCAGTGGCATCGATCCGCGAAATCTCCTTGGGGGGAGGCTCACTTTTGCCGAACTTCATTACTGGCGGCTCGGGACCTTGGGCCGCCAAATTGATTCAAATTCAGGGCGAGCCGGTCGGGCTCGACGATATCGAACACCGTATTTTGCGCCCGCTGTTGAAAGACAACCGCATCCATTACGCGGTCAACTGCGCCTCGATCGGCTGCCCAACGCTAATGTCGGCGCCCTATACCGCGGCAAATTTTTTCGCGATGCTCGATCAAGGAGCGCGGCTATACGTCAACCATCCGCGCGGAGTCCGCGTCAACAGCAACGGAAGTTTGACGGTTTCGACGATCTACCGATGGTACCAGCAGGACTTCGGCGGCAACTGGCAGGGGGTGCTCGCCCATCTTCGGCTATATGCTAATTCGGCCACAGCGCAGATGCTGGCGCCGTTCGAGACAATTGCCGACGACGCCTACGACTGGCGGCTGAACGACGTCGCATCCTATGCCAACACTGCTCAGCCAGCAGCGCGCGACGCCAAGGATCTCGCTCCTGCGGCGCAGCGGAATTAGCGCCCGGCAGGTTCTCGTCAGGTTGCGCCGCTAGACAGAGGTTCCGTCGCCTGGTGAGGCACCTGGCACTAGACTAGCCCTCGGCTATCCGAGTACCACGATGTCCGACGACACTTCGGCTCCCCGCGCTGGCTCGCTCCGGCGCTTCCTGCCACTTCTGCTTCTTGCAGTGGCAGCGTTGCTGTTTTGGGGCAGCGGCAGCGGTCATTATCTCAGCTTTGCCGCGCTTGCCGAGAATCGAGCTTGGCTGAGCGAACTGGTGGCACATTCGGGCGTAATTGCGGGGCTCTGCTTCGTGGCAGCTTATGCCTGTGTGATTGCGCTGTCGGTGCCAGGCGCTTCGATCTTGACGGTCGCTGCGGGATTGCTGTTCGGCATCTGGCTTGGGACCGTTTACGCGGTCGTGGGCGCAACAATTGGCGCGACGGCGATCTTTATCGTTGCGGGAGCCGGTTTCAGTGGTCTCGCCGCGCGCGGGGGACCGCAGGCGCGTCGGCTTGCCGCCGGGTTTCGGGCCGATGCATTCAATTATCTGCTGGTCCTACGCCTCGTACCTCTCTTTCCGTTCTGGCTCGTCAACCTAGTCGCCGCTCTCGCGGGCGTGAAGCTCGGCGTTTACGTGCTCGGCACATTTCTCGGGATCATCCCTGGAAGTTTCGTCTATGCCAGCCTTGGCAACGGTTTCGGCGACGTGATGGAGGCTGGGCGGGTGCCGGATCTCCACATCTTGTTCCGTCCCAGCATCCTGCTGCCGATCATCGGCTTGGCCGTGCTTGCTCTCTTGCCAGTTCTGTACAAGCGCTGGCGCGGGCAGGAAGGCTGACGGCTCGCATGAACGCGGTGCTGACTCAACGAAAGCGACTCGAGCCCAATCGAGAGGAGATCGAATGCCGGCGGCTGCGCGTATGGGCGAAGACACGCCAAATCTCTACGAGCGATACGTCAATCCCCAATGGGTTCGCTTGCTTGATGTGTTGCGGATGAATGTCAAATACGAACGTTGTTTTGGTGCTGAGCTATATAGGTCGGACGGAAGAGTCATCCTGGATTTCAATTCAGGCTATTGCGTCCACAATATCGGCCACAATCACCCCCGGGTCGTCGCGGCTCTCAAGGATGAGCTCGACAAATCGGGACCGGCGATGCTGCAGAACCATGTCGTCGACCTTGCCGGCGAACTCGCCGCACGACTATGCGAGTTCGCCGGAAGCCGCCTCAGCAAAGTCTACTTCGGGAATTCCGGTAGCGAGGGTATCGAGGCCGTTATCAAGTTCGCCCGCGCGCATACCGCGCGGCCGGGCATTTTATATGCTGCGGGCGGGTTTCACGGTCTTACCTGTGGCGCACTATCACTGATGTCCGTGCCCTTCTGGACGGAAGGGTTCGGATCGCGTTTACCCGATACAGAATCGGTCCCATTCGGCGAGATCGAAGAGCTGGACCGCAAGCTCGCTACAAGGTTATTTGCTGCTTTTGTGCTGGAGCCGATCCAAGCCGAGGGCGGTGTTCTCATACCACCACCCGATTACCTAGCCCAGGCCCAGGCGCTCTGTCGCCGCTACGGCACGTTGTTCGTACTCGATGAAGTACAGACCGGTCTGCATCGGACGGGGCGCTTCCTCGCTGGGCACCATTTCGGGGTCGAACCCGACATGGTGGTTTTAGCGAAGGCCCTCAGCGGCGGGCTGGTGCCATGCGGTGCGGTTTTGATGTCGGATGCGGTCCACGATTCGGTTTACGGCTCGCTGCGGCGGGCGGTGATCCATGCCTCGACCTTCGGCGAAAACAGCCTTGCGATGCGAGCCGGTCTGGCCACGCTTGACATCCTGGAGGACGAACAACTTGGTGCGCGCGCGACGGAGGCGGGTGAGAGACTTCGCCAAGCTCTCGCCGAAAGTCTCGCCGGGTATGAAATGGTCGGAGAGATCCGAGGTCTTGGGTTGTTGAGCACGATCGAGTTCAAGCCTCCCCGTTCACTCAAATTGCGGGTTCCCTTCGAGGCGCTGGCGAAAATTCATCCGGCTGTTTTCGGGCAGATGGTGGTGATGCGGTTGTTCCATGATCACCAAATCCTAAACCAAATCTGCGGAAACAACTTCTTGGCGTTGAAGATCGCTCCTCCGCTCGTCATCGAGGACGCGCAGCTTGATCGTTTCGTCGCGGCGCTCCGGCAGGTTGTGCACTTGATGCACACTTCGACTGCTTTTTGGACGGATGCTCTCGGAATCGCGCGCCGTGTCATCACGTCGCTGTAAACGACAACGATTGTGGGGCTGGCGTCCGACAATTAGAGCCGGTGTCAATACTGAATAGCGGCGTGTGTCGGTTGGCTCGGTGAGCTTTTACCCAGCTTCATTTGGAGAATTCGGATGAGACGTCAAACCAGCCACTTCCCCTCAAGGGAGCACGCACGATGAGAGTGGTCGGCGTGGCCAGTGCGATGCCTGAGCATCACTATCCGCAGGGAGCCATCACCGCGGCACTTGAAGCTTATTGGGGCGAGAAACTGGAACGCCCGGAGCTGCTCCGGCGGCTCCACTCCCGCGCCGGCGTAGATTTTCGCCACCTGGCTTTCCCGTTTAGCCGCTATGCCGAGTTTTCTTCATGGGGTGAAACGAACACGGCTTATGTCGAGGTGGCGCAGGAACTTGGAGTGCGCGCCATCGATCGAGCTCTCGAAAACGCCGGGATGTCGCGGCGCGATTTGAACGCACTCATCGTCGTCTCGATAACCGGCGTCGCCAGCCCGTCTTTGGATGCGCGGCTGATCAATCAAATGCACTTGCGATCGGACATCAGACGGACGCCGATCTTCGGCGTCGGCTGCGTCGGGGGTGCCCTTGGTCTAACTCGAGCTGCCGACTACACCCGGGCGTATCCGGAGCAAGTGGCGGCGCTGCTGGCGGTGGAGGTGTGCTCTCTAACGTTGCAGCGCGACGATCTGTCGACTGCCAACCTGATCGCGGCGGGTCTTTTTGGCGACGGCGCGGCCGCGGTAATCGTGGCGGGTGCCGATTGGGCGATCTCTCACGTGCCCGCAGGCCCGTGCACGTCAGCGCGGCTGGGACCAAAAATTTTGGCTTGCGGCTCGGCATTCTATCCTGACTCAGAAGACATCATGGGCTGGGATATTTCCGAGGACGGCTTCAAGATCGTGCTCTCGCCGCGCCTGCCCGAGATGATCAAGGAAAATCTGGCAGGTAGTGTTGATGAGTTCTTGGCAGAACACCGTCTCTGTCGCGCTGATATTGGCAACTGGATCATCCACACCGGTGGGCCGAAAGTGCTGGTGGCAATGCAGGATGCCCTCCAGCTGCCGGATCGCGAAATCCGCCGGTCATGGGATTGCCTGCGAAGGGTCGGTAACCTTTCGTCTCCCTCGGTCCTCCTTGTGTTTGAAGACGTAATGATGAATGACCGTCCGCCACCCGGGACCCTGGGCGTGCTGCTGGCGATGGGGCCGGGGTTTTGCTCAGAAATGATCCTGTTGCAGTGGTAAGACCGTGAGGCTACTGCCGACTCAAACCGACGTCTTCGTAGTTGGCGGTGGCCCTGCTGGTCTCGCCGCCGCGATTGCAGCGCGCCGCTACGGCCTCAACGTCGTTGTAGCTGACAGGGCTCAGGGTCCGATGGACAAGGCCTGCGGCGAGGGGCTAATGCCCGATGGTGTCGCGGCGTTGCGGCAGATCGGCGTTGAACTCGGCGCGGAGGACGGAGTGCCCTTCCGGGGCATCCGGTTCATCGACGCGGACATTGCGGCTGAAGCTTCTTTCCCAAGCAATTACGGAGCCGGCATTCGTCGTACGCGCCTGCATCGGATTTTGCAGGAACACGCGGAAGCCGCTGGTGCCGTCGTGCAATGGCAATCGCGCGTCGTGACCGTTGATGCGGGAGCGGTCACAGTCAATGGCCAGACTGTGCGTTGCCGTTGGGTGATTGGGGCCGACGGACTTCATTCCCGTGTTCGCGAGTGGGCCGGGCTGCGGCCGGTTTGGAGCGGCGCCCGCCGAATGGGTATCCGTCAGCACTTTCGCATACGCCCGTGGACCGATTTTGTGGAGGTGCACTGGCGTACGGGGTGGCAGGCCTATGTCACGCCCGTAGGGCCACAAGAAGTATGCATCGCGATGATCGGCAGTGAACCGAGAGGCCACCCCGATCTGCGTAGATTGTTTCCGGCCCTCGACGAGCGACTCGGCAGTGCAGAAGTGCTGACGCCCTTGCGCGGGGCTGTTTCGATGTCTACCAAATTGCGCGCGGTGGCAGCGGGCCAGATTGCCTTGGTTGGAGACGCATCGGGATCGGTCGATGCGGTGACCGGCGACGGTCTTGCACTCGCCTTTCGCCAAGCGGCGCTTCTCGGATCGGCGCTCGCAGCCGGTGATCTTGAGTTGTACGAAACGGCTCACCAACGAGTAAGCCGGATGCCGCGGCTGATGGCGCGGCTGCTGCTCTTGATGGACGGCAGGGACAGGTTACGGCGGCGAGCGATTTCTTTGCTGGCGGCGCGGCCCCGCACCTTCGACCGCCTACTGGCCGCGCACGTCGGGTCCCTCAGTGCCGTGGATGTGTCGCTCGACGCGTTCAGTTTTTCGCTGCGGTTATTCGCACCCGCCCATATGCGACGCATGCCATCATCTTGATGCCGGAGATGGACAATACCGGGGGATGCTCCCTTGCGGAAGCGCGGGTGCCGACGGCAGGGCAGGCAACTCGCATAACCGCTACTCTTCACGCCGATCTGTGCATCATTGGCGCCGGCTCGGGCGGATTGACCGTCGCGGCCGGCGCAGCGCAGCTCGGTGTCGATGTAGTGCTCGTCGAGCGTGGAGAGATGGGCGGCGACTGCCTCAATTACGGCTGCGTGCCGTCGAAATCTCTGCTGTCCGCGGCGAAGCTTGCAACCGCATGGCAGCGCGGCGCGGAGTTTGGCATTGTCTATCGACCGCCGCGCATTGATTTTGCCGCCGTCGGCGACAGCGTCGGGCGCGTCATCGCGCGGATCGCCCCCAATGATTCGGTCGAACGGTTTGAACGCCTCGGCGTACGCGTGCTCCGTGCCGAGGCACGCTTCACCGGCCCTAACACCGTCATCGCCGGGGACCTTACGATTCGAGCCCGGCGCTTTGTGATCGCGACCGGTGCAGCGCCGATGGTGCCGCCGATTCCCGGCCTCGATGCGGTCCCGTATATGACGAATGAGTCGGTCTTCGCCAATCGAGAGCTGCCGCGGCACCTGATCGTGATCGGAGGTGGTGCGATCGGCGTCGAAATGGCGCAGGCGCACCGGCGCCTCGGTGCCGAAGTCACGATCGTCGATGCGGGCCCGTTCTTGCCACGCGACGACGCGGAGCTGGCCACGGCATTGATGGGGCGTCTCGCCGAGGAAGGCATCGTCGCCCGCGCCGCGACCGCGATCGCCGGAATCGAGCGCGAGGGCACCGACATCGCCGTCCTGCTCGCCGATGGTGCGCGGATCGTCGGCTCACATCTGCTGATCGCCGCCGGGCGGCGTCCGAATATCGCCGCGCTCCAACTGGCTACGGCCGGGATCGCCGCTGGCAAGGGCGGCATCACGGTCGATAGCCGCCTTCGCACGACAAACCGCCGCGCCTACGCGATCGGCGACGTCGTCGGCGCCCCGCAATTTACCCATGTCGCGGCGTATCACGCCGGGATCGTGATTCGCAACGCGCTGTTCCGCATACCGGCGCGGGTTAACTACCGCGCGCTCCCGTGGGTGACTTACAGCGACCCCGAACTGGCGCAAATCGGATTAACCGAAGCGGCAGCGCGCGCGGCCAACAGCGGCGGCATACGGGTTCTGCGCTGGAGCTTCGCCGAGAACGACCGCGCCCAGACTGAGCGCGACACCGAAGGCCAGGTCAAAATCATCATCCGTAGCAACGGTCGCATTCTTGGCGCCACGATACTCGGCCATGGGGCTGGCGACCTGATACTGCCTTGGGCTTTGGCCATCTCGCAAAACCTCAAGATCGGTGCTCTCGCCACCCTCTTGGTGCCCTATCCAACGCGCAGCGAGGCGAGCAAGCGCGCGGCGGGGACCTTTTACACACCCAAATTGTTCTCTCCGCTCACTCGCCGCCTCGTTCGCAGCCTCAGTTGGTTCGGGTGAGGTTTGGAGACCTACCCTGCAAAATCGGGGAACACCGGAGGCGCTGGCGTAGTACGCGCAGACGGAGTTTCTGTAACGGCCGCCGAGTACGAGCAGCCGACCTGGGACGCCCTCAGTCCTTTCATCCCCGGCTGCAGGCAGCGCGGCCGAGGACGCAGAACTTGGCGCAATGGGGGTGGTTGAGCGGCACGGCGCCAGTCGCCTCGGCCAGCGTGGGGCCGAGATCGAACAGCTTCTGGTAAGGCAGGAGTGTGCAGGCGATGACGGTCGGGCGCGGGGCGCCCTTGTGCTTCACGACCATGCGCGAGGTCGCGCACATGACGCCCTCAGGCGATGTGCCAAGGATGCCCCAGCAGGCCTCCGTGATCTCCGGCACATCGATTGTCGCGTCCATCTCGGGGAAGATCATCAGCGCGACCGGGTCGTCGGCGTCGAGCGTCACGCTGAGTTGCTCGAACAGCCGGGCGAAGCCGCGACGGAGCACCGGTTCAGGCTCGCCCGACAGATAGCGGCTGGCGACATTGATCGCAAAGTTGTTCTCGGCGAGCCAGCACAACCCGTCGATCGTCGGCTGCCAGCTGCGCTTGCCCCGCTCGGCCTCGTGCACGGCGCAGCCGTAATGATCGATTGAGACGCGGATCGTCAGTCGGTGGCCGTAGCGCTCGCGCAGGCGCAGCAACGCCGGCTTGCATTTGTGCATCGGCTTCATCGCGTTGGTCAGCACAATCGTCTGGAAGCCGCGCGACATGGCGTCGTCGAGCATCGCCGGCAAGTCGGAGTTCATGAACGGCTCGCCACCCGTGAAGCCGATCAAATCGGTCCCCAGCCCGTCGCGCGCGATCTGATCAAGATACTCGGCCACTTCAGCCGTGCTTAGATAGACCAGCCGGTCGTTTTTCGGTGACGAGTCGATGTAGCAGTTCTGGCAGGTCAGGTTGCACAAGGTGCCGGTATTGAACCACAGGGTCTCCAACGCCTTCAGCGCGACCTGCGCACGCCGCTCTCCCCTCGCTGTGACACTCGGGTCTTGGAATTTGCGCGGGTCCAAGCGCGGACGGTCCGCGAGTGGTTGAGACATTCGTTCCTCTTGGTTCGCTTCAGGGCTCGACCATGACGGCATCATGCATCGCGCACGGTTGGGTGGCTGCCTTCAGTCACTGAGATCGACGCCCCCTCATCGGGGACTCAGCGCGCCTACGGTGCAGCTCGATGCCGCCTCTACTCCCCTGTCATCAGGCGTGGCCGTAAGATACCGGCGCCGCTGGCATCTCACCGTCCCAATTAAGACATCGAGGTCGTTTTGTTCGACGTGATCGGCGACCATCAGTGCTCGCGTGATAGGGTCTCCGAGCAGCTCAGATAGGGCCGGTTCTCTAGTCCATTCCACAGCGTTCCGCCTCAGACACGGGACAGCAGCGTAGATTCGCACCATGAAGGGACGACGGTAATCGGGAGGTCTGACCGGAGACTGACGCCCAGCCACAGCGGACAAGCCAGGGTGCGGCTCATAGCTTGTGGCGCAAGGTAGCATTGAGGCAGCGTGATGTGACTGGCCGCCTACGCGGACCGCCGGCCATCGGCACCCCGGTCGGATTTGTCCGCACGCGGCAGCATCGTGTCTGCTCCGTCCTGCTGCTGATGGGGCGGCTGGCCGTCTCTTGCCGCACGTCAAGGTTGCGCTGTTCTGCTTGGCATTTTGATCAGGGCCGCCCCCAGGGCAGCATTCGGCGAAGCGTCGCGTCGCGCAGTACATAGTGGTGGAACAGTGCTGCGGCAGTGTGCAGCCCGACTACGATCAGGAGCGCGTTGGCGCCTAGGGCGTGCCATCCGCCTATTAGTCGCGTCAATGCACGCTCCCCGGGGGCAAGTTGCGGGATTGTAAAAAGGTTGAAAATCGAATCCCCCCGCACCCAAGCGTTAGAAGCGCCAAGGGTCACGGTGACGAACATCAGCCCATACAGGGCCCAATGCGTGATCCGGGCGACGACTAGCAGCAACCCCGTGTCTAGCGCGGGCAGGAGCCCGCCCTTGGTGACACGCCAGGTCAGCCGGGTAACCAGCACGAAGCCGAGGGTCGCACCGAGCGCGATGTGGACGGATCGGTAGTCCACCCGAAGCGGCCCGTCAGGTACCCAATCCACCGTTTGGCCGATCGTCCACAGCAGGACCACCAGCAGCGCACTGACCCAATGCAGAACGATCGACATGGACGCATGCTGCACCCCTGGCGTCTTCACAGATTGGTTCATGTAAACCGGCCATCGGTGGTCATGTTGTGGCCCCGCCAAATAACTTCGTAGCTCCGATAGCTCACAATTACGTCCGGGACTGACAAGAAATCGCGCACTGGCAAACGCCGATTCGGCACAGCGAATGTGAGACGTCCAAGCTTGGGACGCCGGTTGCGGACGATCTGCGGTCTGGTGCCGTTGGCCCATGCTGCTTCGGCGATCTAATACCCGGCTAATTTAATCAGATGACTGCACGATATAGACGGTTTCAACCTCGTTCTCTTTTTTGCAACCGCTCTTGGGAGCGTGTCGCACTCGAACCGTTTCCTCCCGGCCCGCGGTAAACTCCAAAGTGAACACCGTCCCACCATTGGACCGGTCCAAGACTGTGACTTTGCCGCCGAGCACGTCCATGATTCGCCGCACAATCGACAACCCAAGACCGGCGCCCGATTGGCTCTGTTCGCCGCGCCAGAAGCGCTCGAATATCTTGTCGTGAAGTTCTGCCGGAACCCCCGGACCGCTGTCGGCGACGTCGATGCGCGTCCCGCGCCGTACTCGGATTAGGACCGAAGTGCCCTTTGGGGTGTGCACGATGGCGTTCTCGACAAGATTTTCGAGAGCGCCCCGGATGAGCGACGGGTTCCCCCGAACCAGGGTGCGCACCTTATCTGCATCGATCGCGATGGTCTTCCCCGCTGCAACCGCGATGGGCCCGAGGGAGATGACGACTTCGCGAGCGAGCGCTCCCAGGTCCACCATCTGATCCAGGTCGACTGCGCCATCCTCCAGGCGGGCGACTAGCAGGAGCTGGGTCACCAGTCGTGCCATCGCCAAAATATCCTCGCGCAGCGGGGTCGCAATCGACTCGTCCGGGATCAGGTCAATGTTGGCGGCGAGGACCGCAAGCGGAGTGCGCAGCTG
>Ga0182024_10017201_pt1 | contig 13611 bp, 7 predicted proteins | sample P32metaG_FD_120480 | JGI IMG/M metagenome (GOLD analysis project Ga0182024, IMG submission 120480) | Permafrost microbial communities from Stordalen Mire, Sweden - P3-2 metaG (Illumina Assembly) | ecosystem: Environmental > Terrestrial > Soil > Wetlands > Permafrost | place: Sweden: Stordalen... | reverse complement strand
TTACCCGGGACGGCTGAGACGATCGTTGTTCCCACACTCGAAAAATCCAGCGGGAAGAAGCTTGGACAGGATTTTGGGGTTTGCGTCAATCCCGAGTTCATGCGGGAAGGCACAGCCGTCGCCGATTTCCTGGAACCGGCCATGACCGTCATCGGCGCTGCCGACTCGAAACACAGCGGCATTTTGCATGAAGTCTACCAGTGGGTTCCGGGCCGAGTTTTCGAAACTTCCTTCCGATCCGCTGAAATGGTGAAGTACGTCTGCAACGCATGGCATGCTGTGAAAGTTTCTTTTGCCAATGAAATTGGTACTCTGGCCAAGGAACTTGGCGTCGACGCCGAAGCCGTAACTGACATTTTCACCGCCGACACCAAGCTCAACATTTCTCCTACTTATCTAAAACCCGGGTTCGCTTTCGGTGGCTCCTGTCTGCCCAAGGACGTGCGCGCGTTGAGCTATCGAGCTAAAGAATTAGATCTCAATCTGCCGCTGTTCCAGTCGATCCTGGCGAGCAATGACGAACACCTCGACCGCGCCGTGGAGATGGTGCTTGCAACCGGAAAGAGGAAAATTGCCGTGCTCGGATTAAGCTTTAAAGCCGCGACTGACGATCTGCGCGAGAGCCCTCAAGTGAAACTGGTGAAACGTCTCCTCGGCGAAGGCCGGCAGATCCGAATCTGGGATGACAATGTCTCGCTGGGACATTTGATCGGGTCGAACCGGCAGTATATTGAGGAAGTGATTCCCCACATCGGCTCGTTGCTCTCGACCGACATGACAGAAGTTGTGGACGACGCCGAGGTGGTAGTAATTGCAACCCGCGGGCTGAATAAAGACGAACTGCGCCGGTGCCTGCGCGCCGATCACAAAGTCATCGATCTGGTAAACCTCGAGCGAAAATCGCGGCCCGCATCATCCGCCACCTATGAAGGGATTTGCTGGTAACCGTTCCGGCCATGAAGATCCTGTGGGTTAAAGCTGGCGGGCTGGTACCACCCGATACGGGTGGAAAAATTCGCAGCTACAACATCCTGCGGCAGTTGGCGCGTCAGCATTCTGTCACTTTCTTTTCTTTCTACGCTGCGCACGATCCCGACTTGCATACTGATCTGAAGAACCTGTTTGAGCGCGTGGTCACCGTGCCTCTGAAAATCCCCGCGCCAAAGAGCTCCGCAGAGATGCGCGAATATGGCGTTCGCCTTTTCTCGGCGGAGCCCTATGGCATCACAAAATATTGCCGTCACGAAGTACGTGAGGCGTTGCGCCTACTGCTTGAACAGAATAGCTATGACGTCATTCTCTGTGATTTCATGGCGGCAGCAGGCGTGATCCCGTGGGACTCTCCCACGCCAAAGGTGCTATTCACTCACAATGTGGAGGCTACAATTTGGCGCCGTCACTATGAAATTGCAGGCAATGCAATCTGGAAAGCAATCTCCTGGCTGGAATGGCGAAAGATGGAAGCAGCCGAACGACGATACCTGCGCCTTGCCGATCGCGTCCTTACCGTATCGGAGACCGATCGTGATGCGTTCGCATCTTTTCTCGCCCTTCAGAAGCTAACCGTGATCCCCACGGGGGTTGACGTGGAATATTTTCAGCCGACGCCAGCGGAAGAGACCCCGAATTCCTTAGTCTTCACAGGTTCAATGGACTGGCTGCCGAATGAAGACGCGATTTTTTATTTTGCCGACGCCATTTTGCCGTTGATTAAATTGCAATGCTCCGACGTTTCTCTGAAAGTGGTGGGCCGAAGCCCCTCTCGAAAGTTGCAAGTATTAGTCGAGTCGGAGAAGCGTATTCGGCTCACCGGCTGGGTCAATGACATTCGGCCGTTTGTGGCGCGCGGCTCGGTCTGCATTGTTCCTCTGCGCATCGGCGGCGGCACTCGCCTTAAAATCTTCGAAGCCATGGCGATGGCCAAGGCGGTCGTTTCTACCTCGGTGGGAGCCGAGGGTCTAGCGGTGCGGTCAGGGGAGAATATCCTTCTGGCCGATACACCCAATGATTTCGCTGAGTCCGTGATCTCCCTTCTGCGCGATGCCAAACGGCGTCGGCAATTGGGAACTGCGGCCAGAACCCTGGTTCAGGAAAACTACAGCTGGACGAAAGTGGCCGACGACTTCGCCCGCACGCTGCAAGAAGTGGTCGTAGCCTATAATCAGGCAAGGTTTCAGAGAGCCGAAAAGCCGACCCTTTAGATCAAGCCCTTTAGGCATGTACTTCCGCGCTCTTGGGGACCTGTCCCGCAGTTATCTATCGTCTTGATTAAGCCCAATCTAAGGTTTGAAAATGCGCCGGCTTCCAGGCGCTCAGTTCGTTTCAATTTTTTTCGCGTCGAGGTAAAAATGAAACTCCCCCTGGACCGTTTCAAGCTTGCTCGAGTTCTTGAGTCAATTTCTGACTATCAAAGCGCGGTCTTCGCCGGGATCATTTTCCTCCCCATGCTGGCAACCGTGGGGTGCTCGTCCGCGATAACGCCCGCCGCAGCGTCCACTCCGCTGACGAATAAGACGGCCATGACTAATCCATCCATCCAGATCACGCCGGGAAATCCTACCGTCGCACCCGGCGCCAACATCCAGTTTTCGGCGCTGGTCAGCAACACCAGTGATACGGCCGTATACTGGTCTGCCAGTGGCGGAGTCATATCAGGTAATGGGATGTTCACGGTCCCAAAAGCGCAGGTTGGCACGGTTTTTCAGATCGTGGCTACCAGCCGGGCGGACTCTACGGCATATGCCATTGCGAACGTAGCCGTCACCTCGTCGTCTTCTTCTCCTACCAACCCTACGAACCCCGGTTCTGGATCGATTCCTGCCACCGGCCCGGATAATCGTTACTGCAATGCCGGGGACGTTCCGAACTTCGGAACAGTCGATGGACCGGCAGCCGCGCCCACCGCGTGTTTTATGACGGCTGAGGAATCGACTCCCTCGCCAGGAGCGGTCATCAAAGTATCCTCTGCGTCGAACTTGCAAACCGCGATCGATAACGCGACCTGCGGTGAGACGCTGGTCCTCCAGGCTGGGCAAACCTATCCCGGCTTCACTCTGCGGGCAAAGAGTTGCGACGCCAACCACTACATCACCATTCGCAGCAGCGCCGCTGGTTCGGGGCTACCTGCCGAAGGGGTTCGAGCCACGCCGTGCAACGCGGGAGTCTCGTCGCTGCCGGGCCGTCCGGCTTTGAATTGCGCCTCTACCAGCAACGTGATGGCGCGGATTGCCGGCGCGGCCAAGCAAGACCGGATCATTGGTACCGATGCTGGTGCCAATTACTATCGCCTGATGGGACTGGAAGTGGCCGATACTGAGGCCAACGGCGCCTCCGCAGGATTTTACGATCTCATCCTGCTCGACACCGCCGACCATATCATCTTCGATCGCTGCTGGATTCACGGTTCCCCAATCGGGGAGGACATTAAAGGGGTAGAATTCACCAACAGTTCCTATATCGCCGTAATCGACTCTTACATCTCTGATATCCATTCCAAGGTCTCAGGATACGGAGCAGATTCCGCGGCAATCGGCTCGATCACTGGCATCGGACCGGTCAAGATTGTCGATAACTTTCTGGAAGCTTCAGGAGAAAACGTTCTTTGGGGCGGCGGAGCGTCGACCACGAATGTGAGCGACGTTGAGATGCGCCGCAACCACTTGTTCAAGCCGTTCACCTGGTGGAAGCTGAGCCCCACCTATATGGGTACGCTTTTTGTCGTAAAGAATCTGTACGAGAGTAAAACCGGCGTCCGTCAGTTCGTGGAAGGAAATATCTTCGAGAACAACTGGGCCATGGCGCAAAAAGGCACGGGTATTCTCTTCACTCCGAAGAATCAGTACGGACGATGCCCCGAGTGCACCGTTCACGACATCATTTTCCGCTACAACATCCTTCGCCACTCGGTGGATGGAATTGGAATGGCTCCCGTCTATGCCACCACATGTCCGGGTGAGGGCGGGGGTGGGAACGGAAACTGCCTGTATCTCTCGGGCGGTCTCTACAACCTGAGCGTTCACGATAATCTTCTCGACGATATCAACGAATCAACTTATTCGCCGGGCACCTGCTGCAGTGATGGCTTCCTGTTCAACATCGCAACCGACCAACCGACGAATTGGCCGCACGATATTCTGATCAATCACAACACAGGATTCCCGGTGGGCTCGGGCATTGCGAATGTGACCATCGTTTCTGCGCCGCAGGTCTTTGCGAATTTTTCCATCACCAATAATTTAATGACCACCGGAGACGGAGGCTTCCACCAGGTGCTGCCTGGGAATAAGCAGCCTGGTTGCGGAACGACCAGCGCAGCTGGAATGATTGGAACGCTGGATGGCTGCATGGGAGATACGTGGACTGCGGCCGGCAATGTGTTCGCTAATACGTCCGTATCGAAGTCATCGAAATTGGCTGGAAGTCCGCTTCCGGCGCGAAACTTCGAGGCGCCCGGCTGGGAATCGGTAGGCTTCGTAGACTTCAATAGTGGCAGCGGCGGGAACTATCAGCTGAGTCCAAGCAGCCCCTATAAGAACGCAGGCACGGATGGCAAAGACCCTGGCGCGGACATCGATGGCCTGCAAACCGCCACTGCCGGCGTGCTGTAATCGGGAAATCGCTGGCGGCGTCGTGCTCTAAGGCGCCGCCCAGCGTTCAGTTTCTTGCTGCGGACGTTAACTGAGCGCTCTTATCCCGTTTCTCAAGCTTCATGGTTACAATCGTGGCAAAGCGTTCGATCCCTGAAAGGTTTTGGATGATCCAGCGGTCGACCTTCGACGCCGCGGGACCAGCCGGCGCCAGAAACCGCCGAACCAGGGGAACGAACGGAAGCCTGAAATAACGTTGCTCCCGAACTTTGAAGCGCTCTGTCAGCGTACGCAATTCCTCGTGGGTTAAAGGGTGTTCGAACTCAGAGATGTCTTCGTGAGCGGGTAATAACCCACGCAGAAAAGCGTAGACCCGTGAAAACCGAACCGGTTCCTGCAGGATGACCACGCCGCCCGGGGCGAGAATCCTCGTCATTTCCTCGACGACCCGTGCGATGTCAAGATGGTGGATGAGGGCGATACAGAAAATTACGTCGACTGATCCATCAGGAAGTCCGGTATCGTAAGCGGAGCCAACTTCCAAACGGGCTTCCAGGCCAGCATCATTCAAGCGCTGACGGGCCAGAGCAATTAGGTCAGGCGAAATATCCATTCCGATTACCCGCGCCCCGCGCTCGACCAGCGCAACGATGTTTTCCCCGGTTCCGCAGCCAAAGTCAAGCACGGTCCTGCCACGGACGTCGCCCAGCAGGTGAAAAGCGTATTCGAGAGCAAACGGCGTATCGCCAGGCGGATTCCGGTAGCGATCAATCTGAGCCCGATCAACCCCTTTGAGGACGATCTTGCGGGCCTCCTCGGCGCTGCGTTCAATCTCAGCCTGATCGCGCTCCGAGAATTGAGTATCCCTCGTATCCATCCCTTGGCCTCCAAACGTTCGCGTCCGCCCCATCCTGAGGAGAACTGGAATTCGATATTGTCACCCATTACGCTTGCTGGAGGAAAGTGCCAAAAAGAGCCACGGGCGAAAGCAGGACAGTTTAGCAAAAGGTGCCTCCGGTGGCCCTTTCGGGACGGGCGGCCCCGCGCGAATATGCTATATTGACGGCTGCATTCCGCTCGTATTATTCAGCGCTGCATCTCACGTATGTCTAAGTCTTTAAATGGCTTACCGTTGCTCGCCGTGGCATTGATGAGCTGCGTAATAGCAGCTGCGTCACCTGCTCAAGTTGTGGGGAGCTTCGACGGTCCGGCGGAATTACCGAGAGTTTACGTAAGAAGCACTTTAGCCGATACGCCGGCTCCCGGAAAGGTGTGGCGGCTTAAGGAGGGAGATTCCATTCAGGAGGCTTTGAACCGCGCAGCGTGCGGTGACGTGGTCGAACTGCAGCCGGGTGCTACCTTCGACGGCACGTTCAGTCTACCCTCGAAATCCTGTGACGATAACCATTGGATCGTTCTTCGAACCGCCAGTCCAGACGCAAGCCTGCCAGCTGAAGGTACGCGCATTACACCATGCTATGCCGGGGTTGTTTCTCTCCCCGGCCGACCTGCGGTGCAATGCAGCTCTACTCAAAACGTGATGGCTCGCATCGGTGGATCGAAGCGGCAGAACAGGATTGTGAATAACGATGCCGGAGCAAATCATTACCGTTTCGTCGGCCTCGAGATCGCCGACACAGGCATAAACGGCCCGGACGGCGGCTTTTGGGATTTGGTCTTGTTGAAAAATGCCGACCACATCATTTTCGACCGATGCTGGATCCACGGCTCGCCCACTGGCGAGGACATTAAGGGAGTCGCCTTCGAAGCCAGTTCCTACATTGCGATCGTCGATTCTTTTATCTCTGACATTCACTCCAAGACTTCGTCCAACGGAGCGGATTCCTCAGCCATCGGCTCGGTGACCGGCATTGGCCCGGTTAAAATCGTGAATAACTTCCTGGAAGCGGCTGGGGAAAATGTGCTGTGGGGAGGCGGACGCGCCGATACTACTCTCTCCGACATCGAGTTCCGTCACAATTATGTGTTTAAGCCGCTCACGTGGTGGCGCCAGCACCCCAGCTTTTTCGGAACTCAGTTCGCCGTGAAGAACCTCTATGAAACCAAGAACTCAATTCGTGAGCTGATTGAAGGGAATATCTTCGAAAACAATTGGAAGCAATCGCAGAAGGGCACGGCGATCCTGCTTTATCCCAAGAACCAATATGGCCAGTGCCCCAGCTGCGTGGTACGCGATCTGACGTTTCGCTACAACATTCTCCGTCACAGTGTAAACGGCATGGGGATCGCCGCGACCGATGCGACTACCTGCCGCGGCGAGCCGGGAAATGGCACCGGGCATTGCAGCTTTCTATCCGGCGAAATTGCCAAGGTAAATATTCACGACAACATTCTGGAAGACGTCAACTCTAAGACGTACGCTCCCGGCGATTGCTGTGCGAACGGTTGGCTCTGGTCCATCACCACAAACCAGGACAAGAACTGGCCGCATGACGTAACTATCGAGCACAACACGGGATTCCCCACCGGAGCTGGCATTCTTGTGACTTCAGACGGCCCGCAGGCGCAGATCGAACGATTTATTTTTCGCAACAACGTCGTAGGCTCCGGGGACTTCGGCATCCGTGCGTTTCCTCCGGGCGGCGGGCGGCCGACATGTCTGGCGCCGGGCGGAACAGTGGCGTTGCTGGATCGCTGCTTCGACAATTCCTGGATTCTCACCAACAATTTGATTGTGCAGACCAACGACAAACCCGGTTTGCCCGGCGACCCTTATCCCAAAACTCCGCACTGCGGCGCTTTGCAGGCGTGTCAGCAGTTCTTTGCCAATGATTGGAAGGCCGTTCATTTTGTCGATTACCGCAATGGAATCGGCGGAGACTACCACCTCTCGCCATCCAGCCGTTATCGAAAAGCTGGATCCGATGGGAAAGAGGTTGGAGCGGATATCGATGCGGTCTCCGAGGCGACGAAGGGGGTCGCACCCTGAGCGTACCTAAGACTTGTCAGCCGCACTACCGGACGTAACCTGTGATAACGAGTTCGCTCTGATATATTTAGGGCAAATTATAGATTTTCTGGCTACATTTTCGTGGCTTAGGCCTGTTCCTAAATATCCATGAAGCAAATTCTCCGAAAAGGGCTGAAGGACATTATCGTCGATGAGGTTCCCGACCCCGTTGTCAGTCCGCATCACGTCCTGATCCGGCCGATCTATTCCCTGATCAGCAGTGGGACGGAGACTGCAAGCATCCACAATGAAGGAGTGCTGAAAGCAGTCGCCGACAATCCTTCGCAACTTGGAAAAATCTGGAGCGTGCTCAAATCCCAGGGTCCAATGAAGACCTTGGCTGAAGTGAACGCAAAGTTTAGCGAGTACGCCGTGCTGGGTTACGCGGGCGCGGGTTTAGTAGCGGAAAAGCATGCCACGGTTACTGGCATCGAAGTGGGAGACCGGGTTGCATACGGTGGCGAAGGAACGGGCCACGGAGAAACTGTCCGGGTTGGCCGCAACCTGGTAGCGCGGGTGCCGGAAAATGTCCCGTTTGATCATGCTTGCTTCACCACTCTGGGCAGCATTGCCATCAACGGGGTGCGCATCGCTAATATTTCCCTGGGCGATAAAGTTGCGGTCATTGGGCTCGGGCTCGTCGGCCAGCTGATCGCCCAGTTGGCACGCCTGCAGGGTGGATTCATTATCGCCACCGATCTCCGGCCTGATCGTGTCGAACTGGCGCGTAAGCTTGGCTCCGACGCGGCGCTGGTGGGAAGTTCAGAATTCTCCGAGCAAGCACGCGCTCTCACCAACGGGCAAGGCGTGGATTGCGTAATCATTGCTGCCGCCGCTAAGTCGGACGCTCCCTGCCGGATTGCCGTGGACATTTGCCGCGATCGCGGCCGCATCGTGGATGTCGGCGCGGTGGAACTGAATTTCCCCTGGTATGAAACTTACCTGAAAGAAATTCAGGTGCTGATGGCGCGCGCCTATGGACCGGGAAGCTACGATCCCGCCTATGAAGTGCAGGGCCAGGACTACCCGCTGCCCTATGTACGCTGGACCGAAAACCGCAACATGGAAGAGTTTCTGCGCCTTGTGGCCCAGGGCCGCATACAGATCGATCCGCTGATTACGCACCGCTTCCCGCTGGAAGACGCGGCCAGGGCGTATGAAACCATCATGGATGGTTCCACGAACAGCGTGGCCGTTCTCGTGAAGTATCCAGCTGCGGATTTGTCCGCGCCCCTCGCAGAATTTCAACCGAAGCGCCGCGTAGAGGTAAATGGTCATGCCGGTGCTTCCTCGGCAATCGGCGTCGCTTTGGTGGGAGCGGGCAATTTGGCACGCTGGGCTCACTTGCCGAACCTTAAGAAAACTCCGGGAGTGCTTCTGCGCGCCATTCAATCGTCCAGCGGAGCGCGGGGCAAGAGTTATGCCCGGCGCTTCGGCGCGGATTATTGCGCCAGCGACTATGGCGAAATTTTGAAAGATCCGGAAATACAGGCGGTCGTGATCGTAAGCCGCAATCAACAACATGCTGCGCAAGCTCTCGCGGCATTGCGCGCCGGCAAACACGTCTTTGTCGAAAAGCCGATGGCGCTGACGCAAGAGGAGTGCCGCGAATTATCTCAAGCTGTCGAAGAGACTGGTAAGCAACTTACCGTCGGATTCAACCGCCGCTACGCGCCCACCTATCTGGCGCTGAAGAAACAAATGGCTAAGCGTACGGGTCCGGCAGTGTTAAATTGCCGGATCAATTCTCCCGGAATTTCCGGATCTTATTGGATGGCCGATCCCGCAATCGGCGGCGCCATCCTTGGAGAAGCCTGCCACTTTGTAGATTTAATGTACTGGCTCCTCCATTCCGAACCGGTCGAGGTCTCGGCCTACTCGCTTCCCACCGATAAAAAAGATCCGATCGGAGAAAATAATCTTGTCGCCGCATTTCGCTTCAGCGATGGGTCCATCGCAAATTTCACGTACTGCACGGTCGGAAGCCGGACGTCGGGGGGAGAGCGGCTGGAGGTTTTTTATTCCGGCGTGGGCGCTTCCGCAGAGGATTTCAAGCAATCCGTTCTGCGAACCGGAACGGTCCGCAAGAATTCAAGCTGGTTTGCGGAAAAAGGCTATGAAGCACAGATGCGGGCTTTTTTCGCTGCGTTGAAGCAAGGCTCACCGCTAGACATCACGGTGCGCGATGGCATTCGTTCCACTCTCGGTTGCCTCCGCATGCTGCAGTCGGCGCGGGAGCATGCGCCTCGCTCCATCGACATTGAAGATTTTCTCGCTTCGCCGCCCCGATGAGAGTGCTGCAGCTAGGTCCCTACCCGCCGCCACATGGCGGAGTACAGAGCAATCTGGTGGCGATCCGCACTTTCCTCCGTCTTCACCACGTGCCCTGCGCTGTTATCAACATCACGCGCCATCGAAAGCCTGATTCCGACGAGGTCTACTATCCCAGGAGTGCAGCCAACCTGGTTCAACTTCTCTGGCGATTGGACTATGACATCCTGCACCTTCACGTGGGGGGAATACTCAGTCGAAGGCTTCTCGGACTGGCACTTGTTTGCACGCTCCCGCACAGATCGAAGTCGGTGATGACGTTTCATTCCGGAGGTTATCCCTCATCCGCCGAAGGCAAATCTACAACACGAAATTCTCTTGCCGGTTTTGTGCTTCGCCGCTTCGATGGGCTGATCGGCGTGAACCCGGAAATAATCAGTTTTTTTCAACGCCTGGGTGTCGCGCCAAGTCGCACACGCTTAATCTACCCGCATTCTTTTCTGCCCGAAGAGAATCCGGCGAACACTCTGCCCGAGTCTCTCGCGGCCTTTTTCAGCGCACACAATCCTGTGCTGATTTCAGTAGGCCTGCTGGAACCGGAATATGATCTTGCTCTGCAGATTGAGGCTCTCGCTCAAGTCCGCCAGAAGTTTCCCTCTGCCGGATTGTTATTAATTGGATCAGGAAGTCTGGAGCAGGAACTCCGCGGAAGAATCGGCGCATGCAGTTACACGAAACACATCCTGCTTTGCGGCGATGTCCCGCACGCCATCACCATGGCTGCGATCTCGCGTGCGAATCTGATGCTACGCACTACTCTTTTTGATGGCGATGCAGTGTCGATTCGTGAAGCGCTTCACCTGGGCACAGCGGTGATCGCCAGCGATAACGGCATGCGGCCCTCTGGCGTCCACTTGATACCCAAATCGGACTTGGCGGCACTTCTGCGCGCGATTGAAGATCGGCTGGCGCAGCCCGCCGCGAGCAAAGCAGATCCCGGCGGCGACGATAGCAATCTGCAAGCGGTTCTTGATTTCTATTGCGAGCTGACAGGCGGAAAACGCACTTGAGACAAATAGAAACTAAGTAACAATCATTCAAATCCACGACAGGTCGCTCGTTACCAGCAATTTTCCCAGCGGCGTCTTCGCCTTCAGATAGAGCTTGCTGTCGAAATATGTCCGGTATGCGGCTCGCATGCGCTTCAGGTTGGGGCGATCCAGAGTAGTCCGGTCGGTCGTTCCTAATTCGTATCCCAGTTCTTCCAATGTTCCACCTACTAGTCCTTCAAACATGGCAAGGTTCTCGGGTGAGTAGCTCCTTTTCCAGCGCCCGGCTGGATTGAATGCGTCAGACGAGCCCTCATGGAACGAAGTGTTTGGGGCGCTGACCGAACCGATTCCTACTTTCTGGATACGTTCATAATCGAGATCGTGTTCGATAAACGAGCCAAGCCTCGCCAGCGTCGGTTGCGGCCGCTCGACCAGTTCTTCAAACCGTACTTCCGTATAGTCCGCGCCCAGGTCGCACCCATCTTTGCGACCTTTGTTTACCATCCACTCCCAATACACTCCGGCAACCATAACCGATGGCGTCTTATCCCATGGCAATCGGCGGATATAACCTTGCTTGTCGGTAGAGAGCGCCGCATCGCGCCCATCCCGAATGATGTGGATTATCAGCGCGTTTGGGATGGTCTCTTTGATGCGATGCAAGTGCAGCAAGTGCTCCGGAGTAGTGTCGGCCCAGCGTTCGACCCCTTGTTTGCGGGCCATCTGCTCCATGATGATGCTGAGGAAGTCGCCGCCATTCTTGCACTCCGCCATCACGCGATCTTCCAGCGGACCTTTTTCCAGCTCCGACAAAGTGTAGAGACGAGTCTTATACCAGGCATCCAGCAGACGCCGCTTGTTGCCCGCCACGCTGAGGTCGCCGAACCTTGGCTCGAGCAGATTAATGACATTCGATTCAGTGCGATAAACCGCGAAATTACCTGACGACAACAACATGTGATACAGCAACGTTGTCCCCGACCGTCCGCAGCCGAGCACAAACACGGGCGCTTTACTGCGGGGACTGACCTCTGAGTTTGCCTTCATCGTATTTTCCAAGTCCTGCATAATCAAGTCCTGCATAATAAGGTTTCTGCACAGTAAAGAATGTTTGGGAATGCGCTTCAGCTCGTGGCTGCCTCCCGCGGAGCGGACATCACTGCCGAAACTCCCTGCGACGAATGCCCGGTTTCACCCGCGAAAATATCTGGCGGGGTATGCTGAGCGCGCCATCGGTCCGGTGACTCGATAAAGTTCCTGTGCCAAAGTTCCAGCACCAGCATCCGCCACAACAGCCCCGAGCGATTTCTGCGCCCGCGCACATGCTCATGTACCAGTGACCTCACAGTGTCTGGTTTGAAATATCCGCGCTGCAATGTCCGCGGCTCGAGCAGCACGCCGAGAAACTGATCTTTCACGTCGTTCCTCATCCATTCCACAAGGGGCAACTGAAAGCCCTGCTTTTTGCGATGCAGCAGAGGCGAGGGAATTCCCAGGCGCTCCGCCAGCTTTTTTAGAATATGCTTGCGCGTTCCGCCCCGCAGCTTCCACTCTAGCGGCAAAGAGGTCACCCACTCCACGAACTTGTGATCCAGCATGGGCACGCGCACTTCAAGCGAACTCGCCATGCTCATCCGGTCTACCTTGGTCAAAATGTCGGAAACCAGGTAAGTCTTCGTGTCCAGGTAAAGCAGCCGGCTCAACGGGTCGTGGGCCGGAGCGTCATCATAGAACCCCTGCCACTGCAGCAACGGATCAGGAAGGCCGCCCGCGGCCCGCAGGAACGAATCGGTGAACAATCCTCGCTCGCGATGCAATGCGGGAAAGAATGACATGCCATCGAGATAACGATCTCGCGTATTGAGCGACGCATTCCACGCCAGATTCTTGCCGTACATCCCGCCGGGAACATGGTCGTGGATCGAGTTTCGATAGATTCGGCCCAGCCAATCCGGCAGGCGATCGAACTTCTGCCGCTCTAATGCTGTGAGGTACCGGTCGTATCCCGCGAACAATTCGTCTCCGCCATCTCCGGAGAGAGCTACCGTAACGTGCTGCCGTGCCATGCGGCACACATAGTAGGTCGGCAGCATGGAGGAGTCGCCGAACGGCTCCTCCATCATCTGCGAGAGGTAGGTCAGAGTCTCTTCCAGATTGGGGTCGAGGATCAGTTCGTGATGATCGGTGCCAAAGCGCTCCGCCACCAAGCGCGCGTATTCCGACTCGTTGAACTGCTCCGCCTGGAAGCCGATGGAAAACGTTTTTACGGTTCCCGAACTCACGCGCGCCATCAAGGCCACGATGATCGAAGAATCCACTCCTCCACTCAGCAGCGCTCCGAGCGGCACATCACTGATCAGTCGGATGCGCACAGCCTCTTCCAGTTGCCGCTCCAACTCGTCGAGACATTCCTCTTCGCTCATCGGCGGATGCGTGCCATACTCGGGCAAATCCCAATAGCGCCGGATCTTTACTTCGCCTTTGCAATATTCCATCAAGTGCCCGGCAGGCAGTTTATGGATGCGCTGAAACGCCGAGTGCGGATCAGGAATATATCCAAAGTAAAAATATTGCAGCAGGCCTTCCGGATTGATCTCTGCTAATTCCGGATGCACCGCCAGGATCGCTTTGATTTCCGATCCAAATAACAATCGGCCTTGGTGCAAAGCATAATGCAGAGGCTTCTTGCCCATTCGGTCGCGGGCCAGCAATAGAAGCTGCCGGCGCTCGT
>Ga0182024_10017200_pt1 | contig 13612 bp, 14 predicted proteins | sample P32metaG_FD_120480 | JGI IMG/M metagenome (GOLD analysis project Ga0182024, IMG submission 120480) | Permafrost microbial communities from Stordalen Mire, Sweden - P3-2 metaG (Illumina Assembly) | ecosystem: Environmental > Terrestrial > Soil > Wetlands > Permafrost | place: Sweden: Stordalen... | reverse complement strand
TCTCATACAGACTGCAGAGTTCCCGAGCACTGAAATTCGGTTTACCTGACGAATCCGGCTTTGTCAATCCAAGCGCCAGTATTCCGCCTGTCGATGTTCCCGCAATTAAATCAAAAAGTTGCGAAATCGGCTTTCCAGTGCGTTCTTCAATAGACGCCAGAATAATTGCGGCGATAATGCCTCTTGTGCCACCACCATCAATTGACAATATTCTGCGAATTTTCGGCATTCAGCACCACCAGTCAACTGCATGCCCGTGAATTATAGATCGCGGACGCAACTATTAAAACAAAGGTAGCTTAGCAATGCTGCCGACTCGTAATAAAGCGGAGAAGATGTTTCTCCTGGTTAGCAGACTATATTTGCGTTTGCAAACGACTGCAGAAACTTCACCATCAGATTGACCGTAAAGAATAGGCCCCGGCAAAGACGCAGAACAAAGGAATGCCTGGTGCCAGAGACAGATCTTCTTAACGCTGATACTGCGGTTTTGCTCAGTCGACAAACGGATAATTCTCGAACAAAGCTGCCTGCAGTCCGAGATAGGGATCGTCGAGATCGCAATGCAGAACGTCTTTGTACAACCAGGGCTTCAACTGAGCAGGTGTGGTCTCAGAGAGCATTCCCGCAAGTTTCTCATGAATCAATTTTCGCCTCTGAGTTTCATTGATTGTGGTTTCCTCGGTCAACTCGGGCCATGCCACCACATCTGATGGCGTATGCGATAGCCCATGAGAAACGACAGCAGTATTGGTGACTGGGGGCACCTTGATCCCTCTGATCGACAGCAGAGCTTTTTGATGATAGGTAGCAAGATATTTGCTCTTAGATCCAGTTCGTTCCGCTGCAGATTGAGCATTCCTAGCTACGGTTACCAGCTTAGACAGTGCGTCACGATAAGTGTCTGGCTTATAAAGTCCCGGCAGTACGTCGACGACTCGACCGTCTGCAGTACAGACATAGGAGGCGATATTACCGTGCAAAGTACGTTTCACTTTGCGCCCGTTGCCGAAGTCAATCGTAATCATCGGTACGGGACGGACGCTCTCCCACACAGGCTCGAAGTTTTGATCGATGTATTTGGCGATTGAACTGTCCGAGAACAACACGGTTCTCGCGAGGCGTGCGTTCGTTCAACAAAAGTGTTGGTCGAGATTGCCGAGCACATGCACAAGAAGCACTGGTTTTCCTGACTTGGCTGACGCAGCACAGGCTTCCGTCATGCTTTCATGCCAGCCCACCAGTCCCGGGCGTTCTTTCCGCTGGGCGATAGATTGAACCTCGACCGCTCGCCTCAAAGCAGGTTGCGGAGCTGGTGCGGAACCAGCTCTGAATGCGGGTCGAATGCCATTAAAACTTCGCTCCAGTGGATTCTCGATGCGCCCCTTTCCAAACGAGGAAAGACCGCCTGATACAATTTTGGGCGCCGAAAATAGTCGGCTGGAAGCGGCATAGGGAACCGCACCACCGACGTGGGACTCAATCCGCGTCTCAATTGCCCCTTTAGGACCAATCGTCCCGTTCGTGGCTCCCTGCAAAGCTGGACTGTGACTTTCCTGGCAGAGAGCGGAAGAGCACGCTGCCGACACCAGGAACACCGCCGATGCCGCCGCAAAACCGAAGGAGCGCTGACGCAAACTCATCTTATTTCTCCGCAACTAATCCATTCTATTGTTCAGGCTCACGCCTCAGCTGTGTATGGGATTAACCCGGAGCATGATCGATGGGAACCCCGGTCGGCTCTTCCTACGATGAGAAGCGCCTGAGCGCAGGCTCGTTTCTTACTCGAACTTGACTGTACGCAAATATGACTACATAATTGACTACAGAGGTTGTTTATCCATGGAGAGAAGAGAAAGTAAGCCTAGCGTTCGCGTCAATTTAGCTGCCAAGAAAAAACTCGAAAAAATTCAGGCTCAAACTGATCGGAGCCAAACAACGTTGCTCGACCGTGCGATTGATTTGCTTGAGCGTGAAACGCTGGTCCAGCAGATGGAAGCTGATTTCGCGGATCTGGCAAATGACCATGATGCGCTCCGCAAATACAATGAACTTTCTTCCGTCTTTGAAGGCGCCGCTACAGATGGACTCCGCAACGAGTGACCAAGCCTCCAGCCGTTCCGACTCCACCGGTGCCGCCACCAAACTATCGTCGCGGTGATATCTGGATGGTCGACTTTGGCAATCCGGTCGGAACGGAGCTGGGGATGGAGCATCCAGCGATGATAGTGTCTATTCAAGAGCTGAACAATGCACCAATTCGGCGAGCCATAATTGTCCCTGGCACCAGCACACGGATCACGAATGCTCAAGGGCAGACAATTAGAGTTCATCACGAAGTGCCGGCGTCGCCATCCAACGGGCTAGATCACACAACTTACTTTATGTCAGAACAAGTTCGCACAGTGCCTCTCATCCGTTTCCGGCGCTTAGTCGGCGCCATTGAACAACGTCATGTTCGTGAAATCGAGGACAGATTATGTCTCGTGATGGGCTTGTTTAGGTGAGTTTTTTACTTTCGAATGCGGAGTGCTACCGAGCAATTGAATAAACGTTGATAGCACTGCCACCACCACCAAATTCGAAAACTGACATACGACATCTTCACGGGCCCTACGAGTTTGCACGCGAACTGATTTCGCAACGAACCCGATCGCGGGCCAAAAACGAGGGACGACGCTTGCGCATCGTCCCCGTAGATTTTTTTCCGGCACCACATAAGGTACCAGATCGAGTGAACAGACCTAGCTGACTGCTGCGCCTGCTTTTGCTCCAACTCCAGAGAAATCCTGGCGGATCTTCTGTTCCTGCTCGGCGGTGAGGTTGGACTGAATCAGTTCGGCCTTTTCCATTCCCTTAAAGGCTTCTTCAACCTTGTCTAGAGTGACGCGTCCAGTCATCAGGAACAAGGCAGACTTGCCTTCTGTAACCTGGGTGCGTACTTTCTTGATGAACTCATCGTTGATGCCATAGTCCGAGAAGTGTCCGGCAAGTGCTCCAGCAAGTGTTCCCACCGCTGCGCCTACAATCGGCATGAAGAACAGGAATCCAAACAGCATGCCCCAGAACGCACCGTCGAGAGCACCAAGCTCTGTGGTCGGCACCAGCTGACGTGTAGCCGGCTTCTTGCTGCCGGATGGCCACTTAACGACGGCTGCGTCGACAATTTCGACCAGAGCCTGTTTTTGCAGTTCAATCAACTTGGTCAGGGCGGCATCGGCACCGGTAACGGTGTCAAACTTCCAAACGGTAAGAGTAGTCATTTTATTCTCCTGAGAATGAGCTTCGATCGAGCGATATAACGCCTTGCGCCTTCAATGTGAATTCACAGCTACGTGACAGCGCAGCCAGGCGGCTTGCGACCGCTCGGCGTTTCCGATTTATACGCCTAAAGTATATGCCATTCGAATCGGTTGCAGGGCAACCACTCGCTCTTGGAAACGCGTTTAGTTGGATAATGTATTCTTGGAACATTGTTCTATGACAATGTGGCAGAATTTATCACTTAAAACCGACACGCGAAGACGGTCTCATTTGCAAGAAGGGTATCGTGCGTCCATTTCTGGCGCTCCCACCCAGTCGAACGGATGGTGAATCCACCGCATTAGCCAGATCAGTGCAGATCGTGATTTAGGACTCAAAGAGGCTGCTCCCCTTTCTCAAGCGTGATCTTGTTACTTGTCCTATCGATGATTTTCTGCATCGTTGCCGTATCGGCAACACTCAACTTACCGTTAGCGTTGGACTTCATCGCTGCCTTTTTGCGGGCAACATCTGCCAGGTTTTTGCGCAATTTTTTCGACTCTTTCGCTGTCAGCGCGCCAGATTTCTGACCGGCATTGACGTCCTGCATCATCTTTGCCTGACGTTGCTCAACCGATAACGGATTCGACAGCGTCGGCAATCCCGATAGCGTAACGCTGATCAAACCTATTGCTCCGGACAAGCTGAGGACCCAGAACCTCGTCGAATTCATGATTTCTTCACCTCCGTGAAACTGTCGGCCGTCCTCGCCTCTTGCTCACGCCAATCCGACCGTGCACCTCTGTAGTGCTACTTCTCAATCGTCATTGGCGACACCATTAAGGATGTGCGGTTACTCCCTTCGAGTTTTTGCTCGATTCATTTTTGATCCAATCGATAATTAGTTGCTCAAGCTGTTCAGTCAATTGATTTTCTTCTAGCAGCAGATGCTCACCATCGCCGACGACCAGCAGAAGTTTGTCTTGGGTACTCAGATTGTTGAACAGGTTGATAGTGCCTTCGGGCTTCACCAGCCTATCTTTGAAGCCAGCAAGCATAAGACATGGCGTCTTGTCTATCAGCGCAGCGGCGTCCTCGTTTTCCTTCATGAAATCGATCACCTGCTTCAACTCTTTCGGTGACATCTTCATGCGATTGGTCGATTCCTCTGACCACTCTTTTCTAAGTTCTAAATTCACCGTTGTTCTGTTCAGTACCTCAGGACTGATATCCATCTCTTTGTTTTTATTTGCCAGGTAACGCGTTCCCACTATGAGTTCTGAGCTGAGCTTCGCATAGCGATCGGTCGACGGCACTGAGCAGACCATTCCATCCACTAAATTAGGATTGCGGGATGTAGCTTGCAACGCGATTGCTCCCCCCATAGATTCACCCACGAGAAAAACTGGCACACCTGGATAGGCTTTGTGCAGCGCACGTAGCGCAGCTTCTACATCGGACATGCAACCTTCGAAATCCACTTTATCGTCTCGGCGTTTCATCCACTGTCCGAAACCTCTTACATCCAGGGCGTATACCGCAAAACCGCGACGCGCCATAGCTCGTCCAAATTCTGAAAATGATTCGCTGCTGAAGCCGACCGCATGAACGCACAGCAAAACTTGATGCGGTTTCTCCATCGGGATCCATGACCGATATGGGACTTTGACACTTTGGCTCCAGATTGGCATGCGATTCGTGCTCATAGGTGTGGCACTAGCAATACGACGCCTGCCGGAATGCTTAGTCTCGTATGGCATCGATGGCAAAATCGACACCGACAGCAGCGTTGTGAATGCAAGGACGATTGCCAGTGTCTCCGTTATGGGGTGACTGTATTTGTTCATTTGCTTAGTCCTCATAAGACACTGTTGGGCGTGAGTCAGTTTACGCCAGATAACTTAGACCCGTCGGACGCAAGTGTATAACTGCCCTTCTAAGGACATCAAACCCGTTGCTGGCGTGAGATGCCCGAACACGATCTATATTACGTGCGCCCGAACGTGATTGCATCATCCTATCGACTAAACTTGCATAAGTTGAAGAGTGCTGTTTTCAGTTGTTGCGTTCAGGGCGCCTGCCGTCAGCGATACCACTGATTTGAATGCTGACGAAGTGCGTCATCAACGTTTTTGCAGTGTTTTTACTTCGATGTTCATTCAGCTTGCCAACTAGGTTCCGATGTGAAATCTGTGTGAACATCTGATGTCGCTATATGAAGAGGGTGTATGCATGCTAGGAACGCATCATCGTGCTCCACGTCGTTCTCGTGAATGTCGATCCAAGCGGATTGACGCCTAGGAGCTGTCTCCCGGAGCATTGCCGGCATAAGTGAACCATGACGGATATTGAGTTGATAGAATCCTGTCAACAAAAAAAGCATGTAGCATTTCAACACCTATTGAGAAGGAATGAAGGCAATGTTGTGGCATTCTCTACAGGCTGGCACCGCTTCTGAAGGCTCAGTGTCGATAGAAGTTAGGCAGGCAATACCAGATTGCCAACGAGTATTTCTTGTAATTTTTCCTTGAAATGCTCGGTCAAACTAGTCACGCCTTTTTCCTTCGATTGCGCATATAGCTCGACGAACGACGAGACGTCTATCGGCGTACCAAGCAAAACTACGCACGATTGCCAGCCCTTGGGAGTAATGGCGCCAGATAGTTCCGTTTCAATGAAATCTAAAATTCGGCAGCACTGTATTTCAGAGGAAGGGTGGACCAACATTCTCTGCAGAACCAACAATCGCTCAATTCTTTCAAAATCGCTTTGGATGCTTGGATTTGCAATCCCGGCGCAGTTAAATGCCTGTGGAAGGAGAGCAACGGAGTCGATTTCAGTATTTCCAGCCGCATGGTTGCGGATAGCGTAGAGCCGTTCAGTTGGTGAAAGAGTATCATCACAATCGATGCCAATTTTCAAGGCGATCTTCCGAAGCATTTCTGCCGCAGCAAGTTCAGCCAACTTCTCTAAACTTGCCTGAGGCTTTTGGAATCCGTACGAATCAAACACACGGCACAAGTACGCATCGACAACAGCATTTATCCGGGCAAACACATTCGGGTGTTCTTTGCTATTGAGAGCCAAACGATCTTCGATGTTTTGCAGTGCAGCTTTCACGGCGGAATCCAGATCGCCTTTAAGTGAGAATCTGCTAGCCGCAGGAATAATAACAACGGGGTCCTCGGAATTGGTTGAATCTCCTTCCGATAATTCTCTCTGTACTTCAAGCACGATATGAAAGATCGCTTTCTGCAGCTCATGGATGTTATCGTCATCTGCCGTGATTTCAGCTTCCGGAAACACTGCCAGCTTACGACGACCTTCGGCCAATATCTTCTTAGTTGTTGCAATGGAATGAAAATCTGCTTTGCCGCGCGCCACGGAATAGCAACCAAGACTCTGAAAAAGCCAACCTCGCCAACCGTCGTCCCAATCAAAACACTCGCGCGCAGCAATACAATAAAACTCCTCATGCATTTGATTTGCCAGCTCGAATATCACAAAAGGGTCTTGCCGGTCTGGATGGTTTAACAGAATCACCGCGCGGCGGCTTTTGGAAAAAGCTTCAAGGTCCAGTTGATTGCCGCGAACCTTAATGGAAAGGTGCTCTTTCAATTTCAACCAAAACGGCAAAATGATTCTGCACAACATGATCACAATCGGATTTGGCTTCGGTTCTCTAAAGTGCTGCATCTATAACATAGACCAAGATTGGAGTTGTTCAGTTCACAACTATGTCTGTGGCGTGTGAATTGGAGAGTTGGCAACAATTGGCGATTTTTTCGGCTTTACTCGAATCGCAACCTTTGGCTCGAATCGTTCACGTGAGCACTCACCGACGTTCATTCATTTCACAAAGTTCCGTTGATGACATTTTGCGCGCGCCCAGTCAAAAGAGTTGCTCCTGCTCCTACTCATAGTCAGTCGGGGTAACTGGTATCCATCCTAAGAGTCAATAGTAAATTGCTCGAACCAATTTTTGCGCTCACTCTCTCATCCGATCGGACGATGGCACACGTATCTGATTCAATGCGTAATCGCAAACGATTTCAAAAAGTCTTCTGACGATTGAGCCAGCCGGACGGCACGCCTACATTGAAATTGAACCTTCTCTGAAATCGGTTCGATCGAGCCAGACGTTGATCAGAACCGGCTGCCCAGCTTTCGCAGCTTGTCGTGCAGTGTCCAATGCCTCGGCCAGTTCGTCCGGCTTTTTGACGAGAATTCCTTTTGCGCCGAAACCTTCTGCTACCTTGTGGTAGTCCGTTCGTGCCAGCACAGTGCCGACATCGTCATTGAGTATCTTCACCTGTTCGCGGGCAATCTGGGTCCAACCAGCGTCGTTTCCCACCACTGCGATCACTGGAATTCCGTGGCGCACAAATGTGTCGAACTCCACCAATCCATAGCCGAAAGCACCATCACCATACAGAATCCATGTCTCGTCTCCCGGATAGCAGAGATTGGCACCCAGTCCGAAACCGGCACCCACACCAAGCGTGCCGAAAGCTCCGGGATCGAGCCAGTGAAGCGGTGTCCGAGGGCGAATAATGTATGAGGCAGTGGCTACAAAATCACCACCATCGGCAACAAACGTTGCGGTATCGCTGGCGATATCATCAATGGCCCTCAACAGCTTAACCGGGTTGACAAATTCTCCTTCGATTTTGCATTTCTCGTCGATCTCTCGCTCCCGTTCAGCGTCGCGATCTTGAAGCTGCTTTATCCAGTCTTTCATTTTTTCATCGCCCGAGTGCGAAACTCGCTCAGACAGGCGAATGAGAAACTGTCCGGCATCGCCAATGGCGGCAATGTCCGGCCGGCGATTGAGGCGTGCTTCCTTGCTGCTTCGGTTGGCAGCTATCAGAGCGCTCGAGCGACGGATGTGACGACCATAGTCAAGGCGAAAGTCACACGGAACACCGGCCAAAATGACACAATCAGAGTCCCTGAGCGCCTGTCGTCTTTTATGTCTTTGCTGAAGAACATGGTCGCGTCCCAGCAATCCACGGGCCATCCCTGACAGGTAGACTGGGATGCCCATGGTCGAGATGGCAGATGCTATCCGCTGCGCTTCATTGGAGACCGCCAGAGACTGACTGCCAATCACAATCAGCGGTCGTTCCGCCTTGGCCAGCACGCTAGCAGCTGCTTCAATGCAGGCATCAGACGCAACAGGTAAAGCTAGTTGCTTCTGAATCGGAGCGCCGTCTTTGGCTTTTGCGAAAATCTCTTCAACGTGCCTTTGCAAATACCAGGCGATCAATCGATCCTGCGTCGATTTGCCCTTGCTCGATGCCTCGCCGTACATCTGGCGCACATTTTTCTCGTCATACAGGATATCGATAGGACACTCAATGAAAACCGGTCCGGGAACACCTTCTCGGCTTACTCGAAATGCTTCCTGAACGGCAGGAACGAGATCGCGCACTCTGCGAATTTGCCTGACCAGCTTGACGTGCGGGGCGACAACTGGGAGCTGATCGATATCTTGCAGAGCACCACGTCCCTGCAGGGCAGTCGGAGCGGAGCCGCCGAAAAGAACAACAGGAGAGCGGGCAATGTAGGCGTTTTTGAGGGCAGTGAGCGTATTCGTCAATCCTGGTCCGGCAGTCACAGCCGCCACGCCTGGCAATCCTGTTAAGCGCGCTACAGCATCAGCTGCAAACACAGCCGTCGCTTCGTCACGAACATCGACGACCCGAATACCCAGGGCCTTGCACCCCGTCAGGATAGGCGAGATGTGCCCACCGCACAGTGTGAAGAGCAACCGCACGCCCTCTTCTTGTAATGCAGCCGCCACCAGATCCCCGCCGTGAGCCGATTTTTGCATCTACGCTTCGCCTCCACCGGCGTGCTGGGCGTTGTGTTCTTGCACCAGCGTTCTGTAATCAATCTTGCCGACGCGCGTGTTGGGCAATTCGTTGCGAAACTCAATTTCACGCGGACAAGACCATTTGATCAGGTGCGATTGGCAATGTTCGATCAGCGCACGCTCAGTGTCCGGTCCGGCCAAACTATGGTCCTTGAGCACTATATAGGCCTTGACGCGTTCCACCTGCGACGGATCAGGCACTCCCACCACGCAAGCTTGCGCCACAAGCGGATGCTGACAGAGAACTGATTCAACCTGTCCCGGAAAGACACTGAAGCCGGAAGACTTTATTAGACGTTTCTGGCGCTCGACGAAATAGAAAAAGCCGTCGCTATCCATCTTGCCGATGTCTCCCGTGTGCAGCCAGACTCGGCCATCAGAGTGTGTGCGTAAAGTTTCCTGCGTGGCCTCGGGATTATCAAGATAGCCGATCATCACATCAGGTCCGGAGACACAAATCTCACCTTGGGAATCTGGCGGCAGCTCCTCATCTGTACCGAATGTACAGATTTTGGCTAGCATGTCCGGGAAGGGAATACCGATGCTGTCTTCGCGATATTCTCCCAGCGGCATCGCCATCATGGCAGTCACTGTTTCGGTAAGTCCATAGCCAGTCAGCAGTTTTATGTTGCCACCACGTTGTGCCACCAACTGTTCGAATCGTTCCTTAACCGAGCGCGGCAGCACATCAGCTCTGAAAACGTCACGCGCAGACAGGAAAGATCCGTTCTGGACATGAGCGGATCCCGTGTCAGTGCAGCATAAAGCGTCGGCACGCCAACGAGGATGCTGGGCTTTGTACGTCGTATCAGTCCAGCCACTAGCTTTGCGCTAAAGGTCGGCACCAGAATTGACTTTCCACCTGCCATGAACATGGCATTGACGCACACACCCAAGCCAAATCCGTGGAAGAGCGGCAAAATCGCCAGAATGGAATGCTCAGAGCCGATGTCCGACCATGTGCCGGCCTGCATGCCTTGCGCAATCAAATTGCGGTTGGAGAGTACGATCCCTTTCGGTGATCCAGTCGTACCGCCGGAGAACATGATAACCGCTGGATCATGGGTACTTTGCTGTGAAACCGGACAAGGCGAAAATGCTCCTCGCGTCAGCGCAGTCCACCATCGGACTCGGGGATCCGCCGGTACCTGGCCGATCTTGCGTCCCTTGTCGAGCCAGAATCCAATCCTCTTCAGCGGTGACAAATAATCACCAATACGCGCTAAAACCAGCGTCTCAAGCGCAACGCGCGGCTTGATCGTGGCGAATCGATCATAAAATGCATCCAGAGTGAGAGCGATCCGAGCACCGCTAGCGTTCAAGAAGTGCTCCATTTCGTTTGCTGTTGAAAGAGGGTGCACCATTGCGGAAACGGCACCAAGCTTATTGGCAGCATAAAAAGCGATAACGCCTTGCGGAGAGGTGGGCATGGCAATTAGTATCCGGTCCCCGCTTTTGAGACCTAGTGCTGCCAGTGCGTCGGCAAATGCATCAATGTAAGTCAGAAACTGCCGATAGGTTGCGGTTGTGCCAAAAAAATCCCAAGCTACTTGATCGGGCACACGCTGCGCAACGGCTGCCAGCACCTCATAAAGAGTGGCATCAGGATAAGTCAAGTTGGCTGGGATCTGCTTGTACCAGCGCAGCCAGGGCCGTGAGCCAGACATCGCATTCTCAAAGAAGAAACGGCACTAGATTAGCATGATCAAGGTGAATATCCACGTTAGAGATCGTCGGCAGCGTGACCGATCTAAATACAACGATTGCTAGCGTCCCACGCCCCAAATCACAAGCAGTATTTCTATGACGATCAAGGCAATAATAATTAATTCCAGGAACTCGCTTCGCACGTGCTGAGCTTCATCAGTGGCTAACCTGTAAACATCACCAACACTGGTCAATTTGCCTTCTATCTGATTTTGCCAATCTGAAAGGCAGAACCTCTGGGCTGCTCCCCGATACAGTCGCGCATAGAATGCGTCGCCAATTATTTTGACCGCATTACTGCTTCGATCGGTCAATTCCTGAATGTCTACCAAAAGTCCACGCAGCCGGTCAGTACGCCGAGCTACCGCTCGCCTTCCCCAGAGCCAGTGCGGCTGTTTGCGACCCAAATTCCATTTGTAGATCTCATCTAATTCCGAATCAAGTCTGGCATCATAGCTCCGCAACTCTACCAATTGCGTATTTGCGAACTCGAGAATGTTCTCCATCGCCTCAGCGGCCTCGCGTGTATCGAACACGAATGCACTGTCCCACTGAATCACGGCGAGATCCGTTTCGAAGTAACTAAAATGAAATCGGAAGGCTTCTTCCTGCTCCAGCGCGCTCAATTGCCGGGTCTCAGAGAGCATGAGCGACGCGAGCGCGTTGCGGTGATCGTTTAGCAGCTCGCTGCTGGTGATCGCCGGCTCGAAGGATTCAATTTCCAGAATGAAATAGTCTTCTAGCAGTGGGCTATGTGCTTTGTTCAATGCTCCATTCGCTTGCTTCAAAGTGCTAGCTAGCAGGGTTTCTGCACTGCGCGTTAGATTGTCGGACAGGCGCAGTTTATGCGTAAAGTCTGCGAATTCATTCCAGCTGCCACTGTAATCGAATGACAGTCTAATTGCCACTGTTCCGTAGTCGTAGAACTTGAGCCGAACGACTGCTTGATGCCCGTCAACCACCGTATGCGGTGATGACACCATCAGCGGTGGAACGCTAAATTGGATATAGCTAGGGGCTGAAACAGTTCGCAAGTCCAGTTGCGCTTTCTGAAAGTCATCGCCACCGATGCTCTGCAATCGCGCCAGGTCTATCGTATCAGCAACATCGTAAATAAAATAAGCGTGAAACCGGGCAGTCTTTATATAGGGCTTTGCCGGCGCTGTTCTAGCAACTTGCGTTGCGGCATCGCGGCCACGCGCATCTGATGTCATCTAAATTTCTCCGCACTGATTCGAAGATCCGGACAACCGTTTTTCCTCGGCTCAATTCTATGGATCGAACCGGGCGTTGCACGACGCCATTATGACACCATGTTCAGGCGCCAATTTAACGCCGACTCCTGGTGCACTCTGGTCAAGAGCTGATAATCCTATTATCCGGCAATCTCTGACTGATCAGCTAGCTGATTGCCATCATAGCCAGCCGGCCAGACTATAGAACCACAGAATCATCGTACCTATAGATACGGTCAGAAGTGTGCTGATGCTGCCTACTTTAAGGAAAGACCAGAATGACAGCGGACATTCGCTCTGCGAGCCCTGTGCGACGATCAGGTTGGCGACGCTGCCAACGAGCGTGAGGTTGCCGGCGAAGGTGCTGGACATTGCTAGAGTAAGCCACAATAGTTGGGCATTGGGCGCTTGAGCGATGAAGTTGCGCAAGAGCATGACGAATGGAACGTTGCCGAACAAATTGCTCCCTATGACAGAACCGAGCGAAAACAACGCCAATCCTTGCAAGTTGCCGGCGTGCTGCGTGAATATTGGAATCAGTTGAGCCATCAAGTGTGATTGCGTTTTGGTGATGCCGTCAACCACGATGAACAGCCCCGCGAAGAACAGCAGCAGCGCCCAGTCGATCCCGGCAAAAGTTTCAGCCGGCGGGCGATTTGCCCAAATGAGCATAACCACGGCGGCGGTCATCGCAGCGAGATCGGTCGATACGCCACTGAGCAGTGCCACCAACAGCGCTACCAATACAATACTTGTCTTAATAGCGAGCTTTTTGTCAATCGCTCGCACGCTGGGTGAAGGATTCAAGCTGCAAGGAGCAGTCGAAAGCTGCCGCCGATAGATCAGATAAACAATCGCACCATTGAGAAACAAACAGATCAGTCCTATCGGCACCATCCGCAGTGCGAATTGAACCCAGCTCCAACCCGATGTTTGCCCGATTAGCATGTTTTGCGGATTCCCAGTCACCGTCATGACGGAGCCGACATTGCTGCTGGTGGCAAGGCAAAGCAAAAACGGTTCAGCCGGCAAATTGACGCGACGGGTGAGCGCCAGCAGGAGCGGAGTCATTAGCAGACATATTGTGTCGTTAACAAACAAAGCACTGAGAAATCCCGCAGTGAGACAGACTACCCACAACAGTTGCACCGCGTTACGGCTCATGTCCACTAACTTTTCTGCTAGTGCTTCGAGCATGCCGGAAACGGATGCATAGTGAACTACAGTCATCATGCCAAACAATAATGCCAGTGTCGAAAAGTCAATTGCAGCAATTGCTTCTTGCTTGCTCAAGACACCGCACAAAATGGTCAGCACCCCGCCGATCAATCCGGCAGCAGGCCGATCTAACTTTCGAGGCGAGTTCTCGCCGGCCAGAATGATGATATAGACGAGTATGAATATCGTTAGTGCGGCAGTGTCTTTAAGCATCCTGTTCTCGGTTCATCCAGAGATAAGCTGATTGGCGATTGACAAGCGCCTTGACGATGCGTTCCCGGCGAAGCAATTGGACCGAATTGTACATTGCAGCCGAACCAGAATAGAACTC
>Ga0182024_10017199_pt1 | contig 13612 bp, 11 predicted proteins | sample P32metaG_FD_120480 | JGI IMG/M metagenome (GOLD analysis project Ga0182024, IMG submission 120480) | Permafrost microbial communities from Stordalen Mire, Sweden - P3-2 metaG (Illumina Assembly) | ecosystem: Environmental > Terrestrial > Soil > Wetlands > Permafrost | place: Sweden: Stordalen... | reverse complement strand
CGACGCCAGCGTGGCTGCGATGGAAACGCCCTCGGTGCGGGATCAGCTCGCCACCAACGGAACCTATGTGGTGTCGCCCGACAAACGATCGACCGAGTATTTGCAAAGCATTCTCGGTCCCGAGATCGAGAAGAACGGAGCGCCGCTCAAGGCCGCGGGAATATCGATCGAGTAAGCGCGAAGACGACCAAGGAATGAACATGGCGAGCGCCCGAACGCGCACGCACCTGGGGCTGGCTTCTCGGGCGGCAAGACCGACCGTCCGGCGCTGCAGCGGCTGCTAGGAGATGTGCGGGCCGGAAAGATCGACATCATCGTCGTCTACAAGGTCGATCGTCTAACCCGCTCGCTGGCTGACTTCGCCAAGCTGGTCGAGCTGTTCGATCAGCACAACGTGTCTTTTGTCTCAGTCACCCAGCAGTTCAATAACACCACCTCGATGGGCCGCCACAATGGTTGCCCGTTTTAATGTCGCCGAGTGACGCGTTCAGCGCGACGGCTCTCAGATCGCGATTTCCCGGCCGATCTCAACGACCGCATCGCGCGGGAGCTTGAAGTAGTCGCTGACGTGAGCGGAATTCCGCTGCATCGCTGCGAACAGCGCCTCCAACCACCGCGGAACCCTCTTCTCGTCATCACTCGGAACGATGGTCTCGTGGCCGATGTAATAGGTTACATCCGAAAGGTCGACGCCGCAGCCTCCGGCGTAGGCTGTCTGGAGCAAGCTCGGAATGTCGGGGCGCTCCATGAAGCCATATCGGGCTGCGGCGCGCCAGAAGTGGGGTGCGATCTCTTCGACACTTAGGCGTGCGGCATTGTCGATCCACGGCACCGTCTCGGTCAGGACAGTGAGGACGAAAAGACGTTCGTGCAGCGCGCGGTTGTGCTTCAAGTGCCACACCATCAAAGGCGGGGCGTCGTGCTCAGTCCGGGTGAGAAACACAGCGGTACCCGGCACGCGCGGTATCCTGCCCTCGACGATCCGCGCCATGAAGCTCGCGATCGGCACAACGGTTTCTTGGAGCCGGGCCGAGACCGCCTGCAAGCCCCCGTGCCACACCAACATCACGCCGTAGACCACGGCGGCGAGTAGCAACGGCACGTATCCGCCGTTGGCGATCTTGGCGAGGTTGGCCATGAGGAAGGCCGCATCGACGATGAAGAATGCGCTGGCAACGGCAGCAGCCGCAGGCAGAGTCCAGTGCCAAATCTCCCGCATCGCGATGAAGAGAAGCGCCGTGGTCATCAGCATCGTGGCCGAGACTGCAATGCCGTAAGCCGCCGCCAAATTGTCGGACTTGCCGAAACCGATCGTCAGACCAAGAGTTACGATCATCAATAGCCAATTGACTGCGCCGACATAGATCTGACCGTATCCTCGTTCGGATGTCTGCATGATGTGCAGTCGCGGCAGCCATCCGAGCTGGATTGCCTGCCGCGTCATCGAAAAGGCGCCGGTGATGATCGACTGGCTGGCAATAATCGTGGCGATCGTCGCAAGCAGCACTAGCGGAACAAGCATGGCGGGCGGACACAGCCGGTAGAAGATGTTGTCCGCCGTGGGAGCGCCTTCGAGAACGAGCGCCGCCTGGCCGGCATAATTGAGCACGAGGCTCGGAAACACGAATGTCGACCAGGCTAGGCGTATCGGCCTGGCGCCGAAATGGCCCATGTCGGCATAGAGCGCCTCGGCACCGGTTACGCATAAAAACACGCCGCCGAGCACTAGAAAGCCGGTCAGTCCACCCGTGCGCAAATAAGTGAAGCCGGCCCGCGGATCGATCGCGAACAGCACCGCAGGATGCTGCACAATCCCCCAAAGCCCAAGCATGGCTAAGACCAGGAACCACAGCGCCATGATCGGGCCGAAGGCCCTGCCGATCCGCGTCGTGCCCAGCGGTTGGATGGCGAAGAGCGCAACCAGGATCACCACGGCGGAGGGTAAGATGTACGGCCGGAACGTCGACGTCACGATGTCGAGCCCTTCGAGCGCTGAAAGCACCGAGATTGCCGGCGTGATCGCGCCGTCGCCATAAATCAGAGCAGCCCCGAATAGCCCTACCGCCACGATCGCCGGACGGTGCTGCCGCTTCACGCCGAGAAGCGACATGAGTGCTAGAATTCCGCCTTCGCCGTCATTGTCGATCCGCATTGCAAACGCTACGTATTTGATCGACGTCACGACGACGAGCGTCCAGATCACCAGCGACAGCGCTCCAAGCGTGGCGGTGGGATCGGGATTAGCGCCGGTGAGGTTGAGAACCGTCTTAAGTGTATAGAGCGGGCTCGTGCCGATGTCGCCAAACACAACGCCCAATGCAGAAAGGCTGAGCGCTGGGAGGCCCGAGGCGATCGCCCTCTGTCTTGATTGCACGAGCGCGATCTTTGGCAAGTACAACTCTACGGTTGATCGAGCCAGCTCGTTCCGGGTCGAGCCGCCACATCCCTAAGCGTCGATATGGATAGCATCCGAGAGCACAAAGAGGAACCTTCGCTTCCCAGCAAGCGCGAATATCCGCTCCTGGCCGTGCGCCCACCTCTGCTTCCAACCCAGCCCGAGATTTGAACAGTCCGATCAAGGCGTACCAGATTAGCCTGCAAAGATCGCTCCTCAGGAGCGAGCATCAGCCGACAGCGGAGCTTCTCTTTGCTGATCATTAGAGCAGCTCCTTTCGCCCGGACATTGCAGAAAGGACTGGATTTCCGCTGCCAACAGAGCGTCACTGTTGCGGTCCGATCAGGGCCGCCTGGCCCCATCTCGGATCCTGCCCCGCCGGCATCTGGCCAGTGCGGGGCTTCGGTGGTGACGGCGCCCTGTGCCGTCGCTAGCGATGAAAAGGATCCCAAGATGTCAAGCAGCAAGACCACCAGGAAGGCCAAGGCCCGTTCGGCCGGCAAGAGCTCGACGAAGAAGCCGCCGGGGCGCAACGGCGGCGCCGATCGAGCGCCACGCTCTGATTCCAAGCAGCAGGTCGTCATCGCCCAACTGAGCCAACCTGCGGGTACCACGATTGCGGCAATCATGAAGACGACCGGTTGGCAGCAACACTCGGTACGCGGTTTCTTGGCCGGGGTGGTGCGCAAAAGGCTGAGACTGAATCTCGACTCCCAGAGAGTCGACGGTACCAGGGTCTATCGGATCGTTGGCGCGGATGGCGCCAGGGCAAGCCGGCAATCCAAGCTCGCGGCAGCCTGACTGACATGCCGCGTGTAAAGATCGGTCCGGCACTCCCGGATCGGAATTCGCTCGAGGTCGAGATTGGAGCAGCGGCGGTGGTCATCTATGTCTTGCGGGACATTTTCTGGCTTAAAAAGTCAAATTAGGACACTAGCCAGAACAGGCCTTCACGGGCTGGAACGACCGTGGGCATCTGGCGGGCGGTTGTGGGTCCCAGCGTGCCAAGAGGCAATTTTACAAATTAATCTCAATGACATAGGTGTTCGCGGTTTTATCCCCTCCGGCGCGCCATATTCTGCGATGTTCCGTGCGATTCGCACGGCATTCACACGGCGCTCATGGCAGCTAACTGAACCAATTGCCAGCCACCGCTTAGAATTCTGAGGGGATGGTCGGACACTAATCAGTTCGGTTTGGCGTCGGCCGCTTACGCCAGCTTGTTTTTGCGCAGGAAGCGCGGGTGTAGGGCAAGCGCCCGCCTGATCGCGGTGCCTTCGCTTTCGCGCTCCTGTGCTTCACCTGGCGCGGTACCGTTTTCGGTCCGGATGAATGGGAGAGCAACGTATAGGTTTTGGCCATGACCCTGCCAGCTTGTAGGCGGCCTTGCGACAGCGCTTGCGGCGCTTCGCGCTTCGGTTCGTGTCTATCCACGTGGACATGGAAGCCAAGTCGGCCTTGGCCTCCTTGGGAACGACGACGCTTTTCCCCTACGCGACCTTCCTGGGTACAACTGTACAAGGTCGCGAGCTCCATCGCAATCAAAGACGACGATCATTCACCCAAAGCAATTACATCATTGCAAGTGCACCAAGCTATTCTCAACGTAGCGGTCCGCGACCTGTTCCGCCGCCGCCTGCGTGTTTCCGACCGCGATGACATACCCGATGCGATCGCCATTGTTGATCGGAGGGCGGACAGCATCGCCGAATGCCTTGAACAGAACCACCCGGCGTATCGATGGGTCAACATGCTCCGGTAGTTCAACGGACTGGAGCGGTCCCGGCTGATTCGCGACGATCCAGCGGATGGCGCTAAACCAGCGTGGCTTGACTTCGCCTAACTCGGTCAAGGGCTCGCCAAGGTGCAGGTTAATCAGGTCGACATAAATGGACCGCTCCAGCGCATATCCCATTTGGTAAGGAATTTGCGCGCTGACCAGTCGTGGATTGACCTCGACCAAATAGGGACCATCCTCGGCAACAATCATTTCGATATGAGATGCGCCAAAATCAAAATTAATGGCATCTAATATCTGAAACGCGTAATCGCGGATTACGGTGTTTGCGTAACGATCTGACGGAAAACAACTGCCGCGCATCGCAAAGGATGGGGGCGGAAACATCAGCTTGTCGTTGATGCCAAGCAGGATCCTCTCATGTTCCCCGGTCAAGACGTCGCAGCCGATCATCTGTCCACGGATGTACTTCTCCACCAAAAACCGGTTGTTCGCATGGACACCCAAGCCATAATCGGTCGGACGCAGCGCCAAATTCTCCAGCGAACGGATCAGAACATGCAAGTCTTGAGTGGACAAAAGCACGCTCACATTTTGCGATCCGTATCCATCGGACGGCTTCACCAGAACTGGGAATCCAATGTCCGCCGCGGCGCGGCGCAAGTCATCGGCGCTCTCCGCAAGCGCAAATCCGGGCTGGCGCACGCCGTGTCTTGCCAGCGCTTCGCGGACACTGAATTTATCGCGCGCCATGCGGGTAGTCGCGACGTTCAGAAAGCGCAAGCCCAATTTCTCGGCCAGCAGGCTAGCTTCAATCATGCGTATGTCGAGGATGCACAGAATGGCGTCGAAAGGAATTTGCGTGTGAATAGAAAGCGCGTGCCGTTCCAGCGCCGCATAATCAAAGGGGCACACCTCGACGACCTGCCGGGCAAGAGCTAAGCAGGCTTGTGTGGTATCTCCCTGCTTTTGATACTGTGCCAGATCGCTGGTGAAAAAAGTCACCTGATGGCTCATCCCAACCGCATCTTCCAACACCGTGAAATCGTTGCCGCCGGGCACTTCGAGGAGAAGCAAGTGTGCCATGGGATTGAAACCGCCTTAGCGTTTAGTGAAGATTTTCGGCGAGGCGGAAGCCCATGGCGTAAGCCACAGATCGCGGGTTGTGGCCATGGCGTCTGCGCGTTCGCGCCAAATCGCGGAAGCGCGCGAAGCTGCCGCCTCTCGCGACGCGGTAGCCGCCGTGAATTTCTACCAGGTGATCAGTAATGAACGAGCCTCCCGGATAGGCCGCGTAGGCGTCCGAAACATATTCCTCGACATTGCCCGCCATATCCGCCACGCCGAATGGTGAGTTGCCGTCCACAAAAACGCCCACCGCACTGCTCTGGAATAGCCCCGTCTCGGCGGTATTCGTGCGGTCGGCGTCGAAATCTTGCCCCCACGGGAATTCAAAACTGGCAGGACCAGCGGCAGCAAACTCCCACTCAGCTTCCGTCGGCAGTCGAAATGCCCGCCCGGTTATCTTCGCCATCCAGCCCGTGTAAGCATCGGCGGCGTCCGGGCTGAGGGTATACACGGGGTGATTGGAGAATTCCTGCGGATAACGGCGAAATGTCCAACTGGATGGTAGCTCGACATAGCGCGTGTCGAGCAGGAAATCGCGATATTCCTGATTGGTGACGGGATACTTGCCAATGGCATAGGGTTCGAGGTTGACGGTATGTCTTGGGCACTCCTTTTCGAACCATTTGCGTTCAAGGCCGAGTTTGGGGTATCGGGCTAGCACGGCATCAAGATCTGCGGCGCTGAGTCCGATCTCGACGCTCCTGCCAGCTATCGCGATCATGACCGGGTTGCACGTATCGATGCGAGGGTCGCCGAGCAAGGCCAAAAGGTTCCCCGCCGCCAGACGGTCGATAAGAGGCGCGCGCGCGTCCTCACACAGCGTGGCCAACGCGTTCCTGCCGAGGCCACGAAGTCTTTCGTAAGCCTCGGGCAGACGCGGTCCGAAGCGGTCGGCGACATAGTATTCGGGCAGGCCAAGGCGCTCGCCATCCGTCATGGTGCCACACAGAACATCCTCAAAAGTCGGCCAATGCCAATCGGGATGCCTATGCGCAGGCAAGCAATTCACTGCCGATTTCCTTGGTGTGCACCGCATCAGCGTTGGTCAGGTTGCCGACGAGTGACAGAAAAGTCCCCAGGACGCGCTCGATGTATTCGGCGAAGACCGTCTCGAACCGAAATTGCCCCTCGGCCACCCAGCGCTCTGCATCCGAAACGCAAATCTGCTCTGCGCTCACCAGACAGCCCAGATAGGAAAAGATGGTCCGCGCGTCTTGTAAGCCGAGAATGCCGCCGGTCCAACCCGTTGACGCGCTCGTCAACAACAACGGCTTGCCGCGGAACGGGGTGTCGGCCGCGTAGCGGGCATCGATCCGCTCAAGCCGTGACACCCAATCCACGGTGTTTTTCAGATATGACGAGACGTGGCCATTATATTCCGGCGAAGCGAGGATAATCCCATCGGCGGCGTTAAATCTCTGACGCACAGCGATGACCCGATCCAGCACCGACGCCTCCAGGTCCTGATTGAAGATCGGCAGGTCCACTTCGCCCGCGTCCAGGATATCGATCTGACACGATCCGCCGATCAGCGCCGCGAAATAGCCGATGAGCCGACGTTGATGCGAGTGCCGCCGGAGACTGGCCGGAAAGAGCAAGAGCCGCGGCGTTGCGTGCATCAGAGAAGCCCTAGGCAACGGCGTACACCCGGCCATCGTAGGAACTGGCCAGAAAGCGCTGATTCCGGCCGTCAAAGGCCAGCGCGGAAATGCCGGAAGCCGTGGGGCGAGAGAAAGAATTCCAACTTCGGGTCGCCATGTCGAAGCCCGCCAGCGTGCCGGTGTAGGCGCCCGTCATCAGCGTGTTTCGGTCGTCGCTGGCGCATATGCATTTGACGGAATTGGGATGCGGCGTCTGATAGGCTTCTTCCTGGTCGTTTGTCCAGATCCGCAGCTTCAGATCGCGACCGACACTGGCGAAGCCGTGGGGGCCAGCCAGGCAACACCCATTGGCGATGAGGTCGTGGGCGTTGGGAATGAGGCGGATGAGCTTGAAATCCCATATGTCATGCCAGGCGATGGCAGTTGAAGCGCAGACCGAAAAAATTCGGTCATCTGTCGCGACCATGCCCTTGATCGCGTTCTCGTAAATCTTGAGTACGGTCACCAGCATCGGTCGGGCGCGGTCCTCAAGTGTGAACACGAGCGCCTCGCCGGTGTAGGTCCCAATCACCAAGTGCCGCTTTCCGTCGCGCCAGAAACTCGCGCCGCAGTTCAAGGGGGAATGGTGCCGATAAAGAACCTCCCCGCTGCGGGCGTCGAACAACTGGCCCAATTGTCCGCCGGTGAACAAATGGTTTCCGGCAGCCAGCAGGAAATTGCAGAGGCTACCGAGCTCGGTTGTGGGCTTGCCATCTTGGAACAGAATGCCTGCGTCGCCGATCGAATATTGCGCGCCGTCAACTACGGCAACCGCGTTCAGGCCGCTTCCGGCCACGATGCCCCGCATATCCCACGTGTTCGTCTCCCAATCGAAGACGCCAAAACTGGAGCCGAAAGTACCCACGGCGACGCGGGTTGGCCCGATCAGCACCGCCGCCCGCGCCCACACCAAGGCGGGAAACTCCGTGCGGGCGACTTCTTGAATCTCGTGGGCGCCGCTGACGTTCCATATGGCGATGGTGCGATCATAGCTGAGTGTGACCAGGACGCCGGCGGCCTCGTCAAAGGAGATATTCTTCACTCCGGCTTGGTGGGCTTGGGTAAAGGTGATCTGCCCATCGACGATGATCGTGATACGACCCTGGTCGTCCCCTGCGAAGATTCTGCCGTCGGAATCGATGACCAGGGTGTCGGTTCGGACGTCAATATCGTTGCGGCGAATTTCGGTCCCGGTGGCGGCGTTCCACTCGCGGACCGTCCCGTCCACGCTCGACGAAACAAGCCGCTGCCCGTCCCGGGTCCAGGCCACCGACAAGATATTCCCCGTGTGACCGCGCAGCACCTTCAAGCAGCGCCCGGAGATGTCGAATATTCTTATCTTACGATCCAACGCACAGGTGGCCACCAGAGTGTCATCAGGAGAAAACACAGCCATGTCCACATCATCGCCATGGCCGATCAAGGTGGCCTTCAGGCGCAGCGTGGGCACTTCCCAAACGCGTGCTGAATAGTCGCTGCTTGCGGATGCGACCATTGTGCCGTCGGTGCTGAAGGCACAATGGTTGACCAGATGATCATGGTGGCTCCGCGCGACCGCCCGTTTGCTCAAGGCGTCCCACAGAATCAACCGGTTGTCATAACCGGCCGTTGCAATAAAAGGTCCCGCTGCGGCAATGCCGGCGATGGGTCCCTGATGATTCATGTCGGAAATCTCCGAAGCAAAATCATGAATCCTTGTAGGGAAGAGTAGGCCCAAACTAAGCCAGACGGGAAGTCCTGCTTCCGGGTGCTATCAGGCCAGGGTGTTGACCACCCTGCCCACAAGGCCTGAAGCATTAAGTTGCGGCGACGGCTGTGGTGCCGGTGCCGAGCTGCTGGCTTGCTTTGCAGCCGCCGGCTGCGAGCTAATCGGTAATGATATCGGCGCGGTGAAACCGCGACTTGATCCTACCGAATTTGCCATAATGCTCTCCAATTAGCGCGTTAAACGAATTCCCACAGGCCCTAAGCCGCCAAAGTGCGACCAACCGGATAGCCGCGCCATGATTAACAATCTTGCTGTCGAAAGCTTGCCAATCTCTTAAAGTTTAACCTTTTGGAGAGTCATGCCGTAATAATCCCGAGCCAAACTATGAGACGTAATTGCCTTCAATTCCGGACATATCGCTGCGCCGCAGCGAACCGACTGAGGGCAACGGTTGATCAGGACTGCATGCAAAGGTGCCGCCTCCGGCGGCCATCGGCACGGCGAGGCGATGTTCTTTCGCGATCAAAGTCTACAAAATGACGAAGACTGCTCATCACTCCGCCAGCCCCGCCATCCGGTGAAGACAGGACGCAGTGGCCGCATCCGCGGCTACCTATAAGAATCAACTCCGCATCAGGGCGCCGATGGCAGCGGCCGCGAGGCCGATCCAGGCGGCGATGAGGATGATGCCACCGGTTGGAGCCGCAATTGCAATGAGGCGATATCCGGCGAATGCGCGGAATGCGATGTCGCTAGAGAATACGACGGCGCCAAGCACCCACGCGGCGAGTACCACGAGCATCATTGGCCGCCACAGCAGGCTCTGCAGCCGAGTGCGGCCCCGCCGAGCACGGCCGATGCGTGGAACAGCAGCATGTATGCGGCGCTGTCGAGCCCAGCGCCGGGCGCCGCTTGGGCGCTAGCAGCGGCAAGAATAATACCGCTCGCTCCCATCAGGCCAGTCAGTACGATCAAGATCGTCAGAGTCACAGTCTGTGGTCCTTCCGCAAGAACGTGTCGATCTTTGTTTCCGCCAGCGTGATGCAGGGCTGCCTCGGATTATAGTGGTCATTTCGGGTGCGCCAAGGTCGAGTTGCTGAACGTCCGCCCGCGAGGCAAACGAAAAGTATTGCAACGGGCGAGCTCCGACGATCACAGAAGATACGATCTTCCAAGAAACAACTGCGGCGTATGTGACCACGCTTCGCGAGAGCGATCAATGAAACCGCCGCGTGCCAAAAGGTATTCGCGGCAGCACCGCTCTTTTGATTGCGCAGCCCTGGACAATCCTTATGAAAATGAGCTTACGTTTGGGCGATCGGGAGTTCTCAAAAACAACCTTGGCGAAGGGGCACCTGGCGCTACGGCCTTTCCACGGTCCTCCTTTGCATCGCGTGTCGCTGTTGAGAGAGATGGTGCGGCGAATTTTGCCAATCCGCAAAGGCCGCGCAAGGTGAAGTCCCAAAGACTGCGCAATATTCCCGACGTAATGTCAAACAACCCATCGCTTCGTAGATGGCACGCGTAGGCATAGTCGATCAGTCCGGCCGTCTCATCGTCAACCGCGATGCTGCGCCCCGCACTGCGCCGCGTTGTTGATCTCGGTAAGCACGCTGTCGGGACGATATCGTGAATATCGTCGGTCAATGCACATGACTTCGGTTATCGCGGCATCCGCTGCGGCTTTGACCCCGATTGGGTCATCGCCGTAAAGGTGCACGGCACAGCCGGTCGCCATGGCTGAGAATGGGAAGCTGAAGAGCTGAAGCATCAGGTAGCTTCGGGAAAGGGCGAATCACTTCATCGATTATAGAGTTCCGATTGCCTGCCTTCCGATTGAATTCTATGCAGCTTTCGAGGTACCGAGCGCCTCAACCTCTTGATGATTAAGGCTGGCGAGAGGCTCGTCAAAACCGTGACCGTCAGGTATTCGTCAGGAACGAGGCCGATGATGTGATCCAGCCACGACCGCGCATTTGCTGGCAATCCACCGGGATCAATGGCTGCCTCCTATGCGCATTCCGCTCATTGAAGATTATCACTAACTTGCCCAATCATCGCTAAGGGTCTCGCTGAATTTGGATTTGGCGCCGACCTGTTCGCGACATCGGCTATGTGCTCACGGAATGAACCAATGTCGCTTTCATCTCGCGTTCCCGTTCGACTCGCCCTCCCGATATCGAGAGCTGATTCATGATTCCGGCGACGCGTAACAATGAAAGTGCCGAAAATCTGTACGAGCGTTATGTCAATCCACAGTGGGTTAGATTGCTCGACATATTGCAGATGAACGTTAGTTATGTGCGCTGTAGTGGTGCCGAACTTCATACGGCCGACGGCCGGGTTATTCTGGATTTTAATTCAGGATACTGCGTCCATAACGTAGGCCACAATCATCCTCGGGTCGTCGCGGCGCTCAAAGATGAGCTCGACAAAAGTGGGCCGGCGATGCTTCAGAGTCACGTTGCCGATCTCGCGGGAAAACTTGCTGGGAGGCTTTGTGAGCTTGCCGGCGGTCGCCTCAGGAAAGTTTTCTTTGGAAGCTCAGGCAGAGAAGGTGTCGAAGCCGCTATTAAATTCGCCCGCGCGCACACGGGGGGCTTCGGCATTTTGTGCGCATCGGGAGGATTTCACGGTCTTACATGCGGGGCGCTTTCTTTGATGTCGAATGCCTTTTGGAAAGAAGGCTTCGGCTCGCTGCTGCCCAACACAGAATTCGTTCCGTACGGCGACACAGAAGAACTGGAGCGAAAACTCGCCACAAAAGCCTTTGCCGCATTCGTGCTCGAACCGGTCCAGGGAGAGGGCGGCGTGCTGGTTCCAACGCAGGGATACCTCTCCAGCGTTCAGGCGCTCTGCCGCCGTTACCATACGCTCTTCGTCCTGGATGAGGTGCAGACCGGTTTTTATAGGACCGGTCCATTCCTCGCAGCCCACCACTTTGGTCTCGAGCCTGACATGGTCATTCTGGCCAAAGCGCTGAGCGGCGGGCTGATTCCATGCAGTGCTGTGCTGATGTCCGATGCCGTCTGCAATTCCGTATACAGCTCGCTGAAGCGCGCGCTTATCCACACCTCTACCTTTAGCGAAAATAGTCTTGCGATGCGCGCCGGACTGGCCAGTCTCGATATCCTGGAGGACGAACGGCTCGGGCAACGGGCGATCATAGCCGGTGAGAATCTCCGCGGCGCGCTCACCGAGCGGCTGGCGCAATTTGAAATGATAGGCAAGATTCGCGGTCTTGGATTGCTCAACGCAATAGAATTCAAAGCCCCCCATTCTTTCACGAGGCGATTGGCCTTTGAAACATTTGCAAAGATACATCCTGCAATATTTGGACAGATTGTAGTCATGCGGCTGTTTCGAGACCATGGAATTTTGTGCCAGGTTTGCGGCAACGATTTCATGGTGTTGAAAATTTCCCCTCCGCTCGTGGTCAGCGATGCGCAGATCGATCGGTTTGTGTCCGCGGTCGAACAGGTTGTGCAGTTGATGCACAGGTCCAGCAGCAGCTTCTGGTCCGAAGCGCTCGGTATCGCGCAACGCGTCGTCAAATCCATATGACCCAGACCAATCATACGCATCGGGTATCGGCACTTGGGATGTATGGTTTGCCGCTGCCGATAGGCCCGGAAGTTTGCCCGGAAATGATCTTGGTGCACTGTTGAACTTACGTCCCGTGCCCTCTGAAACTGATGTCTTCGTAATTGGGGGCGGTCCAGCCGGACTCGCTGCTGCGCTTGCGGCCCGCCGGAGCGGATTTGACGTTATTGTCGCGGATAGGGCGCCCCCATTAATCAACAAAGTTTGCGCGGAAGGCCTGATGCCCGACGGGATCGCGGCCTTGCGTGGGATTGGCGTGGAGCTGGGCCCTGAGCATGGAGCACCCTTCCGCGGCATACGCTTTTTGGACAATGAGCTCGAAGCCGAGGCGTCCTTTCCAAAAAATCAGAAATTCGGCCTGGGTGTTCGCCGAACTTTGCTCCATCGGGTCCTCATGGAACGCGCGGAAGATGGTGGCGTCGTAATGCGCTGGCAATCTCGGGTAGAATCTCTCGATCCGTCAGGGGTGAAGGTTGACGGCAGGACAGTGCGCTGTCGATGGATAATTGGAGCCGACGGATTTCATCCTCGGGTGCGCCGATGGTCGGGTCTGCTGCCGGTCTGGAGTAGCGCCCGGCGGATTGGGTTTCGTCAGCACTTTCGCGTACGGCCATGGACCGATTTTGTTGAAGTGTATTGGCATAACTATTGTCAGGCTTATGTGACACCGGTAGGCGAGAACGAGGTGTGCGTTGCAATGATTACAAGTGCACGGGAGGTTCGCCTATCGGATCTGCCGACCGTGTTTCCAAGGCTTGCTAAGCGCCTCTGCGGAGCTGAGCCAACGGACTCGCCGCGTGGTGCCATTACGATGTCCGTCAAATTGCCGACCGTGACCCGAGGCCGGGTTGCGTTGGTAGGAGATGCATCCGGGTCAGTCGATGCCATTACCGGGGAAGGGCTCGCCTTGGCGTTTCGCCAGGCAAGGTTCCTCGCAACTAGCCTTTATGCCGAAGATCTTAGGAAGTATGACGCAGTCCATCGCCAGATCGGTCAGAGGCCACGGCTGATGGCGCGGCTTTTGCTGCTAATGGACGGCAACACCGACTTGCGGCGAGGTGCATTACGCACACTCGCGGCGTGTCCTCGCATCTTCGGCAGCCTATTGGCCTTCCACGTGGGCGCGCTATGGCCACACTGATTGTAGACGGCTACGCGCTACCCGCCTCAATCTCGATCAAGGACAATCGTGAATGTCCGATTCCCTAATCGGCCGGAACGTTCGAATTGGCCAAGCTTCTCTGGCTTTAGTTGCCTGAATGCAAGGGCGTGTCTGGTTTATCCGGGATTCCCCAGATGACTCCCGATCTGGCGTGAATATTCGCGCTTTTGCGGCCTTTCTGCAAGACAGCCGCGAGGCGAGGACGGCCACCAGCGCATCGGGCAGCCCGAACGGTGGT
>Ga0182024_10017198_pt1 | contig 13612 bp, 6 predicted proteins | sample P32metaG_FD_120480 | JGI IMG/M metagenome (GOLD analysis project Ga0182024, IMG submission 120480) | Permafrost microbial communities from Stordalen Mire, Sweden - P3-2 metaG (Illumina Assembly) | ecosystem: Environmental > Terrestrial > Soil > Wetlands > Permafrost | place: Sweden: Stordalen... | reverse complement strand
CGGCGGATGCGGATCGGGTGCCGTCGTGGAAGCGTCGGGTTTGAACCAGCACGATTCGCTGGTATTGCCTCCCAGTCGCAAAACTCCTTGGGGACTTAGCAGACGAAACATCGCAATTAGATCTGTATTCGTCGCTGCAAAAAAATTGCGCTTCGATAACTGCGATAGCTCATAACTCACGCCGTTGTAATTGAGAGGAACTAAATGCGTCGCTGATTCGAAATTAACTGTTAACTCACCTGGCTGCACATCTGCCGCCGACTGGTTAGTCGTTTTGATGGCTTGACCTAAAGATGTTCGATAGGTCACCGTTCCCACTGCCGCGGCCGAAAAACTGATCAAAAACTGACGGCGGTTCATTGTCTTACTTGCTCCAGATTTGGCCAATCAGATATGTCAGCGATTTATAACTCTGTCGCATAACAGGTGCAATATGCGGTGACGGAGAATTCAAATATTGTTGAGGGCAGCGGCAAATCTACGAGTGTTTGCCATCTCGCGTGTCGATGCGAGGTTGGTCATCTGAGAAATCAAGAGTTTGGATTGGAGGAAAGTAATGTTCAGCGAGCATGGCGATTTGTGATGGATAGCCTTCACAAGCTACTAGGTCGCCATGCATTTTTCCTCCCTCCATAGGTTGGGGAGCTACAAGTGGGGCCCACACATTCCAAATCAAATTACCAAATTATTTCTTGGAATAGCTGTAACGATTGGGGCGGGCTATGACAATACTTGGTGGAGGAATGTTCTTAGGCTCGCATAAAGTGGTTGATGTCTAGGTTAATTCGGGGGATGCATGGATCAAGAAAACACGGAAAAACTGGCCCGATTGTGGACCGAATCGCAGTCGGTAGTGGCATCGTACATCTTCTCGCTGGTTCGTGATTTCCATTTGGCTGAAGACATTCTGCAGCAGGTAGCTGTCGTGCTCGTGAGAGAATTTGAAAAATATGATCCCAGCAGGCCGTTTTTGCCCTGGACAATGGGTATCGCCAAAAATGTGACCCTTAAAGAACGCCGTGACTTGACCAAAAACGTTAACCGGCTACTGGAAACTGAGCTTATCGATCGAATCCAAATCACGTTTGAAAGCAAATCAGAAGAGTTAGTCTCAACGCGGCAAGCCTTGCGATTGTGTTTGGAGAAGCAAAAAAAACGGTTGTTGGAGGTTTTACGGTGGCGATATGCCTTTGATTTGAAGCCGCTGGAAATTGCCCATCGAATGGGAGTGACCTCCGGTGCAGTGCGGGTGATGTTGCATCGCGCCCGAACTAGTTTGCGCGAGTGCATTCAGCGAAATTTGAAAACGATTGCCCCAGAACAAAATTTTTAACGGACGCAAATGGAATGCAACAACTGATTGACGACTACCTCGACGGCAGTGCCGACGAATCAGAGATGGCACAGCTGAAGGCTTGGCTTGAAGCCGATGCTTCCAATTTGGAAGTGTTTGCGCGCGAGGTGTTTTTTCATCAGCAATTGCGCGAGTCGCTCCTGGCCGATAACTCAGCCCGGTTTTTGGAAGCGTCCAACAATCCAGCTGCGATGGATGCATCTACCAAGCCAATTGGCTTTCCCCAAGGTCTCGGCAGCGGGGGCTTCCCTTGGCCATTTTCACCCATCGTGCTGTTTCTGGTCATCATTTTTGCGCTCGCATCCAGTGGTTACTTCGCATTTCAGTTGGGGTGGAGGCGCGGCATCAGCAATGCACGCTCGACGGAGCAACCGGTTTTGATCGGGGCCGATGCAGTTCCCTATGTAGCTAAATTGGTCAAGGTAACCAATTGTCTTTGGGATTCTACTCGCAGCACTGCTGATTTGAAGAGCGATAGCAAGATCTGCTCTGGCCAATCACTCTATTTGCTAGAGGGTGTTGCCGAGATTCATTCCGTATTGCTTGACGGCAAAGTAGGCAAGTTTATCCTGGAAGGCCCTGTCGGCTTAATGATGACAAGCCAAGGAGTGCCTAGTCTTCAGTATGGCAAGCTCTCTGTGACGGTTAATGGCGAAAGCGATTTCTTCGCCCTGAACACATCTTTGGGTTTCGTCATCGCCTCGCAGGATGCCTCTTTTGGAATTATGTCCTATGGCAATAAGATTGAGGTGCACGTTTTTTCGGGCGACGTGACCTTTGAGCCACTCCAGTCGTTCTCTTTTGGAAGCACCGAGGAAAAGCTCAAAGTGCTTGCTGGAACCTCTCTGAAACTCTCGCTGTCGCGCGAAAGTACCATTGCGGTACAAAGAGGATTAGCAAAAGAAGAGTCCTTTATCACTGAAGTCTCGCGGAATGAAAGTCGGTTGAACATCTCGGAAGCGTACGTCGCAGCCGTCAAACAGGCTCATCCAATTGCCTACTGGCGATTCGATCGCCTAGAAGGCGATTTGGTTCCCAACGAAATGGGGAATCAATTTGCTTGCCAGGTTCAGGGGAACGTGGGCTGGCGCACGTACCCCAGCGGAAACCGCACGGCCGAGTTTGGCATGTCCGCTCAACCTGGATCGCTGCTTTCGGTTGAAGGTTTGCAAGACGTGCTGAAAGACCATTACTCCATCGAATTCTGGGTAAAGCCCAGCTATTGTCAGCTTGGTTCTATGGTCTCCCTGGTGAAATATAACCCAAATAATCCCAAAACCCCTCCCTTACATGGTGTGATCGTAGAGCTCATAGGACCGGCTTCGGACCCCGGTTGTAGCGCTTCCCATGTGGATCATATCCGGTTTTTGCATCGCAGTCCTCCCGGCATGACGCTGAGTTCCGGTACTTCGTGCTATTCCAATCTCCCGTATGCGCCTCGCATTTGGCAGCATGTGGTTGCCATGAAGGATGGGGACTCGATGAAATTATTCCTGAATGGAAAGCTAGTATCGGAAGGTACGGATACCTCTGGCGCTCCCGACGGTTTGCGCGTGGTGATGGGGCAGCTCTATAGCCTCAGCACCGAACCCAATATGGCCGTTCGACCGTTTGTCGGTGAGTTAGGTGAAGTGGCGTTATACGATCGTTCTTTAACTCCGGCAGAAATCAATGCGCACGTAATGTTGGCTCTGACCGAGTCGACCAACAAAAATTCTTGGTAGCTAACGACCTTTTGTCACATCCGTTCTATTCAAGAGAAATCTACAGCAAGGCAACACAGTAATTTCACATAGACATCACTCGTCGCACAAATTCGGGGGAATCAAAATCAACTGGACTGGAATCGACGCTCGATTTTGGCGTCGTGGCTGAAAATACCGCAGCGGGGATCGTTCTGTTTTGCGGACGCGAGGGGGAGTGCAAACGTTGGAATGGTTGGGGATCGTTTGAACACATAGCGATGGGGGGACATACGTTTCGGAATCCTAGAACCGGGGTCCTTGACTCTATTGCGCTTGGGATGTGTCAGGCCGCCGTGGTTGCTCGTGTGTCAGTAGCTAAAGCTTCGTGAATTATTTCAAACCCAGAAAGATACAAACCCGGAAGAATGGTAAGCCAAGGGGGCAATCTCCCCCTCCCCCTCGTTGCCCCCTTGGCTGATATTTCGCGTGAAGTTGAACAACATGCAAGCTCGCAAGCCAAAGATTGAAAACTTTCCAGGAGCTTAGTTCGATTCGAGTAAGAGATTAACCGCAGGCGAGGCATTTCAGAAAAAAATGGTCGAAAATTGTGATACCGCTGGAGTGTCCGTAACACAGGGAGGGGTCACACAGGGGGACGTGTGGGCGGACTGTGTGCTGTGCGGCCAATCATAGTGATTGGGTGAACACCTTGGGGTTAATGCAGCGAGATCAGACTTCCATTTGAGTGAGCCCGAATGGCATTCTTCCGATTCCGGATCCAATAGGAAATAAGGCCAATACCATGATCGCAACGCAGACAAGGCAACCATCACATTCGACCAGTTGCTCGACGGGAATCATTCGCCGAGTATCAGGTGATGCCGGTCGACGGGCTCTCGGGGCTGTCGTGCTGTTACTGGCTGGATGCGTTTTGATGTCCGGCAACGAGGCAAATGCCGCCACTACCTATACCTGGGAAACAACCACGTCTGGCTCTCTTTGGAGCACTTCCGGCGACTGGAATCCTATCGGGCCGGCCGATGGCGCTGGCAACACGGCAGATTTTTCCGCGCTAGATATTGCTGCCACTACAACCGTGAATCTGGATTCAAATCGCACGATTGGCTCGCTGCTTTTTGGCGACACCAGCGGAAGCAGTGGATGGATTTTAGGTACCACAGGTGGAACTCTTACTTTGGACAATACTGGCGGATCGGGTGCCCCGCTTATCAACGTTAAAACGGCTGGCGAAACCGTACAAATTACAGCGCCGTTGGCGGGAACCCATGGAGCTACCATCACCGGCGCTAGTGCTGCCTTTTTGCAGTTGGACGCCGCGAATACAGGACTTTCCGGCCAGGTGACATTAAATAGCACGTCCGGTACCGGCGGGCAGTTTACGCTTGAATTGCAAACCAATAATGCCCTTGGGAGTGCCACTCTGTTTTCCGATCCGGGCGGATCTAACAACGCCCGTATTATGCTCGACTCGGGCGTGAATATTGCCAACAATATTACCATCAATACGCAGCGCACATTGTCAGGCGGAAACGGCTCGTTGATGACCAACGGCGATGTATCCGCGACATTCAGCGGGACTATTACCATCAACGGTCCTGTCGCATCAGGCGGCCACATCGCCGGCCCGCAGGAAGCCGCATACAACCCCACAACTGGACAATTCTTATCTTTCACAGGGCCGATCAATGCGACCTTTCCGTCAACCGCGAAAAACGCAACAAATCCCAATGACAATGCCATTCAGATACGAGCCGGTAATGTGAAATTCTCCGGCGGTGGCAGCTATAGTCGCATCGAGGTCCGCTCTGGTGCATTACAGCTGGGGGCTAACAACGGCGTGGCGACGAATTCCTATGTCGACGTTGGGGGCAATTCTAACGGCAACCCGGTAAACTATTCGATTTTCGATTTGAATGGCTTCAATCAATCAATCGTTGGGATATCAGATTATGTAAGTTCAACCAACCAGGTCACAGAGATCGAGAATTCGTCGCTGACGACCGCGGCGACGCTAACGTTGACGCCGGCTAATCCCACGAGCAATCCCAACCAGGCCAATTTGCTGTTCATCGCCAGCAGTAATGGCAATACGGCGACCACCGTTGGCCAGGGAACCAATGCATTTATTACCGATTCTAGCGCGAGTGCCCCATTGAATTTAACGGTCAACGGCGACGCAGCCGGCACGCAGTACATGATTACCGGCAGCAATGCTTATCGCGGCGTCACCACGTTGACCAGCGGCACTTTGGCGGTAAGCGTGCTGGCCAATGGCGGTTCAAATAGCAGTATTGGCGCTTCGACGAATGCCGCAGGAAACCTCGTGTTTGGTGGAGGGACACTCCGCTATACCAACACTGCAATCAGCGGGAGCAATAGTGTCATCAATCTGTCGAACAGCACGACGCCGAGCACTGATCGCAACTTCACCATCAACAACGGTTCTAGCGGCACGATCGAAGTGACAAACGCTGGGACGGTGTTAACTTGGTCGGGCGGCTCGTTCAATACGAACGGTGTTTTAAATAAAACCGGCATGGGCCAACTGTCTTTGACCGGAGCCAATCAACATACCGGTGGCACGAACGTAAATGCTGGAATTTTGTTGGTCGACGGTAGTCTCTCGACCGGTGCGGTGACTGTTGCCAATCTAGCCACATTAGGCGGTACGGGAACCATTGGTGGAACGGTAACGCCCTCGTCCGGCGGCACGATCGCACCGGGCGATCCCCTTGCGAACTCAGGCGTCGGCACGCTGACGGTTGCCGGTTTGACCCTCGGCAATGGATCGATTTCCAATTTCGAATTTGGCAGCGGCAATGATCAGATTACGGTTAACGGCGCCGGTGCACTGACCGTCAACGGCGGCAATATCAATCTTTACAATGCGGGCGGACTATCGGCGTTCTCCACCAACGGAACTTACACTTTGATGAATATCACGGGCGGAATCTCTGGGGCCCTGTCGAATTTGACAGTGACCAATCCGACCGCCGGCAAGTTTTATAACCTCGCGAATACCTCCTCGCTGGTCCAACTGACGATCGGCAATGCTTCCACCGCGGAATGGACAAATGGCGCTGGCAACGGCACTTGGACCACCGGCGGGCCGGGCGGTAACTGGGTTGATCCTAATAACAGTAATGCGCCAGTTGCGTTTCCAAATGCCGTCGGCGTAACCGCCAAGTTTGGCACTATGGCCGGGGGTGGCACAGTCAATATGAATGGCAACAAAACCGTTAGCGGTTTGATTTTCGATAATGGGTCGGGATACACCATTAGCGGCAGCGGGACGTTGACTCTCAACAATGGCGCGGCTGCTTCAGCCGTTTCCGTCAATAATGGCTCACACACGATCGCCGTGCCCATTTCGCTGGCCAAGGCGTCGTCGATCGCATTTTCGAACAACAGCGGTTTGACCATCAGTGGCGCCATCAGCGGAGGCCAGCCGATTTTGGCTTCTGGTCCCGGAACTTTGACGTTAACGGCGAACAACAGTTATTCCACGACGTCGATTAGCGGCTCGACGGTGAATATTGGCACTTTTGGCGGCAGTGACACCACCGGTTCACTGGGCAGCGGTGACGTGACCATGTCCGGCGGCGCGACGTTGGATTTCAATCGCAGCAATCCGTACAGCTTCAGCGGCAATATCAACGGGTCCGGAGGGAGCGCCGGAAGCGTCAATCAACTGGGCAGTGGCAGTACGACGGTAGGCGGCGCAGTGAACAATGTAACGACCGTCAATGTTGCCGCGGGAACACTGAGTACTTCCAGCACGATCAATCAATCTGCCGGACTGAATGTAACGGCCACGGGCGGACTTGGGAACACAGGCTCTGGATCGCTGACTGCCAATGGCAGCATCAGCGGTGCGGGCGCGCTAAACGTGGATAGCAGCGGCACCGTCAATTTGAATGCCGCCAACAGCTACAGTGGTGGAACGTTTATTAACAACGGTATCGTCATACTCGGCGCCGCGGGCGCGTTGCCGACCAGCTCCGCCCTCACAATGAATGGCGGAACACTGGATTTGCACGGCACCAATATTTCACTGAACAATATTGCCGGAACAACCACGGCTGGCACGATCACGAACAACGGCAGCTCGGCGAGCACTTCTACCATGAATTTATCGTTGCCGGCTCTTCCAGGCGCCATGGCCGGCGTCCCCTTATACTATGAAGTACAGCCCGCAATCAACGATGGCAGCAGCGGCGGCAAAGTCGCCGTAACGACCAGTATTGCGAATAATATAAGCGGCGATATCTTAGCGGTGAGATTTCATTCCCCGAGCAATTACTCCGGGGGCACGACGGTGAATTCGCAGAGCATTGAAGCTGCGGCTAACAACGCCTTCGGGACCGGAACGATAACAGTTGTGCAGAACAATGCCAGCACCAACAGCAGCCAAATCTTCCTGGCTCCAGGGGTCACGATTGGCAACAATATCGTCGTTCAGCAGGGCAACCCGCGTGCCGTCAATGTCGCGACGCCGCAAGGAGTCATTCAGATTGACGGCGTCGGCGACGATGGCACCCTCACCGGCACGGTTACGATTGATGCTAACAATGCCAACGACGGCTTGTTCAATGGACCGGCGGTAGGGAGCGGCTACTATTTGAATGTTCAAGGAGCGGTGAACACCGCAGGCACGGCCAACACAATTACTCAGATCGGCGGCGAAGTGAAATATAGTGGTGGCGGCTCCTACGCGAATATGCAAATCAACGGTTTAGCTCTGCTTGCCGCAAACAATGGATTGAGCCAATCGGCTGTCCTGCAGCTTTCACAAGCGCCGGCTTCAGGCACTGGTCCCTCGAATGGCACTTTTGACTTGAACGGCTTTAACCAAACGGCGGTTGCATTATCGGCGTCTTCGGCCACTCTCACCTCGACCGTGCAAAATAGTGGCGGTAGCGCCAGCACCTTGACGCTAAATACCTCGGGCACCAACACTTTCAACGGCGTGATTAATGACGGTTTTGCACAAACGAATTTGACTGTCGGGGGAACCGGAACGCAAACACTCACCAATCCAGGTTCGTCCTACACGGGCGTAACCACGTTCAGCGGTAGTGGCGTGCTCGAAGCGACCAACATTACAACGGGCGGAAGTCCGAGCAGCATTGGTGCATCCAGTAACGCTGCCTCGAATCTGGTCTTTGACGGCGGCACATTGCGTTACACCGGCGCCAGCAGCACAATCACCGACCGCGGGTTCACAATTAATCCGGGCAAAACGGCTCATATTGGCGTCGCAATGGCTGGCGTAAACCTGACCTTCACTTCCGGTAGTAGCAATCCTACGACCACGGGCTCATTTGAGAAAACTGGAGCAGGTACTCTAACGTTCGATTCGACTGCACCGACCTATGGTTACACCGGAGCGACGACGGTCAGCGGCGGCGTCCTGGCTGTAAACAATCAACTCACGAACACTTCGTCAATTAGCGTCGCCGCCGGTGCCACTTTAACTGGCGGGGGAAAGATTGGGAGCTCCGGCAGCACGTTTAATCACACTGCCGGCACGATTAACCCCGGCACGATCGGTGGTGCCAGCGCTGGAACTTTAACCATTGGTGGCAGCTTGAACCTGAATGGCGGCAGCGTGGTGTACGACGTGGATGGAGCCAATCTTTCCACTCCGTCATTGCAGGATCTAGTGATGGTCAACAACGGATTAACTGTGTCGGCTCCCACCGCGATTGCTCTCGACTTCCTCAATCCCGGTTCGCCGCCAAGCTCTGCGTTTGATTATGTGTTGTTTAATTACACGGGTACCTCGAACGTCTCGAATGCACCGGCTGATTTTACTTATACCACCAACCTTTCAGTTCCTACGCATTTCACTACCAATATATCGACGCCGGGGGAAATCATTGTTCACGTGGTAACCACCAATCCTGCTAACTTGAATTGGAATTCGACTTCCAGCAGTGTTTGGAATACCAGCACTACCAATTGGTATGACACCGGCGCCCACGTCGTCACCAACTTCAACAACGGCGATAACGTGACCTTCTCGGACAGCACTTCTTCTCCGGTGAGTACACCGCAAACTGCCATTACGCTCTCCGGTTCCGTAGCTCCGAATGTGATGACGATTAGTTCGAACACCCACAATTACACATTTTCCGGTACCGGGAAAATCACCGGGGGAGGAATTCTAAACATCACCGGGAGCAGTACAACTACCATAGAAACGAACAACGATTTTTCGGGGGGCACAAATATTACGAATGCCTCGGCGACGGTTGACGTGGGCGGTAGCGGCACCAGCGGAACCCTGGGCACTGGCGATATTCAGAATAACGGCACACTAAAGTTTACCCGCACCGACGGTACCGCATTGTCGCCGGTGACCTTTGTCAATAACATCAGTGGCACGGGCAACCTGCTGAACAGTAGTTCCGGAACTACTGTTATGTCGGGGAACATCAGTCAGACAAGCGTGACGTTGAATGGCTCGGGCACCACGACATTGTCGGGGTCTGCTGTGACTGCCACCGGAAGCCTTACGGTCAGCGGAAACACTGCAGCGAACATCTCCGCTGCAGTGACGACCGGCACCGGCTTGATTGTTGGCAACACGTCGAGCGTTAGTGCCTCTGGCGGCCTAAACGGTAGCGGTGGCATCACCATGAACAGCACCGCAAGCTTAATGCTTGGGGGTCCCAGCAGCTACGATGGGAACACCGTGATCAATGCGGGAACATTTTATCCTAGCGACCCAACAGCATTTGGCGACTCCGTCGGTACTACCTTGGTCAACGCTGGGGGATCGATTTACTCGATTCAAAACAATGATTACGGCAATGAAGCGGTGACGATTAACGGCACCGGCACGAGCAGCAGCGGCGCACTTCACGCTGGCGGTGGGGTCACTTCGACCTTCGACGGTGTGGTTACGTTGGGTTCCGATTCGCTCATTAAGTTGGACGTCGGATCGACTTTGTTCCTGTCGGGCACCGGCACTGGAACTGCTCTGACCGGCAGTCACGCCTTGTCGCTAGCGGGCACCGGCACTCTGTCGATCGGAGGCAACGTGACGGGCGTGACCAGTATCAGTGCCGCTACCGCCGCGCTGTCTTTTTCTCCCCAGCCATCGACTACGATCACCATCGGTGCTCCGATCTCAGGCACGGGAAGTATGGCGTTCAATAGTTCCGGGTCGTTTGCCGAAGGGAACTTGGGTACAACAGTTCTCAATGGGAGCTTGTCTGCGTTTACCGGTCCCATGACGGTCAATTCTGGCAACTTATCTGTTCAAGCTGGCGGCGTGGGCCTTTTCACCTGGACGCCCACCACGGGCAACGTCCTGACGATTAACGGCGGCGGCATCCCCACGTCGGTCGTCGGCACGCTGTTCTTGGCTCCCACCTCAGGCAATTTGCCGAATCTTTCCGTGCCCATCACCATGGATGCCCGCCAAAGTATAAGCCTTACCGTACCGTCCATCGAAAATGTGTCCGGCAATAACACCCTCAGTGGCGCTATAACCTTGACCACCGGCGGTAGCGAATACAACTTCCAATCAGATGCCGGTACGCTAACCATTCAATCGAACCTTTCCACAGCGGCACTTCCCTCCGCGCGCGAAGTTAATGTGATGGGTGCCGGCAACGGCATTTTCAGCGGCGGTCTGACCGATAGCGCCGCCGGAGCCATCACGCTGCTCAAAAGTGGGAATGGTAACTGGACCATCGGGGCCACCAGCAGCTTGCATGGCGGATTGGTCCTGAGTGATAACGGGGCGTTGAAAATCGCCAGTGGCACCAGCCAAACGTTCACCGGCGTCCAAACCATTATGGGCGGCATTACCACAGGCACGAACGACGGATTATACGTGTATAGCGGTTCGCCGCACGTCGACATGGGCACCGGCACCGGGGCCACTTTGAATGTGGCCGACAGCAGCGCCTATCCCTGGATCGGCACGAAATTGACTATCGATAACTGGACCTACGGCGCCGGGGCTAGCGGTGATCATTTTATTGTTGGTATCACCTCCACGGTAAATCCCTCGGGCACGGGTCTGACTTCCGCGCAGTTGGGTCAAATTCAGTTCACCGATTTCCCGCAAGGGGCGTCGATTACGACCACAGCAACTGCCGCCCGAGCGGTGGGCGAAATTACTCCGCTGATTGGGGACGTGAATGGCGATGGCCACGTCAACGCCGCCGACATCGTGGCGCTGGAGAAAGCATTGACCAATACCAGCCTTTACATAACGGAACGAATAAATGGCACCGGTGGCATGACCGCTTCACCCTCCGGCCAGTTCACGGCCAGCGATGCCCTGTTCGATATGGACATCAACGGCGACGGCAAGGCTAACAATGCCGACCTGCAGTACCTGCTCACCTACCTGAAAAACGGCAACGGGAGTACCTCGTCCATTCCGGAGCCCGGCAGCTTCGTCCTATTAACACTGGGCGGGTTGCTGCTGGCGGGCCGGCGCCTCCGACGGAAGGGCCACCGCGAGAATTGCAAATGAAAGTTTGAAATCTATCTTTGGAGTTTCCGCGGAAGCTGCCCAATGCGATAGGATAATGTTCAGTGGCCGATAGTAGGGTATCGACGTGGGAGGGATTTGAGCGCCGCTGAGACTGGTTGCTAGTGGAAGGAATGCGGCAGGTGTGAACGACGGCGGATGGGATTACTGAATTTGATACAGGTAAATGGGCAAGCTCAGGATCGGCGTGGGAAGGCATTGGGCGATACAGACGACCTCAAGTCGACTGGGAGAGAGCAGCTCGGAAGAAACGGCGGTTGCTGAAATATACAGTCAGTTATGTCGTAAGTCATTTTGGGGAGCATGATCTGGGATGTCCGAATTGGGCCTATTTGGATTATATGTTGAAGGCGTGAATCCTGACCGCCATCGCTGCGGCACTGGAGCCAGAGTAGCGCGTCGGGCGTTTACGTTGGTCGAACTGTTGGTAGTGATTGCCATCATTGGCATATTAATTGCGCTGCTTCTGCCGGCGGTGCAGGCAGCTCGCGAAGCGGCAAGGCGCTCCCAGTGCTCCAACAATCTGAAGCAGCTGGCACTAGGGGTTCTCGGGTATGAGAGCGCGAAAAAGAAATTGCCACCTGGTAAATTATCTGCCGGCTTGGCCCTCGACTATACCAATTGGGCCATCGAGATTCTGCCGTACATCGAGGAAACATCGTTGTGGAGCCAGTACAATTTCAACAAGACAAATTCTCAGTTGGGCACATTGCTGATACCCGGCAATGAGCAGGTCACGCAAGCACAACTCAAAACGATGCAATGTCCCGACGACCAGAACGCCGGTCTACTGATAGCTCCGGAAGTGGATCCGTCAGCTGGGGCGCAAACGGGTCGCAAATGGGCTACCGGATCATATCGAGGGGTGGCCGGCCGGGGTTACGAGGCGACAGAGCAGTTTTGGGATAGCAATCGGATGCAAGAAAGCAGCGTAACACTTTATCTTAAAATGACCGATCGCGGTCCGTTGCATGTTGTGCCAAATCCCGGTTACGTTCTTACCCCTCCTGAGCCATTCTTCAGCGGCTTGAAAGCGGAGCGGCTTAATCAAATCACGGACGGTACTTCGAAAACGTTCCTCATCGGCGAATACGCCACGATATCCGACCCGGCGCGCACCGTTTTCTGGGCGTCCAGTTGGTATGGCTTTAATCTAGGGACGGTGGTGCTGCATTATTACAACCCGGTATTAATCCCACCCCCCGCGCAAATTAATGCGCGTTATCAGTTAATCCCGGATTACACCTATTGTTTCAATAATTACGGCAACCAATTTGATGATCCGTGTGCTCGCGCCTTTGCGTCTTTACACGGAAGCGGCAATATAATCAATTTTGCCTCCTGCGATGGCTCGGTTCATCCGATTTCCAACCTCATCGATCTGGTAGTGCTCGGAAATCTAGTAACCATTGCAGGCGGCGAAACGACGGAACTCCCCTAATGGCGATCCCAAAACGCTACATGATGGCTAGGCAATTTCAACTAACCATTTGGTTATGTCTGTGCTGTTTGATAGTCAGCGTCGGGGGTTGCGGCGAGCGACAGCGAGCGATAGCTCTCGTGAGTGGGACTGTCACTTTGGATGGCAAACCGCTGGCGGGCGCTTCGGTGCGATTCATCCCGATGGATCAACCAAACGAACCGCTGGGAGTTGTTTCGCAAGCTGAGACCGATGCCCAAGGTCATTTCCGCTTATCAACGAGCGACGATAGACCGGGGGCCGTGGTCGGGCAGCATGCGGTGCGCATTTCAACGCTCAAAGGTCGGCGTATTCCCAACAGCGAGTCGACGGAAATAACCACTCCGGAAAAGTTGCCGGAGCGTTTCAATACCCAGACGCAACTTCAGTTCACCGTGCCCGAGCAAGGGACTGACAAAGCAGATTTTGACCTCAAATCTTAGCGTCTTACAGATCAAGATTTCGACTCGGTCGGAGCGGCAAAAACCTCATAAGAATAACGCGAAATCTCATAAACAAAACTGTTGACGCGGTCGTAGCGGTCATTTAGATTGTAATAGTATCACAGGGGGGAT
>Ga0182024_10017197_pt1 | contig 13612 bp, 10 predicted proteins | sample P32metaG_FD_120480 | JGI IMG/M metagenome (GOLD analysis project Ga0182024, IMG submission 120480) | Permafrost microbial communities from Stordalen Mire, Sweden - P3-2 metaG (Illumina Assembly) | ecosystem: Environmental > Terrestrial > Soil > Wetlands > Permafrost | place: Sweden: Stordalen... | reverse complement strand
CCGGGAGAAGCTCCAAGAACGCCTGGCCAAGCTCGCCGGCGGCGTTGCGGTCATCAAGGTCGGCGCGGCCACTGAGGTCGAGCTGAAGGAAAAGAAGCACCGCATCGAGGACGCCGTATCGACGACCAAGGCAGCTGTCGAAGAGGGCGTTGTGCCCGGCGGTGGCGTAGCGCTGCTGCGTGCGCAGGCTGCCATCCTTGATAAGGCAGAGAAGCTGGAAGGCGACGAATCGATCGGTGCACGCATTGTCGCTCGCGCCGTCGAAGAACCGCTCAAGCAGATCGCCGTGAACGCTGGCCTCGAAGGTGGCGTGGTTGTCGACCGAGTGCGCAACCTGCCCGTCAACGAAGGCCTCAACGCTGCCACCGGCCAGTACGAGGATCTCTTCAAGGCGGGCGTCATCGACGCCGTAAAGGTCACACGTTCTGCGCTGCAGAACGCCGCCTCGATCGTCGCCCTGTTCCTCACGACCGAAGCCGTCATAGTGGACAAGCCCGAAGAGAAGCAGGCTGCCGGCGGTGGTCCCGGCGGCGGGGGCATGGACGACTTCTAAGTCCTACAGCTAAGCAGTACAACGTCAAAAAGGGCGCCCCGGGAGGGGCGCCCTTTTTATTTGGATGACGAGCCCGCGGACGTGGCGGGGCGCGGGGACCCCCTGGGGCGCCTGTAGCATGTCGGCGATGATCGTGCCTCTGGTGCCTGACGAAGGATGGGTAGTGCTGCACCTGTTCTGCAAGGCGACGCCTCACTCCGACGGCGAGGCGGTGAGCAGGGCCGTAAAGGCGGCCGAGGAGAGCGGCCAGCAGGTCGTCAGCTTCGCGGTGCTCGGTCACAAGGCCGACTTGGGTCTCATGCTGATCGGCCCAGACCTTGTCGCCGCTCGCCGATCTCAGAGCGCTCTCGTCCAGGCCGGCCTTGAGCTGGCATCTTCCTACCTGTCGCTGACGGAGGTCTCGGAGTACGCGAGAGGCATGGCCGCCGAGCGTCTCGAAGCACGCCTTCACCCCAAGCTGCCGCCGGATGGCAAAAGGGCGATTTGCTTTTATCCCATGTCCAAACGGCGCGACGGCACTGACAACTGGTACCGCCTTGACTACGAAAGCCGGTTGGCTCTTATGCACGAGCACGGCGCCAGTGGCCGTCGCTTCGCCGGAAGAGTGCTCCAGCTGATCACAGGGTCGACCGGGCTCGACGACTTCGAGTGGGGCGTAACCCTGTTCGGCGCTTCCCCGGACGACTTGAAGGAGTGCGTCCACAAGATGCGCTTCGACGAAGCATCCGCCAGGTTTGCCGACTTCGGGCCGTTTTACAGCGGGATCGTTGCCCCGGTCGAAGAAGTCCTCAGCATCTGCGGCCTCTCGTAATTCTCATGGGTGATCTTCTTGTACTGCGGCGCCACCTTGGCCAGCTTGGCCCCGTAGTAGTCGCGTTCAGTGGAGGTGCCGACTCCTCGCTGTTGGCGTGGGTCGCCAACGAGGTCCTCGGGCGGGATGGTGCGTTGGTCGTGACGGCGGTCTCGGCGTCCCTGGCCCCCTCGGAGCTCGAAGACTGCCGCTCCCTGGCGAGCGAGTGGGGCCTCAACTACAGCGAGGTGCGTTCGGAGGAAGGTGCCAGGCCCGGGTACATTGCCAACGGCGCTGACCGCTGCTGGTACTGCAAGGACGAGCTGATGCGTTGCTTGGCGCCGCTCGCGTCTTCCTTTGGCGCCGCTCGGGTCGTGCTTGGGGTCAACCTGGACGACCTTGGCGACCACAGGCCTGGCCAGGCGGCCGCCCGTGACGCGGGCGCAATTTTCCCCTTGCTCGAAGCGGGTTTCACCAAGGGTGATGTGAGGGAAGTGTCTCGTTCGCTCGGGCTCCGGACCTGGGACAAGCCTGCGGCAGCATGCCTTGCTTCACGGGTGCCTTACGGGACCCCTGTGAGCCTTGCGACCCTGGGCAGCGTGGCGCGGGCCGAAGCCGGGCTGGCTGCGCTCGGCTTTCGGGCCATGCGTGTGCGCCACTACGGTGACCTGGCGAGGGTGGAGCTGCCCACGGTCGACCTCGAGCGCGCCGTGGTCCTGCGGGAGCAAGTTGTGCAGGTCGTCCGGGCAGCCGGGTACCGTTACGTGACCCTCGACCTCGAGGGCCTCCGTTCAGGGAACCTCAATGCTGCGCTCGGGCTCGAGCTCGCAAGGACTGCCGACCAGGAGGTAACGAGTTGAGCGCGACATCTGTAAGGGCCCGGCTCACGTTCCCAGAGGATCTCGTAAGTGAGCCGGTTATTTCTAGGCTCGCCCTGGACTACGGGGTCATCGCCAACATCCGGCGTGCCAACGTCGAGGAGAACACCGGCTGGATCGTCTGCGAGCTCTCCGGCACCCGTGAGTCGCTCGATTCGGCCATCGAGTGGCTCACGGCAACTGGTATCAAGGTCGACTGGCTGGGAGGCCCGGTCGAGAGCTGAACCAGCCCCCACCTGGTTCTGCGGAGGTCGCTCAGCGCCCTCCCGCTAGCGCGGTTTGCGGCCCTTTTTCTTGTTCTTACCGGCTCGGCCTGGGGGAGCTCCTTTGCCGGTGGCAGGCGGCAACCCGGCAAGGCCCCACGCGGTATTGGACATCGGCTGGCTAGCCTCCTGCGCCCATCCTGCTGTCGACAGGACCCTCGCCTCGAAGAACAGGCAGCCTTCCGGGCATGCGAAAGGGGCCTCTTCGGCAACTCCGAGCCGGCAGCGGCGGAGCACCTCGCCGCCTGTCGTGGTGCGCTGCACATAGTGGCGGCAGTCCTCTCGCACCCCCACTTAGCAATGATCGCGTACTGGGGCGGGCGGCGCCATACTGTCAGCCACTAGTTTTCAGGCGCCTCCGGCGTCCCGACCAAGGCGCCGATGGCGCCAGGCCAGCATGTCCATCACGAGCCAGGTCAATAGCGGGATGGCGAGCGAAAGGCCGACGAGGACGGGGGTGGCCAGGCTAGCGGCCTTGCCTACCGGGCTAGTCACGTCCGTGAGCACCATTACCGGTGCGGCCCACGAACCTGGTTGACCTGACGATGACGTCCCGACAACTTGGAGCTTGTGCTCACCCGGCTTCGCCCGCGGCACGACCAGGTTCATGGCAAAACTACCGTTGGGCTGAGCCACGGTTGAGCCGACGACAACGTGCTTTTTTGTGGAGTTGAGAAAAACGATCTTTACCTTGCTCCCCGGGCTGAAACCTTGACCGACCATCCGCACCATCTGCCCCACCCTGGCGTTGCTCGGCGCGGAGACGACAGGTGCCGCAACGATCGCAGAAGGTGCCAGCCGGGTAATCGGGGTGCTGGGAGGCTTGGGAGCAATGGTGGTCGTGGATGTGCCCGTCGTCGACGGTATCGACGGTTTCGACGATGTCGACGATGGCGACGATGTCGACGGAGCGGGCTCTGAAGTCGACGTCGAGTTTGTCGTCGGGAGAGCCGTCACATGGGGCTGGTGGCTAGTCGTTGCGTCAATTGCGGGCAACGTCGTCGACGTGGTCGGCCTCGTCGACGTGGTCGGACCAGTCGACGTGGTCGGTCCTATCGGTCCCGTAGGCCCCGTCGACGCCGTCGGTCCAGTCGACGTCGTCGGTCCAGTCGACGTCGTCGGTCCAGTCGACGTGGTCGGACCAGTCGACGTGGTCGGTCCTATCGGTCCCGTAGTCCCAGTAGGCCCCGTCGATGAGCCTGTTGTCGAGCCGGTGGTGGAGGTCGTCGAGTTGCTGCCCGCCGTTGTCGGAGGCACGCTCGAAGAACTCGACGTAGCGACGGGGACCGTGCCGGGTACTACCTCGGGCTGGGTGGTGCTCGGAGCAATCGGCTCTGAGGTGGCGGTCGGCCCTGTGGTCGAAGGAAGAGTCGTGACCGATGAGGCATTGGTGAACCCCGTCGTGGTTGTCGATGGAGCTGTCGTTGTCGTCGTTGGAGGGACCGACGTAACCGAAGTGACGGATGTCACTGACGGGAGCGACGTCGCGCTTCCAGGCGGCAAGGTGGTCGTCGTCGTGGGCGTGGTACCCGCCGCAGCAGACAGAGCAGGGATGCCGATCATCCCGCCGACAATGACCAAGGCGAACATCGTGCCCCGCGACCCCGCGACCCGGCGGGCAAGCCCCCTGGTCGAGATCGGCGAAGAGAAGGGCATTTCCGGGCACCTACGTTCGTAAGGTCAGACCAACCGGCCCAGCCTGCCGGCTAACGGGGATCCTAGCGCTGGGCCGGAGCCCAGCTCTTCAGGCACGGAACCTGCTCTAACCCATCCTACGGCAAGACAGAACGAAGCCGGCGGGCAGGGCGGCCCCGGCCCTCTAGCTGGGAAAATGCTAGGATGTCGGCGTACAACCGAGGGTCGGAGCGCCGTGAAGCCTGGTCGGCACCACGACAACTTGGCCTTGTCAAGGCTTACTGTGACCGGTGATATCGCCGGCCTAATGGTGAGCCTGGTCCTGGTTGCTTTCGGGGGGGACCAGTTCATCGTCGCCATCGCGCGGCTCGCCCGCACTCTGGAGCTCCGCCCAGCTGTCGTCGGCGTGTTCCTCGGTGGGTTTGGGACCAGCATCGTCGAGCTCATCGTCGCTGCTCTCGCCGCGGCGCGGCACTCTCCCCAGCTCGCCGTCGGCAGCCTGGTCGGTTCGGTAGCCGCCAACGTATGCCTCGCCCTCACGATCGCGGCGCTCATCACACCGGTTCGGGTCGGCTCGGCCACCGTCCGGCGCGAGGCCCCATTGAGCGTGGCTTCGGTGGCCCTCTTCGCGCTCCTTGCTTTTGGCGGGATCTCGCGCGCGAAAGGGGGTCGTGATGGCGGTTGCTCTTGTCCCAGTGCTCGGGCTACTGCTGTTCAGCGCGCGCCAGCGCGGCCCGGACCCGCTCGAGGCCGAGGTCGTCGAGTTCCTCGAGAAACCGGGACGCGCCCGCCGACCCGAGGTGACGCGGGCAATCGGGAGCCTTGTCGTGATGCTTGGCGGGGCCGACCTGATGGTGAACTGCGCTGTCGGACTGGCCGCCCGCCTTGGCATGACCCAGGGATTCGCAGGGCTCACCCTAGTTGGGATCGGCACCTCCGCCCCATTGATTGCTTCGTCGGTCCAAGGTGCACGCCGGGGGGAACACGAGCTGGTCGTTGGCAACGTCCTCGGCGGGAACCTGTTCATTGCCCTTGCCGGCGGGGCGCTGGTCGGCCTGCTTTCGAACGGCCGGGCGGGGGGTGGGGGTACCGGCGTGCTGGCGCTGTCCGTCATGGTCGGCGCCGTCGTGGTGTCCTGGCTCGCGATGGCAAAGGGGAGCGTGGTGAGCCGCTGGGAGGCTCTCTTGCTCCTTGTCGTTTACGTTGCGTTCTTGCCGTTCATCAACAGCTGACGAAAATCCATTCCCATTATCCGCTGGGCCCGGTGCTACGGCCCTTTCGGGTCGTCGTGGTGGTCGACGGAGGGTGGGTGGTAAACCCATGAGCCGTGGTCGTGGTGGTTTCAGCCTCGGCCAGCTTTGTAGCCAACGCCACGAGGGCTTCGCCCGCGCCTATGTCGTTCTGGTAGGTCGCGAGGTCGCCCTGGCGGAGCGCGGCGTTGGCGTACGAAAAGTCCTGCTGTGCTTCGGCGAGGTCTTGAGCAACCGTGTTGTGCTGGGTGGGCAGCCCAAGAGTGGTGGCAGGGCTGGACTGCGTGGTCGTCGTGGTCGTCGTGGTCGCCGCTGGGACGGTGGTGGACGTAGACGCGGTTGAATGTGGCGGCGTGGTTACTGGCGGAGAGCCACCCTCGGATGTCGCTGGACAGTAGCTGTGGAACGGTTGGCTGCCGTCTGGGTTAGTGATCTGGCAGATCGCGGCGTCGAGCGAAGGGTTACCGGAACCGGAATGGTACGCCGTGTTGTTGTAGACGACCAGTACATCGTCCAGGCGAGGGACGCCGTTTGATTCGCCTTCGACGTAAAGGGGTTGTACGTAAAGCAACGACTGGTTGATGGCAACCATGATCACGTTGCCCAGGACGACTTTGGAGCCACGCTGGCTGAGGAGCGTGATCTCTTCGGAGATGGCGCTATTGGTCGTGACCGCCGTGGAGACAAGGTAGGGCCCGTCGACGGTCTGGCCGGCTGGGATCGTGAACACCGTGAGCTGTCCGTAGTCGTCGGGGTCCGACGCGGCGGTCATGAACGCGGTCAGGTTTTGCTTGTCGCCGTTGGAGAACGGGACGAACGGTTGCACCAGGACAAAGCTCTGCTGGGTCTGGTCCGGCAGGGCAGTCAGCTCGTAGATCGGCATGACGCTTTGTGCGGGGGCTTGCTGTACGGGTACCAGGGCGCCTGGCAGCGGCGGTACCGTGGTGGTGGCTGCGTTGACTTCACCGGACGAGGGGTTCTGGGCGATGCCCCACTGCTGCGAGTTCGTGTAGAAGACCTGGGCATTCGTCTGGTGGTACCGCCCGTACATATCCGTCTGGACGGTGAAAAGGTCCTCTGGGTAGCGCCAATGGCTCGTGATGTTAGGAATTATCGAGTTTGCGGCGCTCATCTTTGTGAAGAGCTTCGGGAAAGCACGGTCGTACACTTCGATTATCGGGTCGTTCGGGTCCTGGACAAAGAACCACATGGTGCCGTTGTAGGCGTCCACGACACACTTCACGGAATTACGGATGTAATTGAAGCTCTCATAGCCGAGCTCGCTTGTCCCAGGCAGCCGAGAGGTGCCCACAGGGTTTGCCTGCTGGGCATAGGGGAAATTCGATGTCGTTGTATACGCGTCCTCCACCCAGTAAAGCCTCCCGTTCATCACCACCGGGTAAGGGTCACCGTCATAAGACAGGAAGGGTGCGGCATTTTCCAGGCGCTGGACAACGTTGCGGTAGTAGATGACCCTCGAGCCCGGTTTGACCTGGCCGGAGATCAAGATGTTGAAGTCGCCAAAACTGAGGGCGAACGCGCTCCGGCGCACAATCCCGCCGACGGGGACGCCGCCAGTCCCGTCGTAGTGGTTGGTCACCTCGCCACCACTGGGGTTTTCGTAGTCGAGCTCGGCCTGGTTCGAATTGGCGATGACGTAGCCCGAAGTCGAGAGAGGGTTCGTGTCGAAATAGATGCGCGGCTGAGTGTTGAGCGGAGGTTGGCCTTGGGGCGGGAGACTGCTGAGGCTAAAGCTCGGGTACCCGTCGGAAGGGTCAACACCTGACTGGTTGGCGGGTGCAAGCACAGCCCCATAACCGTGCGTGTACTGAAGGTGCGTATTGACCCAGCTGGCTGGTACCTGGGCGGGGTCGAGCTCTCGGGCGGAGATCAGCACCTGAGTTTTCTTGGATTTCCCGGCTGCGCCGTCCGCCAGGTTGTAGCGGTCGGTGCTCGGCCCGCTCATTGTGTAGTACCCACGAAAACCTTGTTGCTTGACCAAAGTGGAGTTCATGACGGTTGGGTCGAGCAACGGCACATTGGCCAAAGTCTGTTTGTTGGTCTGCGCCTGAAGCGAGTTCCCGGTCACATCTGACGCGGTGACAGTCGCGTCGCCCTGGAAGTTCTGCGATGTCACGCATGACGATGAGGGCGCCGCGGACGACGTACAGGTCTGGAGCCCAAAGGCGGCGCTTGTCGCCGTGATGTTGTCTTGGATGTACGGGGCTTCCTTAGTGTTCTGGGACGGGTTGACGACGAGAGATTGCACCAACGCCGGGTACACGTTGGCCACGAGAGCCCAGACGAGAGCCCACAGCACGACCGCGACAACCGGCAGCAGCCAGCCCTGCTGGCGGACGTTGTAGAGGAAGAGGCCGGCCGCGATGACTGAAATGGCGATGAGTAGCACGAGCGCAGGGCGCATGGCGTGGACATCTGCGTACGAAGCGCCATCGAAGAAGTGGTTGGTCCCCAAAACCAGAGAAAGGCGTTGCAAATAGTAATTGACCCCCTGTACGAGGGCCAGCACGGCCAACAGCACCGACAGGTGAGCCTTCACGTGCGGGCTCACCCGTTGCACCGCCGAAAGCGGGCGTATCCCACCGTTCAGGTAGTGGGTGACGGCGCACAACAACAAGGTCACGATGAGCGCCGAGAAGGCCCACCCGACGACCCAGCTCAGGAAGGGCAACCTGAACACGTAGAAACTGTCGTTCAGGTGGTTGAGAGGGTCGACGCCGTTCCAGGGCCCCGAGGACGAAGAGAACGGAACTGAATTGGAAAAGAGCAGCCAGTTGTTCCACTGGCCGCGAGCGCTGACCCCGCCGATCAGCGCGAAAAGGACTGCGACTCCCAGCCGGATCCACTTCATGTGGGCCGAGGCGAGCTCTTGCCACCGGTTGACCAGCTCGTCGCCGGCCGGTGCTGCACCGAGCGGTGCCAGGCGGTCGGACAGCACAAGGTTGCCCCACACAAGTGCGAAGAGCACGACGCTGAAGGTTGCCGCCAGGCCCGCCTGGACCGTGATTGTCTTGGCCCAGACCGAACTGAAGCCAACGGACTGGAACCACAGGAAATTTGTGTAGAAGGAAGCGATGTGCTGAATGGACGCGATCAGCACGATCAGGACAATGACCCCGATGACTAGTGCCCAACGGAGACGGCGGCTGCCTACAGGAAAGTGGCGCGGTATGTCAGACGATGCTCGCATGGGCAACCCGGAGCCTACCCTCGGCCCCAGCTAGCAGGGGGGCAGCCTGGAGATTGCCAGGTCAGTCCGTTTGGGTGTTCGCCGAGGTCGGGAAGGATGCCGCCCCTATCGTGGCGTCCGGGGCTAGCTGGTCCGGCGCCAAAGCGCACCTGCACCCCGGATGGGCTGGGGGGTAGAGCTGGCCTGTAGGCCAAGCCTCACCCTTGGGCTGAGCCCCGGCAAGTTCGTTGTCCTCACAGTCGGGGCACGGGCCCTCGGAGGGGTCAACCACCCAATGGAGGAGCGCACCTTCGGGGAAAGCCAGGTAGGCACCTCTCGAAAACGCCGCAGCCACCTGGTCGCGGGCGGCGGCCTCGATGCGCTGCGTCTTCCATTCCCGGTACGCCGCCCCCAACACCTCGGCCAGCTCTGCGACGTCCTCATCTGAGGAGCTGAAGGCCAGTTCGAGACGCTGGTGGAGAGGTTCCGCGATCGTTCGGCCCAGTTCCTCGGCGAGGTCGTCGACGCGTCCCAATTCAGGACCGGGCTCGGACGCCTCGTCGCCATAGAGCGTCGCCGCCAACTGGGCGCCAGCTCTTGCTGCCTCTTGGAGCAACGGCCGCCCAGCCTCCACAAAGCGGTCAGGTTGCTCCTCGGCGCTAGGCAGCACGTTCGCCGGCGTCGGCGAGCCCTTCAGGTTGCGCAGCCGGTCGAGGATCGAGTTTTGCTCGTCCTGGAGCGCCCGCTTCAGCTTTCTTGCCAGCGAGGACTCCAGATGTCCGGCGACTTCGTCGCGCCGCTCCAAGAACGCTGTCCGGGCCCCTTCGTGGTCGTGGTTGACGTCGTCCCGGTCACCACGGGCTTCTTCATAGCCCGCAGCGCCTTCGGCGATGGCCAGCGCCTCAGTCCCCTCGGCGGCTGTGAGGTCAAGGCCCACCTCCGCAGCGGCATCTTGGTCCGATTGACCTAGTTGGCCGGTGTCAGACAGGGCCTTCCGTGCCTCACTCGTGGCCTGGACGCGGCTGGCCCGGATCCGGGCGAAAAGGCCCTGCACGTCCCGTTCCTGGCTGGTACTGGTGCCGTTGTCAGGCTCCCTCGATGCGTCCACTTCGGTGGGCGCATCCTCCGAACGTAAGGGCTCAAGCCCTGGGCCGTGGTCCTGTACCGGGTCGACGGTCGTGGTCTTCATCTGGGTGGTCTCCTGTGCCTTGCCCGTCCGCGGCCCGGTGTTCGTCGGTAGTGCGGCCGCAGGTTGGCCAGCTGGTGGCGGACCGTCACTGCGCAGGATCCGGACACTTTCTATTGCGTCGACCCGCGCCACCACCGCAGCACCTTCCTGGCCTCCGGACGACGCTGGTCTCGCCCCGCTGCCGCGCTTTTCTGCAAGTACTTCGGACTTGAGCGCTGCTGGAAGAGGCGCCGAACTCTCGGTCCTTCGTTCGCCCCGGCTGGTCATGACTTGTGCGACTTTGGGAGCCGTAACGACTGGCGACTGCTCGGGTGCCTGCTGCTCCTTGGAAGGCTCCTTGGAAGTGGCCGCAGACTTGTTGGCGCTCGAGGGCGGGGCCGATGCCGCGGTCTCATCAGGCCGCAAATCCAACGGTTCTTCGTGGTGGTCGGTGCCCGCCTGGCGACCGACTGCATCGGCGGCCGCTTTGGCTTCGGCACCGGCTCGTTGTAGTTCGTCGGTTACTTCGTCGAGCGTCCGGCGTACAACGAGGTACGCATCGAGAAGACGTTCGCGTCCGGCACGCAGCTGATCGATCTGGACGGTCCCAAGGTTGCGGCGCCGGGCCAGGTCGGTGAGGATGGTTTCGCGCAGGTCCTGGGCGGCCTGGATTATTTCCTTGTACTTCTGGGCCGCTTCCTCAGCGAGGGCCTCGGCTTCATGTTGGGCTGTTTGGCTCAGATCTTCGGCCTCGCTCTGCGCGCCGGCCAAGATCTCAGCGGCGGTGGCCTCCGCTTCGGCAGTACGGCTCGCCAGCATGGACTCCGCTCGGTCGACCAAGTCCGTGGCTTTGGCTTGGGCCGCAGCGACTAAAGCGTCAGCGTTGGCCTCCGCCTTTGCGGTTATCTCTGCCGCAGCGCTTCGTGCGCTGCGCAGTATGCCCGCAGTCTCCTCCCCAACAGCCGACATCAGAGCCGCCTCGTCCATCTCGGGGTGTGAAGCGCGCTGTTCAGCGTCGCGTCTTGCCGATTCCGCCGCCTCGATGCGCTCGCGCAGCAATCGCACTTGTGTAGCCACTCGCGCGAGGAACTGCTTTACCTCGTCAGGGTCGTAGCCTCGCCAAGTTTGACCAAATCGACGCCCGGCTATCAGGTCGGCCGACATGTCCGGTAGATCGGAATGGTGGTGAGTACGGTCGGTTGGCATGTCCCAATAGCCTAGGCTCCGCGGCCGCGCGGGATTGGAACCGATGCTTGTTTTCCAGTCAAACAGGCGACATTAACCGCATATCGTGCGCAGGGCAACACTCATGGCTACGCTCGGCTGGCGCCGCGGGGCTCCGGTAGCCCGCCCCCATAGCGCTGCCGAAGGACCTGGAGTACTTGGTCCAGCGTTGTGACAGGGATGACCTGGAGATTGTTGCTCGCCACAGACTTGGCCACCGCGTACTCGACTTGTGGGACGAAGAACACCTGAGCCCCTGCTTTTTCCACCGCTACTGTCTTTTCTCGTACCCCGCCGACGTCGCCCACGTCTCCATTCGGTTCGATCGTGCCGGTCGCAGCCACCCGGTGCCCCCCGGTCAACTTCCCATTTGACAAGGCATCGAGGATTGCAAGAGTGAACGCCAGACCAGCAGAAGGCCCACCTATCCCGGCGGCGTTAACCGACACCGGGAAGGGCAATAGCGGTTTGACTCGGGGTTCGATCTCTATGCCAATGTAGGAGCGGCCGGTGAAACCATCGAGCAACGCGCTCTCGGGCGGGCTGATTAGTTGCACTTTGACCTGTTTGGTGCGCCCCCCGTTGGCTGGGTGGTCGGTGAAGGTGACGATCGTCCCCGGCTCCATCCGAGCCAGCAGGGCCGATACTTCGCCAGCGGTCTTCACTTGTTTTCCGTCGACCGCGGTTATGAGGTCGTCACATTTCAGCCCAGCGCGCCATGCCGGGGTCCCGGCGTACACAGCGTCGATCTGCGCTCCGAGATAGTCCTCGGCCACTTTGTAGTGCAGTTGTGCCAAAGCAGCCAGGGCGGAGTCCTCGTTGGCGTCGACCATCTCCTGGGTGTCCTGGCAACCGAGCTCAGAAGTCGGCGTGGGCCCTGCGTACACGGCTACCGGGTACAACTGGCGTGAGCTGCCGAGCAGGCCCACCTCGTACTCGAGCCAGTCGATCGGGCCCGCCGGGCCTACTTCCACGTCCACCATCATCAGCTCGCCGTCTATGTTGTGCGTCCTGTCCCGCGGGAGCACCAGGCGTACGCAGGGGGTACCGTCCGGCAAAACGAGCTCGCCGTTGCCAGACAATTTGCACTTGCCGCTCAAAGTGATCACAGGCGCCGTGCCCGGCGAGAACAGGTAGTAGCCCCCCGCCTCATGTGATGCCACCAGCGCCACCACTAGTACTGCGATCAGAGCTGCGACCAGCCCGATGACCGCGGAAGCCCCTCTTCCCCTCCCGAACAAGGCTGTCCAGGGCGGGGATGGGGAAGAGCCCGGAGCCTCTGGAGGCTCTGGAGCTTCCGCATCGACGGCGGGGGTTGTCGGCCAACCCGGTACAGTCGGGTCGATGTCGCTCATCTCGGGCGCCAGTGCATGTTGTCCCCAGGTTGCCATGCTCAGGCGCCTCTTTGGGGACCACCCGGGCCGGCGCCTCCAATGACTTCACCCCGAAAGGGGTTGCCGGGGAAGGATGGCTCCGTTGGCCCCGGTTCCTGAACACCTACCGACCAGCGCCGAGCGAAGGCGCGCCGCTGCTGTTGCGGGTCACACGGGCGATGAGAAAAGCGCTCGTGCGGCGCTTGCCGACCCGGCCAGCGAGGTGCGGGCGAGCGCTCTGGGTGCCCTTGCGAGATTGGGGGCGTTGGAGGCCAATGACGTTGTCTTTGCGCTGGCGGATCCCGCCGCCGAGGTCCGCCGGCGGGGCTGTGACCTGGCTGGGCGTCTTCACATGGCCGCCCTGGCGGTCCAACTCTGCGAAGCCCTCGCTGATGGTACGCCTGCCGTCGTCGAAGCCGCCTGTTACGCGCTGGGCGAGCTGGAGGAGTTGAGTGGGCAACCGGGCACCCAAGCCGCTGTCGTGGTCCGCCTCGTCGCCGTCGCAGCCAGCCATCAAGAACCGCTCTGCAGGGAAGCCGCCGTTGCAGCGCTAGGGGGTTTGGGCAGCCCGGGAGGGTTGGGAGCCGTTCTTGCCGCCCTCGAAGACAAGCCGGCCATCAGGCGGCGCGCCGTCGTGGCGCTGGCTGCCTTCGACGGCGATGAGGTGGAGCGTGCACTGGCGCGGGCGGCGCTGGACAGCGATTGGCAGGTACGCCAGACCGCGGAGGACCTCTTAGGCCACCGGCCCCGCCCGTGACCCAGCCTGAACAGGCAGGAATAATGTCCCCAGCGAGTGCAGCCGTTCAGCTCATCAGCAGGTCTCGCACCGCATCGAAGTTCTCGATGCACTTCCCGGCCCCGACTACCACGCACTCCAAGGGGGCGTCCACCAGGTGCACCGGCAAGCCCGTTTCCTCGGAGAGGCGACGGTCCAGGCCTTTCAGCATTGCGCCGCCGCCTACGAGGTGTAGGCCTTCGCTCAGCAGGTCCTGCGAAAGTTCGGGTGGGGCGCTGCCGAGGCACCGAAGTACCGCGTCCACTATGGCTCCTACCTGCTCCTCGATCGCTTCTCGCACCTCCTCCGGCGCGAGGATAACGGTCTTGGGCAATCCGCTCATCAGGTCACGGCCGCGGACTTCGGCCTTCACTGCGTCGTCCATAGGCCATGCCGAGCCGATGGCTATTTTGATCTCTTCAGCCGTGCGTTCGCCTATGGCGATGCCGTATTCACGGCGCACGTACGACTGGATTGTCGCGTCTATGTCGAAGCTGCCAACCCGTATCGCTT
>Ga0182024_10017196_pt1 | contig 13613 bp, 11 predicted proteins | sample P32metaG_FD_120480 | JGI IMG/M metagenome (GOLD analysis project Ga0182024, IMG submission 120480) | Permafrost microbial communities from Stordalen Mire, Sweden - P3-2 metaG (Illumina Assembly) | ecosystem: Environmental > Terrestrial > Soil > Wetlands > Permafrost | place: Sweden: Stordalen... | reverse complement strand
GAAACTGGTGTGCGGTGTCACGATCACGTTATCGCGTCCGAACAACGGCGATCCGGATGGCGGCTCTTGTTCCATTACGTCCAGAGCGGCCCCCGCAATTTCCTTTTGCTCCAACGCGGCCGCTAGAGCCGCTTCATCGATGATTGGACCGCGCGCCGTATTGATCAAGTAAGCCGTCGGCTTCATTCGCCGGAAAACATCGGCATTAAATAAGTGATGCGTGGCGGGTAGCAGCGGCGTATGGATGGAAATATAATCGGAGATCTTCACCAACTCATCGAACTCTACCTGCTCCACGCCGGCTCGCTCGGCCACTTGCTTCGAAACATAAGGATCGTAAGTCACAACCCGGATGCCGAATGCCTGAGCCTTGGGAGCTACTAACTGCGGGATCTGCCCGAAAGCCACCAAGCCCAACACGGTTCCACGCAGCCGATGAATGGGAACCACCGCACGCATTTCCCACTTGCCGCCCTGGGTGCGCGCATTGGACGACGGGATCTTGCGCACCAGCGCCAGCAGCAACGCCATGGTGTGGTCGGAAACTTCATCCAGGCAATAATCCGGAACGCGGGTGACGACGATTCCTGCATTCGTGGCGGCCGGAATGTCGACATTGTCCACGCCGATGCCGAAGCGCCCAATGATGCGGCAGCGCTTCATTTGCGGGATCATGTCGGCGGTCACTTTCGCGTACGTGGTGAGCACCGCATCGGCGTCGCGCGCCACTTCCAAAATGGCATCCGGCTTGGGCTCTTTCGCCACGCGTATTTCGGCTCCGATTTTCGCCAGCACCTCGCGAGCCGGTTCCAGATTGGGGAACACCGAGTCGGTAACAGCAACAAGTTTCATCAATTCATCCACCTGACAACGCCGGCGACGCCATCCACGGCGACCGTGCAACCATCCGGGATACGCCGCGTCGCATCGAGGACTCCCAGCACCATTGGAATGCCGCGTTCACGCGCCAGCGAAGCCATGTGGGACGTGCTGCCTCCGCGCTCGGCCACCACGCCCGCCACCTGAGTCAGGATGTGGCTCAGCGCCGGGCCGGCGACCTTCGTCACCAGGATGTCTCCCGGCGCGACGCGTGAAAGTTCGCATTCGCATTGAATCACACACGCGCGGCCCTCGCCCCAGCCCACGCCCGCGGCATGCCCATTCAATCGCGGACGATTCAACCAAATTGCATCGGGTGTCGCGGCAACTTGCGTGTGCAGCGGACGAGCTTGGAGTAACTTGAATCCGGAATCGTCCATGGCCCATTCGATTTCCACAGGCATGCCCATCAGGTCTTCCACTTTCCGCAGCAGCCCCGCGAGTTCGATGGCCTGTTGTTCGCTGAGGCAAGGCTCCGCCACCAGCTCGACCGGAACCGCCCGGGTATGAATACATCCAACTTGATGATCCTTGCGTCCCGGTGTGATGCCGATCAGCGCGCCTTCGCGCGACAACTCATAGCGGTCCGGCGTCACTTCACCCTGCGCGATCGCCGAGCCGAGCCCCCACGTCGCGCTCAGGATCATGCTGCCTTCAGCACTTTCGCTCAATCCCCCGCCCGACGCTCGCGCCGAAACAAGTGGCTGAACCAGGACTGCCATGGCGGTGTCGGACGGATCGATATCGTGCGTGGCCATATAGCGCAAGGCCCTCGTGGCCCACAGGGCGCCCCAGCAGGAACGAACCGAGGTAATGAAATCCGCTTCGATCTCTAGCCCCAAAAAACTTTCAAACTGACCCGCGAAGCTGGATCCAAAACGATCTTCCACCAGCGCCGACGACCGCACCACGGTAAGCGCGCCGGTTCTTTCTTTCAACTCATACCAAGCTGCGAGCAGCGGTTCGAGCACGTCGGGCGTGATCGGCTGATCGAGCAACCCCAACTTCATCATCAGCGAATGCCGGCGAGCTTGCGCGCTCTCTAACGCCGAGAAAACGCCGCGCGCGTCGGCCTCCAGACCAAGCGCCCGGATCTGCGTCCGATAAGCTTCCGCATCCACGCAGAAGCCGCCCGGAGTCGGCAGCCCGGCCTGCCCCAGGCGCGCCAGGTTGGCCGCCTTCGGACCAAACCGGGCGGCATCGGTGGCCTCGCGAGCGGTTAGCGGAAAGATGAATCGTTGCATGTTACTTTCTGTCCGACTCCCTTACGGGCGCGCTTCACTGACCCGGCCGCTTGCCGTAGTCGGAATAGCCCGGCATGGGATCCACTACCGTGATTTGTTCCACCGGGAAATTCGAAACAATCTCCACGTTGTCTTTGTGGACAATCAGCATTTCCTCAATGCGCACGCCCCACTCAAAGGGCTTGCCGTGCTGCGTCTCGAGCGCGAAGACCATGCCTTCCTTGATATCGATGGGATGGTCAAGCGACCAGATACGCGAGATCACCGGCTGATCGTATTGCGCCAATCCCAGGCCGTGGCCCCATAGATTCGCCGCCGCCTGATCTTCCTCTTCGTAGCCCCAAGCTTCTTTAGCCGACGGCCATTTCAATGCGATGTCCCGCGTTGTGGCGCCCACCTTCACGGCTTTGATCGAATCGTACAGCCACTTCAACGCGAGCGCGTAATAATCCTTCTGTTCCTGATTCGGCTCGCGGCCCACCATGTACGTCCGGTAGTAGCACGACTTATAACCATTCCAGGTCAGCGCCGCCAGATCCATGAACACCATGTCGCCCGGCTTGATAATGCGGTCGGAAAAATTGCGCCAGTTGGGCCACGTATTCAGGCCGGAAGATACAATCACGTCCTCCACGTCTTCCATACCCGGAATGTTGTAGAGAAACTGCATGATATGCGCCGTGAGCTGATTCTCGGTCAACCCCGGCTTCAGGAATTTCATGAATTCCCAGTGCGCGGCATCGCCAATCGCTCCCACGATCCGCATGCATTCGTGCTCGTCCTGGTTCTTTACGGCGCGCGCCTCCATCATGGCCGTCATGCCGTCGGCCCATTTGATCTTGGAGTCGTGAAAAATGTTGATCATGTTGACGTCGATGAAATCGACACCCAACGTCATGCCATCCACGCCGCTTTTCTTCATCTCCTGCTGGATGGCTCTGGTGAACTTCCCGACCTGCTGCGTGGAGGCCGGTCCCGCAGCGCCTTTGATCCAGGCGTAGGAATACCGGATATTGTCTTTTGGAATCCAAGGCGAATGCCTTGCAATATGCATTCCGATGTCGCCCTGCTCAAACAGCACGGGAGCATCGTCGCCACACAGCAGCGCGTAGCGCAGGCCTGGCTTCAGGCGATTCCAACCGGGAGTCAACGTGCTGGTCACGTAGCGAACGTTCTCGTCATACATGAGCAGCATCGCGCCCAACGCGTGGGCCTTCATCCGCTCGCGCGCGCGTTCCAGCCGGTATTTACGCAACCGGTCCCAATTAATGCGCTCCTGCCAGTCTAATCCCACTGCACCGACGTTTGCCAAATCTTTCCTCCAGTTAGAACAGCCTACTTCATCAAAGACTACCCGGCCCTGTCAACGACTCGAAAGGGCTAGTTTTGCGCTTGCTTCAATTCAATTCTAATCAGGCGGAAAGGTTTGTCGCCGATATTTTCATCCTGATGAGCGGCATCCGGCGGGACCCAACGAACTGTACCGGCTTTGAAGTGGCTCTCGTGCGATGTTCCGTCGGCATGAAATTGGCGCATATCCTGATCCGACAAATAGATCACGACTGCCCCAGTCGCCGGATGCTTGTGCATTTTCAGCTTCTCGTGGGCGCCCACAGTCACGCGGATGGCCCGGACCCATTGGTTTTCGAGGATCACCTGATAGCGCGTAGGATCCACGATCACCGCGTCGGTGCTTTCGGTGGGAAACGGCTTGGCATTGGCAACGGGCTTGGGTTCGATTTGCAGCGCCGCAAACTGCGCGCCGCTGGAATTTTCCGACTTGTGGGTGGTGGGCGCCGCCCAGATCACGTCGCCGGCCGAGTTATGAAAATCTTTTGAGGTCCCGTCGAAATAGACCAGGTGATTGTTCCGGTCCGTCTGAAAGACGATTACAGCTCCCGGAGCCGGGTGCTGGTGCATGGGCATGGTCTCGTGCGGCCCCAGGTGTTCCTGAAAAACGCGAACCCACTGGTTCTCCAGTTCCAGGTGAGTGTGCTGCGGATCGGCCTTCAGGGGGTCGGGAGCTTGTTTGGAAGCTGGCTGCTGCGCCCAGGCGGACGCAGACGCAGCGGCGATCAAAAAAAATGTTCGCGCATAGCTCGAAAGAGTTTTGTATTGTCGACGTGGCATGAGAAGATTCTAGACCATGAGCGCAAATGAAGGAAGTGCGCATTTCATACGAGCCGGCGTGATCGGGCTGGGAATTATGGGCGGCGCCTTCGCCAGACATCTTACTGCGGCCAATGTTCGAACGTCGGGCTATGACTTGCTCGCGGCAAATTTGGGGGCGTTCAGCGCGTGTGGTGGACATGCTTGCTCCTCGTCGCGCGCGGTGGCGGCAGTGGCTGATATCGTCATCACATCGCTGCCACACTCCGCTGCGCTCGAAAGCGCGCTCTTTGGACCCGAAGGGGTGGTAGCGGCCGGGCGATCCGGTCTGCTGGTGGTTGAAACCAGCACGCTTCCGCTCCAAGACAAGGAACTGATGCGAGGGCGGCTCGCCAGTGCGGGCATCGGTATGTTGGATGCCCCCATCAGCGGCACCGGTCCCCAGGCTCAGTCAAAAGACATTACGATTTTCGGCAGCGGCGATCGCGCCGAATTCGATCGGACTCGCAATATTCTCTCCCATTTCGCGCGCTCGGTTCGATATGTAGGCCCTTTTGGCGCGGGATCGAAGCTGAAATACATCGCCAATCTTTTGGTTGCTATCCACATTGTTGGTGCGGCCGAAGCCATCGTGTTGGGAGAAAAAGCGGGCCTGGATCCTTCCCTGCTGGTGGAAGTGCTCTCAGACAGCGCGGCTACCTCGCGGATGCTGGAAGTACGCGGGCCGAGCATGGCCACTGGCGACTACGCGACGCCTATGATGAAGGTCGACGTGTTTCAAAAGGACCTGAACATCATCGCGGATTTCGCCCAGCAAGCCAAATGTCCAGTCCCTTTATTTAGCGCGAGCGTTCCGCTGTTTACCGCCGTCGCGGCGCAAGGCATGGGCTTGCACGATACGGGGGCCGTGATTTCCGTTCTGCGGTTTCTCGCCGGTTTGGAGGAAAAGTGAAAATGAGAATGTTCAGCGCGTTTTTGGTCGTTGCCGCAATGGCCAGCGCACAGCCGCAGCCACAAATGGCGGAGCAGGTGTTTAAGAACGTCCGAGTCTTGAAGGGCATTCCAGTGGACCAGTTCATGGCCACCATGGGATTCTTTTCCGCATCTCTCGGCGAAACCTGCACCGATTGCCATAGCGCGGAGAGCGGCGGCAGTTGGGCCAAGTATGCAGACGACAACCCGCGCAAGGAGACCGCGCGCCGCATGATCGGCATGATGAACGCCATCAACAAGACGTACTTCGCCGGCAAGCGCGAGATCACTTGTTACTCCTGCCATCGCGGCGTGGAACGCCCCGACGTCACCCCGAATCTGGCGGATTTGTACGGCCCACCGCCTTCCAAGGAACCGGACGAACTGCGCGAACCCCTTGGCAAAACACCGTCCGCCGATCAAATTCTCGACAAGTACGTCCAGGCGATTGGTGGCGCGGAGCGGTTGGCCAAACTCACCAGCTTTGTCGCCAAGGGAACCTACCAGGGCTATCAGGACGAGAAATATCCAGTCGACGTGTATGCCAAGGCTCCGAATCAGATCAGCACTGTTATTCACACCACCGCCGGAGACAGCGCCACAACCTACGACGGCCGCACCGGCTGGATCGCGGGACCCGCCACAGAGCGGCCGGTTTCATTGCTCGAACTGACAGGCGGCGACCTGACCGGCGTAAAGCTGGACGCAGCTATTTGGTTTCCCGCTCAAATCCGGCAAGCGCTCACTCAATGGCGCCCCGCCTCCTCCGCCACCATCGATGGGCGCGACATGCAGATGATTCAGGGAAGCAGCGACGGCCGGTATCCAGTGAACCTGTACTTCGACGCTAAGTCGGGGCTGCTGGCGCGCATGGTCCGCTACGACGAATCGCCCGTAGGCCTCAACCCCACGCAAGTCGATTACGCCGACTATCGCGACGTCGCCGGCGTGCGAATGCCCTATCGCGTGACGGTCACCTGGTTGGATGGAAAGTCCAGCACGGAGCTGAGCGAGATCCAGCCGAACGTGCCGATTGACGCGGCAAGGTTCACCAGGCCAAGCTCGAAGTAGAAATGGGGAGCTCTGGAGTTGCGGGCACGGTCCGACGATAGAGAATCGTGGACAGTCCTTCAACTTTGGTTCTGTGCTTCGTTCTGGCGATTGTCGTCGGCTACTTTGCCGGCCGGACTCTGGGCATCCTGGGCCGGATTCGCTCCGATCGCGACTGAGACCGAAATAGTGACGCTACACCGCGCGTCGAAGCGCGTGATACACCAGCAAGACGACGACAGCGCCAATCACCGCAACCAACAGGCTGTACAAATTGAGCCCCGAGACCCCGGCCGCGCCGAATCGGTTGAATAACCACCCACCGATAACGGCGCCGACAACCCCCAGCAGTACGTCGAGGATGATCCCTTCCCCTCTTCTGTTCACTAGCTTGCTGCCGATGAAACCTGCGAGCAATCCCAAAATGATCCAAGCAATCAACGACATGGTTTTGTCCTCTCTTGTCCGCTTGTCTTGCCCCCAGGCTGTCTAACCCCGCACCAGAGGCGCCGCCAGTATACAGGAACCCGAAGGCGCAAGATAGCCCGATGCCGATCCGAGAACACGGACTGGAGGATCTCCGCGGACCGAGGTTGAAGCCGCTTGGTTCAGCCGCTTAAGTTCGACGCAACGAGAGCGCAGAAACAGATTTGCGCTATACGCGGAGGATGGCCTGTAAAGTTACCCAAGAATTTTTGGTGCGGTCGAGAGGACTTGAACCTCCACGAGATTGCTCCCGCTAGCACCTCGAACTAATTCCGAGGGGTCCGCAGTCCAGCGTGCTAAATAGTTGATCTGCCGCGTAGGACCGTTCCCTCGCGGCCCCCACCGGTCCCAGGCATAAGGTCCAAATAAGATCCAAGAACCGACCCTCGGATGCCAGCGAAGGATACTGTTGTGAAATCACTCAGCAGTCCCCTTCTGCGAGCACGAGCAAGGTTCGTTCAAGTCAACTCGCCGAGACCCAGAAGTTCCTGTCTCAACTCCAGACGTCGGGCATCATTGAACACGAGAACCTCAGCGGTAGCGCGCCCGCAGGCGTCAATCCCTCGATACGCGCTCCCTGGAACGCAAAGTGTTCGCGCCATTGGTCACGCCGCGGATGAAAGAGAGTCTCAACACGGCCCATGAGGGGATCGACCCCACTCAGGTTAGGGCCTTTGTGGAGGGTACACCGATGGCATGCGAGCGCAAGGTTATCGACATTATCAGAACCGCCATGCTGCCGAGCAATCACATGTTCGATGTGATGTACGAGTTCGCTATTGTTCTGGTGAAGCCGGCAATACTCGCATCGCTGTCCAGCCCTGTCACGGACGAACTGCCGGCTTCCGGCATCCATCGCTAATGAGGAATCTGGTCAAGATGCCGCCGAGCTTTGAGTTTCAGGATTGCGATAAAGTCGGCCGCATTAATCAGTGCTTCATATTCAGACCGTTCCGAGGCGTTGAGATTACCCTCGTTGGCCCGTTCGCCGAGCTTTTTGATCCGCGCCGGCACTGGTTCATCGATGCGGAAGGCAACCAGACGCCGAGCCGATTCCGCGTCGAGGCAGAGGCTCAAGGGTTCCAACAGCCCGTCAAGCCCGGCAGCCGCATCCATGCCCTCACGTTACCAGAACTACCGCATACTGCCGGTCACCTTGGGGCGTAAAGTACGGTCCGAAGACCTCGCGTGCGACGTAGCGACGGCATCCAGGTCGTCGAACTCTGTTGCGGGCTGTGCGACCAGTCCTAGGCAGGAAGGGATTTCGCAACCGCTATGTACGTCATCTAAGGAGCCCACACCTGCCTGGCTGGTTTGACCCCCGTTGCGAAACAACGAAGTGCCGGCGAAGTGAGAACTATCCTCGCGAGAAGTACACGAATTGGGTTCACAGCAACTGGTACGAGCGCGAAAGCATCCACCTGTTCGTTAAGCTCGTGCTCCGGTTTGCGGTGCGAAGGGCTCTTAGCGACTGCTACCCGTTTTGTCGAAATCGTGAACCGTCACGTCCCAAATCGGCGCTTCTGTCCCGGAAATTGAGTGTCCTTTCGGTGAAACTGCGTGACTCGGGGCTGTTCGGAGAGGATGGCCCTTGGGACCAGTAATCTATCTCTGCGTTTTGGCAACTCCGGCCTGGCATAGTCTTAGATGGCATAGTCTTAGAACGCAGGCGACCGTTGTATGCTGTACAATGCACGAAAACGCGGGCAGGCTGGAAATCCCAGCGTAGCAAGGGGCGGCTCATGAAAAATGCACTTGGAGCGGTTGTTGCAGGTTTGCTGGCTTGCGTAGCGGTAGGTGGGCAGAGCCCGCACACGGTCTGGGTCTGCGATTGGGCCTTTGCAGGTGCAACCGGCTCTGAAACCAGTTGTAACCTTGTCGACAGCTCCGTAATGGGGGGGCTGAGGTTCGAGGATTACAAGGTCACCAATCCGGCGGTTGTCCAATTTGATCCAGCGCGGCGGATGAAAGAACTTGCGGCGCTAGGGACCTCCACGGCGGATACGTTGTGCGAGGCCCCACCAACATTCGCGACGCCGGCTCCAACAATCACCTTCGACAAAACCACCGTAGGGGGCAATATCTATTGGGTCCCGGTCGGCCCGCTCGACAACTCCCCGTACGAGTTTATGGATGTCCAGTTCTCGAACTTCAGGGCTTCGAATGGCTTTAGCAGTCCTCACTTCGGGTTCCGGATGATTCGGCAATTGGCGCCGGATGACTCTGAGATTCCACAGTATTCCATGTTTGTGCAAGCGGGGGATCCGGGTCTCCAAAACGTGTCCGGACTGTTTGGCAACGGCACCGGCTTTGAGATCGACCCTACGGGTCAGAGCGCGACATTCATCGGCGCAATGCCCGCTTCGGCGCTGTTGAGCAACGCAATTTTGGGAGTGCTTGTGAACGCGCAATCGATCTTGAGCGCCGCGAACTTCACCGTCACCAATCCCGCTCCTGCCGGCGAGACTCTCTGGACGGCCGGCGAGCTCATCACGCTGGCGGGGCAGGCGCAGCCATTGATTCTGCCGGCGACCAGCACCAATGTTCCGATCGGCCCCCCTTACAATTGTGGGGCCACTTCGGAGAACGGCTACACCACGTGCAATGGTTCCTCCGAGTTTATGGCGTTTAACAACATGACCCTCACCCAAGGAGGCGAATACCTGGGATTGCGAACCCAGCAATCGTTCAACATCCTGGTGAGCAATCTGCGCACGTGGGCGACCGCCAATGCTCCCAGCGCGGATCCTGGCTGGTTGGCGAGCAATGCCTATGCGTTTGCGGGGGTCAAGTGGGACTTGGCATTCCCCATCCTTAACGTATGGCCCACGCTTCGGGCGGACCCGGCGCTTTCCACACCCGACCAACAGACCATTGACAACTGGATAGTCAACTGGCTCGTTCCTCCATTTCCGGGGACGAGTGCGGCCCAACCGGTACTTGGAAGTTCGCCGGACTATTTTCCCAACGACCTGGGCTACTGGGCTGACGCGACGCTGATGGCGGATGCGATCCGCCATTCCGACAATGCAACCTTCGCCTTCGGGGTCCAGCGATTCTATGGCGCGCTCAATCAGATGCGCGCGGACGGCACCTTCCCTCTGGCAGCCGGACTCAGCGCCTGCGCGGCTACGTACAGCAACGCGGATCTTCTGCACCTTGTCACGATGGCCGAAATGGCAGCGACGCAGGGCTACGATCTTTACAGCATGAGCGTCAACGGGAAAACGCTCGAAACCGCGATCGAGTTTCTGTTGAACGCATACCAGAACCCCGCGCTTTTGTACCAGTATTCCATAGCGGGCGATGGGGGGTGTTTCGAAGGGAATCCCGGAGACCCTCCAGATTTTTCACAGGTGTTCAGCCCCGGGAAACTCTCCACCAACCTGACGTGGGCGGAGCCGTATATCGCCCGCTTCCCGCTGTCCACAACCGCCGCGCGCTTGCGGACGATCCTGGGGAACAACGTGAACGCTTCTCCCTTCCCGCTGATGGTAGGCCGCGCGGGTCTGAATACAACGTGCGCCTTCCGCAGCTCTTACGAGTTCCAGCCGGTCAACGGAACCAACGTGACAATCGTGAGTGGAAACAATCAGACTGTAGGCGTTGATCAGCCCGTGCCAGCACCTCTTGTCGTGCAGGTTACGGATAACTCGGGAAAGGCGTTGGCAGGCGCGCTGGTGAGTTTCGCGGTGGTGCAAGGCTCGGCGAACCTGGCGGCGCCGACGCAGCTTCTCACTGACGCGACGGGGACGGCGAGCGCGAGCGTAACCACGGGACCGGTGAGCGGGCCGGTGACGGTGACCGCCAAGGCGCTCGGAGTGGCGGCCAGTTTTTCGATGACCATTCCTGGGCCGGCGGTCACGGCGGGTGGAATTGTCGGCATTGCGGGCAGCGTCCCCTCAGTAACTACGATTACGCCGGGAGCGCTGTTTAGCATTTATGGACAAAACTTCGTCCCCGCCGGCACCGGCCGCGGCGTAAATCCCAACGAGATCGTCAACGGTATGCTCCCCACCACGCTGCTGGGCGTGTGCGTGTCGGTGGAAGGAGTTAGCGCACCCATGCTGGACGTTTTTCCCGGCCAGATTAACGCGGTGGCGCCGAATGCGGCGCCGCCGCCAGGTGTGAAGCCCCCCACGGTCGAGGTGGTTGTGACCACCGGCTGCGGGACCGTGGGCGCGGTGCACTCGTTCCCGCAATCGGTGATCGTCGCGGCGGCTTCGCCGGAGTTCTTTTACTTCCAAAACAACGCGAACGGTCAGAATCCGGTGGCGGCGGTAGATGCCACGAGTGGCGCTTATGTGGGACCGGCCGCGCTGGGCCCAAGATTCGCGCCGGCGCACCCCGGAGATATAGTGACGATCTATGCGGCGGGTTTCGGTCCTACCAAGCCGGGCATACCTCCCGGGCTTATTCCCACGGTCGCAGCCCAGGTGACGAGTACGGTTACGGTGATGCTCGGCTCAGTGACGTTGGACGCGAGCGATGTGCTTTATGCGGGAGTGGCGCCTGGTGAGATCATTTCGCAATTGAATATTCGGATTCCGTCTGGCACGCTGGCGGGGAATCAACCGCTTCAGATTGTGATTGGCGGTATCGCGTCGCCGCCCGGGGCGTTTTTGGTAATTGGAGCACCAGGAAATTAACTGGCCTCAAATCATAGTTAGACACGAAGGCTACCGAAAATGTTTCGGGCGGGTCTGGCCAAAAACGTAATCGCTTTTGCCAGTCCAAAGACCTGTTTTCCGGCCATATTCGAGCGACGCTCCCGCCTGGCAACAGTCGATCCTTTCCGACCATGTAGGGTTTATGATAATCCAATCCGCGCCAGTGTGTCAGCGTAATTCCACGGCATCCAAGCCGATGGGTTGGATGCCAGTTCCGCGGGATGTTTCTGCAACTCAGCAAGGTAGCCGAAGGGATTGGCGTTCGATAGCTCGCAGGTATGGATCAGGCTCATGAACAGGTCGCCGGCTTCGGCGCCGTGTAGCGTGCGATAAAACAGTGCGTCCTTGCGATGCAGCACGGCACGTTTGAGCGCACGTTCGCAGAGATTATTATCCAGTGGTGCGCCGGCTTCCCGCAGAAAAGCCGTCAGCCCTTTCCAGTGGCGCAGTAAGTAAGTGATGGCTTTGCCCAGACCGGAGTTTGGTTCCACTTGCTTCAGCGCAAACTGCGCTTCCAGCCACTGCTGCAGTTGCTTCATTACCGGGCCGCTGTGCCGCTGATGAAACTCGAGGCGCTCCACTGACGTAAGTTTTCCCGCGCGCGCCTCCGCATCGTATTTATACACGTCGCCCAGCGTCTCGAGGACATAGCGGCATTGTTCTGGGAAGTTTGCGGCTACCTCGACAAACTGTCGCCTTCCGTGCGCAAGGCAGTTGGCCAGCAGGATCTCGGCGCCGTCACTTAGCTTCGGCGTGTTGCGCGACAAAGCATCGCACATCTGAATGGGCGCGCCGAGCTCTGCTCCGCGGTGTTCGAGCACATCGCGCAGATTTTCACCCGCGTGCTGGCGCCCGGTGAAGGACAGCGCGATCTTTTGCCCTTGTTTCGTCGACACGATGCCGGAAGTAAACACACCGGTGCGATCATCGGAGGGCTCACGCGCCAGACGCAGCACGCGCATGCTGGTGTCGTCGTTGTGTAGAACCTCACCTTGCGCCGCTTGCCGGATCAGTTCGTCGCGCGCTGCTTTGATCACTTCCGCCGCTTCTTCCACGATCTCCCACTGCGTGGAAGCCGGTAACGGAATCCCGAGTAAATCTTCCAGCTTTTCCAAACGATAAAACGGCATTCCGCTGCCGTACTTCAGCAGTGCGATCATGGCCGCCGTGGTTTCGTCGTATTTTTCCGGACCCACGCTTTCCGGCTCTTGCGCGGTAAACACTTCGCCACACAGATTGCAGCGCAACCGGTCGAGTTCATACACGGTTGCGGCAAGCGGAGCCTGACCTACAATACGCACCAGCGTCCGGGGTTCTTTCTGCGGATAGACTTTGCCCTTTTCACAACCGGGACATGAGTCCCCGGAGTGCAACTCCGGATGCGGAACGGCAACTTTCTGCGCGCCAGTGTAGGACGAAGATCCGTTACGTCCGTGGCCCGGCGTTTTATCCGAAGGCGGCTCTGAATCATTTTCTGGGGCTGGTGCTTCCGGCTGTTCCAAAACGTTCTTGGTCTTTTCTGTCGTGCGGGGTTTCGCCAGCATCCCGGCCAGCGCGTGCAGCGCGCTCTTGAGCTTTTCGCTCTCCGACTCACTCAACGGCGCATGCGTTCCGCGCTCGATGATCTGGTCCAGCTCTTCCAGATTCACATCCACTCGCGGGCGTTTCATCCTTGGAGGATCTCCCGGAACTTGGCGTTCAGGGGCAAGCCGAGCATCTGTTTCACCGGCCGTGTCTGCTCGATGGTCGGCGCGCGATGTCCGCGACCCGCCGTCGTGCCGATCACCTGCCAGTTGGCTGCGCGATAACACGTCCCGTGAAAACGCGAGGTGTCCACAAAGGTTTCCAACCAATAAATAGAATGCGCGTAGAGCCGTTGCCAGTCTTGCGGAACGCGCTTCGCCATGCGTCCCAGAATGTGCGAAGCCAGATGATCCACCCTCACCCACGGCAGAATCAGAAAGCGCGTGTTGTAGGCCAGCAAGTGCACGTTGCGCTCGCGTGCTTGGTCGCTCCATTCGATATACCGGTCGCGCACCTTCAGGTGGCGCGGAGCGCTTTGCCAGGCCAGGCACGCGACGGCCTGCCCCGGCGCGTGTCAACGACTTTGAGACACTCCGGAACGGAGATTAGAGAGTATTTTCGTCTGAGTTGTGGGGTTTGTTGATCCAGACCTCCTTGGGAAGTGGCAGCGAGGTTGGCG
>Ga0182024_10017195_pt1 | contig 13613 bp, 16 predicted proteins | sample P32metaG_FD_120480 | JGI IMG/M metagenome (GOLD analysis project Ga0182024, IMG submission 120480) | Permafrost microbial communities from Stordalen Mire, Sweden - P3-2 metaG (Illumina Assembly) | ecosystem: Environmental > Terrestrial > Soil > Wetlands > Permafrost | place: Sweden: Stordalen... | reverse complement strand
GCTGCAGTCTTATACCATCGGCCGCGCAGTTTGCGGGACGATTGCAGCCGCGTGCGACGCTGTCACGCGGTCGTGCGGGAGGCTGCCGCTTTGGCGCTGATGAGGAGTTGCCTCATCCGCTCATTCCCGCGTTCGCGGGCATGAGCGGGTGGAGAGACGCGTCTTTCATCAGTTTGCCGGAAGGTTGGGAGCGGCGACGTCAGGATGGCATCGGGCCGCGACCGGGGTGGTCCGCTCCCCTGCTGCTCGGCCACGAGCAGTTGTCGGGGACGCTCGGTCGCGGACGCCACCATGAGCAGGGCCATGACGTCGCCGCGACGCCGATTAAGACCGCAGCGGACCGCCCGCGATATCCGGCAATCCCTTGAGGCAAGTCGGGTGAAAGCCGGAGCCCCGGCACGATTTATTGATCGTGTGGCCAAGCTACAACAAATCGATCGACGTCTTTTGCCTGCCGTCGCATTCCGATACCACTATGCGGACCCGCTGGGAGCAATACTTGCGCCCACCAGGGCGTGGGCCGTGGGTCGGGAGACATTCCGCGCGACGGTAGCGGGCTGCGCTTGGCTTGCCATCAACGCTCTGCTGCGCGCGGTTCTGATCGCGACCTCGCCCGCGCGTGCCGCGGATCGCGCCTGATCGAGGCGTGTGGATGGGTTTCGCAAGAGCTCAACCCATCCTGCGAGCTACGGCTTAAGACCACCGCGCCTACAGCGCGAACACCCACAGCATGGTTTGGTTGCGCTGCTCCTGGAGCTCGGGCGTGAAGCTCAGCGCTCGCAGCGAGATGCGGCTGAGCCCCGAGAGGATCGCGACGTATTGCTTGCCGCCGACCGCGAAGGTCATCGGTGGGGCCATGAAGCCGGTGCCGACATTGATCTTCCAGAGCTGCTCCAGTGTGGTGTCGTCGTAGGCCGCGAAGGTTCCGTCGGTGAAGGCGGTGAACACGAGCCCGCCGGCGGTCGCGAGCGCGCCGCTGTTGTTGGGGTAGGGGACGTGGATCCGTTGCTTGATCTCGCCGGTCAGCGGATCGGCCGCGATCAGGTCGCTCTCATTGCGCTCGATGTGCCGGAAGGTGGCGCCCTTCCAGTCGCCGGCCTTGCTGGAGAGGCTCGGGTCGAGCGTCACCTCGTTGCAGGAGGTCATCGCCGGGATGTACATCAGCCTGGTCTTCGGGCTGTAGGAGGACGGCCAGAAATTGTTGCCGCCCGACATCGCCGGGCACAGCTTCTTGGTGCGGTCCGCCACGGTCTGGTTCTGCATCCCGGAATAGACCTGCAGATCCTTGCTCGGATCATAGTCCACCGGCTTGCCGGTCTTCTGGTCGATGCCTTTGGTCCAGGTGATCTTGTCGAGATAGGGCTTGGCCAGCACCGGCTGGCCGTTGTTGCGCTCGAACGTGTAGAGAAAGCCGTTGCGGGCCGAATGGGTCACCAAAGTGTGCTTCTGTCCGTTGATCTCGCCGTCGATCAGGATGTGGGTTCCCTCCTCGTCGTAATCCCACATGTCGCCCGGCAGGTACTGGAAGTACCAGTTCATCTTGCCGGTATCGGGATCCCAGGAGATCATGCTGTCGGTATAGAGATTGTCGCCCGGCCGGTAGGTCGGGTCGAACATCGGCACCGGATTGCCGGTGCCCCAGATCACCTGGTTTGAGGAAACGTCGTAGCTGCCGGTCACCCACATGGCGCCGCCGCCGGTCTGCCAGGCGTTGTGGCCGTCCTTCCAGGTCTCGCTGCCGGGCTCGCCCGGCGCCGGCACCACGTATTTGCGCCATTCGAGCTTGCCCGTCTTGGCGTCGAGGCCGGCGATGAAATCGCGCACGCCGCGATCGCCGCCGGCGGCGCCGACCAGGATCTTGTCCTTGACCGCGAGCGGCGCTGCGGTGATCTGCAGATCCACCTGCTTGTCGTCGATATTGGTTTCCCACGCGACCTTGCCGGTCTCCTTGTCGGTAGCGATGACGCGCGCCGGATAGCTCGCGACCGAGATCACCAGATTGCCCCACAGCGCGGCGCCGCGGTTGGACAGCGGGAATTTTTCCTGCTTGGGATCCATGCGCCAGACGATCCGCCCGCTGTCGCCCGAGCGCACGTCGATCTTGTAGACGATGCCCCACAGGTCGACGATGTACATGAACCCGTCCTCGACCAGCGGGGTTGCCTGCAAATTCTCGCCGATCGAGGTGCCGCCGATCGCCACCGCATAGGCGAGCTTGAGGTTCCCCACATTGCCGCGGTTGATCTTGTCGAGCGGCGAGAAGCGCTGCGCATTATAGGTGCGATGGTTCATCAGCCAGTTCTGCGGCTCCTTGTCGGCATTGGCGAGCCGCTCCGGCGTGACCTCGGCCGCCAGCGCCGGCGACGCCGCCAGCAGAGCGGTGGCCAACAGAACGCGACGCAGGCGGGCCTGATTGGTGGAATGGGTGGTCATGGACTTCCTCCGCGTTGGTTCTTGCTCTTTGAAGGAGCAGTCTATCACGCTCCTGACGCGGCGAAAGCAGGGTACCGGGATATCGCGTTTGCAGGGTCGCGCGCGGCGATGTGCGAAGGGCTCATCATACCCGCTCATTCCCGCGCACGCGGGAATCCAGTCGCTGCGCCAAATGCCTTAAGAGCTGGATCCCCGCTTCGGAGGATGTGAAGAAAACTGATGGATGACGAGTTTCTTCACCCGCTTGTCCCCGCCCCCGCTTTCGCGAGGGTGAACTCCCGCGGGGACCCAGTCTTTGCTCCATTGAACGTCCATGCAATTTGGCAAAGTCTGGATTCCCGCGTCCGTGAGTGGGTGTGGCAATTCCTTCACACGCTCTTCCGCCGGCGGTAGAAGGGGCCGCGCGGGCAGCCGTCGTAGCGCTCGTCAAGGATGCGCTCGGCGACCTGATCGAGCGTGCCGGTAATGTCGCTCTTGAGATCGCTGAGATGGGCGTCGATCGAGGCCGTGAGCTCGGCGTCGCGGATCAGGCGGCCGGAATCGTTCTGCGCCGCATCCTCGATCAGGGCGGTGAGGTGGATCTTCACCCGGTCGAGCAAGGCCTCGCAGCAGATCGCGCGGGCGGTGAAGTCCTCGGGCTCCGGGTCAATCGCGATCGGGCAAGGCTTGCGGGCGGCGAGCGCCATGACGAAATCGGCGTGCGCCTTGGCGATATCGCTTCCGGGGCGGCGTCGATCAAGATGTCCGGTGCAGGGGCTCTCAACCTCAACCAGTCCATCCATCTGGTGCCGATCGGCCATGTCGTTCCTCGCGCCCGAAACCCGAAGTTTCCCGAATCTCAGGAGCGAGATATAATAATATTGATTATCAAAGTCAATAACTAAAATTATCAAACGGCCAAGTCAATGAGGGTGCCAAGGCGGCGTGAGGCGATCTCCCATGCCCCTTACCCAATTTGGCGGCAACCCCACAGAGCGCGTAGGATGGTTCAAGTCTCCTGCGGAACCCCTCACGGCTGAACTATTCGCTATTCGCCCTTGGGGCTCGCGCTCTGCTTCCATTCGGCCGTCAATATCGGGGAGCCGGTATTCAAGAGCCTCAACCGCTTCGCCTCGGTGCACGCGCTCGGCTTTCCGTTCTACAACATCCTGCATCTGACCAATTGGGTAACCAACGGCCTCAACGAGCGCTTCCCAGCCTGCCGGTGATCTGGATCGAGGGCGGGCTCGCCTGGATCCCGTTCCTGATGCAGCGGCTCGACCATGAATACATGCTGCGCATCTCGGAATATCCGCTCCTGAAGACCAAGCCGAGCGACTACATGCGGCAGATGTATTACGCCTCGCAGCCCATGGAGCGGGTCGATGCCTTGGCGCTCGAATGCACCTTCCGAATGATCAACGCGGAAACCCAGTTGCTCTACGCCTCCGACTATCCGCACTGGGACTTCGATCTGCCCTCCACGATCTGGGACCTGCCGTTCCTGTCGGAGAAGGCCAAGCACAACATCCTGGGCGGCACCGCGACGCGGTTGTTTAAGCTGCCGCCGCGCAACGACAAGCAGAAGGACAACCTCGCACGCTTCGGCAATCTGGCCGCGTGATGTCCCATTGACTCGTTCCGGCCGCAAGCGCGTTTACGCGCGTCTTCGACGCGACCATAAGCACGTTTACGCGCGTCTTCGACCCGATATGTGCGGAACCGTACCAAACGCCGGATTCTGGAGCGCTCCCGGCTCGAGGCCGGGACACGTCGAGAAATCATGCAGGCGATTCGGTTTCGGTTTACGTTACCTTTAACAACCCCGAGGCTTTGACTATCTGATGCTCTGCCGGACGGGCCGGTGTGGTATTTGGATAGGTTGCGAGACCCAAGGGAAGCGGAGACTTGTCATGAAGGTACTGAGCGTGTTGGCCATGATTGCGTCGTTCGGGATGATGATGGCTGTGACCGCTGCGTCCGCGCAAGGCGTCGATCTCAGCGGTCAATTTCGCTGCGTTCAGGTGTGCGCGCCAGGCCTGCAAGGGCAGCCTGCCTTCGTCACCCAGAACGGATGGAATCTGAACCTGCTGAACGAGGCCGGCGAGCCGTCGCGCGCCTGGATCGACTGGTCCGGCCATATCTGGGCCGACAACTGGCACGAAGGCGCGCTTTATTCGACGGACGGGATGACGATTCAATTCGACCGCGGCACCATTTGGCAGCGCGACCTCGGCGAGCCGGCTCCCGCTCCGGCCCCCGTTCGCGGCAAGCGTCCGACCAAGGCCGGCCAGACCAACAATCGCGTCAACGCCCCCGTCGCGGTCAACCCGCCTGCGGTTGCGGCCAGACCTGCCGCTAGAGTTGCAGTTCCCGCCGCTGCCGCCGCCTATGACGGCGATTGGAGCGTCCTGATCATGACTCAAAGCGGCGGCTGCGACCGGGCCTACCGGTATGGCGTGCGGATCAGCAATGGGGACGTGGTCTATGACGGCGGCGGCCCGGTCGATCTGCAGGGCCATGTTTATTCCAACGGGGTCGTGCGGGTCAGCGTCTCAGGCGCCGGCCAGCAGGCGGAAGGTCAGGGCCGCCTCTCGCGGACTACGGGTGGCGGCACCTGGCGCGGCCAGGGCTCGCTTGGAACCTGCGCCGGCGTGTGGCAGGCCGAACGGCGCGGATAGCGGCCGCTCCTTGTAGCGACGACCGGGGCCTTCGGCGGCCGCCTCGATCTTGATCGGGGGGGGTCGCATGCCGTCACTGCGGCTGGATCCTGGACCTGATCACGACTTCGTTGAACGCATGGTGCGCGCAGTTGTACGCGCGCAAACGCCGACTACATCGTCCCACGGTGGGTACGCTGCGGAATGGGTGACGGCGAGGAGAAGGCCATGAAGACACTGAGTGTACTTGCCATGACGGCGGCACTGTTTGCGACCGCAGCATCCGCGCAGGGCGTTTCCGAGCGTGGAAGCCCGCGGCAGGTTTCCGCGGCTGCCGACCGTTCCGACGTGAGGCACCCGACCCGAGCCACCGAGCGGATCGAGAGACGACGCGGCGCGAGCTCATACGCCAGCGTTGCCAGAGCTCGGGCCTCAAGCGCCTTCGACGGCGAGTGGAGCGTCCTCATCCAGACCAGGGCCGGCGATTGCGAGCCGAGCTTCCGCTATGGGCTGCAGATCCAGAACGGCGAGGTCCTCAATGCCGGCGGCGAGCAAGTCGCGCTGGAAGGGCACGTGGCTCCCAACGGCATCGTCCGGGTCAGCGTCGCGGCCGGGGGTCAAGAGGCCCAGGGCACCGGCCGGCTGTCGCGCGCAACCGGCGGCGGCACTTGGCGCGGCCAGGGATCGCGCGGAGCATGCGCCGGCACCTGGATGGCCGAGCGGCGCGAGTAGCGGTACGGCTTCCTAAAACAAATCAAGGTCGGACGGGCGACATCGCCTGGCGCCGCGACCAGGACTGCGCGCGGATGCGCAATCGCGCCTGCGCCGTCGCGGCGCGAGAAGTGATCGCGGCGGGGTGACGCGCCGGTACGCCAATGCCGTACGGCTCGATTAGTCATGGCGCTGGCGTTTTGTCCACCAAACCGATTTGCCCGCTCCGTCCTAAAACACTGCAACCATCCAGCGGCAAAATGGTAGTCACCGCTGTGCTTTCGCCGCAACAAACTCGCAAACCCGCCATCAACTACATGACTCACCCGATACACGCCGCTCAAGCGCTCTGGTTTCATCGTCGCGGGGTTAGGCGTCAATGTTCCGCGTATGATGGCGCCTCCACCTCCATCGGCGCGGCTCGCCCGCGACAGAGCACCCCTCTGGGCGGGCGATGCCGCGCCGAGATGGAGGGTGACGGGCCCAAGCGCGTTTGCTTCAATCTTTAAAAGTCGCTGCGCGCTCAACGCCGCCGGGCTCGAGCACGATGCCCCCGAGATCCGCAAGGCGGTGGCATGGCTGACTACGATCCAGAATCCCGACGGCGGCTGGGGCGAGGACGACTCGAGCTACAGGTTCGACTGTCGCGGCTACGAGGCGGTGCCATCGACCGCCTCGCAGACCGCCCGGGCGGTGCTCGGCCTGATGGCGGCCGGCGAGGTCAATCGCGCGGCGGTGCAAAGCGGCATCGACTATCTGTTGCGCAACCAGGGCGCCGATGGCTTCTGGAACGAGCCGCGCTACACCGCGGCGGGCTTTCGGCACGTCTTCTACCTGAGTTACCACGGCCGTCCGAAATTCTTCCCACTCTGGGCGCTGGCGCGCTGCCGCAACCTCAGGAGCCAGAACAGCCCGACGGGGGCGTTCGGGATGTGATCGGCGGCACCAAGTCGCCCGCCACGGTCCATTGTTAGCTGTTAAGTACAGGAAAAAAACAGCGGCCAACTTTGGCGGCGGATTCGCCGCGCCCATTCCGATCGCTTTGCTGAGCCACGAGCGATCAACGAGAATGCATGGCTCCGGGGACCGGTTCATTGAAAATACAATCCGCAAGCAATGGATGCTCATCATGAAGACGCCGGAGCCATGCAGTGAGCGCAAGGCTTCTGGAGTCCGCGTTGCTCGGTGTGACTACCAGCTAAGTCTCGATCTATTCCCGATACTAAACAAAAAACCCGACGCGGTTTCCCGCATCGCAAGTCGAGTTTACCCGACTTGCGCCAGCATAAAAAAACCGATCTCAGGCCAGCCCGAGATCGGCGCACACTTCATGAGTTTCAATTTCACGGATACATCGTTGCGGTGATTCGCGCAAGTGCCTGGCAAACGGAAACTCGACACCCTTCGCGCCCCGCCGTAATGCGCGCAGCACGGCATGTCCGCTGTCCGAGATGCAGCAGCCGGTCTAGCGAAGGCCCGTGCTCCATACCGCTGACAGCGACGGGGGCTCGACAGAATCCCCGGGCAACATGTGGGGGGGTGTCATGCAAGAAATACCGCCGCAGAGTTCGAATGATAGTCAAACTGTGTTGCTTTTCCGCAACCATCTCAGGCCTCGACGGAGCTATTATTAGCACGCTGCTCAGGCTTCAGCATAGGAGGAGACCTATGATTTTAGCTGACAATCTCCCGATTTTGCGTTGCCTGTGTTGCGGCAACGTTATGAAACTGGTCCGCTCGGTCCCGAGACTTGGAGGGCTTCCGGGCTTGCTCGTTTTCGCATGTTCGGCCTGCAATGAGGTCGAAGTGAAGGAAGAGCGGGAAGAGCGGCGCGCGGCATAGAGCAGCGCCGTGATCGGCTAGCAAAGCCGATTGGGTTTCGTAGCTTAGGGCTCCGTTGGACCTTCGATGGCCTGAGCCTCGATCATCTTCGGCCGGCGGGATCGTTCAATCGCTCGCTCAAGCTGACTAGCGAAATCGCCCCTCGGCGTTACCGTGCCGCCGTCGCCGCTCACCCCGCGCCGACGATTTGATTGAATAGCTATGCTGTCGCTGTGGTGCGGTCGGCCATCATTCGGCGGAGCGATGCGGGGGCTGCCTCTGCGCTTCCTCTCAAATCCAGGAATCAAATTCGTGCTCCACGCCGTGCGCCTTGCACCAGTCCCGGAAGGCGTCGACCGCGCCCAATTGACCCGCAAACTTCTCGCGTAACAATTCGAAGGCGAGTTGGGGCAGCGAAGTTGGCGCCACACGCACCCAGAATTCGTAATCACTGTCGCCCCAGATTTCGGTGACGATGGGGCCGATGTCCTGCGCGTCCATCTTAATCGCCCCATCGTCCTCAAGGGTCAGACGCACGGAGCGGAACTCGGTTCCCTCCTGGCGCGCGATTTCAATTACGTGGCTAGCCATGCTGCGTCTGCCTCACAAGACTCAGAATCAGCAAGCCATATAATACGCCAATCTCAGCGCGCCGCCTATGGACTAAAGGAATCAGCGCCTGTTCCGGAGATCCCTCCAGCTATCTGGCCACGCAGGAGAAAGTGATGCATCATAGAACCTTAGGGATACTTGGCCAGCTTGAGGAGGCTTCTTGGTTTTCGCGCGTTGGCCTCAAAGTGGGACCAGCCATCATCGTGGTGACGGGTTGGCCGCAGGCCATCGAGCAGTGCAGCTCGTTTGAATGGGAGGATTTGCGCCTCGCCTCCCTGAATCAATATCGAAAGACTCTAGCCCATCGATCGGAGGAACGTCTGGGCCTTTGGAGCAGTACGTTGGCCGATGTCAAAAAAATTACTGGTCCTCTGGTGGATCGCAAGATTGCCGGAGTTGTTCGCGAACACGATCTCCCGGAAATATTCAAAATTCGCGTTCGTAACGATATCACCGGCGCTTGCATGGAATCCGAATACGCTGACGTGTGTCCGCCCGGCTTATTCACGAGCATAGGCCAATGGTATGTCGACGGGCACTTTCCCTGCGGATGGTGGGGTGCGTTTCCGCTAGGCAAGCTTGTGGTCTATTGAGCTTTTCGACATTCAGCCATACTCATTAAATCGAGCGGGCAATCAGATAAAGCCCGAGCGCCAGCAAGCCGAAGAGAAAGACGAGCCGGAAGGTCTCCGGTCGCAGCCGCAGCCGCAAGACTTGGCCGAGCCACATGCCGATGCAGGCGACCGCCAGGGCGCCGATCGAGGCCGTGCCGAGCGACAGGTTCAAGGCCGAGGCCGAAGCGAGGTTGACGGCGAGCGCGAGCGAGGAGACCGTGAAGGAAAGCCCCAGCGCCTGCACCAGATCCTCCTTCTCGAGCCCGATCGCCTGCAGATAGATCACGGCCGGCATGGCGAACACGCCGGTGGCGGCGGCCACCAAGCCGGTGACGAGGCCGACGATCGGGCCAAGCCAGGGCTCGGCTCTGGTGCTGACCGCAAAGCGGACGGCGGCGAGGCCGCTCAACGCATAGAGCGCCAAGGCGATCCCCAGCAGCATGGTGCCGAAGTGGCCGTGGGCGCTGACCAGCCATCCGGCGCCGGCGAGCGTTCCGCCAATCACGCTCAGCATGAACGGCCACAGCCGCACGATGATGGGCTTGAGGCTGGGGCCCGCCGCCATCTGCCAGATGTTGGTCGCGAGCGTCGGCAGGATCAGGACCGATGCAGCGTCGGCCGGCGGCATGACCAGCGCCAATAGGCCCATGGCGATGGCCGGCAGGCCGAGCCCGACCACGCCTTTGACGAAGCCGGCAACGACGAAGACTCCGGCAATGAACAGGAGGATCCAGTAGGACATGGGGCAACATTGTCTGTCGGGGCGGCCGGCGCAATGCGCCAGTTCAATAGCCTGGCTTTGTCATGGGCGAAGCGGCGGCAGTGGTTGGCTGGCATGCGCCGGGCCGGGCTTCGGCGGGCTTCAACGGCGCGAATATTTACCGATCACGCGGTGCGCCCATTGCCATTCCCGGCGGGTGAGGGCGAAGTCCTTGGCCATCCCCTCGGGCGGGTTGTGCTGGCTCAGGAGCCATTTGTCGGCGGTGGCGCGGCGCAGATATTTGATCGTGGCGCGCGCCTCGCCGGCCTTCTCGGCATAGAAGATGTAGACCTCGCCCTGGATCACCGGCAGGTGCGGATCCACCAGCGCGGTGTCGCCCTGCCGGTATTCGGGCTCCATCGAGGTGCCGGTGATGAGCAGCCCGTAGGAATCGCGCACGTGGATGAGCGGGGCAGGGCGTGCCATGAAATCGACCGGCTCGTGCGACACGATGATCTGGCCCGGCCCGCCCTCGGCCGAGGCATGCACCGGGAAATTCCGCTCGCCCAGGATCCGGGCCGCCGGCACGATCTCGGAGGCGGGCGGCGGCACCACGCCCGACAGCGAGAGATCGAGATCGGAGAGCGGGATCGCCAGCACCTGCGCGATCTTCGGCAGGAACTTGGAATGGCGGCTGTCGCCGGCCTCGATCTTCTTGATCGCGGGCTGCGAGATGCCGACGCGGTTGCCGAGCTGCGCCTGCGACCAGCCCAGCTCCTCGCGCTTGCGCCTGATGATCTCGCCCGGTTCCATGGCAACCTTCCGCAACCAAAACGTCCGTGATGTCAGAGGATCACCATAACCGCAGTTATAGAACCGGTCAATAACAATAGGTCTTGACTGCGAAATAACTTATGTTATTTTATGGTTATGGACGCCACCGCCGCCTTCGCCCGCGCCATCCGCATCGCCGGCTCCGAAAGCAGGCTGGCGGCGGCGACCGGCTACTCGCAGGTCGCGATCAACAAGGCCAAGCGCCGCGGCTCCGTCTCGCCGCAGATGGCGCTGGCGGTGCACCGCTTCACCGCCGGGGCCGTGCCGGCCTCGGCGTTGCGGCCCGACCTGTGGGCGCGACCCCAAGACGTGCCCATGACCGACGTCTCCGTGCCGGCCGGGCGCGACCTCAAGGGACGCGCCCCATGAGCGTCATCCACCACCTGACCTGTTCGAGATTGTCCGTCGCGCCGTTGCCTCCCGCGCGCAGCGACGGACCGGCGCGGCTCCCGGTCCTCCTGGCCGGTGAGCCGCGCCGCCTTGTTCCGGCACCCGCCGGCGCCAGCGCGCCGGTGCAAGTCGAGAATCGACGCAGCGAATTCCATCCAAAGACCAAAGCGAGGTGACGCGATGGCCCACGATGCGCAGGATCGGCAAGCTTCGAGCGCCGCGCCGGAGACGCTCCCGCGGCGTTTCGGCTGGAGCGAGGAGCGCATCGCGCTCTTGCGGCAGCGCTGGGCCGAGGGCTTGAGCGCTGAGAGCATTGCAAAGGAGCTGGGATCCGGCGTATCGCGCTCCGCGGTGCTCGGAAAGGTTCATCGGCTCAAGCTGGTGCAGCCGGAGTTCAGGCGATGTCAGGTGCGCAAGGACAAGGCGCGTCCGCGCGCGCCGCGATCGGAGGCGAGATCCGAGTCTGCCGGCACGCGCGCCTCAAGCCGGCTCATGGCCGCATTCCGGGCGCTTGGCCTCGACCAATTCTTCGGCGAGCCCGACACCAGGACCGTGCACCGGCATGCCGGCATGGCCTTTGGGCCGGGCTGCGGTCTGCTTGATCTCACGGCTGCGACATGCCGCTGGCCGGTGGGCGACCCGGGCGAGGCGGATTTCGCCTTCTGCGGGGCCGTACCGTTTCGACGCCATCCCTATTGCCTGCGCCATTGCCTCATCGCCTATCGGTCGGAAAGCCGCGAGGACGAGCCGCGCGCGGCCACGCGCGAACGTCTCGGCCGCGACCTGGAACAGGCCGCCTAGATCCCGCTCAACAATGGGCGCGGCTTGGATGCCGCTCACGCAAGGGAAACCGGAGGTCAGCCGCATGGCACGCCGCGGACGCAAACGCAAAATCGGGCTTCGGCATCCGGGCGGCGAGCTGGTGCGCCCGCAATTCGATCTCCGCAGCCTCTCCGCCTTGCAGCCCCATCGGGTGTGGCTGCCGGAGGAGAAGCGCATGGATCAGAAGGCGGGGAGCCCGCTCGGCTGCCTCAATCTTCTGGGCGTGCTCAGCGACGCGCAGTATCTGGCGGGCGTGCGCTACGCGGTCGTGGTCGGCAAGTACCGTGCGGTCATCGAGACGCCGCGCGCCACGGCGGGCGCCGGGCGCGGCTACGACTGCCCGGGCGATCCCAAATGCGGACGCCAACCCGGCGAGGCGTGCGAATGCCGGCAGCGCAAGGAACGCTACGACTCGGCCTTCGCGGCCGTGATCGAAGCCGGGCAGCGCGCCGCCCGCGCGGTGGCGCGCGTGGCGGTGCATGGCGAGCAGTGTCCGCGCGGCACGCTTCCCGACCTCAAGCGCGGCCTCGACGCTTTGGCGAAGCATTTCGGCAGTGCGTGGAAAGCAGCGCGATCAGCCTGAATTGCCGCCCGCGAGCTCGGGCTGTTGCGGGGGCGGCGGCGCGCGCCTGCCGAGGCGGCTCAGCTGCTCGTCCGTCCAGTCGATCGCCCAATAGACCAACGCAGCGGTGAAGACCAGAACGATCCAGAGCTGAACGTCGTCCAGAACGAAGTGGATCGGCTTGTCGAGGATGAGCCAACCCGAGAAGACACGGTCCGCCGGGATATTGAATTCCGACGCCAGCGTGATGCCGGGCCACTCTCCGGTCCTGCCTTGCTCCATGAGCTGCGTGGCCAGGAACATGAGGCCGATGAGAAACACAATGCCGGCAGTCATTGCGGTTCCTTGTCTGCAGAGTCGCGACCTTGGCCCAGCGATGCAGAGATTTCAACCGGTCCGGAAAGCCTATGCACGGAACCGGGCACTTAGGTAGGATCAGCGCAGTCATGGACGTTTGAGTAGGATCATGTAGCCTGATCCGCGCGTCATCCCACATGGGCGACAGGCGACGCCGGTAACTTGGTTCCCGCGCGATTGATGGAACTCGCATCGGCCTACGGATCGCGCACCGGTGTTCTGATCGGAGACCGAGCCATGCCGCGTATGGCCGTGCTGACAGGCTTGATCGGTGCCGGCCTGCTTGGCCTCGCCGGTCCGGTGCTGGCGCAATCGGACGACGCGCTGGTTGCTCAGGCGAAGGCCGAGAAGGAGGTCGTCTATTACACCGAGCTGATCGTCGATCAGATCGTGCGGCCGCTGGCGGCCGCATTCGAGCGCAAATACGGCATCAAGGTCAGCTATTGGCGGGGCGACAGCCAGGCCGCGGCGCTCAGGCTGGCGATGGAGCACAAGGCCGGCCGCACCCAGGCCGATGTCTGGAGCACCGCGAGCGGGATCGGCACGCTGCTCGATGCCGGCCTGATCGAGCGCTTTGCAGCCGAGAACGCGGCCGCGTTGGGGCGCGAGTTCCGCGATCCCGGCGGCTACTGGGTGGCCACCAACATGATCGTCATCGGGGCGGCGGCGAACACGGAGCTCCTGCCCGAGCGCGACCAGCCGCGGAGCCTCGAGGACCTGCTGGCGCCGAAATTGCGCGGCCAGATGGTCTGGAAGCAGAACGACATCACCGGCGCCTGGGGCTTCATCGGCAATGTGCTGACCGCCATGGGGGAGGAGCGCGGGCTTGGCTTTCTGCGCCGATTGAACACGCAGAATATCGCGCCCGTCGGCGCCAGCACGCGCGCCATCCTCGACGGCGTCATCGGCGGCGAGCATGCCCTGGTGCTGGGCGTATCGGCGCACAACACCGAGATCAGCCGTAAAGCCGGCGCGCCGGTCGCCTGGTTGCCGCTCGGCGCGGCCTGGGCCACGCCGCACGCGATCGGCGTCACCAGCGGGGCGCCGCATCCCAATGCGGCGCGGCTGCTGGTGGATTTCGCCGTATCGAGGGAGGGCCAGGAGATTTTCCAAAAGGC
>Ga0182024_10017194_pt1 | contig 13614 bp, 7 predicted proteins | sample P32metaG_FD_120480 | JGI IMG/M metagenome (GOLD analysis project Ga0182024, IMG submission 120480) | Permafrost microbial communities from Stordalen Mire, Sweden - P3-2 metaG (Illumina Assembly) | ecosystem: Environmental > Terrestrial > Soil > Wetlands > Permafrost | place: Sweden: Stordalen... | reverse complement strand
TTCCAGCTTCCGAGGCGTCCGCGGACCATCCAGTAAATGGGCTTTGCGAGGTAGGGAACAAGGACGCGATACTTCCAGTGTCCGGCCGCTGCTGCGGGTCCAGATTGAACCAGCCTGTAATACTGCAGGCTGTCCGATAGACCGGGGATCGAGGTTGGGTCGTATCGATTGAGCGCGGGGTACCCAAGTCCGAAGCAAATCAAAAGCAAAAGCGCGGCCCAGGCTGACAATGCAACTTTATATTTGGTGCCTGTCAACTTTGACTGATCCTTTCGCGGGAAAACTTTTGTTTTCGTCCAGGAGTTCCAGATTTTATCCAACGGCAATGCCGCACTGTCTGGCTTCATCAGCTGTATTGAGAAGCTCGTTCCAGGAGCGGAGAAAGAGCTTGACGAAACCGGTTCATGAAATGCCCCTGCAGAAAAACGGATTGTACTCTGGCTCTGCCCGCCTTCCCCAGGCTGGCCGCAAACTGTGAGTCAGAAAGAACCGGAATCGCAGCTCGGGCAATGCTGTCGCCATCCAAGTTGTCGGCAAATACGGCGCCGGCGCCGTCTGGAAACAGTTCCTCGGTCACGGTTCCGGCGAGACCCAGAACGGGGACGCCGAAGCTGGCAGCTTCAACTCCGGCCAGGCCGAATCCTTCTCCCTTGGACGCGAAGAAGAGTAGTCGGCAGTTGCGATACATGGCGTCGCGATCGGCATCGCTGAGCCGGCCGCAGAATTTGATTCCCTCGATACGCTCATGGGCTACCCGATCGCGGAGACGAAGTTCGTCATCGCCGGTGCCAACAATCATCAGCTTTGCGCCCGGTACAGCGGCGCGAATACTCGGCCAGGCATCAATCACCGCATCATGTCCTTTGTAGCGTTCAATTCCGAGAATGCGACCTACGATGAGTCCTACCGGACCTGACGAACGCACATCAGCTGGCTCAGATTGGTCGGGCACTCCCAGCCATGTCACTCGCACTTCCGGCAACCACGGATTGAAGCTTCTCGCCTGAGCCACCGTCGTCGCCGAATTGCTCAGAAGAAGATCTGCGTCGAGCAGCGCTTCCTGCCTTGATCCAGACAACGGTTCCCATACCTCGACGCCATGCAGGAACACGACGTACGGAACTCGCCGCAACATTGGATTGACGCGGTGCAACACCGCGAGGTGCACGTGGTCGTAAATCACCAAGTCAACATGTTTCAGGCTGCCCCAGAACGTTCTCCAAAGAATCGTCGAGATCCGCAATAGACGCGGCCAAAAAGGGGGATGTTGCCAGAGTCGCACTTCCGCGTCCGGCTCAAGCGCCGATACCATCGCCTGCACTACCACACCGATGCCTCCGTAACGCGTGCCCGGCCCGGAGGTAACTATAGCCACTGTAGGACGCAACCAACCACCCTAGAATTCGCGAATTCTCGGCGCTTTCGCGCCTGCAAATGATTTCTACAGCATGAAGAGTTGGCAATAGTATCATGCCTTCTCTGAATGAGAGTCTTGTACGTGTCTCCGTCGTTTTATCCCGCCCATGTCTACGGCGGACCCACGCAGTCCACTTTTCAGCTATGCCGAAGCCTCGCGAAATTGGGTTGCGAGGTTCGAGTGCTGACTACCGATGCGGACGGATTACACCAAGTGCTGGACGTGGAAAAAGACAGGGACGTTCGGGTTGAAGGTTTCGATGTTCGTTACTGTCGAAGACGTTTTCGCCATTCTGTTTCCCCAACGTTAGTGCGGTTGCTGCCATCCTACGCTGCATGGGCCGATGTAGTTCACCTTCACTACGTATACAGTTTTCCAACCTTGCCAACTCTCTTGCAGTGCCGTATATCGAGAAAGCCAGTTGTCTGGTCGCCGCAGGGTGGTTTGTCGCGCTGGCAAGGTTCCTCGCGGCGCGGACTAAAAGCAGTGTGGGATTTCTTATGGTATTACGGGCGCGATTCGTCAAATCTGACAATGCAACTAACGTCGCAGCGAGAACAGCAAGAAGCTTTAGCCAGATTTCCTAAACTCACGACATGCGTGATCCCCAACGGAGTTGATGTTCCTTCCGATCTCTGCCCGAGCGAGCGCGCGCAAGAGCTTCGGCTGCTTTTCATCGGGCGATTGAATCCGATCAAGGGGATCGAACCGCTCCTGCGGGCCTGTAGCAATCTCTCAGCCAATGGTGACTTTCCCTGGCGGCTGGCCATTGCAGGTCGGGGGACTCCAGACTATGTCGGTCGTATCAAGCGACAAATCACAAATCTTGGCCTGCAGGAACGGGTTCGTATGCTTGGCCCAGTACTGGGCGAGGCCAAGAAGAAACTGTTCGAAGATTCCGATGTGGTAATTGTTCCCTCGCATAGCGAAAGTTTTGGGCTGGTGATCGCTGAGGGTCTCGCTCATGGACTGCCGGTAATCGCCAGCAAGGGAACTCCTTGGAGCGAGATGGAACTCAGGCAGTGTGGTTTGTGGGTGGAGAACGACCCCGACAGCTTGGCCAGCGCCATCCGTGAAATCAGCGGCATGCCTCTGCGGGAGATGGGCCTGCGCGGACGAGATTGGATGTTAAGGGAATTCACCTGGGACTCTGTAGGCCAGCGCATGTTGGATTTGTATGGTGAATTGGTCAGGACCTTCACCTGATTTCTTTACAGCGCAAAGTCCTTGTCTGGCGCGGGCTTCCAACATATACTTGCGGCCTGCGGGTGGAACTCGCGTTTACTCCCTCCTTCCGCCGCATTCCGCTTAGCGTGGCCTAACCGATCCGGCCGGATGCTAAGAGTTCACAGTGGCAAGTTCGGCAGCTTAATCAGGAGCAAGTCGTTTGTATATCCTGGGAATTAATGCCTATCACGGCGATGCCGCCGCTGCCATCACTAAAGATGGCGAGCTGCTCGCTGCGGTCGAAGAGGAACGATTCAATCGAAAGAAACATTGCGCCGGCTTCCCTGTAGAGTCTGTGCGCTATTGCCTGGAAGTCGCCAAGGTTCCGTTAGAGGAAATCGATCACGTAGGAATTTCGCGGGATCCCTCTGCTCATCTACACAAGAAAGTTCTTTTCTCGCTGAAGCGGATGAAGAATCTCTCGGGTCAGATTATGGAGCGGCTCGCGAATGCCGCCAAGGTCAGGGATCTGCGAAAGGAACTTACAAGCGCGCTCGGAACCTCATCCGAGTTGCGGGCTCAGTTTCACAATGTGGAGCACCACAAAGCACACATGGCCAGTTGTTTCTTTGTATCGCCATTTGAGCGAGCGGCGATTCTTTCGATCGATGGTTTTGGCGACTTCATCAGCACCATGTGGGGAGTTGGGGAAGGAAACCACATGCAGGTACTCGGTCAGGTGGAGTATCCGCATTCCGCGGGAATTGTTTATACCGCGACCAGCCAATTTTTGGGATTTCCAAAATACGGAGATGAAGGCAAGGTCATGGGGCTCGCTCCATACGGGAAGCCTCGTTACATGACCGAGTTCAGAGAAATCATTAGAAGCGATGACGACTGCGGTTTCAAACTGAATCTTGATTTCTTTCGGCATGATTCGGAGGGGGTCGATATGACATGGGATAACGGCTCTCCAACTATTGGTCAGATTTTCTCCGACAAGTTCGTGGAAGCCTTCGGCCCCGCTCGATTGAAGGGCGAAGCACTGACATCGCGGCATGAGGACATTGCGGCTTCTCTACAAGCTCGCCTAGAGGAAGTAAGCTTCGAGATCCTGCGACGACTGCACCACCAAACAAAGATCGACCGATTGTGTCTCGCTGGCGGGGTTGCTTACAACTCGGTGATGAATGGCAAGATTCCGCTCTGCACGCCTTTCAAGGAGATATACATTCAGCCAGCGGCTGGAGATGCGGGGACCGCGATCGGTGTGTGCTATTACATTTACAACTCGACGCTGGGGCGGCCGCGCTCTTATGTGATGGAAAACCCTTATACCGGACCTGGATTCTCGAATCAAGAGATCGCTTCGGTGTTGAAACAAAATGGGCTGGCGGGCCGTGAACTCAGCCAGCGCGAGCTGACCCAGACCGCGGCGCAGGCGATTGCGGACGGCAAGATTGTTGGATGGTTTCAGGGACGCATGGAGTTTGGTCCACGAGCGCTGGGAAACCGCAGCATCGTGGTCGATCCCCGGCGCGGAGATATGAAGGACATCTTAAATGCGCGGATTAAGAAGCGCGAACCGTTTCGGCCTTTCGCTCCGTCCGTGCTAGAGGAACGAGTAGGTGAGTACTTCGAGCAGACCCATCCGTCTCCAGCGATGTTGATGGTCTATCAAGTGAAGGCCGAGAAGCGCAGCGTGATTCCTGCGGTCACACACGTCGATGGTTCCGGGCGTTTGCAGACGGTTTCGCAACGGGATAATCCTCTCTACTATGCACTGATTTCTGATTTCGAGAGATTGACTGGCGTACCGGTGGTGCTGAATACGTCTTTCAACGAGGACGAGCCTATCGTTTGTAATCCGCAAGAAGCCATTGAATGTTTTCAGCGGACGCGGATGGACGCTTTGTTTATTGGGAATTACTGGGTAGAACGTTAGAACGTGATGGCGATGAAATTACTGATTCTGAACCAGGCATTCTATCCCGACGTGGTTTCGTCGGCGCAGCACGCGGCCGACTTAGCGCTCGCGCTGACTGCCGCTGGACACGACGTCACCGTAATTTGTAGCCGTCGCGCTTACGATGAGCCGGCGAAACTTTTCCCGCGCAACGAAATGTGGAAAGGGATTAGGATCGTGCGCGTAGGCTCGACTGGGCTGGGCAAGGAAGCAAGATGGCGGAGGGCCGTCGATTTCATTACTTTCATTGCCAGTTGCACTTTCCGTCTTCTGTTTTGTCGTCGAGTTGACGTTATCGTCAGCCTGACGTCTCCGCCGCTGCTTCCATTTGTTGCCGCACTAGCAGTGCCGCTCAAGGCCAGGCGTTTTGTCTTCTGGTCGATGGATCTGAATCCTGACGAAGCCATTGCCGCGGGATGGCTTCGTGCGGACTCCGCAGTTTCTCGTTTCCTCTCGGCTCTGTTGTCACATAGTTTGAAGAAGGCCGATCGAATCATCGCGCTGGATCGTTTCATGAAACAACGGATCGAGGCCAAGGGCATCGATGATAAAAAAATCATCGTCATCCCGCCTTGGTCGCATGACGAATACGTAAGTTTCGATGCTGCCGGACGAGAGGAATTTCGAACCCGGTACGGTCTGACCAACAAGTTTGTCGTAATGCATTCCGGTAATCATAGCCCTTGCCATCCGCTGGGCACAGTTCTGCAAGCCGCAGAACGACTGGCGGGTCGAGACGAAATCGTCTTTTGCCTGGTCGGCGGCGGTAGTGAGTATCGAAAAGTGCAACGAGAGTTATATCTGCGTGGTGTAAGAAATATCCTCTGCATCCCTTATCAGCCGATTACAAAATTGGCAGCCTCCCTGTCCGCGGCGGATCTACACATCGTGCTGATGGGGGATGCGTTTGTTGGCATCGTGCATCCTTGCAAGATCTACAACATTCTGGCGGTGGGCAGACCCTTTCTTTATGTGGGCCCAAGCGAAAGTCATGTGGGCGATATTCTCTCCAAAGCTCCGGGCTTGGGTTTCGCCCATCGCCACGCAGATGTCGAACGGGTTGTGGCCAGCATAACGGCGGCTTGCGCGCGGCGCGGCCATACCAGGGTGGCGCAGATCGCGGAGCAATTCTCCCACAAGAGGCTGGTTCCGGAGATGGTCACCGCCATTGAGGAACTAGCGGGCGAGTTTCAGAGGAAGAAAAAGCCGCGTGCTGAGGAACAACCTCCGGCGCCGCAGGATTCCAAGGCTGGCCGCTTGGCCGGATAAAAATCAATTGCGATTAATTAGTCTTTTCTGGTTTTGAAGTTGTTTCCGTTTCCTCACTCAGACAAGCTTGCTCGCAACTCGTCCGCCAGGGAACCGACGTTTTCTTCGTAGAACATGGACAGATGGCCACCGCTGACGCTATGGATTTTCCACCCGCCAGAAATCAGGTTGTACCATGCTGGGTCCGGAGATTGGCAGTCGTCGGACTGGAAAAATAAAACTCTTCCTGAATACGGTCTGGGCTTGGAGAAATATGACCTTGGTTGTTCGACCACATCGGGATCGTTCAACAGTTTATTTACGTTTAACTTGAGTCCCAAGGACTGCTGGACGCTCCAGCGAAGAAGCTTAAGCCGGCGCGCGATGGCCTTGCAGCGGCGATGCACAAATCCAGGAGCGCCACTGATCCCGCCTTGCAGTAGCTCCGTCCAGAGCACCTCTATTTTTGTTTTTGTCGGCGGGATTCTCGCACCGGATTCGGCTAGTGGAACTTCTTGGGGAGAGGGCGAGGGTACATCGAGCAATGCGAGTACTGCCACTTCCTGGCCCTGAGCGACAAGCTGCCGGGCCATTTCATACGCGACCAGGCCGTCAATGCACAGTCCAGCTAGATAATACGGGCCTGTGGTTTGGATTTCGCGCAGATAGCCGACTAGTTCCGCGGCTCCTTCTTCGATTCTGAACGGAACCTGGAATCGGCCGGCCTCCGAAACCGGTACCCGCAGACCAAGCACCGGACGATCTCCGTCCAGCCGGCTTGACAGCGGCAGCCATAGTGAACCGGCATCCACGCAGAACAGGGGCGTTCTGGAACCCTCCGGCTGAAGTGCGATCACAGCCGGGTGAACTGGGCGTTGCCTTCCCTCAACTAACAAGCGAGCCAATTGCCGGATGGTTGGCGATTGAAAAATATCCGAGAGAGAAAGCCTCTTGCCGAAATCACGCTCTACACGCAGCAGAAGTTTGGCGACCAGCAATGAGTTTCCGCCCAAGTCGAAAAAGCTTGCGGTCACGCCGATCTCTGGTTTCTTAAGAACCGCTTTCCAAATTTCCACCAGTTTATGTTCCAACTCATCTTGGGGTGGAACGACTTCCACCGCCTTAACATTAACGGCGATTGAAGTTAACGCGTGACGATTTACCTTGCCATTAGGCATCAGAGGCAAGCTTTCGAGAGTGGCAAATCTCGATGGCACCATCGCGTCCGGCAATTTCCGCGACAGGAATCGGCGCAGTGCCTCTAGCTCAAGCTCGCAACCGTCTTTTGGGACTACATAGGCAACGAGCTCCGGATCCGTGCCGCTCAGTTGCCTCACTGTGACGGCTGCATGCCGTACGCCGTCACATTCGCAGATGGCCGCTTCGACCTCCTCCAGTTCGATGCGAAATCCTCGAATCTTCACTTGGTGGTCGAGACGACCGAGCAACTCGAGATTTCCGTCGCGCAGGTAGCGAGCGACATCCCCGGTTTTGTAGAGCCGAGCGCCGGTTATGTCACTGAACGGGTCGGGAAGAAAGCTCTTCTCAGTTTCTTCCGGCCGATTCAGGTATCCGCGCACTACGCCGGGGCCGCCGATGCAAAGCTCACCCGCAACCCCAATCGGCATCAGGTTTAGATTGGGATCCAGAACGTAAACGCGGGTGTTGGGAATGGGTCTTCCAATAGGGACAAGATTGCCATGAATTTCCGGCGAACACTTGTGAACGGTGCTCCAGACTGCCGCTTCGGTAGGTCCATATTCATTAAAGAGAACGGCTTGAGGAACCAGTTCATAGTGGCGTTCGACAAGCTCTGCCGAGCAGGATTCTCCGCCGACAATCGCCTCCCTCAGAGTACTTAATTCTCCGGGCTTGGCTTGTTCGAGGATCAGGCTATATAAGGTCGGCACACACAACAAACGAGTGATCTCATGTTTCCGGATAAGGTGTGAAAGTCGCGTCAGACTCGACTTGAGTGATCCTGGTATCAGTACCAATGTCCCCCCGTAGCAGAGAGTGCCGAGAATACCGGCGAGGGAACTGTCAAAGGAGAACGAAGAGAGCAGCAGAAATCTGGTCGCGCCCGGTCCGTAGTAGCGGGAACGGGCGTGCGTCGAGTGGAGTAGATTTCCATGCGTGATCTGCACCCCTTTGGGTTTTCCGGTTGAGCCCGAGGTGTAAATCACATAGGCAAGGTTGTCGGGCGTGCAATCGGATGGAAGCGGCTTTGGGCTCAGTTGTTCGATCGGGTTGCTTTCGGAGTCGAGACACAAGACTTCCAGTTCTGTAGTTGGCAGTTGAGGGCGCAGGTGCTGCTGTGTCAGGAGCAAGCTAATCTGTGTGTCCGCGATCGCGTACGACAACCTCTCCGCTGGATAGCTGGGGTCCAATGGGACGCACGCGCCACCAGCCTTTAAGACTCCGATGGTGCCGACGATCATCTCAATCGAAGGCTCCAGATAGAGTCCAACCGGCTGCTCTGGGCAAATGCCCCGCTGCCGGAGATCCGCTGCCAATTGATCGGTCTTTCGGTCGAGTTCATCGTAAGTCAGGGAGGCCGAGCCAACCATCAGGGCTACAGCTTCGGGCGTGCGCTGGGCTTGCCGCACAAAGAGCTGGTGCAAAGATTGGTCCGAGGATTGGTCCGTCGCTGGATTGTTCCAGTCGACTTGGAAGGTCCGCACTTCCGTCGGAGTTAGCAAGTTCAGTTTCGAAATACGCCGGTCGGGGTTGGCGGCGACGCTACGCAGCAAAGTCGCGAGGTGACCTTTCATTCGGAGAATTGTTTCCCGATCGAACAAGTCCGTGCTGTAACGGAATTGCCCGCAAATACCGTCAGGACGATCGTCCAGTTCGAGGCTGAGATCAAACCTGGACATCCCAGTGTCTACCTCAGGCTGGGTAAGAGAGACGTCCCAACCCTCCGGAACCTTTAGAAGTGGCGATTCCAGCGTGAACAAAACCTGAAACAGCGGATGAGAGCTGAGGGTATGGTTGGCATGCACTTCGTTTACAACTTGAGCGAAGGGTACGTCATCATTCGACAGGGCCTGCAGCGTAACCTTTCGAGTTCGCCGCAGCACTTCCAGGAATGTGGGATCGCCTGCGAGGTCAATCCGCAAAGCTACTGGATTGATGAAACACCCCAGAAGTTTTTCCAGTTCGACGCGTTTTCGCCTGGAACTGACGGTGCCAATCGTCAGTGCTGAACATGCTGAAGATGAAGAGTAGCGCTGCAGCAGCACGGCGAAAGCAGCCAACATGGTCATGAAGACTGTTGACTTCTCGCTTCGGCTTATCTGCTTCAACCGATCGCCCAGCCTGCACTCAAGCGTAATTGGCTCTGCCGCGCCGCGAAAACTTGGGATCGGCGGTCGAGTCCGGTCTGTGGGTAATTGCAGTATCTGTAAATCACCCGCCAACTGTTTTCGCCAATAATCGAGCTGGGATGACATGCGGCAATCTCGGCTAAGCCAATCCCGCTCGCACATCGCAAAATCGAAGTATTGGATGGGCGGGTCAGGGAGATCTGTCGTCTGGTGAGTACAAAAAGCCGAATAAAGCGTGGCCAGTTCCGGAAGCAAGACTCGTGAGATGGAATATCCATCAAAGATGATGTGGTGCAGAGTCAGAAACAATCTATGTTCTGTCTCACTCAAGTGCGCCACAAAGCCGCGAAACAACGTGTGACAGGACAAGTCAAAGGAGCACGCGGCAGCTTTTGCAGCCAGTCGTAACGCTTCTGCTTCCCGCTGCGGAAAAGGAACGTTGCTCAAATCAAACACTGGGAAATGCACGGGTGCTGCGGGATGTATGACTTGAACCAGTTCTCCCTCAACAAACGTAAACGCAGTTCGCCATGCCTGATGCCGCCGGACGATTTCAGTGAAGCTGCGTTCCAGAGCAGGCACGTCCAAGGTTCCGTTGCGACGGATGGTGACGGCTTCATTATAAATGGGTGTATGCGGGGCTAGCTGGGTGTGCAGCCAGATCTGCTCCTGCGCAGGAGAGAGCGGTATCGACCTATCGCTAAGCGGGCGTGGAATACCTGTGGAGACTGACCATCTGGCAGCCGGAAGCTCAACAGATTCTCTCCGGTGGGCAACTTCCTGCATATCCAAAACTCATTCGGAAGACCGACGGGTCGTTCGGTGCAATGCCCGGATGCCGCCGTCCGGTCCGGTGCTTGCAAGTCAGCCGATTATACGCCTGGACTATCTAAACCCGTGCCGCTTTAAGTATCCACGGCCTGTTTCATGAAATTTGTCGCACAACTCCGTAATTCACGGCCAAACAGCTAAATCAATCCATGCCGATTTCCTTTTGAAGGTATGCAAACGAAACGGGTGTAGAATAATGCGGCTTCAAATCAAGAGAGGACAATCCTGATGAATGGTTTCTCTATGCAGTGGGAACGTGCCATGGGCAGGGCATTGCTGGCAGTTCTGGTTACCCTTGTGCTGGCAATCACGGTGTCGGCCAGCAGCACCGAACAAGCAATCTATACCTTCACTGGTGGTACTAGCGACGGCAGTAATCCACTGTCAGCCTTGATTGCCGACAAAGCAGGCAATCTCTACGGCACAACCCTTACTGGTGGCGGCAACCCAAACTGCAGCCCGTTTGGTGAGACTTGTGGTGTTGTGTTCCAACTCACGCCCACATCGGGCGGGGGTTGGACAGAAACCGTCCTCTACACATTCACCGGTGGCGCCGATGGCGGATACTCTTACAACAGCCTGGTCATGGACGCCGACGGCAATCTTTACGGCACCACTGATCTGGGCGGCACTCCTACTGGCGGTTGCCCGGGCGGGACTTGCGGCACAATCTTCGAGTTGAGTCCCCCAAAACAGAAGGGCGGCAGTTGGAAGGAGAAAGTGCTTTACAGTTTCTGCAGCCAATCCGGATGCACCGACGGAGCTTATCCGCAAGATCGCCTGATCCTCGATAAGGAAGGCAATCTCTATGGCACTACAAATGTCGGTGGTCTGCAGGGAGGTTGCAACACCAGCGGGTTTGGCGGGTACGGATGCGGCGTCGTATTCAAGCTGACCCACGGCAAAAAAGGTTGGAAGGAGAGCGTGCTTTATACCTTTAACGGTACGTCGGATGGCGGCTTTCCGTATGCCGGTGTGATTTTTGATAAGGCTGGCAACATCTACGGCACGACCAATGGCGAAGGCGCGGGAGCAGGCACTGTATATGAGCTGAAGAAACAGGCGAAAGGCTGGAAGGAAGAGACACTTTATTCGTTCACCGGAGGTTCGGATGGAGGCTACTCGATTGCTCCTTTGGCCATCGATGCATCAGACAATTTGTACGGCACGGCGGAAGGTGGCGGCGCAGATTTTTACGGCACGGTGTTCGAACTCAAACACACCAAGACTGGCTGGGCGGAAGAGACACTCTATACCTTCACCGGTGGACAGGACGGTGGCTATCCCTCAGCCAGCCTGGTGCGGCATGGCAACGGCTGGTACGGAACGGCCTACGGCGGAGGCAACAAGTCCGCGTGCTACACCGGGTGCGGATCGGTTTTCAAATTAACCAAGAGCGGCAACGCGTGGACGGAGACGACGCTGTACTCATTCCAGGGCGGAGCGGATGGGGGTGAGCCGGAGAACAGCGTGTTGTTTGACGACAAGGGTAATCTCTACGGGACTACTACGATCGGCGGTGACCACGGGGTCTACGGCGTGGTATACGAGATCACTCCCTAGCCCTAGGTGCAATGTTGTTGCGGCCGCTCTTGAGTCTCACTCATCTGAGATTCAGGATTTTGAGACTCAAGAGTGAATCCGTTCAGATCTGAACGCTGCGGTAATCAGCGTTCAGGGAATTCGGTACACGGCTGCCTGGCTGGTCAGTGCGACGATCTCTCCGAGACTCAAAACGCTTTTCACCTTACTGCTGGGGACGTAAAGGATGTCATTAGGCTGCACCGCGATGTCGGCTTGTTTGCCTCTCAACATTTTTCCCAATGGCACGGGTATTTCCTGAAGCCCATTGGTATTCCGACGCATCATGGTGGTCTTGCCTTCCGACGCCAGATGGGTTGGCCCGCCAGCGGCAGCCATGACCTGCAGAACCGTAAATCCGCCACTTGAATTGGAAGCGTAGCCACCGGGCCGATACACTTCACCCAACACATATACGATTCCAGCTTTGGGCACGATCACAGTGTCGCCAGGCTGAAGTTCAAGGTTGTTGTTTGCCATTGCCACTGGATCTTTTGGAAACTCGATGGTGGTGAGGTCTGCCGTTCCACGGTGTGAGATCGTAATTGTATTTCCCGCTTTATCGGTAAGACCTCCCGCCGTCTGCAGAATGTCCAACAGTCGATGGGCTCCGACTGCGGAGTAGACGCCAGGCTTATTCACTTCACCTACGACCGAGATCTGACCCGCGGTATATTCCTTTACGAACACAGCAACTTGCGGGTGGTTCAGAATGTTCTTTTGCTGTAAGTTCGCGGCGATTGCTTGCCCCGCGTCAGCACTGGTCAAGCCGGCCACATGGACACTTCCAAGCAGAGGGATGAAAATGTTGCCATCGTTGTCCACCCGGCCATGAGCCGAAAGGTCGGAGGCGGAGAAAATTGTAATTTCGAGTTCGTCTCCGGGGCCGATACGAAGGGTCTGCTTCCCGCTGTCCGCATCCTTAGACGGGGAGTCGGTCGGCGCGCTTTGCGCCCAGCAAAATAAGCTTGCCCCCACAAGAAACAGCAGCAAACGAGCAGAAGGCGAATTCCAAAAAAGTCGCATCACCGCGTGGATTCTACGCTGTTGACAGGTCCATCACAATAACCATGATTTATTCGAAGTGCAGAATTTTGCAGATTATGTGCGATTTTGCGTCATTTCCAAAAAACAAATGCGTCTGCGCTAAAGAATAGTATTGCCAGAGTTAAGTTCCTCGGATATTGTTGCTCGGCAAATGCTGTGCTGGAAGCGCCGTGCGTGGGCGCCTCACGTATTTGCATTCGGAGGTGAGCAAGGGTCGAATTGTCAGATCGTATTGTCCTTCCCACGGAAAGTCGCGCCAGGGTGGACACTTCCGGATTTTTTGGCCCGCCTTTTATTGTGAGCAGGACTAGAAACTGACGCTGTAGCGCCCTATCCGCCCGGTTATGCCGCGTACCCCCATACGTGTTCCACCTCTGGGTTCAATTCGCGTTCGTTGATCAGCAAACATAGTCCTCTCTTCGTTATCATTTTTTTGTCAGGCCTGTCGTTCTTGAGGGGGAACGGGATTGACGATTTTGTACTTGGCCGTTTTTGGCGTCGCACTGATATTTTCTTTAGTTCTTACCCGCTACGTAAGGGGAATGGCCACTGCCCATGCGTGGGTTAGTGTTCCCGATCTAGAACGCGGTCTTCATGCTGCTCCCCTGCCGCGGCTAGGCGGCGTGGCGGTGTATCTTTCCTTTTTCGCGGCGTCACTGTTTCTTTTTCTAGTCGGGCATTTCGGATATCGCTCCAGCTTAGGTTTTTCGCTTCGTCCAACTCTGCCGATTGTCCTGAGTAGCTTCGTCATCCTGCTGCTGGGTACGTGGGACGACATCCGCGGACTGGGACCATACACAAAGATCGCCGTTGAATGCGTGGCGGGATTGATACTGTTCTTCGGAGGTTTCCGGTTCGTTCACTTCGCAGTGTTGTTTGGAAGCCGCGACCTGCCGTGGTATGTCGATCTCGCATTTACGCTTTTCTGGGTGCTGGGGATTACCAATGCCTTCAACTTGATCGATGGCATTGACGGTCTGGCTGCGGGTTCGGCACTGTTTTCGACGGTGGCAGTTTTCGTCGTGGCC
>Ga0182024_10017193_pt1 | contig 13614 bp, 17 predicted proteins | sample P32metaG_FD_120480 | JGI IMG/M metagenome (GOLD analysis project Ga0182024, IMG submission 120480) | Permafrost microbial communities from Stordalen Mire, Sweden - P3-2 metaG (Illumina Assembly) | ecosystem: Environmental > Terrestrial > Soil > Wetlands > Permafrost | place: Sweden: Stordalen... | reverse complement strand
GTGACCGTGGCTGTCGAGCACGATCAGGCAGCCGAGCTGCGCCGTCGCCGACTGGCCGTTGGTCGTCGGCAGGCTGCCGACGACGACGTAGCCGCCGGGCAGGATGCTCAGCGCCGTGGTCAGTCCGACGCCGCCGGGGCACGCGCCGGGGAGCGCCTTGGCGTCGATGCTCGCAAACAGCGACAGCTTGCCTGCCGGGGTCAGCTCGACGATCGTCGTCCCGGTGCCCTGGTTGTTCGACTTGGCGTTGAAGTTGCTGACCAGGAAGTCGCCGGCGGTCAATGAGCCGACGCTGGTCGGTACGACGGCGAGGCCGTAGGGGTTGATGTCGCCGTTCGCCGGCACCGTGGAGCCGATCGAGCTGCTCGTGTGCAGCGACGCGACGAAGGCGCTCGCTGACGAGCTCGCACGCCCGGCGGGGGCGGCCGCGGCGGCGCCGCTTGATCCCACGAGCGTGGCGGCGGCAAGCAGGCCGCCGGCCACGGTGAGCAGAGTTTGCTTGGACACTGGAGGAGTCTCCCGTCGGTGTGGTTGTGCAGAGGTTGTCGATCTGAAGACTCCGGCTGCCGCGTTTCCTTCCCGACCTCCGCTCCGCCGGATCCGCGGGCTGCCCGGCGCTTCTGGCGGCATCGGCGCGGGCGGGCGGCAATGCCCCCCGCGCCGCTTGCGAGAATGGGCTGATGCTCGGCGTGACCGGCGGGGCCCGCCGACTCCCGCGAGCCATGCACAGTCGCGACTTTGCGCTGTTTGTGGTCGTGGTGCTCTCGATGAACCTCGCAAGCCAGATGATCGCGGTCGCGATCGGCTGGCAGGTCTATGAGATTCACCACCGGGCGTTCGACCTCGGCCTGATCGGACTGCTCGAGTTCGGGCCCGTGTTCGTCCTCGCGCTGCCCGGCGGAGCGCTCGCCGATCGCGTTTCGCGACGCCTCGTGCTGGGACTCTCGACCGTGCTGCTGACCGCGATCGCCGCCGTGTTGATCCTGGTCAGCGCGTCGGGAGCGCACGCTCTCTGGCCGTTTCTCGTGCTGGCGACCGCCACCGGAGTCGCCACCGCACTGTCCTTCCCGGCGACGCGCGCGATGCCACCGGCGCTGGTCAGCCGCGAGCTCTTGCCGAGCGCGCTGGCGCTGCGGTCGGTGGCGACACAGACGGCGATGGTGACCGGGCCCGCGCTCGGCGGCCTGCTGTTCGCCGTCGCTCCCGAGGTGGCCTACGGCGTCGCGCTCGCGATGTTTGTCGTCGCGACCGCCGCGATCCTTGCGATCCGCCTGCGCACCACCGCCCAGGCCCGTCCGCAGTCGACGAGCCAACTCCAGGCGCTGCTCGGCGGAATCCACTTCATTCGCGCCACGCCGATCCTGCTCGGCGCGATCCTGCTTGACCTCTTCGCGGTGCTGTTCGGCGGTGCGGTTGCGCTGCTGCCGGTGTTCGCCCAGTCGATCCTCCACACCGGACCGGTCGGCCTGGGCATCCTGCGCAGTGCACCGGCCGCCGGCGCGGTCGTTGCCGGCGTGATGCTCGTGCGGCGCCCGCTGCCGACGGCCGCCGGCCCGACGCTGATCGTCGTCGTCAGCGTCTTTGGCGCCAGCATGATCGTCTTCGGGCTCTCCCACTGGATGGCCCTGTCACTCGTCGCGCTGGTGATCAGCGGGTCGGCGGACATGATCAGCGTGAACATTCGAACGACAACCGCCACGTTCATCACGCCCGATCACGTGCGCGGGCGCGTCGGCGCCGTCGAGGCGGTGTTCGTCGGGGCGTCCAACCAGCTTGGCGCGTTCGAGTCGGGGTCCGCTGCCGCGCTGCTCGGCGCGGTCCCGGCGGTCGTGCTCGGCGGCTCGCTGACGATTGTGATCGCGCTCGCGTGGACGCAGCTGTTTCCGGGGCTCGCGACGCTCAATCGGATGTCCGACCTGCAGCCTGCCTCGACCGACCTCCCGGAGGAGGCCGCCCGCACTGAGGCTGAGCGTGCAGTGGCCGGCGACCTCGCAGCACCGTAGCTGTCACGCAACGACCTCGCCGCCGGCGGCGGGCCGCGGCGCGGCGATTAGCGCCGGCTGAGCAGTCGCGTGACCTCGGGCCGGAAGCTCGCCTGCACCGATGCCCCCGCCGCCAGCGTCAGCTCCGCAGCCGCGGCTCTCGGCAGCTCGGCCGTGAGCGGGCCGATCGCGACCCGCACGCGACCGCCGACCCGCATCAGCGAGCCGGCCACGCCGCGGATGACATTCGGCTCGTGACCGGCCGGGCCGTCAGCGGTCGTCACCGTGATGTCCCAGGGGTAGATCACGACGTCGACCTCACCGTCGAGCTCGTCTGTCGAGTAGATCAGCTCGCCGGTCTCGAGCAGCACCTCGGTCAGCTGCGTTGACCGCCTGGTGGCCCGGCCGCGCAGCAGGTTCGCGCCGATGAACGAGGCGACGAACGCGTCGGCCGGCTCGGCCAGGAGCTCCTCGGGGGTGCCGAGCTGACGCAGCCGGCCGTCGACGATCACGCCGATGCGCTGGGCGACGGCGAGGGCGTCCTCGTAGTCGTGGGTGACGATCAGCGTGGGCAGTCCAAAGGCGGGGAGCAACTGCGCCAGCTCGCCGCGCACCGCCGCCTTGGTGTGAGCGTCGAGTGAGGAGAGCGGCTCGTCGAGCAACAGCACACCGGGGTCACGCGCCAGCGCCCGGGCCAGCGCGACGCGTTGGCGTTCCCCGCCCGAGAGCTGCTCGGGTCGCGCGGAGGCAAGCTTCGCGATCCCAAAGCGCTCCAGCAGCTCATCGACCCGATGACGGCCCCCGTAGGCGACGTTCTGGCGGACGGTCATGTGCGGGAACAGGGCGTACTCCTGAAAGACCAGGCCGACCCGGCGCCGGTCAGGCGGGAGGAAGACGCGCTGCGCCGAGTCCAGCCAGACCTCGTCGTCGAGGGCCACCCGGCCGCTCGCCGGTCGTGCGAGGCCCGCGATCACCGCGAGCACGGTTGATTTGCCGGCGCCCGACGGGCCGACCAGGGCGACGACGCCGTCGACCTCGAGCTCTAGCTCGAGGCGGTAATGGCGTAGCGGTAGCGCGAACCCAATCGAGAGGACTGCCACATGGAGCCCAGTTTGAGCGACAGCAGGATCGCCGCCGCGATGATCACGAGCAGCGCCGCAATCGCGAGCGCGACGTTGAGGTTGACGGCAAACTCATAGTAGATCGCAAGCGGCAGGGTCTGGGTTCGCCCCTGCAGGCTCCCGGCGAACACGATCGTCGCGCCGAACTCGCCGAGCCCGCGGGCCAGCGCGAGCGCGGCGCCGGCGGCTAGTCCGCCGCTGGCGAGCGGCAGGACGACGCGAAAGAACGTCCGCACGGGTCCGGCGCCGAGCGTGCGCGAGGCCATCACGAGATGGTCGTCGACCGCCTCGAACGCCGCGATCGCCTGGCGCACGTAGAACGGACCGGCGACGAAGGCGATCGCCAGCACGACGGCCGCCTGGTTGAAGGAGACGTCGATGCCGAGCGCCGAGAACGTGCCGCCGAGCAGGCCCACTCGACCGAACGCGACGATCAGGCCGATCCCGGCGGCCGCCGGCGGAAGGACGATCGGCAACTCCACGACCGTGACCAGCAGGGTGCGCCCGGGGAACCGTCGCGTGGCCAGCAGGTACGCGGTCGGGGTGCCGAAGAGGATGATCAGCGCCTGCGCGACCGCGCTTGTCTTCGCGCTCACGACGAGCGCGTCACCGACCACCGGATTGGACAGCTGGTCCAGGAGGGTCCCCGGCGTGACGTGGGTGAACAGCGCCACGAGTGGCAGCAGCAGAAAGCTCAGCGCAACGACGTACGCGGCGAAGAACGCGAGCGTGACCAGCAGCCGGCGCACCGGCGCAGCCTACCTGCCGATCATCAGGGTGTGCTTCGCTGACTTCTTCTTGGCGGGCGGCTTGGTCGCGATCTTTTCCTTCGCCTTGACGAGCGGCAGAAAGCCGAACGACCGCAGCTTCGCCTGGCCGGCCTTGCTGAGGACCTCCTGGATGAACGACTGGGCTGCGGCCTGGTTGGGGCTGTGCGTGACGACCGCCATCGCATAGGTAACCTTCGGCTGGGCCCAGGCTGGCACCTTGATCACGGTGACCTGGCCGGAAACCGTCTGCGCGTCGGTCGAGTACACGAAGCCGGCGTCGACCTGGCCGAGGGCGACCTTTGAGAGGACGTCGCGCACGTCGGTTTCCTCGCTGACGACATGCGCCAGCACGGCCTTGGTGAGGTTCATCTGGCCGAGCACCTGGAGCGTGTAGGAGCCGACCGGCACCGCGGAGTTGGCGATGTCGATCGTCACCCCGGGATTGGTCAGGTCGTAGATCGAGTTGATCCCGGCCGGATTGGCTTTCGGCACGACGATCACGAGCGTGTTGCGCGTGAAGTCGACCGGCTGCTCGACCAGGCCCTTGGCGAAGAGCGCCGCGGGGATCGAGGTGTTCGCCGACGCGAAGACGTCGGCCGGCGCGCCCAGCTGGATCTGGGCGGACAGGGTGTTCGAGCCCGCGAAGGAGTACCTGGGGCCCGGATCGATCGCCGGGAACACATCGGTCAGCGACGCGGCCGCGTAGACGGTGATACCGGTGACGCTTGCGCCGGCCGGGATCGTCGAGGCGAGGCCCCCGCCGAGCACGATCAGCGCGGTCAGCGTCCCGGCCAGCGCGAGGCGCAGGCGCTTTCGACCACCGCGGCTGCTGCCGTGCCGGCTAGCTCGTGTACGCATCGAGTGCATCTGAAGCCTCCGCGATGGTCAGCGCGTCAGGAAAGGCCTCGTGAAAGGCCGGGTCCCCGGAGTGGGTGGAGAATGCGCTCAGGTGCTGGGCCTCGTTCGCCGTGATCTGGGCCACCGCCGTCTGCAGCACGGGCGAGCTGAGGTTTCCCGCCGCGCCGAGGTAGGCCCCGAGCGAGAGCAGCTCGAGCACCACCGCCAGTCCAGTCACCGAACCGGCGCTGAAGAAGGACCCGTTCGGATAGGAGAAGCTGATGTCGGCGGCGGTCAGCGGCGTGCCCCCGGCGCCGGTGATCGCGCCGGCGAGATAGGTGCAGTGCTCGGTCTCGTTGATCAGCGCGACGTTGGCGTCAGCGAGGGTGCCCAGGCGCAGGTGCTTGGACCCGATCGCGTGGGTGTAGAAGTCGATCGTCAGGAGCTCGACGGCGATCAGCAGCCGCGTGTAGGCGAGGTCGCCCGCCGGCAGCACGCCGAGCGCGCCCGCGGGGGGAGTGGCGCCGGCAGTGTCGGCGAGGGCGCCGAGCACCGAGCCGGTGGCGATCAGCGCGGCGCCACCACGCAGACCCGAGCAGAACAGTTGCGACCTGGTCAGGGTGTCCATCGGCGCCACAATACACAAGTTAGTCACATCATGATCAAGCACTGCATATGCAGTCCGCGTCGCCCCGCGGCGGCGAGGTGGTTCCCACCAGCTCAGGATCTGGCGCTGGCGCCGCGATCACGGTAGCGTCGGTCGATGGAGCCGGCCCAACAGCAGCCCTCGCTCGGTGGCTGGGCCGTGCTCGCGTTGCTCCGCGAGGGAGACACCCACGGCTGGGCGCTCGTTCGGGCCCTGGCGCCGGAGGGCGAGATCGGACGGGTCTGGTCGATCCGGCGCGCGCTGGTCTATCGAATCGTCGAGCTGCTCATCGAGGCCGGCCTGGCTGAACGGGCCGGCGTCGAGCAGGGCACGCGCGGATCGCCTCGCACGCTTCTTCGTCTGACCCGGGATGGCCGCCGCGCCGTTGAGCGATGGCTCGGCGAGCCCGTCGGCCACGTCCGGGACCTGCGCTCGGCGCTGCTGTTGAAGCTGCTCTTCGCCGAGCGCGCGCGGCTCGATCGCGAGCCCCTGCTGCGCGCGCAGCACGCGATCCTGGCTGAGACCGTTGCGGCACTCGAGGCCCAGATCGCCGCCGAGAGTGCGTCCGAGGCCACCGTCCGCGCCTTTCGGCTGGAGACCGCCCGCGCCGGCGTGCGGTTCGTCGATGGCGAGCTCGCGCGCCCAGCGGGCAGCGGCTGATCGTCGCGTGCGGTCGGCCCGGGCCCGGCTACGCCACCACCGCGGCGGCTCGTCAGGCGGTCGGGACGCGAGGCGCTAGGCCGCGTAGGCGAGTGGATAGGCCCCACGCTGCGACGAGGGCCCAGACGCCTTCCAGCAACACGAAGCCCCACTGGTGGCTGAGGGCTGCTGCCGCCGAGAGGCCGGCCCCGCCGACGAGGTTCAGCGACAGATAGGGGTATGAGGTGACCCGCCAAGTCCCGCGCTGAGACAGCGCGAAGGCGGCCAGCACGACGATCGCGGCGCTCCATTGCAGTAGCTCGGACACCTCGAGTCAGTCCGTGCAGCCGCAACTCGACGGCGCCTCGCCGGCGACTTCGGGCTGGCAGCAGTCGTCCTTCGCCGCGGGCTCACAACAGCTCGCCAGCGTGTCGGCGTCGCAACACGCTGATGGATCAGGCTTGCGGGCGCGGATGATCGCCGCGGTCGCGTGCTGGTGCACGCGGTGAGTCGGGCGGATCTCGATCTCGGCGAGGCCCGCGCCGTGAAGCGCGTCGCGGAACTCGGACTCGGTCAGCGCACCGGCGACGCAGCCGGTCCAGGCCGCCATGTCAGCCCTGGTGGCCGCGTCCATGTCGTGGTCGGCGATCACGTCGGAGATGGCGAAGCGGCCGCCGGGTCGCAGCACGCGGGCAGCCTCGTGGATGACCTCTGCCTTGTCGGCGCAGAGGTTCAGCACGCAGTTCGAGATGACGACATCGACGCTCGCGTCGCGCAGCGGGATCGCTTCGAGGTAGCCCTTGAGGAACTCGGCATTCTCGACCCCCGCCGCGGCTGCGTTCGACCGCGCGAGCGCCAGCATCTCGTCGGTCATGTCGAGTCCGATCGCCTTGCCCGTCGGACCGACGCGGCGGGCCGAGATCAAGACGTCGGCGCCGGCGCCGGAACCGAGATCGAGGACGGTCTCGCCGGCGTGCAGGTCGGCGACCGCGGTTGGCACCCCGCACCCGAGCGACGCGCTGAGCGCGGCCTGCGGGACGCCCGCGCTATCGGCGCCGTCGTAGAGCGGGGCGCCGAAGGAGCCGGTCTCGTCGGCCGGGCTCAGGAGCACGCGCTCGGACGCACAACAGCCGGTCTCGGCCGCGGTGGCCGTGGGCTCGGCAGCGGCCTGGGCGGCAGCGGCGTTGGCGGCAGCGGCGTAGCGATCGCGGACGGTCTCGCGGATATCGGTCAGCTCAGCCATGCGGACAGCTCCTTCAGCGCTTCGGGGATTACGTAGTAATAGGCCCACAGGCCCTGACGCTCCGAGCCGACGAGGCCCGCTTCGCGCAGCACCTTGAGGTGATGGGAGACCGTGGGCTGGGAGAGCTCGAACAGCGGCACCAGTTCGCACACGCAAACCTTGCCGGCATGTTTGCCAAGCACATCGACCAGCTGCAGTCGCACGGGATCCCCGAGCGCCTTCGCGATCTTTGCGATTCGCTCGGCCTGCTGGCGCTCGACATCGGGGTAGAAGACGGGTTCGCAGCAGCGCTCTCCGGCGGCCCGCTTGGCCTTCGGCGAGAGCTCCAGATTGACGCTCATCAATACACGTATATCGATTGAACTGACGGCTGTCAATGTTTATGCTGCGTTTCTCATGCATCGGAGGCGTCGATGAGGCACGTGCTGTTCGTCTGCACCCACAACGCCGGGCGCTCGCAGATGGCCCAGGCGTTCTTCGAACGCCACGCGCCAGCCGACGTGCGCGCGGAGTCCGCGGGCACCGACCCACGCCGGGAGATCTGGCCGTCGGTCGTAGCGGTGATGCGCGAGGTCGGGATCGATATCGCGGGGCGGCGTCCACGGCGCATGGACATCGAGATGCAGCTGCACGCCGACTGGGCGATCACGATGGGCTGCGGCGACGCCTGCCCGTATGTCCCGACTCGGGTCGAGAGCTGGGAGATCCCCGACCCCGCCGGCCGGCCGATCGAGGAGGTGCGCGAGATCCGCGACCTAATCGAGCACCACGTCGAGCAACTGATCGAGACGCGCCTGGCGGAGATCTACGCCGATCGAACCGCGCACTCGCTGCGCCTCACCCGACTGCTGCCGGGACTGGTTGAGGATTTTGAGGGCCTGCGCTCGGCTGTGGAGATCCGCGCCTGCGCCGACGCGGTGCTCGAGGATTTCGACGACGCCCCGGTCCGCTCGTTCGCCCTTCTCCTCGCCCGCCGCGCGACCAGCGAATGCCTGCGACGCGACGTCTGCGATCGGATCTCCGAAAGCGCCGCGTGATCCGCGCCGCGGACCCATTGCAGAGCGTGATCCCCGGGTACGAGCGCGTCGCGGTGATCACCGACATCCACGCCAACCTTCCCGCGTTGCAGGCTGCGCTCGAACGGATCGAGGAGCTCCGGGTCGACGCGCTGTACTGCGGCGGTGACCTCGTCGGCTACGGCCCGCATCCGTCCGAGGTCTGCGCGCTCGTCGAGCAGCGCTCGATCCCGACGATCTACGGTAACTACGACTACGCGATCGGCCGCGAGCTGACGGACTGCGGGTGCGCCTATCTCACCGAGCACGACCGCGACCTCGGCAGCCAATCCGTCGCTTGGACGCTCGCGCACACCGAGCGCCGCGCCAAGCAGTTCATGCGCGAGCTGCCCTTTGATCTGCGCTTCGCGCTGGGCGAGCTCCGCGTCCGGCTGGTGCACGGCTCGCCCAGGAAGGTCAACGAGTACCTGTTCGAGGACAAGCCAGCACGGACGTTCGAGCGCATCGCGGCCGGCGCCGAGTGCGACGTGCTCGTGTTCGGCCACACGCACAAGCCGTGGATCCACTCCTACGGCGGCGTCCTGTTCGTCAACTGCGGCTCGGTCGGCAAGCCGAAGGACGGCGACCCGCGCGGCGCGTTCGCACTGCTCGAACTCGACGCGACCGGCGCCGCCCGGGCGTCGGTCGTGCGCGTCCCCTACGACGCTGCGGCGGTGTCGCTGGAGGTCCTCGCGGCCGGATTGCCGGGCGAGTACGCCGAGAAGCTCGTGTCGGGCACCTGATGGCGCGCGTGGTGCAGACGGCGCGAACATCACGGCGCGCCGCAGGGTCATGAACCAGACGCTCGGACGACGGCTGTTCGCCGAGTTCCTGGGCTCGGCGTTTCTCGCCGCGGTCGTGATCGGCTCGGGCATCGCGGCACAGCGCCTGTCGCCGGGGAATGTCGGCCTCGAGCTGTTCGAGAACGCTGCGGCAACGGCGGCGGGGTTGTTCGCGATCATCCTGATGTTCGGACCGATCTCGGGAGGTCACTTCAACCCCGTGGTTTCGCTCGTCGACGCGAGCTTCCGCGGCCTCAGTTGGCGAGCGGCGGCCGCGTACGTGCCGGCCCAGGTCGCCGGTTGCATCGCCGGCGCGGTGGTTGCCAACGCGATGTTCGCGCAGAGCGCCGTCACGATCTCGACCAAACACCGCGCCTCGGCCGCGCACCTGCTCGCCGAGGCCGTCGCAACGCTCGGCCTGCTGATCGTGATCTTCGCGCTCGCGCGCACGAGGCGAGGGTCATCGGCGCCGGCCGCGGTCGGCGCCTACATCGGCGCTGCGTACTTCTTCACCAGCTCGACCAGCTTCGCGAACCCGGCGATCAGCGTCGGCCGGATGTTCTCAAACACGTTTGCCGGCATCGCACCATCGTCGGCGCCGGGGTTCGTCGTCGCGCAACTCGTCGGAGCGGTCGCGGCGATCGCCGTCGTGCGCGTGCTGTACCCGGACGTCACGCCCGAGGACGCCGCTCAGGTCGTGCTGCCGCACAGCGACGGGCGCTCACGCACCGACGGCGAGGATCACGCCGGGGTCACGGTCGCCGGACGCACCGGGCAGAGCGCGACCTGAGCGAGTGCCTCGGCGAAGGCTCGCCGCGCGTGACAGTCACGCGGTGTGAATGATGTCACGTGATCTGCTAGTATCCGGGGATGGCTGATCGCGCCAAGGGGAAGCGGGGTCGCGGCGGCAAGGGGGCGGGGAGCTCGCGCGGGGTCCTGCGCGAGATCGACGAGCGACTAGCGGTGCTCGACGGCGAATTGGCGGTGCTCCATCAGTTGGCGGAGGAGCGTGCCCGGCTCGTCGCTGCCCGCGCGGCGCTCACCGGGAAACCCGAGCAGCCTCTGCAGCCCGACGCGGTTCCGCGCCGCCTGACCCGCGACCAGATCGCGGACTACCTGCGGGCGCATCCGGGGTCAAAGGCCGGGTCCATCGCGCGGGCCTTCGAGGTCCCGCTGACGAACGTGTCGCAGCACCTCTATCGCGGCAAGCGCGGCCTGTTCGAGGCGCGCGGCGACGGCTGGCATCTGCGAGACGACTGATGCCGGGACCCCGCGGGTCACGAGTGGGCGATCCAGGACTCGAACCTGGGACCTCTTCCTTATCAGAGAAGCGCTCTAACCGACTGAGCTAATCGCCCTCGCCGACGCTCGACGTGTCGCCGAATCGGGCGGCCATCTTATCGTCCGGGTTTTGTCGGCGACCCGCCGACCGGATCCAGCGGCCGGGAGGGCCAGGGCCGGCGTCCCGTGACCCACACCGACACGCCGAGCGGCTGCCCGGCTAGCGCAGCCGCAGCCGTTCGACCAGCTCGAGCGCCTCCTCGGGCGAGGCGAACAGCAGCTCGGCGCGATACGCGCCGCCACGCGCCACGCTGACCTGCACGTCGGCGCCGAGCGCGCTCCCCAACGCCTCGCCGATCGTCGCGCATGCGTCGAGCTGGTCGGGGTGAGCCTCGCGCGGCGTCGCGCGGGCGAGGTCGACGGTCGCCGCATCCCGGTTCGCCTCCCGCGCCCGCGCCTCGAGCGTGCGCACGGACCAGCCCTGCTCGGCCGCGCTGCGCGCCAGACGTTTGCGGACGGCGTGGTCGGACGCGGTCAGCAACGCGCGACCGTGGCCCTCGCTGAGCGTCCCCCGCTCCAGCAGCGCGAGCGCCTCATCAGGCAGATCCAGCAGCCGCACGAGATTCGACACCGCCGCGCGGCTGCGACCGATCCGCAGTGCGACCTCCTCATGCGAAAGGCTGAGCTCCTCGACGAGGGCGGCGCATGCGCGCGCCTCCTCGACCGGGTTCAGATCCTCGCGCGCCATATTCTCGATCAGCGCGAGTTCGAGCGACTCCGTATCGTCGCGCGCTCGCAGCAGCGCGGGAAGCGACTCGATTCCGGCGAGTTGCGCGGCGCGCCAGCGGCGCTCGCCGGCGATCAGCTCGAAGTGCCCGTCCGCCAGCGGGCGGACGAGCACCGGCTGCAGGATGCCGCGGGCCTGCATCGACGACGCCAGCGCCGACAACGCCTCGTTGTCGAAGTTCCGGCGCGGCTGGCGGGGGTTGGGCAGGATCAGCTCGACCGCGACCTGGCGGAACTCCTCGACGGCGCTGGCGGGATCGGTCGAGACCGCCATGATCGCCGCGAGGCCGCGGCCCATCCCGCGGGGACGCCCGCGGGCGGTTCCGCCACCGAGCGGCCATGCGTCCGGTCCGCGGGTGGCGCTCACCGGCAGATCGCTGCGGATCGCTGCACTGAACACGCAACACCGACACAACGACGGCTAGCGACCACGCGCCGCCACCTCCCGGGCGAGCGAGACGTAGGCATCGGAACCTGCGCAGTAGGGGTCGTGGAGGATCACCGGCACGCCAAAGCTCGGGGCCTCGCTGAGACGCACGTTGCGGGGGATCACCGTGCCGAACACCAGTCCGGGGAAGTGCTCGCGCACATCGCGCTCGACGTCGCGTCCGAGTCGGGTCCGCGCGTCGTGCATCGTCAGCACCAGGCCGGCCACCGTCAGCCGCGGATTCAACTCGCGCTGGACCAGGCCGATCGTCTCGAGCACCTGGGCCAGGCCTTCGAGCGCGAAATACTCCGTCTGCACGGGCACGATCACCTGCTCCGCGGCGACGAGCGCGTTGACCGTCAACGGGCCCAGCGAGGGCGGACAATCGATCAGCACGTAGGCGAAACGGTCGCGCAGCGGCGCGAGGGCGTCGCGCAGGCGTTGCTCGGCCCCGGCGATCGTCGGCAACTCGACCGACGCCCCGGCCAGCTCGACACCGGCCGGAATCAGCGAGAGCAGGTCGACCGGCGTGTCATGCAGCGCGTCCGCGGCCGAGCAGGCGCCGCACAGGACGTCATAGGCATTTGGGCGCAGCGTGCGCGGCTGGCCCAGCGAGACGGTGGCGTTGCACTGCGGGTCGAGGTCGACCAGCAGCGTCGGCAGGCCCGCGCCGGCGATGCACGCAGCCAGATTCACCGCGGTCGTCGTCTTGCCGACGCCGCCCTTCTGGTTCGCGATCGCAAACGTCGTCACACTCGACAAGCTAGCGGGCCACGGGGATCGTACGGGCAAGGGGAAGCCGTCGAAACGTGCGCTCCGGCGTACGGGGTCGCTCACTGGTGCGCCGACGCTCACCGCTCCGCCCCCAACGGCCGCTTGCGGGCGACCCCGGCACGCCGCGGATACTCCGGCGGCGTCAACGCGACCTTGCGGTACACGTGGAGGTGGTGCGCCACGCTGCCAGCATATGGCTCGCTTCGGACCACCTCCTCGGGTTCCAGCCCCAGTTGCGCCGCGGCGCGCCCGGCGGCAGTCGATTCCGACTCGGCGACGGCGCCCTTCCACGCCACCAGTGACCCTCCGATCGCCAGCAGCGGCGCCGCGTACTCGCAAACGACGGCCAGTGGCGCCAGCGCCCGTGCCGCGACCAGATCATGGGCGCCGAGCCCGCCGGCCCACTCCTCGGCGCGCGCGTGGACCACGCGCGCGTTGCCGATCTCCGCGACGCCACAGAGTCGTTCGAGGAACTCGCACCTGCGCGCCGCGCTCTCGACGAGAGCGACGCGTGCGTCAGGAAGCGCCACCGCGAGAACCAGTCCCGGGAAACCGGCGCCCGATCCGAGGTCGGCCACCACCCTGGCGCGCACGACGCACTCGAGCGTCAGCGCGCTCAGCGAATCCGCCACGTGGACATCGACCGCCGCCACGCCGCGCACCGAGCTGGGTGCATACGGATCCGTCGCGAGCAGCTCGAGCGCGCGGGACAGCATCGCGATCTGAACGGGTGCCAGCCCCCAACGCTTCCCCAGCTCGTTCAGCCCGAGCTCGACGCTCACGTACGCATCCGCGCGATGTAGCCCGCGTAGCGCTCGCGCATTTCGGCAAGCCGGCCAGCGGCATATCCATCGAGATCGGCGCGCACGCCGTCCTCGAGCACCGGCAGCACATCCTCGACGAGCGCCACCCCTCGCGCCATCCATTGGTAGTAGCTGCGCCCACCGTGGCCGTAGGGCCCGTAGAGGCGGGTCCGCGGGAAACGCTCGATCAGCCAGCGAAAGAGCGCCTCGTGGCGCACGTGCATGCGCAGCGTGACCTGAGGCTGCTTGCCGTCACCGCCGAACGATCCCTCGCCGATCAACACGCCGACCACGACGCCCCGTTCAAACGCGGTCAACGGCTCCACGCTCGCGAGTCTGGCAGCAGCCCCGGATGTTGTTTCACCGTCAGGAAGAACGTGAAACGAGCTCGCGGGCCCGACCAGGCACTCAGCCGAATGTTGTTTCACCGTCGAGTAACACGTGAAACGACGCCTACCAGCCGACGGC
>Ga0182024_10017192_pt1 | contig 13616 bp, 12 predicted proteins | sample P32metaG_FD_120480 | JGI IMG/M metagenome (GOLD analysis project Ga0182024, IMG submission 120480) | Permafrost microbial communities from Stordalen Mire, Sweden - P3-2 metaG (Illumina Assembly) | ecosystem: Environmental > Terrestrial > Soil > Wetlands > Permafrost | place: Sweden: Stordalen... | reverse complement strand
ATTAAAGTTGTCGAGAGCGTGATCGCGGAATTCCGCAACCTCAAAACGACTCCTGTGCCTGAAGAAGAACTGCGCCGATCTAAAGATCAGCTAAAAGGCAGCCTGATGCTGTCCCTCGAATCCTCGACCGCGCGCATGTCGAATCTCGCCCGCCAGGAAATGTATTACGACCATTTCTATGGTTTGGACGAATTGATTGAACGGATCGAAGCTGTGACCGTTGCAGATCTGCAGCAAACCGCTGAAGAATTTTTCCGCACCGAACAAATCGCAGTAACAATTCTAGGCAACCTGACCGGGCTAAAACTAACCCGCGATCAATTAGCCTGCTAAAAGATTTTAGTGTGGGGACGGGCGCCCTCGCCCGTCCAAGCCGTGCGCAGCACGGCCCGGCCACGAATACCTCAACTCTCACCACCGCAGCCCGACGCTAATGGGAATGACGATGGTTTGCCCATCGCTCTGATAAGCGCGATGGTACCGCCCCTCAACATACAACCTGGAATGCAAGCGCGGCACCGAGTACGTCACCCCACCGCCATAATTGAATCCGCCCGCATCCTTGGTCATCGACGACATGGTTTGCGCGCTCTGAATGGCGCCGTTGAGGCAGTTAACGTCCCACCAGCGCACCCACGCGGCCTGACAAATTGTGCCCGGCGTAAGCAACTGGCTGCGCGCGGAAACACTTCGCCGGTAGAAGCCGACACCGAAAATTCCATATGCCTTCCATTTACCGAAATGGCGAGGCACGTTGACGATGCCGTCTAGGCTAATGGCCTGCAGGTTTCCGCTCGCGTCGGGTAGGGACTGGTTCTGGCTGACACTAGGCCGCAAACCCAAGCCGTAATACATATACTCGGCGTCCACTCCAAACAGTCGGCTGAAATTGATCCCGGCGCCCGCCTCGGCATGATAGGAATTGCCAACAAAGGCGGCGACATAACTGCGGCCGATGCCGAGTCCGCCGCCGACGTTGAAGTCAAAACGATTAAAGTCCGCTTGTGCTGAGGCCATTGCGGCCAGGCCGCAAATGGCGAGCACCAACAATATCCGCTTGCTCAATCTTGATCTCCTGAGTTGCAAATGAGTGCTACGAGCAACTTATGTCGGTCAGCGATTCGAACGCTGTCTGCGCCGCGACGCCACATTCATCTTAATGCGTTTGCAAAATTAGATGCGTGGAAAGAAAACAAAAGCTGGATTTTTGCAGGGACGTCAATTCGGCTCTGCCGTCGGCCTGGTCGTCTTACCCATTTTCCTGTAAACCACCGGCCAGTATTCGCGGAGCATATTCCCTCCAAACCTGGTTGCTAAATCCAAGCCATAGCGAAAAAAAGTGTCTCCGACGGTGCGATTGCGCTCGGGCCAGTACACGTTCGCCAGAGTTTCAGACATCAGCGGTCCCACGAGCCTTGACCATGCCACAGTTTCGCGTCCATCATCCCTGCGCATGATGAAAACCCGCTGTGCCGAATACTTCACCGCCTCCGTCAAGCTGGGATTCACTTCCGGATAAAACCGCGGATCAAGGTGCAAGGCGGAAGCAATCACGAACGTACCAAAGAATTCACTCGAGGCCTGCCGCGCCATCGACGATCCGAAGCGGTCCCCATACCCATCCCACCCCTCTGGAAAGCCGGTAGGCGAATCATGCGTCTGGGCGATTGCAGATCCGAGCACCGCCCAGGTGATGGTGTGCACCGATCCGCTATTGTCCACAAACAATTGGAATTTCTGCCCGCTCGAAAGCGGCTTCTTGCTGGCTGCGATGTCGGGAAATACGATCGACTTTTTCTGCAGCAGATTGTAGAAGGCCACACCGGTGATCTTTTCCATCGGAGTAGGCGTTGGAGTCTGATCTGGCGGTGTCTGACCAGTTTGCACTTGACCAGATGGACTAACACTCTGAGGCTGCTTTGCCTCCTGCCCGAATGCCACGGTTGCAGAGAGAAACACCATTGCCGCAGAAACTATAACCACGATTAGAGCCGATCTCACAGAAAATCCCGGATTCGATCGCGTCAAGATAATCTTCTTCGATACGCTATCTCTGGGGCTAGTTGGCATCGCTAGAGATTACTCAATCGTGGGTCTGGCAGCAAACGTAGATTGTGAATGTAACGTAATTCTTGGCGGGACGCTTTTTGCTTCAGTATCTCGATACAAAATCGACTCAGGCAACTTCACCCGTCCGAGCCGCCAGGTACTCGAGCAACTCGCGAACCGTGAGGCCAGACTCCAGCAGTTCGATCATTTGATCTGCACTCACGCCGACCTGTTCGCCCAACTTCACAACCTTAACTACCGCCCGCTGCAGCGCCTCTTTCTGTGCCAATGTGAGCGGCTCGGATTCATCGCGGATGGGGGCCGGAATCTCTTGCCTTCCAGTAATCACTCGCATACTCCTTGTGGCTTCAGTCTTGGACTCGAGTCATCGTCCAATGTGTATCTATGATCTCTTATTTCAGGCGCCCAAGGATGTGATCCAGCTTACTTCTAGATGTGATGAAATCGGTGCCGCGCCTAGACTAGTCATTCGATTTTTTACACAAGAGCAAGCCCATTGCCCTAATATCGCGGGCTGGCTTAAAGCCGCATTTCATTTTGCCATCAACTCGAGAATCGCCGCCATCTCCACTTCGATACCAGTCTTCAAAGTTGGCTCACGATCAGGAGCAAAATACGGGGAGTGCGGACCCGGTAGCGGCTGATTCGCTTTCTTTGCCTCGGCATACTTTGACGGATTGACTGCGCCCAGTTCAAGCATCACGCTGGGCACGCCACCGTAGCGATATTCCGCAAAATCATCGCTCGCCATAATCGGGCGTCCGAGTACCACGTTCGCGTCACCCATAACCTGCTTCAGCCGATCCGCAAGACGATTCGTGGTTTGAGGATCGTTGTACACGGCGCCGACTCCCTCTTCGACTTGAATGAGCGGCTTCTTCGGCGCGCCCGCGGCCTCGGCTTCGGCCACAGCAATGCGCTCGATCGACGCCAGCAGGTGCTTGCGAACCTCATCTTTGTAGGAGCGCACGGTCAACTGCATCAACACTTCGTCAGGAATAATGTTGTTTTTGGTGCCGCCATGGATCGAACCGACGGTGATCACGGCTGGTTCTTGTGGATCGATCTCCCTGGATACGATGGTCTGCCAGCTCACAATTGTTCGCGCGGCGATCACGATGGGATCGACCGTCTCCTGCGGGGCCGATCCATGGCCGCCCACGCCATACACGGTGACGTTGATGGAGTCGGCATTCGAAGCGCTGAAGCCAGGCGTATAGCCGACTTTGCCGGCGGGTAATCCATTGCTGTCGTGCACCGCGAATGCGAAATTGGGCTTCGGAAAGCGAGTAAACAGGCCATCTTTAATCATGGCCGTAGCGCCCCCAATGCGCTCCTCTGCGGGCTGCCCTACGTAAATAAACGTCCCGTGCCAGCGGTCTTTATTCTGCACCAGCAATGCCGCTGTTCCCATGCCCACGGCCATGTGCACATCGTGTCCACAAGCATGCATGACCGGCACTTCGACGCCGCGATCATCATGCGTTGTCACATGACTGGCATAAGGCAGGCCAGTTTTTTCGGGGACAGGCAAGGCATCGAGTTCGGCGCGCAACATGACTACCGGGCCTGCTCCATTCTTAAGAACTCCAACTACGCCGTTGCCGCCTACTCCGGTGGTGACTTCGTAGCCCAGCTTGCGAAGTTGGTCGGCGATCTTAGCCGCTGTCTTCTCCTCGTGATAGGAAAGTTCGGGATTGCGATGCAGGTCAAGATACAGGGCTTCGACCTGGGGATAGACGGCATTGATCTGGGTGGAGGAGGCGGTGGTCCACTGCCCCGCTGAATCGGCTGCCCATGACGCAAGAGAGAATGATCCGACGAAGAGCGCAAGGAGGAAGAGGAAATGCTGGAGACGTTTCATATATTTTCCGGTAACGGCATTAAACCATACACCGGCGGAAGAGCGCAGGCCAAGTTCTTCAACCACAAAGGACACCAAGGCACACGAAGGAGAATTCCTTAGTGCACCTTCGTGCCCTTGGTGGTAAGTGATTTTGGTTTGTAATGAACTTACTGGGCTGCCGTCGCCGCGCAGTGCTGATCGAATGCGGCTTTCAAATCGGCCGCAATTGAAGAGGCATCCCGGCTTTCAATCTGATGACGATGCATCATGTAGATGACCTTGCCATCCCGCAAAATCGCAATCGATGGCGATGAGGGCGGGTATCCCGCAAAGTGAGCGCGAGCCCGGGCCGTAGCTTCGTTGTCCTGCCCGGCAAATACGGTCGCTATCTTTCCGGGTTTGACTGCATTCTGCAACGCCAAACGCACCGCCGGACGCATGCGGCCAGCCGCGCATCCGCATATGGAATTCACGACTAGCATGTTCGTGCCCGGTTCTTTTTGCACAAAGCGGTCAACATCAGCGGCACTGCGCAGTTCTTCAACTCCCAGGCGCGTCAGTTCTTCGCGCATCGGGATCACCATAATTTCGGGATACATGGACTCTCCTATATTTTCTTAATCACGTAACTTTTTATATTTTTTACTTAACTTTTTGTCATCCTGAGCGAAGCGAAGGACCTCTGCATTTATTCGCGGCGTCGAAAATGCAGAGGTCCTTCGCTTCGCTCGGATGACACCCGCCAAAGATAGCAAATTAAATAAAGCGGTAGCTCCGTTCGCAATATGCCTGCTCCGACCGGCATGAGATGCTCAGGCAACCGTACTCTCTTATAACTATAGAGTGAAATAAGCTTTATGACGATTCAGGAAAAGGTTCCGCTCGCGCCATTGACCACTCTGCAGGTGGGAGGAGAGGCGCGTTATTTCGCGGAAATAAAACGCGAGGACGAACTTCGCGAAGCCGTGAGCTTCGCAACAAGCCGCGACCTTCCGTTGTTTATTCTCGGCGGCGGCAGCAATCTCGTGATCGCCGACTCCGGCTGGCCCGGCCTCGTCCTCAGAATCGCCATCGGCGGAATCACAACTCCCGAATTAAGCGCCGCGACCCCAAACGACGCCAAGAGCACCGCCGTCCTCTTCAGCGTAGGCGCAGGTGTCAATTGGGACGACTTCGTGGCGCAGACGGTCGTGCAGAATGGCGCCGGAGTCGAGTGCCTGAGCGGCATTCCCGGCAGCGTCGGCGGTACCCCCGTGCAGAACGTAGGTGCCTACGGCCAGGAGGTCTCCGACACCATCGAATCCGTGCGCGCTTTCGATCTGCAACAAGACCGCGTCGCCATCTTGCCCAAGCCCGCCTGCGGATTCCGCTACCGCAGCAGCATTTTCAACAGCACCGAGCGCGGACGATACATCATCTTGCGCGTGAATTATCGGCTGAAGCGCGGCGGCGCTCCAAATCTGAAATATGCAGATTTACAAAGCCACTTCGCCACCCAGCGCGCCGAGAAAAAAACGCCCTCGCTATCTGAAACCCGCGACGCTGTCCGCGCGATCCGTTGCAGCAAAGGGATGCTGATTATCCCCGGCGATGAAGATTGCCGCAGCGCCGGATCGTTCTTCAAGAATCCGGTACTGAGCGAAGAGCAGTTCAAAGAATTGTCCGACCGCGCCGCCGCGCAAGGACTCTCTATACCGAGCTATCCCGCGCTCGATGCCCAACACAAAATTTCGGCAGCGTGGCTGGTGGAACATTCCGGATTCTCCAAAGGATATGTTGCGGGAGCCGCCGGCATTTCGAAGAAGCACGCATTGGCGATAATCAATCGCGGAGATGCGACAGCGAGCGACATTGTCGCGCTGAAAAAAGAAATCCAAGACCAAGTTAAAGCGCGGTGGGAAATATTGCTGGAGCCAGAGCCCGTGTTCGTCGGATTTTGAGTATTCTCCTGCCACTTTTTTTGTCATCCTGACCGAAGCGAAGGACCTATGCATTTGTTCGCCGCGCCGAAATGCATAGGTCCCTTCGCTTCGCTCAGGATGACACCGTTTTTTCCGTCGGGGCATCATCGTCGTTTTTATCCGCAATTTCGCGCGCCCGCTTAAAAATCGCGTAGAACATTTCTCTGGTCAGCTTGCCCGTCTGAGTGTTCTGGTTGGAAGGATGATAAGACGCCAACAGGACGCGTCCATCGGGAAGCGCGTATTCCGCCCCGTGTCGGAATTCGTAACCGCGCTTACTGGCAATTTGCTTTCGCCGCATCAGATAGTTCAGATACGCTTCGAATCCAATTTTGCCGAGCGCGACAATGACTCTGAGTTTTTTCAATCCTTCAAGTTCTCGCTCCAGATAAGGAGCGCAATTCGCCAACTCCTGCGGCAGAGGCTTATTATCCGGAGGCGCGCAACGAGCCGCCGCCGTGATATAAAGTCCGGTCAGCACCTGCCCATCGTCGCATGAGATTGCCGTCGGCAGCGAGGCAAATCCGGTCTCATACAGCACCGGATACATAAACGCGCCCGAGGAATCTCCCGTAAACGGTCGACCGGTGCGATTCGAGCCATGGGCGCCGGGTGCGAGGCCAAGCACTAGAACGCGAGCGTTGGGATCACCAAAGCCAGGAACGGGCTTTCCCCAGTAATCATGGTCGCGATAGGCTCGGCGTTTTTCACGGGCGATCTGCTCGCGATAAGCCACGAGGCGCGGACAGCGAGTGCAGGCAACAACCTCGGAGTTCAGAACTTTGAGCCAGGCGGGACCGTTCATCCTTCAATTGTATTTTGTGCGTGCGTACGTTTGTCTGGAGCGGACACTCCTGTCCGCTAAAGCCAGCCGCTTATGTCGATCTCAAGGAAGCAACCGGATTTCGGCATATCAAGTATGAGAACAGTAAAAGGCCGGATCAAGACCAGCGGCAACTGCAAGCGGACAGGAGTGTCCGCTCCACACTAGCCTTCCGGCGTTTGACGTTGCTCTTCACTAGTCTTTACACTCAAGCTTGCGGCGTAGTGCACCGAAGTGAAGCGTTGCGGCAATAACTTCGCTGGGCGCCGTCGCACTGGAAAGGTAATTGTGAGCCCCGCTGAAATTAAAGATTCGACTAAAGAAGACGCGGCCTTGACCGCGAAAACTCCCGCGAAAGAGAGCGCCACAAAGCGCGAAATCTCGGTTGAGATTCCGGTTGCAGAAGTTAACCGCCAGACCGAATCGCTGATTCAGAAATATCAAAAAGTAGCCCGTATTCCCGGCTTCCGCCGCGGCCACGTCCCCGCATCCATCATTCGCCAGCGTTTCTCGGAAGAGATCAAGACCGACATGGTGGAAGCCCTGATCCCGCGCTTCTTCCGGCAGGAGGCGGAGCGACTCAGCCTGCATCCCGTATCGCAGCCACGGGTCACCGATCTGCACCTGCATGATGGCGAACCGCTGCGCTTCAAAGCGTCGTTTGAAGTGCTCCCGGAAATCAAGCTGGAAGGCTACAAAGAGTTGCGCGCCGAAAAGCCCGAGATCACCGTCTCCGACTCCGACGTCGATCTCGCGTTATCCGACCTGCGCGAACGCCACGCCAAGTTCGACGCCGTAGAAGGTCGTCCGCTCGCCGAGGGGGATTTTGCCCAGGTCTCGCTCGATGGCACTCCCAAAGCCGACGATTCGAAAGCCAGCGAATCGAAAGCGGCCGATTCCAAAACAGATTCCAAGACAAAAGCCAAGCAGCCCGCCGAAGGCCAGCCCGTCCACATGGATGAAGTGCTGGTAGAAATCGCCGGACAGAATACCATGCCCGAATTCACCGAGCATTTGCGCGGCGCAGTCGTCGGCGACGAACGCACCTTCGACGTGAATTATCCCGAAGACACGCAGGACAAACGTCTGGCCGGAAAAACTTTTACCTACGTAGTAAAAGTCCAGGCCATCAAGACTAAAACTCTACCCGAACTGAACGAAGAATTCGTCAAGCATCTCGGCGAGTTCCAGACCGTGGATGACATCCGCAAAGCGATTCGCGAGCAGATGGAATCCGAGCGCCAGCATCAAGCCGAACACGACGCCAAAGAAAAGCTGGTTGTCGAATTGATCCAGCGCAACGATTTCGAAGTTCCAGATTCGTTGATCGAACAACAGATCGACATCCGCATAGAGCGCGGCCTCCGCGCCCTAGCCGCGCAGGGTCTGACCGCCGAGCAGATGAAGAAAATGGATTTGTCGCGTCTCCGCGTGGGCCAGCGCGACCAGGCAATCCACGACGTAAAGGCTGCGCTACTGCTCGAACGAGTAGCCGAAGAAGAAAATGTGCAGGTCAGCGACGAAGAGTTGAATCGCGAACTGGAAGCGCTGGCGCGGCAATCGAAACAGACATCCGAAGCAGTACGCGCTCGTTTGACACAGGATGGGGGCCTCGATAGAATCCGGACAAGAATCCGCAACGAGAAAACCCTCGAATTTTTGTATCATCAGTCCGCATGAATCCAATGACGATGCGGACCATTTCGAAATCTCCCCTAAGCCGACCCACCGACTTCAGGGCAGACGTGTGGAAAGGGTGAACGTGAAAGCGAACGATCCTCAAATGATGCTGGTACCCATGGTGATCGAGTCAACCGGCCGCGGCGAACGGGCCTACGACATTTATTCCCGCCTGCTGCGCGATAACATCATCTTTATTGGCACTCCGATTGACGACAACATCGCGAATCTGGTCATAGCCCAAATGCTCTTTCTGGCGCAGGAAGACCCCGAGAAAGACATTCAGCTCTACATCAATTCCCCAGGGGGGTCGATTACAGCTGGTATGGCAATTTACGACACCATGCAGTATGTAAAGAATGACGTGACTACAATCTGCATCGGACAGGCAGCATCCATGGCGGCATTGCTGCTTTCGGCGGGACAGGCCAAGAAGCGGCTGGCATTGCCCAATTCGCGCATCTTGATCCACCAACCGTCGATGGGTGGCCTTTCGGGTCAGGCGACTGACATCGACATTCATGCCCGCGAAATTCTCCGCATGAGAGAGATTACTAACCAGTTACTGGCAAAGCACACCGGCCAAAAGCTCGATAAAGTGGAGAAGGACGTCGAGCGCGACTTCATCATGAATTCGCAGCAGGCTAAGGAATATGGAATCATAGACGATATCATCTATAAGACCCGATAGAGGGTATGATCGGCGTTTGCGAATCGTTTTCGAACCTAGGATCGCGTTTGAAAAGGCGCGACCGGCATCGAAATAGGTATCGGCGTTGAGATAGATGCCACTGAAATAAATGTAGAGACGCGGCTTGCCGCGTCTCAGCTCTGAGCGATGAAACACGAAGCTGCCAGGCCATCAAATAAAGAGGAGTAAGTCCGAGTGAAAACCAGATCGGGTTCGGAAGAGATGTTGCGTTGCTCGTTCTGCCACAAGTCGCAGGACGCGGTGGCCAAGCTGATCTCGTCGCCGAGCGACTATCCCCGGGCATATAACTGTGACGAGTGCGTCGCGGTCTGCAACTCGATTCTCGAGGACGACCGCAGCGCAACCCCAGCGGCTGCCGTGCCGAACCAACTGCCAAAGCCGCAGGAAGTGAAGACCTTCCTCGACGAATACGTCATTGGGCAGGAACAGACCAAGAAGAAACTGGCAGTCGCCGTCTATAACCATTACAAGCGCATTTACATGAACCGCCAGCGCACCGGCGATGGCGTCGAACTCACGAAATCAAATATCCTGCTGATCGGCCCGACCGGAACCGGCAAGACTCTGCTCGCGCAAACCCTCGCTCGCATGCTCGATGTCCCCTTCGCCATCGTGGACGCCACCACGCTGACCGAAGCCGGATACGTCGGCGAAGACGTCGAGAACATCATTCTAAAGCTCTTGCAGGCCGCCGAAGGCGATGTGAACCGTACGCAGACAGGAATCATCTATATAGATGAGATCGATAAGATCGGCCGCAAGGACGAAAATCCCTCAATCACTCGCGACGTATCGGGCGAAGGAGTGCAGCAGGCGCTGCTAAAAATTCTCGAAGGCACAATCGCAAACGTTCCACCTCAAGGTGGACGCAAGCATCCGCACCAGGAGTTTACGCCCGTCGACACGACGAACATCCTCTTCATTTGCGGCGGAGCATTTGTTGGCCTCGAGAAAATCATTAATCGCCGCATCGGCAAGAAAGCTCTAGGCTTCAAGGTTTCCGAAGATTTGGAGACTGAGGCTGGGATGAATTCCAAGCGCGCCTTTGAGTTGGTCTCAGAGGCGCAGCCCGAAGATCTGATTCGATTTGGCTTGATCCCCGAATTTGTCGGCCGCCTGCCCGTGATGGGGGTGCTTCAGGATTTGGACGAAAACGCGTTGGTCGAGATTTTGACGCGCCCGAAAAACGCAATTGTGAAACAATATCAGCGCTTATTTGAGTTCGAAAATGTTCGGCTCAAGTTCAGCGACGACGCCAACCGCGCAATAGCACGTCAAGCCATGGCGCGTAAAGTTGGGGCCCGTGGCTTGCGTATGATTTTGGAAGAATTAATGCTGGAGCTCATGTACAGTCTGCCCAGCCAGAAAAAAGTTAAAGAATTCGAAGTGACCCGTGAGATGGTAGAAAAGAGAAATGTCTCCCTGGCCATGATCGAAAAAGCAGCAAGCTAGCAAAGCAAGGATTCGTATCAGGGTATGCCTTCGGGCATACCAATGTGAGTCGATTCAAAAGCCCCTTTAGGGGCCGTACATCCAAAGAGGGGAGCCCGAGTTGTCGAATCCAAAAGAAAAATTCGAGAGCAAGAAATTACCCATGATGCCCATCCGGGACGTCGTCATTTTTCCCCATATGATGACCCCGTTCGTTGTGGGCCGGGAATCGAGCGTTCGCGCCCTCGAAGAGGCTCTCGCCGCCGATAAGAAGATTTTCCTCGCCACCCAGCACGACGCCAGCATCGACGAGCCTAAAGCCAACGACATCTTCCAGGTCGGCACCATCGTCAACATCGTGCAGAGTCTAAAGCTGCCCGACGGCAACATCAAAGTTCTCGTCGAAGGCATCGAGCGCGGCAAGATTCTACAAGTCATCGAGACGGACGGCTTCTTGCAAGCGACCGTTCGCGTCGCTCGTTATGCCACCGAAACCACCGCCCAGATTGAAGCCGGCATGCAGCGCGTTACCGGCATGTTCGAGCAATACGTCAAGCTCTGCCAGTCGCTGAATTACGAAACCATGATCGCCGCCGTGCGCATGGAAGATCCGGCGAAACTCACCGACACCATCGCCGCCAACTTGCAACTCTCCATCGAAGAGAAGCAAGGACTGCTCGAGATCTTCGATCCCGCCGAACGCCTCAACCGCATCGGCGACGTGCTCGACGTGGAGATCGAAAAGCTCAACATGGATCGCACCATCCAATCGCGCGTAAAGCGGCAGATGGAAAAGGCGCAGAAAGAGTATTACCTCAACGAAAAGATCAAGGCCATCCAAAAGGAACTTGGGCGCGGCGAGAAGAGCGAGTTCGACGAACTGAAGAAGAAGATCGAATCCGCGGGCATGCCGAAAGAAGTTCGCGACAAGGCCATCCAGGAATTGAAAAAACTGGAAGCCATGCCGCCCATGTCCGCCGAATCCACCGTTTCCCGCAACTATCTCGACTGGCTGCTGGCCGTTCCATGGAAGAAGCGCTCGAAAGAGATTCGCAACATCTCGCGCGCCGAAAAAGTTCTGAACGAAGATCATTACGGCCTGGAGAAAATCAAAGAGCGCATTCTCGAATTCCTCGCCGTACGCCAACTGGTCAAGAATCCCAAGGGCTCAATTCTCTGCTTCGTCGGACCTCCGGGCGTAGGCAAAACTTCTCTCGGAATGTCGATCGCGAAAGCAACCGGCCGCAAGTTCGTTCGCATGTCGCTCGGCGGCGTGCGCGATGAAGCCGAAATCCGCGGCCATCGCCGCACCTATATCGGTGCTCTTCCCGGCCAGATCATTCAGATGATGAAAAAGGCCGGCACGAAAAATCCGGTCTTTATGCTCGACGAAGTCGACAAGATGTCGATGGACTTCCGCGGCGATCCCTCTGCTGCATTGCTTGAGGTCCTTGATCCCGAACAGAATTTCATGTTCGTCGACCACTACCTCGACGTCGAATACGATCTTTCCCAAGTCTTCTTCGTGGCCACCGCGAACGTCATGCACACCATCCCTGCCGCGTTGCAGGACCGCATGGAAGTGCTGCGCCTCCACGGCTACACCGAGCCCGAAAAAGTTGAGATCGCGAAACAGTTCCTGGTGAAGAAACAAATGCTGCAGGCAGGCTTGACGGAAAAGAATATAACGTTTTCCGATGATGCACTGCGCCAGATTATCCGCAGCTTCACCCGTGAAGCTGGAGTCCGCAACCTGGAGCGCGAGATTGGCAATGTCTGCCGCAAAGTGGCGCGCAAAGTTGTCAAAGAAGGCGCCGAATTTTCGGCGGCGATCGATGAGGAAAAAATTGGCGATTATCTGGGAGTCATTAAATTCCGCGACACGCTGGCGCACGAGAAGAGCGAAATCGGATTGGTCACGGGCTTGGCCTGGACCGAAGTTGGCGGCTCGATTCTCAGCACCGAGGCCACTGTGGTCGACGGCAAAGGCAAACTCACTTTGACCGGAAAACTCGGCGATGTGATGCAGGAATCGGCGCAGGCGGCGATGTCTTACATTCGCTCGCGAGCGGTTCGACTCGGCCTTCCACGCGACTTCTATCGCAACTTCGACATCCACGTTCACGTGCCCGAAGGCGCAATTCCAAAAGATGGCCCATCAGCCGGCATCACCATCGCAACCGCCCTTGCCAGCGCCCTGAGCCGCATCCCCGTCCGCCGCGATATCGCCATGACCGGCGAAATCACGCTGCGCGGCAAAGTTCTTCCCATCGGCGGCTTGAAAGAAAAACTTCTGGCCGCTCATCGCGCTGGATTGTTCGAAGTGATTCTGCCCAAGGAAAACGAAAAAGACGTAGCCGAAGTCCCGGAGAATCTCCGCAATGCGATGAAGCTGCATTTTGTCGACAACATGGACCAAGTGCTGGCCGTCGCGCTAGAAGGACCGCTGCCGCAGATCTCATCCGACAACGACACCATGTCTCCCATTGCCACACCGCAGCAGGGTGATAGTCCCACGGCTCGCCAGTAACCGTGATCCGACGTAGTCTCGATCCTCGTAGTCTCGATCGGCAGTAGTCTGGAATCGCGCCGCAGATCTGTCATCTTCACGAAACTGTCATCCTGAACGAAGTATCAGGGCATTCTCCCTGTGATTTGTATTGCGCCGCGCCGAAAGTCTCCCCCGTTCCGCCCGGAAAAAAAAATGGAAGAGAGAATCTCATTTCGTGCTGGCGAAGCGTAAACCGAACCCCATGGCGCAAGCAGTGTGCTTCCCACCCTTCGGAAAGTTGTTCAGTCTCATGACATCCTTTACAAAATGTCCCGAGACTTTACAGCACTTTGCGAGGGTGGGAGTTTTGACTTACGCAGCGCCCCCTGGATTGTCCCCGGATTAGAATCATTGCGCAGAGATTTTTGTGGGACTTGCGAGCTTTCGGGGTACCCCCTCCCCTATACCCGGTATATTAGAATCTTCACTTTACGGGAAAATTCCCGCTAAAGTCTTGATTTAAAGGAAGTAAAATGCAAAGTCCTGATTATAAAGGAGTTGCCTGACGACGCTCGTCCCTGGTGCCTTTGGAATGAAGGGCT
>Ga0182024_10017191_pt1 | contig 13616 bp, 15 predicted proteins | sample P32metaG_FD_120480 | JGI IMG/M metagenome (GOLD analysis project Ga0182024, IMG submission 120480) | Permafrost microbial communities from Stordalen Mire, Sweden - P3-2 metaG (Illumina Assembly) | ecosystem: Environmental > Terrestrial > Soil > Wetlands > Permafrost | place: Sweden: Stordalen... | reverse complement strand
GGCACGTCCGCAACGGGAACACGATCCGCACCAAGTCGATCAGTTCGCGCAGGCCGTGCGCGTTGGTGTACGGCCCGAAGTAGCGCGCGCCGTCGTCCTTCACCACCCGGGTAAAGGTGACGCGCGGAAAACGCTCGTTGGTAACTTTGAGATACGGAAAGCGCTTGTCGTCGCGCAGCCGCACGTTGAACGGCGGCTGGTGCCGCTTGATGAGGTTCGCCTCGAGGATCAGCGCCTCGACCTCATTGGTGACGACGATCGTGCGCACGTCGGCGACGCGCTCGACCATCTTCACCGTGCGATACGGATGCGCGGCCGAGTCCTGGAAGTACGATCGCACGCGGTTGCGCAGCGAGACCGCCTTCCCGATGTACAGGATGCGGCCGTCCTCACCGATCATCTGATAGACGCCGGGGAGGTCGGGCAGCTGCGCGAGCGTCCGTTCGAGCCGGTTCGGTTCGGAGCTCATCTCGTGCGCCGGTGCGGCACTATGCCGCCAGGTCGGTCGGTGCTTTCTTCTTGCGGGCGCGCAGCACGACGAACGCGCCCACGGCGAGCACGACCAACGCCACAATGATCAGCAGCGTCGCTTTGTGCAGCCCGCCGAGGATCGCGTCGAGGTTGTTTCCCGCGACGTTGCCGAGATAGGACAAACCGAAACAGAAGATCGCCGAACCGAACAGCGTGTAGGTGAAGAAATAGCGCTTGGGCATGCGTGAGATCCCGGCCGGCAGCGACGACACGCCGCGAATGAACGGGATGAAGCGGCACCAGAACACGGTCGGTCGCCCGTAGCGGACGAAAAACGCGTGAACGCGCTCGTACTCGTTCTCGCTGAACCGGATGTAGCGGCCGTAGCGACGCACGAACGGCAACCCGCCGTAGAATCCGATCGTGTAGAGAATTGCCGCGCCGATCAACTCGCCGACGGTCGCGACGATCGCGACGACGATCCAGCCGGCGAGCGCCCCGATCGGCGCGAGGTGACCTTGCGCCGCGAGACCGCCGGCGGCCGGAACCGTCACCTCGAGCGCGGCGGGCATGCCGAGATTGCCGAGCAGGACGATGACGAACAGCCCGCCGTAGCCGAAGTGCACGATCAAGTCGTGAAGAGTTTGGGTCAGGTGCTCCATGCGCGCCTCAGGATATCGGCTGCGAGTCCGCCGCCTTCGGCACGAATCGCTTCGAGCAGATCGATCGGCTCGATCTCCCGGTCGCCCGCGAGCCGTTCAGCGATCTCTACTATCTTGCGCACGCGCGGTGTCACCAAAATTCCCTCCCAGGTCCGGCCGTCGCCGGTGCCGAGCGCACGCTTGACTTCAGCGTGCACGCTGGCGGACTCGATATGATCGGCCGCGAGCCGCTCGTCGACCGCCGTATCATGTTCCTCGAGTAGCGCGTACAGCATGTGCTCGGCGCCCACGTAGTAGTGGTTGTGGTTCCGGCACTCTTGCTCGGCGGCGCGGAGTACGCGCCGGGCGGCTGGACTGAAGCGTGAGAACAACGGCGGCCTGGGTTGGGAATCCGCCGGCAGCCGGCGGAGATGGTCGGGGCGGCAGGATTTGAACCTGTGACCTCTGCGTCCCGAACGCAGCGCTCTACCAAGCTGAGCTACGCCCCGAGGCTTGGACCAAATCCCCCGAATTCTGAGCGGTCGAGTCGGGTCCTGCCCCTGCGGGAACGATAGGAGCAGCCACGAAATCCCGGAGTCGCCCCATGAGATATCTGATCGTCGGCTGCGGACGCGTGGGCTCGACCCTCGCCAAGCTGCTCGTCGCCGACAAACACGACGTCGTCGTCGTGGATGAGAACCCCGCCGCGTTCAAGCGGCTGGGCAACCGCTTCGGCGGCCAAGTCGAAGTCGGTACCGGTATCGACTACGACGTGCTCAAACGCGCCGGGGCGGAGCGTGCCGACGGCTTCGTCGCCGTCACCGACGGCGACAACCGCAACGTGATGGCGGCCTTGATCGCGCAGAAGATGTTCCGCATTCCGAAGATCGTCGCGCGCATCTACGATCCGCCGCGCGGACAGCTCTATCGCGAGCTCGGGATCGAAACGTTCTCGCCGACGACGATCGGCGCACAGATCATTCGCGATCGGCTGCAGGACGTTGCCTACGCATCGGTGCCCTCGTTCGACTTCGGCAAGCTCTCGTCGCTCGTCGCGACGGTGACGCGCGTTCAGGCGGGTAGGCGCATCTCCGAGGTCGAGGTCGATGGGAAGCTGCGCATCGCGGCGATCCGCCGGCTCGGCAGCGTCAGCATCGCGGCGCCCGGTGACGTCTTGACCGAAGGCGATGAGATCAACGCGATCGTCGCACCCGACGCGCTCAGCCAGTTCGCGTCGGCGTTCGCCTCGGCGCGGCCCGAAGCGCGTCTGACCGCGTAATCGGAACGGAACGCATGTTCATCCTCATCGTCGGCGGTGGAAAAGTCGGCACGTATCTCGCGCGCGGACTCATCAAACAGCAACACGAGGTCGTCGTCATCGAGAAGGACGCCCGCAAGGCGCAAATGATGACGAATCTGCTCGAGACCGACGTGGCAATCGTCGGTGACGGTTGCGACCCGAACGTCTTGATGCAAGCCGGGGTCGCGCGGGCCGACGTCGTGGTCGCCGACACCGGCGACGACGAGGACAATCTCGTCGCGTGCATCATCACCAAGAAACACTCGCGTGCACGCTGCATCGCGCGCGTCAACAATCCGAAGAACAAGCTGATCTTCGAGAGCCTCGACGGCGATCGCCCGGTCAGCGTGATCTCGTCGACCGAGATCATCCTCGGTATGATCGACGACCGCGTCAACGCCTGCGACCTCGAACCGCTCGCGCGCGTCGGCCGCGGTGACCTCGAGCTCGTCCAGCTGCGGATCGCCGACGACTCACCGGCGCGCGGCAAACGGATCGCCGACGTCTCGCTGCCGCGCGGCAGCGTGATCGTCGCGGTCGACCGCGGTGGCGGCGACGTCCTCGTCCCCAACGGTGACACGACCCTGCAACGCGGCGACGACGTGATCGCGATGATCAAGCACGAGACCCGCCTGGACGTCTGCACCGCGCTGGTCGGGTGACCGCGTGCACACCGTCGTCATCGTCCTGCTGGTGGTGATCGCGTTGGAACATCTCTATTTCTTGTACGTGGAGATGTTCCGGTGGACGAGCCCGGCGACGCAGAAAGCGTTCGGGATCACCGCCGCCTTCGCGGAAGAGTCCAAGACGCTCGCCGCAAATCAGGGACTGTACAACGGCTTCCTCGCCGCCGGATGCGTGTGGGCGATCCTCGCGCCCGCGCCGCTGCAGACACCACTGACGGTGTTCTTCACCGCCTGCGTGGTGATCGCGGGAGTCTTCGGCGGCTTGACCGTCGCGCGGCGGATCCTCTACATCCAGGCTCTTCCCGCGGCCCTCTGCCTCATCGCCGTCCACATCTGAAGGCTACCCCGCTAAGGCTTAGCGTGCTGCGCAGAAACGCACGAATCGCGGCGTAGAACGGAACGGGGTTCTCGATCCACGGAAAGTGGCCGGCATCGGCGATCACCGCTTTGACGGCGTGCGGAAACACGGCGTCGAGCGTTGCCTCGGCGGAGCGTGAGGGGTCGTCGCTGCCGTACACCAGGAGCGTCGGAATCGTCGTGTCGTGCAGCGCGGCTTTGACGTCATAATGCGCGGCCACATCGTTGAACATTGCCGTCCTCACGTCGGGATTGTCGAAGTGGTCGGGCACGGTGGCTGCGAAGGCGACACCCTTCGCATGATCGTGGAAGTAGCCGGGCAGGATCGCCTTGTTCGGCGGCTGTCCGCTTTTTTGGAGTGCTGCCGCGGCGGCGGTGTCTTCGGGTGTCAGACGCGCCTGGATGCGCGCACCGAATCCGCCGAAGAACGACGGATCCGGACCACCCGGATCGAGCAGCGCAAGCGATGCGACGCGGTCGCCGTGCGCCGCCGCATACGCCATCGACAGCATCGCGCCCCAGGAATGTCCGATCAGCGACAGACGGCGCAGATCGAGCTCGGTGCGCAGCCCTTCGAGATCAGCGACCGCGCCGGCCACGGTCAGTTGCGAGCCGTCGCCGGCGGCATCGCGCGAGGTGCCCGTTCCGCGCTGATCGAGCACGACGATCGTCCGGTCGCGCGCGAGTTCGGTCGCGATCGGGTCGACGTAGCTCGACTCGAGGCCGGGCCCCCCGCTGAGCAGCACAAAGAGCGGTCCCGATGTTCCGAAGCGCCGGTATCCCAGTGAGCCGCCGGCCGCGGGGTAATGGCCGGGCACCCCGTTTGCGGCGCGCGCGGTTTGCGGGACCGCCAGGACGGCCAGCGACGCTGATGTCATGGCGAAGAAGTGTTGGCGGTTCACGGCGCCTCCAAGTTCTCAGCAGTTTATCAGCATTTCTGTCGCTCTCGCTGCGTTACCGGCTTGCAATGATCAAACCGCTTCTGGCCGCCTTGGCGGCCCTATCTTTCGCGGTGCCGCTCGCAGCTCAGGCACAGGGCGTGCCGTCGTATGCGCAGGGGCAACCGTCGTACGCCAACGGCGAAGAGAACATCCACGGACGGATCGTGAGCTTCGACGGTGACTATGCGCTCCAAGTCCGCGACGAGCAAGGCTACGTCGACAACGTTCAACTGCATCAGGGGACGATCATCAACCCGACCGGCTTGACGCTCGAGCCCGGTATGGTCGTCAGCATCCTCGGCTACAACGCCGGCTCATACCTCGCCGCGAACGAGATCGACACACCCTACACCTACTACGGCGGCGCGCCTTGGTACGGCGGCCACCCGTGGAACTACTATGGTCCGTCGATCAGCCTCGGTTTCTTCTTCGGGAATTCGGGTTGGTGGCACGGTAACGCGTTCCGCGGCGGCTTCCGCTACGTCGGCGGCGCGCGCGTCTACAACAACGTTCAGTTCCGCGACGTCCATACGGGCGGTGAGTTCCGCGGTCGTAACTACGTCGCTCCGCCCGAGCGCGGCGGGTACGTTCCGCACCGCAACACGCGCAGCAACGACAACAACCACCACGACGACCACGGTCATCGCTGACCGCTAGCCGGTCGCCGGGTCCCTCCGAACCGGGCCGTCTCGCTCCACCGAGCGGGGCGGCCCTGCTCGTTGCGGGAAACAGGTGTTCATGGGATTCCTGATCCGGCTCATCGTCAACGCGATCGCGCTGATCGCGGTGGCGTACATCGTTCCGGGCGTCCACGTCTCGGGTTACGTCGGTGCGCTCGTGGCGGCCCTGATCCTCGGGATCGTCAACGCAATTCTGCGGCCGATCCTTTTCCTCATCAGCCTGCCGCTCGAGATCCTGACGCTCGGACTGTTCACGCTCGTGATCAACGCGCTGCTGTTCTGGCTCGTCGGCGTGCTCAACCTCGGGCTGACGGTGAACGGCTTCTGGCCGGCATTCTGGGGCGCGATCGTGATGACGATCGTCTCGTGGATTCTGTCGATGCTCACCGGCAGCTCCGACAAAGCGCGTCGCCGCTAACGCCTTGCTATTCGACCCGTTTCCGTTCGTTGCACCGCTGCTGCATGCGCTCGATCCTGAGGACGCGCACGAGCTGACGCTGTGCGCATTGGAAACGGGGTTCGTCCCCGGGCAACCGCGCGACGACGATCCGGTACTCGCCACGAAGCTGTTCGGACGTGCGCTAACGAATCCGATCGGTTTGGCGGCCGGATTCGACAAGAACGCGCGCGTGTACGGGCAGATGGCCGCGCACGGCTTCGGCTTCGTCGAGATCGGCGGCGTCACGCCGCTGCCGCAGGCCGGAAATCCGCGGCCGCGGGTGTTCCGTCTCACCGAAGACGGCGCGGTCATCAACCGGCTCGGTTTTCCCAACGACGGCGCCGAGATGGTCGAGCGGCGCCTGCGCCGGGGCGGCCGGCCGTCGATCGGATTCGGGATCAATCTCGCCTCGAACGCCGACAGCGCCGATCCGGCGGAAGACTTTGTCGCGCTCGCGCGCCGCTTCGGTCACGACGCCGATTACTTGACGCTCGACATCTCGTGTCCGAACACGGCCAACGGGCAAGTGTTTCTCGATCCGTCGCGTTTGGCGGACCTGCTCGCGCGTCTCGCCGAGATCGACTGGGGAACGAGCCGTCCGGCACGGGTCGCGAAGCTCTCGCCCGACATCGAGGATGATGCCGTCGAGCGGCTCGTCGCGACGCTGGTCGACGCGCGGATCGACGGCATCGAGGTCGCCAACACGACACGCGCGCGCCCGGCAGGTCTGCGTGGCGCGAACGCGCGCGAGGCCGGCGGCCTGTCGGGCAGACCGCTGTTCGCCGCGTCGACGGCAATGCTCGCGCGCGTGCGCGCGCTGACCGGCGGTCGCGTCACGCTGATCGGCGTCGGCGGCGTTGCGAGCGGAGACGATGCGTTCGCGAAGATTCGTGCCGGCGCGAGCGCCGTGCAGCTCTACACCGCGCTGATCTACGCGGGTACGTCCGTCGTAACGTCGATCAAGCGCGAGCTCGCGCAGCGGCTGCGCGCCGACGGCTTCACGTCGGTGGCGCAAGCCGTCGGTACCGCCGTTCCCGCTATTTGACCCGTGCGCGACTACCACGGGCGGCGGTGACTCAGCGACCCTGAGGAAAGCCTGAACGCGGAGAAACCAGCGCTTGGCAGCACGTGTTATAGTAGGTTGCTAGTCCTAAGCGGACTCGTTCGAGGGGCTGAGTAGTCTCGACGAGGAGATCCGTGGCCGACGTAAGCAGGCGGAGTTGTGAGCCCTCCTAAAACGATCACAAGCGTTTACACGCGAACAACGAATACGCTCTGGCTGCCTAACTTCTAGTTAGCAGTCACCGTCCGGAGGAGGTTGCCGAAGCCGTCCTCCAGGCGGTCAACAAGTTCGGCTAGGATGCGGAGACCGTTCCGAGAGGCATCCGAAACTCAACCGGAACTGCGGCGCGACTGATTCCTGTACCGAGAAGCGGTCGCGTCTAAGACAAAATCGGTGCTGAGCCTGGAGAAAGCGGCGGTCCGGCTTTTCGGACCCGGGGGGCGGCTCCCCGGCAGCTCCACCAAGTACGAGCTCCATCCCAACGACTAGCGAGATCGCCCAGCGGCGCCGCTAGTCTTGGGGGTGGAGTTTTCGCCATTGGGCGGTGTCGTCCCAACTGCCGTCGCCGTTGGGCGAACCTGAGATGTGCCTTCGAGTCGCACAATGTTTGTAGGAAGGCGATGAGGCTGCGCGAAAACTTTTTTGGCACGATATGAAAAATGGGTCCGAGTGACATGAAGCGTGTCACGGCCAGTATTGTAATCGCGGCGCTGTTGGTATTGCATACCTCCATGGCGAGTGCGCGTGAAGTGCCAGGCATTGCGGGCGTGCGACTTGGAATGACGTCTGCCACAGTTCTTGGGTTACTACGTGCCAAGAACATTGCCGCGCAAACAATCTTCAAACCATGCCTCCGCGACTATCTCGCGATGCACGCGAACGTTGTCGGCATCTCGGGCCCAGGTCATTGCCCCGAGGTAATCCAGGCTAAATTCGGCGGCGACATTACTTATTTTTCTAACCGAGGACGTCCCGCAGAGACCTAGCGTTGCGGTGGTAACGACTGTCGCCCTAAATTTCCCCTCGGACGAGACAGTTGTGAACAACGTAATTCGGGAGGCTGGAAAGCCCACGCTCACGGATGGAGAAAATCCATGGACGATTGCGATGTGGTGCTTTGGCTTTATATGTCACGACATGAATCGTGTTCTTGCGGACGGCCCTCCTGGCCAGACGCTCCCGGCGCATCGGGGCGCAGGATTTACGCTCGCCGATAGTCAGGCCGGCAGAAGGCGTGAAGCCGCCATCGACCGGGCTTTAGCGTCTCACGGAGTTAGGCGCGTGCCGTGACCAACGCGTCGTTGGGCGGTCCGCGATTCTCGGCTCGGCCGTTGGGCGATCAAACGTCATTGGGCGGCCGCTAGTCGCTAGGATGTAGCCCCAAGTACGAAGAGCGCGCGCAAGCGCGTTCTTTCTTGTTGCCGGCTTTACAACGCAGATCGATAGAGGTTAGATCGAGAGCGATGGCAGCTTTGACTTCGCTGCGCCCATCCTCCGGTGCAGACCGCGCGTATGTCGAGCACGTGTACTTCGAGACGCAGCGCGGGATCATCGAAGCCCTATTCGGTTGGCGCGGCGAGGACGTCGAACGGGCGAAGTTCGCTGAATTCTATGACGAGTCGAACTCAACGATCATCGTCGCCGACGGAGAAGATGTCGGATGGATGACCGTCATCCGGCATCCGGACGACATCGAGCTCACGTCGATCTACCTCCAAACCGATCGGCAACGAAACGGCATCGGCACGGCGCTGATCCGCAACCTTATGCGCGAGGCTTCGGAGACGGATCGGGAGATTCGGCTCAGCACCGCCATCATCAATCCCGCTCGGACCCTCTACGCGCGGCTTGGCTTCGTCGTTGTCCGCGAAGATCAACACAAAGTCCATATGACCTGGTCCCAGGAACACGACGCCTCTCGCCGCGCAGCGCTCGACGCGTTGATCGATGTCGCAGAAAAAATGATCGCCGGCGATGTCGGCGCGATCGAAGGATCACGGACGATCGTGCGCCTCATGTACAGCGTCGGCGACGGCGGTGATGACTTCGACGACGTGTTCCTCCCGTTCGTCGGAATCTGGTCGGAAGCAAACGACATGGTCGTCGGCGATCGCAGTTTGTGGTCGGCGGAATTTCTCGAACGGATCGATCGGCAATACGAATCGTACGAGCGCGATGTCAGTCCGACAATCGCCGATGAGTGCCGAACACTGCTTGCCGTGCTCGCTGTCAATAAATCCTTGGCGGAGTAGTCTCGCGGGATAGAACCGCGGGGCGGCCGAAGGCGGCGCGATGATCGAACGGTACTTCGGCGTGGCCGCGGCCGGATCGACGATTCCGCGCGAGCTGCGCGCCGGGCTGACCACGTTCCTCACGATGTCGTACGTGCTGTTCGTCAACCCGCAGGTGCTCGGCGGTGCGATCGTCGTGCCGAATGGATTCGCGAAGCTGCTCGTCGTGACCGCGCTGGCCGCGGCGATCGGCAGCCTCCTGATGGCGCTGGTGGCGCGCTATCCGTTCGCGCAGGCGCCGGGGATGGGGCTCAACGCGTACTTCGCGTACACCGTCGTGCTCGGGCAGAAGATCCCGTGGCAAACCGCGCTCGGCGCGGTGTTCATCTCAGGCCTGTTGTTCGTGATCTTGTCGGTGCTCGGGGTCCGTCAGGCGATCGTGCGCGCGATTCCGAACGCGCTCAAGTTTGCCGTCACCGCGGGTATCGGCGCGTTTCTCGCCTTCTTGGGTCTGCGGAATGCGGGGGCGGTCGTCGCCGATCCGGCGACGTTCGTGACGCTCGGACACCTGACGTCGGCACCGGTGCTGATCGCGGTGTTCGGCTTGCTCATGACGTCCGCACTCTTGGTGCGCCGCGTGAAGGGAGCGATCGTCTACGGCATCGTCGCATCGACGCTACTCGGCATCGTGACGCATGCGGGGCTGTATCCCGGGGCGCACGGAGCCTTGGTGCCGTTCGCCGGGTTCCCAAACGGCGTGGTCGCGCTTCCGGTGTGGCCGAGCGGCCTGATCGGTGCGCTCGACATTCGCGGAGCGCTCGCACTCGGTGCCGCGGCGGTCGTGTTCACATTTTTCTTTGTCGACTTCTTCGACGCGACCGGTACGCTCGTCGGCCTGGCGAGTCGCGCCGGATACCTCGATGCGAAGGGCGATATGCCGCGTGCCCGGCGCACGTTCGCCTCCGACGGTCTGGCTGCAATGGTGGGCGCGGTGCTCGGAACGAGCACGACGACGGCCTACATCGAAAGCGCTGCCGGAATCGAAGAAGGCGGACGCACCGGCCTCACCGCGCTCGCCGTTGCTGTGCTGTTCTTCCTGGCGACGCTGATCTGGCCGCTGGCGTCGCTGATTCCACCGGCGGCGACGGCCCCGGCGCTCATCGTCGTCGGCGCGCTGATGCTGCAAGGCTTGCGCAACGTCGATTGGGACGACTATGCCGTATCGATCCCGGTGTTCTTGACCGTCGTCGCGATGCCGCTCACGTTCTCGATTGCGAACGGCGTGAGCTTCGGTGTGATCGCGTATGCGGCGATCAAGTTGTTGAGCGGCCGCGGCAAGGAAGTCGATCCGTTGCTCTACCTCGTTGCCGCCTTGCTCGTCGCGCGCTACATCTGGCTTGCCGGCTGACGATGGCGCCGACCCTCGAGACCGAGCGGCTGATCTTGCGCCGCAGCGCACACGCGAGCTGCGTCAGCTGCGTTGAACGAGCGAGATCCCGAGCGCGATCGCGACGAGGCCGCCGAGGTCACGCACGCCGACCGGCTCGTGCAGGATCAGCGCCGCGAGGCCGAGGCCGAACACCGGGGTGAGGAAATAGTATGCGCTTACGCGTGATGCTTCGCCGTGGGTGAGCAGCCAGAACCAGAGCAGCGACGCACCCAGCGACATCACCAGCACGACGTACCAGAACGACACGACCAGCTGCCACGACCAGATCACGTGCGGTGTGCCCTCGAAGATCGCGGCTAGCGGCAACAGCACCACGCCCGCGGCGAAGAGCTGGAGCGCGTTGACGGCGCGCAGGTCGAGCGCGCCGCACCATCGCTTGAACACGATCGTGGACGCGACGCCGCCGAGCACGCCGGCGAACGCGAGCACGACATCGCGCGGTTCCGCGCTGCCGGTGCCGGTGCGCAGGATCATGATCCATACCACGCCGCCGAAACCAAGGACGAGGCCGAGGATCTTGGCCGGCGTGAGCGGCTCGCGCAAGAGCCAGGGCGCGACCAGCGCGAGCGTCAGCGGATTCGTCGACGCGACGATCGCGCCGACACCCGATGCGAGGTGACGCAGCGCGATGTAAGTGCAACCGAGGTAGATCGCGTTGCCGAGGATGCCCAGCACGATCACCGCGATCCAGTCGTTGCGGGTGCACGGCAGCGTCGCGCCGGCTGCGCGCGCGATCGCGAACGCCAGCGCGCCCGCCACCGCGAAGCGCACGACCAAGAACCACAACGGTGACGTGTAGAGCACGCCGACCTTGCTCGGCACGAACGCCGACGCCCACAGGAAGACGAAGAACAGCGCCGCGGCGACGCCGAGCGCGCTGCTCGATGCGGCGCACGAGCCGCTGCTAGGCCGAGCGATTGGCTTCGACGAGCTTCGTCAGCTCCTTGGCGACCTCGATCGCGTTGGCGACCACGAGCATGTCGGCGAACTCACCGATCGGTGCGCCTGAATCGGTGTTGACGGCAATGATCGTGCCTGAGGTCGACATCCCGACCTTGTGCTGGATCGCGCCGGAGATTCCGAAGGCCAGGTACAGCCGCGGCGAGACCGTCTTGCCGGTCTGACCGATCTGCATGCTGTACGGCACCCAGCCGGCGTCGGCGACCGCGCGCGTCGCGCCGACTGCGCCGCCGAAGGCCTTCGCGAGCGGCTTGAGCACGCTGTCGAACGGCTCCGCGCTACCCAGGCCACGTCCGCCGCTGACGATGACCGCCGCTTCCTCCAAGCCGATCTCGGCGGCCGCTTCTTCGACGTGGCTCTCGATCTTGACGACGTAGGTTTTGCCGGCGGGCTTAGCGATCGGCTGCACCGTCGCGCCGCTGCCGCCCGCTGCCGCGGAGAACGCGTTGGGGCGCACGGTGATCACGCCGTAATCACTGTTCTTGAACGCCGAGTTGGTGATGTAAGCGCCGCCGAGCTTGGGTGCCGTGCACACGAGCCGCCCGCCCTCGAACGAAAGATCGGTGACGTCGGCGGCGATGCCGGTTTTCAGCCGCGCCGCAACGCGGCTGCCGATGTCGCGGCCGTGCCTTGTGTTCGGCACGAGCACGATCGACGGGCCGAGCTCGCGCGCGAGCGCTTCGACGTAATCGACTTCCGGCTCGGCCAGATACGTGTCGACGTCGCCGTCCTCGTTGACGTGGATGACATCGAGCGGATAGCTCTTGAGCTGCTCGGCCAGCGATTGCGCGCCGGCACCGAGGACGACCGCGTGCGCTTTGCCGCCAAGCATGTCGGCGACTTTTCGCGCTTCGGTCGCGAGCTCGAAGGTGACCTTGCGCGTGTGTCCGCCGTGCTGTTCCACGAAGATGATGACGTCGGGCATCAGACGAGCTTTCTTTCCTTGAGATAGTCGAAGATCTGGCGCGCGCCGCTCGCGGCGTCGTCGGGCGTGACGACTTGGCCTTTGCCGCGCGCCGCCGGCGGCGCGAACGAGAGGAGCTCCGTCTTCGCGTTGGCCGTGCCGGCCGCATCGGCGACGTCGAGCTCGGCAACGGCGAACGTCGTGATCGGCTTTTTCTTCGCGCCCATGATGCCTTTGAGCGACGGGTAACGCGGCTCGCCGACCGCCATCGTGACGCTGATGAGCGCCGGCAACGGACCGTTGACGACCTGATAGCCGTTGTCGGTCTCGCACTGTACTTTGAGCCCGCCCTGCGCCGACTCGATGTGGCGCACGTTGGCGATCCCCGGAACGCCGAGATCCTCGGCCAGCGCGCCCGGAACGGCTCCGGTCGTACCGTCGTCGGAGAGACCGCCGCACAGCACTAGATCGAATCCGATCTTGCGCAGCGCCGCGCCGAGCACGACCGCGGTTCCCCACGCGTCGGTTCCTTCGAGCGCGGCGTCGCTGATCAGATACGCGTCGTCGGCGCCCATCGCGAGCGCGCGGCGTATCGTCTCCTTGCCGTTGTCGGGATACATGCTCACGACGGTCACGGTGGTGTCGGCGCCGAGCTGCTCCTTGAGCCGCAGCGCCGCTTCAAGCGCGTACTCATCGTACGGGTTCATCACCAGGTTCATCCCGGTGCGCACCAGACGTTTCGTCGCCGAATCGATCTTTTTCTCGGCGGCGGTGTCGGGCACGATTTTGACGGTAATGGCGATCTTCACGGGCGGCAACCCCGTTGTATGCCGCTGCGCGCGGGACCTCTCGCTAGACGAGCTTCGCCAGGTTGGCGGCGAACGCGGCGATCGTCTTTTGCGCGACGCCCTCGATCAGTCGGCCACCGACGGTCGCGACGATCCCGCTGATCTGCGCCTCGGTGTGGATTGCGACATGCGTCGTAGCGCCGCGCTCGGTTGCTCTTGACTCGACGGTCGCGTTGACGCCGCCGCGGCCTCGCAACTCGTCGCCTTTGATCGTGAAGCGCGCCGTGTGCGCGGCGTCGTCGAGCTCATCGACCGTGATCGTCGCCCGATAGCTGACCTCGACCGGCCCGACCTTGACCGACGCGCGCGCTTTGTAGGTGCGCTCGTCGACGACCTCGGTGATCTCGGCGCGCGGAATGCAGGTCGCGACGCGCGGAATGTCACGCAGCACCGGCCAGACGCGCTCGATCGGCGCGTCGACGTCGAAGCCTTCGTCGATCGTCATGATGCCGGCGCGACGCTGCGGTCGTTGTGCACGGGCAAACTTCCCTCGCTCAACCGTCCGCCGCGGCGCCGTTCGCGCAGAGCGACGATCTCGGCGGCGATCGAGATGGCGGTTTCCTCGGGCGTGCGCGCGCCGATGTCGAGCCCGATCGGTGCGCTGATGCGGGCGAGGTCCGTCGCGGAGATCCCCGCCTCGCGCAG
>Ga0182024_10017190_pt1 | contig 13616 bp, 15 predicted proteins | sample P32metaG_FD_120480 | JGI IMG/M metagenome (GOLD analysis project Ga0182024, IMG submission 120480) | Permafrost microbial communities from Stordalen Mire, Sweden - P3-2 metaG (Illumina Assembly) | ecosystem: Environmental > Terrestrial > Soil > Wetlands > Permafrost | place: Sweden: Stordalen... | reverse complement strand
ATGGCGAAGACTCCGGGATGAATTACGTGGCCGGTGCCGGTGACCCAGATGGTTCCGTTGGGTTTTAGGACGCGCTGGCAGGCCGCGAGCCAGGCGCGATTGAATTCGTGATTTGCGTCGGCGCCACGTGAGCGATCCCATTCGCCTTAGTTCACGCTGACCATCTTGCCCGCGTGGCAGGTGATGCCGTTGTTCGAGAGAAAATAGGGAGGATCGGCGAAGATCAGGTCCACGACACCTTCGCCGAGGCTTGCAAGGATGTCGAGGCAATCGCCTTGAAAGATACGGATGTGATGTTTTTTGTCGCGGAAGACGGGTTCGGGAAGGCTCGGAGCGACGTGCGGCGTTTCGATTGCGGTTGCCGAAATTTTGGATGATTTGGACAAGGAGGCCGGTGTGTTCCCTAGATTTTGGGGGTGCGTCCGGATCGTTGATCGGAAGGTAACGTGTGTCAAGTCGAGTTGTGTTGTTGAGCGCGCCGGGCGCGAGGAGCCTTGCATCGACGGAATTGGGGCAAAGCGTCGGATGTGACGCGAAATTCGTGCTAGGCGGAGCGCAGGATGTGTCGTACCTATGGCGCTCCGAATTCTTTTTGCGAGCTTTCCCAGCGTTTCCACGCTGGGCTAACTTATGCCGCGCCTCCCGTTCGACCGCTGCCACAGGCAGGGTCTCAAGGTAAAACGGCGCTGGTGCGAGTTGAATCGGTCGATCGCAGTAGGCGGATGCAAGTTGTGTTCGCTTGGCATGCAGACGCAAGGCACATTTGTTGTTGCGTTGACCGAGTTGGATGCGTCACCTACAATCGAAGGAAGGCGGGCACGGCGTGCCGTGCCCCTACGGAGCGTTGCACGAGACTTCCCCAAGACGGTTGGGGCGTTTCGTGCGGTCAGTACAGGGACGATCACGGGACAACCGGAAAAAAATGTTTGAAACACTTACAGAGAAACTACAGCGGGCGTTCAAGAATTTGCGGGGGCAGGGGAAGCTATCTGAGGAGCACCTGGACGCTGGGTTGGCGGAGATACGCGAGGCGCTGCTCGATGGCGACGTGAACGTGGGCGTTGCGGATGAATTTATTGCGCATGTGCGGGCGAAGGCGTTGGGGTCGGAAGTGCTGCTGCAGTTATCGCCGGACCAACAGGTTGTAAAGATTGTGCGCGACGAGTTGGGCGAGCTTTTGGGGAAGGAAGCGAAGCCGCAGTACGGGTCGAAGCCGCCGGCGGTGTGGATGGTGGTGGGGCTGCAAGGGTCGGGCAAAACAACTTCGACTGGAAAAATGGGGAAATGGCTGGCCGAGCACGGGCACCGGCCGCTGGTGGTTTCGACTGACGTGTATCGTCCCGCGGCGCGCGAGCAACTGGCGCAGGTGGCGAAGGCTACGGGCGTGCCGGTGTGGCCAGGAACGGGGACGGACAAGCCGCTGGAAATTGTGCGCGGGGCGCTGCGCGAAGCGAAGATGTCCGCGTGCGACGTGGTGCTGGTGGATACGGCGGGCCGGCTGCATCTAGATGATGAACTGATGAAAGAACTTTCGGAGCTGAAACGCGAGCTGAATCCGGCGGAGTTGCTGTTTGTGGCGGACGCGATGATCGGGCAGGACGCGGTGCGGTCGGCCGGAGAATTTCACAAGCGGCTAGGAATTACCGGCGTGGTGTTGACGAAAATGGATGGCGACGCGCGCGGCGGCGCGGCGCTTTCGATTCGCAAGGTGACGGGCGCGCCGGTGAAGTTCGTGGGCGTTGGCGAAAAGTACGATGCGCTGGAACCGTTCCTGCCGGATCGCGTGGTGTCGCGGATTCTGGGCATGGGCGACGTGCTGGGCTTGATCGAGCGCGTCGAGAAGACTGTGGATTTGAAGCAGGCGCGCGAGCTGGAACGCAAGTTGCGCGAGGACGATTTCACTTTGGAGGATTTTCGCGACCAGTTGAAGCAGATACGCAAGATGGGATCGCTGGAATCGTTGATGGGGATGCTGCCGAAAGTGGGGCCGTTCGCGAATTTGCCGAAGGATACGCAGATTGATGAGAAACGGCTGGGATCGGTGGAAGCGATTATTAATTCGATGACCGCGAAGGAGCGGGCGAATGCGAATTTGATTGATGGGAAGAGGCGGAAGAGGATTGCGGCGGGGAGTGGGACGTCCGTTCAGGAAGTGAATCAGGTGTTGAAGCAGTACGCAGACATGAAGAAGATGATGAAGCAGTACGGCAGCTATGCGAAGACGAAGATGCGCGGGCTGGGGAAATTCGCTGGGTTGAAAGGCGGATCGTAGCGGCGGGATTTCTGCGGGCGAGGCAAGCCTCGCCTAGTTCGTTTTGTTGCCAGACGTTGAGTTCCGGCGAAAGCGGCGGCGAGCCGCCGCACTCCAAAAGGGGCTAGGGCCGTGAAATTGGTCGAGCGATTCGCAGGCGGCCCTCCTAAAACCACGTAAGGGGAACGAGCACACCACGTGAAATTGAAATTGCCCGATGGTCCGTTCGGGGCCTATTTATTTGACTGCGACGGGACCATTGTTGATTCCATGCCGTTGCATTATGTCGCGTGGAAGAAGGTTCTGGCGGAGTGGAATTGTACGTTTGAGGAGCGGCTTTTTTATTCGTGGGGCGGAACTCCGACAGCTGAGATCGTTTCTTTGCTGAACCAGAGACAGGGACTGAACATGCCGGTCGAGGGCGTGATCTCGCTCAAGGAAAAACTCTACTTCGAGCTGCTGCCGCAGCTGAAAGCCATACCGGAAGTGGTGGAACACATTGAGGCGCAGCAAGGGCGGATTCCGTTTGCGGTGGTGTCCGGGGGAACGCGGGAATCGGTGACTGCGTCGCTGGGTTCGCTGAAGTTGCTTGATCGGTTCGATACTTTGGTTTGTGCTGGGGATTACATTAAGAGCAAGCCGGACCCAGAGGCGTTTTTGCTCGCGGCTGAGAGATTGGGAGTGGCCGCTTCAGACTGCTTGGTGTTTGAGGATACGGATCTGGGGATTCAGGCGGCTACGGCTGCGGGGATGGCTTCGGTGAAGGTGCCGCCGCCGTGGGAGAGGAATGGCGGCTAGCGCGGTATCCTCGGCCGAAATTGTGTCGCACCTACGGCGCTCCGGACTTTCTTGGCGAATTTTCCCACCGCTTCCGCCGTGGGCTAGCTTATGCCACGCCTCCCTTCGATCCTGCCGCCGGCAGGGTCTCAGGGTAAAACGGCGCTGGTGTGGCGGGATTTTGAATGCCAAGGGAGCTGGCGAGACGCCGCCACTATCCTTCGATGCCGCGCAGCAGGATCTCAGGATGAATCGTCATGTAACGCAGACCCTTCGAACCGGCACCGCCGGTTCTCAGAGTGAATCGCGCTGTGGCGCGATTCAAAAGCGTTGGTGAATGGGGTGGGGTTCGCTATACTGGTTGGCTCTGGCGTAGGGATTTGAATCAGGAGGAACTGGGCTTTGTTAACGATTCGATTGGCACGGATTGGGAAGAAGAAACGGCCGTTTTATCGCGTGATTGTCACGGAAAAGACGCGTCCGCGGAACGGGCGGTTCGTGGAAATCGTGGGAACGTATGACCCGCTGAAGAAGCCGGCGGCGATTGAACTGAACCGCGAACGAGTGGATTACTGGATTGGCAAGGGCGCACAGCCCAGCGACACAGTCCGCAGTTTTTTGCGTAACCGCAAGCCTGCCTGACACGTCCTAATCCTCAGCCCAGCGACTTAATAATGGAACTTGGGTTAATGCCCAGGTGAATTACTACTACGCTGGTTGTTTTTCCTGCTGGGGGGACTCATGAAGGAATTGGTGACGGACATAGCGAAAGCTCTGGTGGACCATCCGGAACAAGTTCAGGTAAATTCGATCGAAGGCGAGCAGGTGACGGTGCTGGAATTGCGGGTGGCGCCGGACGACCTGGGAAAAGTGATTGGGCGGCAAGGGCGCACGGCGAAGTCGATACGGACGCTGCTGGGCGCTGCGGGGATGAAGTTGAAGAAGAGATTTACGCTGGAAATTCTGGAGTAGTCACCACGCAGGAAACACCACGGGCGGCGAGCGTCACGGTAGCGCGAATTTTGCGCCCGCACGGCGTGCGCGGCGAAGTGGCTTCGGAAATCCTCACTGATTTTCCTGAACGGCTCACACGTTTGGCTTCTGTGGAATTATGGGATGGGCGGGGTGTGCCGCGGCGGGCCGCGGTGCGCAAGTGCTGGCTATCGCATAGCCGCGGAGGCCAGGCGATTTTTCATTTCGCTGAGTCTGAGTCGGTGGATGATGCGCGGAAATTGGTGGGGCTAGAGGTGCAGGTACCTCTGGCAGACCGGGTGAAGCTGCCGACGGGGAGTTATTACATCAGCGATCTGGTGGGGTGCGCGGTGCGCGAGAAGGACGGCGCGGAAGTGGGGCGCGTGCGCGACGTGGAAATTCATGGCGACGAGATTTCCGGGACGCCCAATCTGGTGGTGGATACCGCGCGAGGAGAATTGCTGATTCCTTTGGCGCAGGAGATTTGCGTGGACGTGGATACGGCGGCGCGGCGAATTGAAGTGGTGCTTCCTGAAGGACTCCGCGAATTAAACCTCGAGTAGTTATTTTCCAGCCAAGGCGTGGAGCGCGGGTTTGCAGTTTGCGGTAGGATTAGGCGCGATGCGTTTTGACATTGTGACGATATTTCCGGAGTTTTTTGCTGGGCCGCTGGAGTATGGGATTGTGCGGCGGGCTCGTGAGGCGCGCTTGATTGAAGCTTGCGTGCACGATTTGCGGGAGTTTACGCACGATCGGCATCGGACTGTGGATGACCGGCCGTTTGGCGGCGGCGAGGGGATGGTGATGAAGCCGGGGCCGCTGTTTGAGGCGGTGGAATCGCTGGTGGGAGCGCGAGACGCGGTTCGGGCGGCTGGAGCGGGTGGAAACGCCGCGATTGTGCTGCTTTCGGCGGCGGGGAAAATGTTTCGGCAGGAGACGGCGCGACGGTTTGCGGGCTTGGAGCGCGTCGTGCTGATCTGCGGGCGCTATGAGGGCGTGGATGAGCGGGTGGCGGAGCATCTGGCTACCGACGAGATTTCGATTGGGGATTTCGTGCTATCGGGCGGCGAATTGCCGGCGGCGATGATTTTGGACGCGGTGACGCGGCTGATTCCGGGAGCGCTGGGGAATGAGGATTCGATCGTGAATGAATCGTTCAGCGAGCTGACGGCTGAGACCACGCGGGCAAATCCAGTCGTGCCGGCACGACCAGCTGATTACTCAGCACCCACGAGTCACGAATCGCGAGTCACGAATCACGGCATTCTCGATTATCCCCATTACACGCGCCCGGCTTCGTTTCGCGGCTGGGATGTGCCGGAAGTATTGCAGGGCGGAAATCACGAAGAGATTCGCAAGTGGCGGCGGCGCTGCGCGCTGGAGAAGACGTGGCGCAATCGTCCCGAGCTGCTAGATGGCGCGGGGCTTGGCGCGGAAGATCGCCGATTGCTGGACGAGATTGTGCGCAGCTCGTGAGGCATCCGTCATCCAGATTGAACAAAAGGCCGCCCGCTCCGTCCCGAAAGGCGCGGGACAGAGCGGCCGCTACATAACCCCTTTCAATTCGCAACTAAGGCGAAGCGGCGCAAAGGCGACAATTTGATATGGCAAAAACGGAGGTAAATAGGCTAGAATTGCAGATTGTGCGTTGTGTGCTGGCCCCACCTGAGCGGGTCTGCCTGGAAATAATGTCATGAATCCGATCGTTCATAAAACGCAGCAGTCCCAAATTCGCAAGGATCATCCGAATTTCCGTCCGGGCGATACGGTGAAGATTAATGTGCGGCTGAAGGAAGGCGAGGGCGACAAAGAGCGCATCCAGCCGTTCGAGGGCGTGGTGATGAGCCGGCGCGGCGAGTTGCTGGGCGAATCGTTCACGGTGCGGCGCGTGAGTTTTGGAATTGGAGTGGAGCGCATTTTTCCGGTGCATTCGCCGATGATCAGCTCGATTGAGATCGTGCAGGCCGGGCGAGTGCGGCGCGCTAAGCTGAATTATTTGCGCAAGCGCAAGGGCAAGGCTGCGCGAATCAAGCGCGCGGAGCGCCCTGAAGCGCCGAAGGTAGAAGCAACGGCTGCCGCGAAGTAAAACACGGTATCGGTTTGAATTGGCCCGCTCCGAGAAATCGGGGCGGGCTTTTTTGTTTTGCTGAACAGAATTGTCGTGTAGCCGATTATGAAGACAGGATCACATCTGGAAGAGGTGCGGAGATGCCGACGAAAGTAGCGATTGACGGCCGTTTGATCCTGGAAGCGCAAAAGCTGGGACATCATCGAACCGCGCGAGATGCGGTGACCGCCGCGCTCGAGGAATATGTTCGCCGGCGCAAACAACTGGATATTTTGCGATCGTTTGGAACGATCGAATACGATCCCTCCTACGACTACAAGCGCGAGCGCAACAGAAAAAGAAAATGAATGCGAACTGAACGCGAGGTGTGCCGCGAGCTTGTGCTAAAATCGCGGGCCGATGGGAAGACTTTGTTGTTCGCGATATGAGCGGGAAGCGCGGCAGTGTGGGTGGCTGCGCGTCGCGGGGATTGATGAAGCAGGACGGGGCTCGCTATTTGGTCCGGTGGTGGCTGCGGCCGTCATTCTGAATCCGCGACGGCGGATTGTAGGTCTGGACGATTCCAAAAAACTGACGGCGGAACGGCGCGGTGAGCTGGCGCCGCGCATCCGCGAACACGCGCTGGCATGGGCCGTGGCGGAAATTGACGCGAGCCGGATTGACGCGTGGAACATTTATCAGGCCAGCCGTCAAGCCATGATGGCCGCGGTGTCGCGGCTGAATCCCCTGCCGGATTACATGCTGCTGGATGCGATGGAGATCGATCTGCCGATCGAGCAGAAAGCGCTGATTCACGGGGATGCGCGGTCGATTTCGATTGCGGCAGCGTCCATTCTGGCGAAAACGGAACGCGACCGGCGCATGGAAGAATTCGACCGTTTATTTCCGCAGTACGGACTGGCGCAACACAAAGGCTACGGGACGCCCGAGCATCTGGAAGCACTGCGGCGCCACGGACCTACGCCGATGCACCGGTTCTCGTACGCGCCGGTGCGCCAATCGGCGTGCTGGGCTTCGGGAGCCACGCAGGATCCCTTGCCGCTGAGCCCTGCCACCGACATTCTCACCCAGTAGGCGGGGCGAGCGATTCGAAACACTCCAGCCTTGAAGAATCGTCCGAACGAATTCCGGGCTATCCCACCGCTTTCGAGGACAGGCCAAACGATTTGATGGCGGTGGCCTCGTTCTCTTGAACGTCAAACACCGCGGACAACATGGTCATTTGCAGAAGGTCGCGGACTTTCTTATTGGGGTTGACGAGCTTCATGTGGCCGCCCTGTTTGCGAGCACTGGTATGCGACCGGACGAGTTCTCCGATGCCGGCGCTGTCCACGTGGACTACTTCGGTCATATTCAGCAGGATGTGCTTGTTGCCTTTCTCCAGCAAGTCAACCATGATTTCGCGGAGCATCACGTTGCCTTCGCCGAGCGTAATTCTTCCGCTGATGTCCACAATGATGATCTCGCCAATCTGGCGCGTGGCGGCTTGCATCTTGGCGGCGGCGCGCGCTTGCATGCTCATGCCCAAGCGATCCAAGGTGGTGCAGGCCGTGGCTGCTGCCTGGGGAGAATCCGTGCGCACGACTACCAGAGAACGACCTTGCTTCAGCGGTTCCAGGAAAAGGGCCGCGTCCTCGGAAGAGCTCTCGGCTGAGGTCGGCTGCGGAGTTTCAGCATCGTGTGAAATCGCCTTCCCCATTGCGGCGCCGGTCTGAGAGCCAAGAAACCCAAGCAGCGCGGTGGCGCCAACGCCCAACGCGAATACCTGCCCGATCCCCGGAATCAAGAACAGCGTTGCGGCGGCAACTCCGGCCGACAGTCCGGCGGCTCCTCCGAGGAAACCTCCCGCATAGGTGCCCAGTTCTGTGGCCAGCGCGGTAGCCTCGTTCTCGGAGCGAGTCAAAAACACGATCGAATCTTTCGGGACATGCTTATCGAGCAACTCCTTCACAGCTTCTTCCGCGCGTTCGCGCGAACCAAAAACGCCAATAGCGGTTTCCAATTGATCCTCCCTCGAATCCGTATGTGATTTTAGTGATAACAACCCGATCGGGGATTTATCGGTTCGACGCGGCCGCGTCAGAGGATTCTCGCGATGGAGGAAATCCCATCCCTAGTCGGCTTCTTGAGGCAAAATCTGCTCCCCAGGCGGAACTTTGTCAAGGGAAAATACGGTGTGAATCGGATGCAGACGGAACCGCGAGCGCCTAGTACGTCCGGTACGGGTCGTGCGGAGACGGAGTGGGCAGTGTGAGAAGGCCTCGCGAGAGAGTACAAAAGGAAGGCTTGAGGTCGGTTATGCCTGGCGCGTGGAGACGGGAAGCCGGGGTGACGGCCTGAGCCGCGGGGGAGGATGGGGCCTCACGGCGCTCAAGAGGCACTGTTATCGCCTTTGGCACCTGACCTGTTGTGGCGCGTTGCTCCTTGTTTTTGGCGCGTGCTAACCTTCATGTCTAAGCCGTCCGTGCGGCTGAAAAGTGTTGCCGGAGTGTGCGGGGTCCGGCAGGCAAAAATCATCCATGGCCTTCAACAAAAGCAAAGCGCTGGAAAATGCGCTGAAGTTCCTCAATCAGGGCAAGGTCGCCCAGGCCATCGCCGAATACCAACTAATTCTGCGCGCAGACCCGAAGGATCAAGCGACATTAATGACGGTGGGCGATTTGTTCGCCCGCCAGGGAGACATGACGCAGGCCATCGAATACTTCGAGAGGCTGGCGCAGGTCTATTTAAATGATGGGTTCAACAGCAAAGCCATCGCCATATACAAGAAGATCGCCAAGCTGGCGCCGAATGAACTGGCGCCGCTGGAGCGCCTCGCGGATTTGTACGTGCAGCAGGGGGTGCTGAGCGAAGCGCGTCCGCTGTTCCTGCAGATTGCCGAAGCCCACCTGAAGTCCAATCATTCGCAGAAGGCCGTGGAGGTGCTGCATCGTTTGCTGGAAGTAGAGCCGGAAAATCAGCGCGTGCAAATGCGGCTGGCCGAACTTTACGGCATGATGGGGCAGAAAAAGGAAGCGGCGCTGACGTATCAGGCGTACGCGCACCGGCTGTTTGACCGCGGCGAAACCGAAGAAGCGGAAAAGCTGGTGGAGCGCGCGCTGGAAGTGGACCCTGGCAATGCAGCTGCGATTTTGCTGAAAGCGAAAACGCTAAACGCCAGCGAGAAGATTGACCAAGCGATCGCGATTTTGGAGAAACATCCAGACGCGGAAACGGACGGCGACGTAACCAAGTTGCTGGTGGAGTACGAACTGCGTGCGGGGCACGCGGACAAGGCTGCGGAGCGCGCGCGGCGGCAACTGGCGCGCGGGCACGCCCATTACGCACTGCTTTACAAGGTTGCCGAGGGAATGGTCGAAGGGGCGCAACCGGATCGCGCGCTGCCGGTTCTAGCTGAATTACGCGCGCCGATGATTGAAGCGGGCGCCCAGGATCAATTTTTGAAATTGCTTACAACCACGTGCGAACGGCTTCCGGGGCGCACCGAACCGCTGGAAACGCTCGCCGATTTCTGCAGAACCACTAGCGATCCTTTCCGGTTGAACGCGGCGCTGGGCCAGCTTTCCGATGCTTATGCCGCGCAGGGAAATTTTCCACGCGCGGAAGAATTGCTGGTGGAGCTGGTAGACCGCAACAAAAACGACGAACGGCTGGTGGACCGGCTAAATCAACTGCGCGCGCGGACGGGCGGAGCGCCGGTCGCCGGGGGCAGTAGCGCGGACAGCGCCACGGCAGGCGCGGCGAGCCCAGGTCTGCGGGAAAGCGCGGCCGAGGAACAGAACAAGCTGGTTCCTCCTGCGCCGCCGACGATCGCCGATGAATCGCTCGACGAGGAGACGCAACGGTATATCGCGCAGGCGCTGACGGATGTGGACCTGTTTTCAAGTTACGGGCTGACGCAGAAGGCCACGCATCTGCTGGAAAACGTGCTGCAGCGCGCGCCGCGGCATACGCCAACACTCGAGCGCTTGCTCGATTTGCATTTGGGCGCCGGGAACGATCGCCGGACAGCGGAACTCGCGGCACAGCTGGAACAGATCCATCGCGAGCGGAACGACACCGTCAATGCCGACCGCTTTGCCGAGCTGCGGACGAGATTTTCGAAAGTGGCGGGACTGTCGGAGAAAGATATGCCGGCGGCGCCGACCGTTGCTGCGCCGGAACCCGTGACTTCTTCTTCGGGAGCAGACGGGACGATCTCCACGCAGGCATCTGCGGCTGCGCCGGTGCAACCTCCGCCATTTGAGATCGCGCCGGAACCTTCGCCAGTTGCCAAGACTCCTGCGTCGGCTTCTGCGCCCATCGAGTTTGAAATTCCATTGGGTGGTATCGAACCTGAGGCGCCTCCTCCGCAAGCGCCGATCGCAATCGCGCCGGAGGAAGTAGCCGTACCCGCGACGCAGGAAGCAGTGCATGCCCAGATAGCCGGGGTTGGGGAGGAACTGGATCTTTCAGACGAATGGGAAGCGATTGCGGCGGAAACGACCGAGACCACCGGTACGCCGGTCGCAGACGAAATCGAAGCGGCCAGCGTGGAGTTGGATCCTATAGTGGAGCCGGAACCGGTTGCGGCGGAAGCGACCGATACGAATGCAGCGCTTGAGGCGGTGTTCGATGTGAGCGCTCTGTCGGATGAAGAGCCCGAGCCGGCGAAGGCCAAACCGTTCCACATCGAAGCGAACACTCCGCAATCCGAAATGACGGCGCATGCGCCTGAAGCTGAAGCGCCGGTGGAAGCGGCGGCGGAGCCTGAATTCGAAATTATCGAAACAGCGGCGGTAGAAGAGTCACCCGCGGAAACGATTCCGGAGGCCGTGCCGGAGATTGTGGACGAACCTGCCGCGGCAGGGGCAGAGGTGACGGCATCGAGCGGCGCCGAATTCGACTTGGAGCTGGCCCCCGAGACAGCTCCCCCGCGCGAGCACGCCGGAGCCGCAACGACCGAGGATTTCATCAGCGAATTGGTGGCGGAGCTGGACGATCTGGAAGCTCCGGCCGCCGAACAGGTACGGGAGCCGGCGGCCGCGTCTGCGCCTAAAGACACGCACTCAAATTTGGAACAGGTGTTCGCAGAAGCGAATGCCACGCCGATGGCCGCCATCACGCCGCCGCCGACGAATGGCTCTACACATAAGAACGTTGCGGCTGCGCCCGCGGCGACGCCCGGCACGTTGGAAAATCTGAACCAGCTGGCGGAAGTATTTCAGGAATTCCGCAGCGAGCTGGGAGAAATGGGCGAAGAGGATGAAGACCTGGAGACGCACTACAATCTGGGCATCGCGTACCGGGAAATGGGATTGCTGGATGAAGCCATCGGAGAATTCCAGAAGGTGGCGAAGGCCGTGCAGAAGGGCAAGCCCTTCCGTTACGAGATGAATTGTTCCGTGATGCTGGGGCTTTCGTTCATGGATAAGGGCGAGCCGAAAGTGGCTTCGCTGTGGTACAAGCGAGCGTTACAAGTTCCGGGACTGGAAGAGGAATCGGCTTTGGCGCTGCGTTACGATCTGGGGTTGGCGCTGGAATCCGCGGGCGAAGCGGACGCGGCGCTGGATAGTTTCCGGCAGGTTTACGCGGCTAACATTGATTATCGCGATGTGGCTGATCGCATTGCCGCGCTGCAAAAGCATTAATTCTTGCCTGCACGAAATTCCATGATTTGAAGGTCTGCGTTGAGTTCAGTTGCGCGAATGGCTACGCCCGCACGCTTCGTTTCCTTCAAGCCAAACGCAAATGCGCCCGCCTGAAGGCGGCCGCTACAACTTCAAAGTCAACTGAGCCAGCGGGACGCCCTTCCAGCCCGCCACCGGCGGGCTCTCAGGACGAGCCGGCGCTACGAAGGCTTTTCTACTTCGTTTTTGGCTGAGTTTTTCCCGCGCTGCAGGATTTCAGCGTGACCCATTGCTGCGGGTTTACTGGGACGCCGTTTACATCTACTACCCAGTGGAGGTGCGGGCCGTTGGCGCGGCCTGTTGCGCCTACGTAGCCGATCACTTCGCCTTTTTTTACGTGGGCGCCTGGGGCGACCAGCAATTTTGACATGTGCAGATACATCGTTTCGAGGCCCTGGCCGTGGTCAATGGCTACTGTGCCGCCGAGCACGGCGAAAGGCTGCGCGATTTTCACTGTGCCGGCTGCTATTGCGTGCACGGGGCGTCCGGCGGGCGAGCGCTGGTCAATGCCCGCGTGAAATTCGCCGGTGGGCTTGCCGTTGTGAAGGCGTTTTACGCCGAAGGGGGAGAGGACGCAGCCGGGAACGGGAGCGGTGAGCGGATCTTCCCAATATTTCACGTCCGAGACGGTGTTGCGAAACTCGGTGAGCGTTTGGATGTCTTCGGGCGTGGAGTGCAGGGCTTCGATTTGCGGCGCGAGGACGACGTTTTGCGTTGGGAACGTGGTGGCGCGAAGCGTCAGCCTTACGGACGCGACTGACGTGCCATCTTCGGCGAGGAATTCTATCTCGTAGGCGCCGGGTACGTCGGCGACGGCTATTGGCATCAGGCCTTGCGAGCCGCCATTTGATTGCGGGAAGAGTCGGACCGTGCGGTCGTTCAGTTTAGCCTTGGTGGCAGGGACTTGGCAGGAGAGGCGGACGGTTTGGCCTAGGGAGATTGCTGTTGGTTTTACGGTGCAGTTTTGCGCGGCGGCTGACGAAACAGTAGTGGCGTAGAGCAGGGCTGCTAGTAGCGTGACGAATACGCGCAGCGATCGATGGTTGCGTTGCTCGTTCGCTAGGTCGGTGGAATTGCTCTCGCACACGTAATTTTTCATTTCGCGATAATCTTATCGGGTTTCGGCGCGGTTGGCGGACTGCGGCTGATCGTTTGTGCGTAGCGGGGCACGAAAACGACAACAGGTAGGATGCCCGTCACGAATCCAAAGGCAACGTCAACCACGCTCCTGTGAAGGACGGCGCGATTCATAAAACGTTCGGAGCGGTTGCCAGTCTGGCGATAATCTCCCATAATCGTAAACCAATCATGTTGATTCGTATTCTGCGCGTCGTGCTGCTGCTGCTCTGGCTGGAACTGGGATTGATGTTGATCCTGGTGCCGTGGTCCGAGATTTGGGAAGTGAACTATTTCTTGTATCAGTATCCGGCCTTGGCGATTTTTGTGAAGAATCCTTATTTGCGCGGAATGATTTCAGGGCTGGGAGTGATGAACGTGCTGTTAGCGCTCGAAGCGTTTCGCCGCCGGACTTCCACCGTTGTCACCCGCACCTAAGCTACCGATTGTTTGCTGTGTGACCGACCGGAAATCGCTCGGAGTGGGCGATGGCGGCGAAGGTGTGCTCGGGAAAATTCGGGCGGCGATTGTGGCTGGCGTGGATTGGGTGCAAATACGCGAGAAGGATTTATCCGGGCGGGAGTTGCTGGTGCTCGCGCGAGGAGCTGTCGCTGGGTGCGGCGTCACGCGAGTGATCGTAAACGACCGGTTGGACGTGGCGCTCGCGGCGGGCGCAGCGGGCGTGCACCTGGGGCGTGAGTCGCTGAGTGCGCGAGACGTGTTGCGCTGGTGCAGGAGCGGGAACGCGCCGGCGGATTTTCTT
>Ga0182024_10017189_pt1 | contig 13616 bp, 17 predicted proteins | sample P32metaG_FD_120480 | JGI IMG/M metagenome (GOLD analysis project Ga0182024, IMG submission 120480) | Permafrost microbial communities from Stordalen Mire, Sweden - P3-2 metaG (Illumina Assembly) | ecosystem: Environmental > Terrestrial > Soil > Wetlands > Permafrost | place: Sweden: Stordalen... | reverse complement strand
TTCGGGGTTGACGGTTCCACCCCACATCCAACCGGCCATCGCCCACGTACCGAGTGCCACCCGCGGCACTTTCAGCTGTTTCGATGGAATTTGCACGAATTCAGTTTCGGCGGCCGATGTCTGGACCATAGCTGACGCTGACATGGATTGAGTCTCCTGATTGAACGAATGGACACAGCATGGACGCGATGAATGGAATGCGTGTTGCAAAATCCGCCGCCTCTGTTACGTATGAAACCCAAAGGCGCGCGCCGCATATCACTTGAAACTGGCGGCTCAAAGATAGCAATCCCGCGGTGATGGCCGGCCTCTAAAGTAACGCAATGTGAGCACCGCCCCGCGGCAAGACTGCCACCGATCGGTTCTTTGCATGTGCGCATACTTGGAAAAACATAGGAGATTGAAACGATGAACGCTCGAGAATCGACCCATCGGACGCTGGGAAAAGCGCCAATTTCGCCGGGATTGGAGCCTCACGCCGTCGGCAATATCGCTTCCGCCTTGACGGCCATCTTGGCCGACGTGTTCGCCCTTTACATCAAGACAAAAAACTTTCATTGGCACGTGTCGGGCCCGCATTTCCGCGACTATCATCTTCTTCTCGACGAGCAGAGCGAGCAGCTTTTTGCCGCGACCGATGCGATTGCGGAACGGGTGAGAAAAATCGGAGGAACGACCCTGCGTTCGATCGGGCACATCGCGCGACTTCAGCGCGTCGCCGATAACGACGAAGGATATGTTGCGCCCGAGGACATGCTCGCGGAGCTTCTGGAAGATAATCGGCATTTGGTGATAAGGCTCAGGGAGGCACACGCACTTTGTGATGAGGGCGGCGATGTCGCCGGGGCTAGCCTGATCGAGAATTGGATCGACGAGGCAGAGCAGCGCGCGTGGTTCCTCTACGAGGCCACTCGTTGAGTGTCGCCTCATTCTTTTGCTGCATCCCTTATTACGTGCGAATTCTTAGGAGCGAACCATGAGCATTTCATGCAGAAAACTGTTTTTGATCAATTGCGCCTTTCTTGGGTCAACCGCCTTCGGCTCGGTCGGTTTCGCCGAGCGGGCTGGCGCGCAGGACCTGGACACGCCGGCACTCAGCCAGCCGGGCTCGGCTACGCTTCCATCAACGGGAAGCGCAGACTCAATTGCGGATGTGAAGCTAGAAAAGCGCGTGCAGCTTGCGCTGCACTCAGACCCGTATTTCTACGACAGACACGTTACGGTATCCGTCGAAAATGGCGCCGTCGTGTTGCAAGGGTTTGTCAGTAGTGAGTGGGACTTGCTGGACGCAATCCGCATCGCGAGCAAGGCGGCGGGTGATAGACGCGTGATCGACAATCTTTCGATCGAACTGGGCGGGGGTCGGTAGGCGGGGCCGCCGAATCAATACACGACGTCAACCGGAGCTCTGAAAATATATCCAGCGCCGCGCTCGGTGACGATGAACCGGGGTTGCGAAGGATCCGGTTCGATTTTCCGGCGCAATCGCAGCACTTGGATGTCGATCGCACGGTCGTAGACTTCATTGTCGTGCACTCGGCTCGCCTCCAAGAGCTGATCCCGTGTGAGGATTCGCTCCGGGGAGGAGAGCAACGCCGCGAGCAAGTTGAACTCGCCGTTGGTCAAAGTGATGTGGCCGCCATCGCGCTGTTTGAGGCGCCGCGTACGCAGATTGAGTTCGAACGCGCCGAACCGGTACGCACGAATTTCTCCCTGGCGCGCCGACATGGGAACTGCGCTCTTCGTCCGGCGCAGCACCGTGCGAATGCGCGCCAGCAGTTCTCGGGGACTGAATGGTTTGGTGACGTAGTCATCTGCGCCGAGTTCCAGACCCATCACCCGGTCGGCTTCGTCGCGCACGCCGGTGAGCATGACTATCGGTATCGATGATTGGTCCCGAAGGGATCGGGCCATGGCCATTCCGTCCTCGCCGGCTAATCGCAGATCCAGGACGACGAGATCGACCGCCTCATCGTCAAGTAGAACCTTGGACATTTCTTCGCCGGTCGACGCGACGCTGACGTGCAGCCCGTTCTCCGTCAGGTACTCCATCAAGAGCGAGCGGATCTGGGGGTCGTCGTCGATGACTAAGATGTGGGGACTTAGGGTTTCCACTGGATCGATCCGGTGGCAGGTAGAACGCTATCATACCCCTCAACGCCTCCAGTAGATCGAGATGCAACAGGGGGGTTTTGCAGCGGCTTTCTCCCCACAATCTAGCTCTGAGCGAGAAAAACCTCCGCCGCGTGCTGGGTGTCCAAGTACTCCCGAACCCCGGCGATTTTGCTGCCGCGAAAAACGAATAGGTAATGATAAGTGTTGTTGTAGGTCTTGCCGTTTGGGGTGATACCGGTCACCTCCACCTCAGCGGCTACCCGGTCATCTTCGGCGGTAAACGCGCCAAACGATTGCACGAGGCCGTCCTTGAACATACTGGGAGTCTTAAAATAGTCGATGATCTGCTTCTTTGTTTTATGGCCCGCAGGAGAGAAGAGATGGGGCTTTCCTTGTACCCAGTAGGTCGCGTCGTCGGTCATCAACGATGATAGAAGATCCGCATCATGCCGAGCGCTCGCGGCAAGAAACTCTCTGACTGCCTGCTTGTTCTGTTCCGGACTCATACTGATCTCCCCTATGCCATCGTGACGCGCAGTGCCTTGCTCGGGGGCTCGAACGAGGCTGGAAGTTGTCAACTACCCGGACATTCCTTACAGGGAGGCTCCCGCACGACTGTCGCCAGAGAGTTGGCCTCCGAAGCATCACCCGCACCCCCGCCGAGCCTTCGAGCCGCTGCAACCACCGTAGTGCCCGCACCAGCGAGCGCAAGGGCGTAGGCCGGTCCTATTCCGGCGCTTGCACCAGTGACAATGGCAACCGTTCCTCGCAGGTCCATGCATTTCTCCTCGGATTACATTGTGCTAGCAAGCTTGTGGAAACCATCGATCTGCGAGCAGCACGGTGCCGTCTCGCATCGGCACAGCAAGGCTCTTCTCATCCTTGACGGCGGCTTGACGTGTTGGCAGGCGCGCGAGAAGGCTGATGGAGTTGGTCAGAAGACCCATAAGGGTTCAATATCCGTGGCGCGTACCAATCGTTTGCGTCGCGACCTGCATACCTATACGTTAAAGGAATGCGGGCCGGAGTCAAGGAGTCGTGACCATGGAGATAGCAGTCTCTCACGTGGGTATCTGCACCTCCGATCTCAATCGCTCGATCCGCTTTTACACGGAGGCGCTGCATTTCAAATTCGAGTATTGCGTGGATGTCGGACAGCGCGCGCGGCCTGGGCGCACATGGTGGGTCAGCGATTCGGTAGAATCGTATACATGCCATCGGCCGGTATTTACGGCGCCCTGGGTAACACTGATTATGCGGCGGCCAAAGCCGCCTACATTGGGATGATGCGGTGTCTCGCTCTTGAGGGAGCAAAGCACGGCATCTTGGTCAATGCCGTGGCGCCATCAGCACGTACACGCATGACCGAACGCTTCCACCCATCCGCATATGCAGATTGGTTCTTCGAGACGATGACTCCCGAGAAGGTGGCCGTCGGGGTAGCCTATTTATTGAGTGAAGAGTGCGAGATCCATGGGGAGATATTTGCGATGGGGGGCGGCCGCATTGCCCGCGTGATGCTTGCCGAAGGCGAAGGAGTCATTGGGGCAGGTTCTTCGATCGAAGAGGTGCGTGACATGATGGGTCGTGTGATGGCCGACACGAAATTTTTCTACCCAAAGGATCTCACCGAGCGTTCTAGGACGGTAGCTGAGCTTTTCGGCTTTGGAGGTAGCCTCGAAGCCAGCAACGACTACGCGGTGAGACCGATCGGCAAGGGTTAGTCAAAGGGTTCTTCCGGCCAGCGGGGACGAATCCAAGGAATGTTCATGAGCACAACTAGTGAATCCATTAGAGACCTTCGCCGCAAGCTTGCCCACCGCGTCGTTGAATACGCGAAGAACGGCATGACCGCCGTAGCTTCGAGCGCGAGGCATGAGGATATCGCGTTCTTTCTAGACCCGGAGCTCTACGCCCGCGAATATCGAAAATTCTTCCGCGAAGCGCCCCTCGTCGCCTGCTTGTCGAGTGAGCTTCCCGAGCCGGGCGCCTATCGGACTTTCGACGACACCGGTGTTCCAATCTTGGTCACGCGCGGCAAAGACGGTAAGGTCCGCGCATTCCTCAACATATGCCGGCATCGTGGCGCACGCATCGTGCGGAACGAATGCGGAAAGGCCAGCCGCTTCACATGCCGTTTCCATGGCTGGACATACGACACCGCCGGCAAGGCAGTGGGCATCCCGGAGGAAGATCAGTTCTGCGGACACATCGATGCGGAGAAACATCTTGTGACGGTTCCGGCGGAGGAACGCCATGGGCTCGTTTTTGTGCAGACTACACCCGATTCCAGCATGGATTTGGATGCCCACCTAGGCGAATTTGGGCAAGAGCTAGAGACGCTCAATCTTCACCAAGCCATTCCAGTGCTCAGGGACGAGGTGAAGATCCCATCCAATTGGAAGTACACCCTCGATACCTATTTCGAGACCTATCATCTTAGATCGCTGCATGGAGTTACTTTTGGCGACCTGTTTTCGTCCCTCTGTGTTTTTGAGACCTGGGGTCCCCATCATCGCTATACCTTTTCACCCAGCACGATCTACGATTGGGTCAACATGCCAGAATTCGATTGGCCGGATCCACCATCACGGTCCACCGGATGTTTCCCAAATCGGTAAGCGAACTGACCACGAAAATCGCGCTATGCGCGATAAAAGGTGTGCGATCGCCGGAGCATTTGGCCGAAATCGAGGCGAGTTTCGCAAAGATTATGCATGCGACCCGAGAAGAGGATTACTCAGTGACAGGCGAGAGTTATCTTGCCTTATCTGCGCTTCCAGCGAACACGCGATTTCCGGTCGGTCGACAGGAAATCGGCGTGCAGAACTTTCATCGCAATGTACAGACCCAGCTTGGGCAAGACGGTTCGAGGGACAAAAGACGCCTGGCGCAAAATGCACAAAATGCATAAGGCGCAGCGTCCTTCACTTCAATCGGACTGTTCGTACAGACGCTTCAGGGCTCCGCCGTGGCATCTCATTGGGTAACGCGCCGAAAAGGCTGGTTACTATCGAACCTGGCGATTCGCCAGTGCTCATCCGCCTCTCTCCGGCAATCCATGCGGACATCGGCGACTGCTGTCGGATCAGGAACACTGAGCCCCATCGCCGTGGTAAAGAATAGAAGGGTGAATGTGATTGACACTTCGTCGGCATTGCGGAAGCTGATACACAGATTGGACAGAATGTGGCGCAGCGTCGGCACACCGGTGGGCTGCGTAGACAGGCGTTTGAGACGATCCTGATAGGATTTCTCGACCGCCGCGCGGCCGTGCAGCGAGGTGTCGCCCACCATATAGATGCAGTCGTCCGTCAACAGCTCAGCGATGTGCAGGCCGTTGTGCATATCCAAGTCACGGGCCCACGTGTTTATCAAGTCTTGCACCGCGACGAACGTCGCGACCTGCTCAATATTGAACTTAGTCATTGCACACCTTTGTACCTTCGCAGCCGTGTTTCTCACCACATAGCTTCTTACGAAGCCGCATGCGTCTACATTATCGCCCCCCCGGCTGGAGTCAATGGCACAGGAGCAACATCGACGCTAGCCGCTACTTGTTGATTAGCCACTGAATACGTATACTCGTGACTGAAGCGGAAAAGCGCAAAAAGTTCGATGGCAGTGAATTAACAAAAAAACCTGTCTGGACGGCTGAGGCGCTTAAGAATGTCGAGAAGGCGCGCCACGATTGGATCCTGTCGAATCGGCTGGGCGCGTCGCCCCGCTTCGGGGAAATCAAAATTGGCGACAAACTGCCGCGACGCGTTCTTGGTCCCCATAGCATTGCTTCCTTTACGACCGAATATCGCGGGTTCATTTGGAATTCCTGGGGCGCGTACCAATGGGTTGGCGTACCCGGGCAAAGAGACCCTGGATCAATCAGGATCCTGGTTGGATTGAGGGATTTGGATTCGACGAGGAAGGAGCTAAGATTGACCCGCGAAAGCGCGACGGGATCTATCTTGGCCCGTCGCGAGGCCATATCGACGACGCAAGAGCGTTGCAGGAGGGGGCCATGCTAACCGAAGATGCCATCCGCGCGTTTCTTAAGGGCAAATTGGCAAGTTATAAGGTGCCGCGCCGTGTTCTGTTTGTTCTAGAAAACGACTTGGCGCTCACCGGAAGCGCAAAAATTAAACTGACTTCGCTACGTGACCTGATCTTGAGAAATCTAAATGGCAGCAAACTGTAGAATCGGCGCCATCTGCTTCGTGGAGTTGACATGCACGAGAGAATTTCGATACATCCGGTCTGCTTTTCGGACATCTCATTTCGCGACCTGGTTGACAAATGGCGCGAGCTCGGCGCGAAGCGGGTGGACCTGATCAGTAGCTATTTGCGCGACGAAGGCCTGTCTGCCGTTCGATCTGCCGTCGAGGGCGGCGGCTTCCGAGTGGAGACGATCAATCATGTTTTTCTTCCCTACGGGCAATATTGGGAGCCGAATGAGGAGGCCTGGCGAGAACCGCGCGACGCCCTCAGTCGTTTGATCGAGGATGCCCGTGCGCTAAAGGCGCGCTCGATCTACATGCTAACCGGAGGCCATGGCTTGCTGACCTGGGAGCAGTCTGCCGATTGCTTCCGTGCGGCGATAGCTCCGTGCGCAGCGCAAGCGAAGGCGGCCGGCGTACTATTGCTGATTGAGAATGCGTCTCCGCTATACGCTGATATTCACTTGGCGCACACCCTGCGCGATGCTGTGACGCTTGCGGAATTGTCTGGCCTCGGCGTCTGTATCGATTTTTTTGCATGCTGGACAGAGGCCGGGTTGAGAGACTCCATAATACGAGCGATGCCGCGCTGCCATCTGGTGCAAGTGTGTGACTATATTTACGGAGATCGCTCCTTGCCTTCGCGTGCGGTTCCTGGTGACGGCGCGATCCCAGTCAAGCGACTGATCGCCTGGATACTCGAGGCGGGGTACACCGGCGCATTCGACCTTGAGATGCCCGGGCCCAGAATTGCCAAGGAAGGCGCTGTAGCGGCTATACGCAGGGCAGCCAATAACGTGACTGAAATCCTGCAATCGCTCCACGCCTGAAAACTCCCGGTCATCCGGACGTATTGCAGCGGCCCTTGGCGCACTGTACGCACTATACTGTAATGGCCGATCTGAGGCCGATAGTCCAGCTTGGGAGCTCGATTTGAAAAAAACGCAAAAACGCTCATCGCCCCCGTCTGGCCACGATGTCGCCGCATTAGCTGGAGTGTCCCAGGCGGCTGTCTCGCGCGCGTTTACACCAGGAGCGAACATCGCCGATGCGACGCGCGCCCGAGTAATGCTGGCTGCGCAGAAACTCGCCTATCGACCCAATTTACTGGCCCGTTCTCTGATCACAGGCCGGCCCGGTATCGTTGGCGTCGTGATGGGCAACCCTAAGAATCCGTTTTTATTACCGCCTTGGAATTGCTCTCCGGGCGAGTGTCCAAGCTTGGGAAACAAATTCTTATATTCACGGCGGAGGACCAAGCATGCGTTGCCGACGTTCATGTCGAGGATCTGCTTAAGTTTCGCGTCGATGTGCTGCTATTAATGTCGGCCAACCTGTCTCCTGAACTCATCGAACGATGCAAGGCTGCCCGGATACCGGTAATTTTTTTCAATAGAATGAGCCGCAAACCCGACGGTATGTGGAGTGTGACGGGCGATAATCGCCACGGTGCTCGAAAGATTGCGGAGCATCTGTTGCAGAAGGGTTACCGAAAGTTGGCATATATATCAGGTTTTAGTAATTCGACCACAAATCAGGATCGACAGTCGGCATTCGTCAACTACGTGACTGAGCAAGGGTTGCCAGCGCCGCAATGCGTGGAAGGACACTTTCAGCGCGCTGGAACTATGGCCGCTGCTCGATCTCTGCTCACGCAACGTCGTAGGCCGGATGCAATCTTTTGCGCGAGCGATTACATGGCGATAGCTACTATCGAAGTAGCGCGCCACGAGTTCAACATAGCGGTAGGAAGAGAGCTCGGTATTGTTGGGTTTGATGGCATCGAAGAAGCTTCGTGGCCTTCTTTCGATCTCACGACATACGAACAACCTGTTCATACGATGATCGATAGCGTCGTAGCCATTCTGAACGATCCAACGGCCGAGTCTGCAAAACGGATTACATTGACGGGTAATCTCAAATGTCGCGGAAGTACCCAGCGCGATTAGGCCGAATCACGGGTCTGCGTTCAGCGCTTGCGGAACGCCGCAATTCGCTCACGATAGTCGGGGGCCAAGCCCGGATAGCGGAAATTTTCGTGGGCTAACCCCTGGGCCAATGACATACCGCCCGTTTCAGCCAAAAGGCGCTTTATTGCGAAATTACTAAACCAGCTGTTGGCAAGGATTTCACTCACAAAGCTTTTAAGCAACTCGTCAAGCTTACCCTCGAGCGCGAGGAGATCGACGAGTCCAATCTCATGAGCCTCGGCGGCCTCCATTACGCGCGCGGTCATCATCATTCGTTTGGCGGGCGCCAAGCCTATCCGACGCGGCAGACGCTGGGTCACGCCCCACGCGCCGACGAGACCCCACTTGCCGTGAGTATCGGCGAACCGAGCAGTGAGGTCGGCAATTATAAAATCGCAGGCGAGCGCGAGCTCGAGGCCTCCTGTGTAGCACGCGCCATGGACTGCCGCAATTACAGGTTGCCTAAGAAGCGACAGGCGCTCTACCACGCGTGGCTTGTAAGCGGGCGGCACCGGATTATCAGGGGATTCGAGCTGGTTGAGATCGGCACCCGCGCAGAAGCCTTTGCCCGCGCCTCTCAACACGACACATCCAACATGGTCGTCCTTCTCGATCGCATCGAGATGAGAGTTCAGTGCCTCGAACGCAGCTGTATCAAGCGCGTTAAGCTTGGCCGGCCGATTCAGCGTCAGCGTGCACGCGCCATCCGCATCATGCCGAGTTACACGCTCGGTCATTGGGTTCTCTCCTCCTGAAGCGCGGTCATCCATTCGTGCCAAGCATCCATGTCGCGAGAAACAAATCTCATCGAGCTCATCGCAGTGTCCAGTCCGATGTTGTATACATATACATACCTGGAAGTCAACGCATCCAGGCAACGCCTTCGTTTTTTCAATTGTTGCCCGAGATCTAGCGACCATCGCGGCAAACTCGCGGCCGGCTAAATTGCCGAAGGAGTCGGATGAACAGGGTAGGGATCGAGCGGCTTTGTGTGTTCGGCATGCCGCCTGTGGAATTCGTCACGTTGACCGCCGATCTCGGCTGCAGCTCCATCGGCATCGGTCTGGCGCCGATGCGCTACTATAATCCGCACAGCTATCGCGACTGGTCGCTCAGGGAGGATCGCGCGCTGCGCCGCGATATGGTCGCGGCCATGAAGGATCGCGGCGTCGGTATCTCGCTCTGCGAAGGGTTCGGTGTCGCCCCGCACATCGACGTGCGCGACTATGGGGCCGATCTCGACGTCCTATGCGAACTCGGCGGCGCCCGGATCAATGCTGCCAGCATCGACCGCGACGTGAGCCGGACCCTGGACGGGTTCGCCACGCTCGCCGAGATGGCCGAAACGCGCGGGATCGAGATGACGATTGAGATTGGGCCGGGTCCGATTGCCAAGCTGCCCGCCGCACTCGCCGCCGTCCGCCATGTCAACCGGAAGAATTTCCGGCTGCTCGTCGACACCATGCATTTCTTCCGCTTCGGAGGCAGCGTGGCCGACATCGCCGCTCTGGACCCCGATCTGATCGGCTACGTGCAACTCTGCGACGTGCCTTCGGTGTCGAAATTTGCCAGTTACATGGAGGAGGCTCTGCACGAACGGCTGGCGCCGGGCGCTGGCGAATTGCCGCTGCTCGAGTTCCTCCGGGCCCTGCCGCGTCACGTCGTCGTTAGTCTCGAGGTCCCGCAGCGTTCGCTTGCGGGAGCTGGTGTGGGACCGCACGAGCGCGTCGGCCCATGCGTCGATGCGGCGCGCAAATTGTTGGCGCGCGCCGTCTCAGACGACTGAGATAAGGCCGCCGCCGTTGGCGTGAGAGACGCGAACTGCGTCCATCACTTTCATACAAGCGACGCCGTCCACAAAAGTGGGAAGCGGCACGACGTCGGAGGGCGAATGACCGTCGACAGCGGCGCGCAGCGCTTCGCACAGGCGCGTGTAAGGGCCGAGCTCCAAGTGCGAAAATCGGTGGCGCGGATCGTCGCTCGGAAGCGGTGGCGCCGGAAGTTTAAGCTCCACCGGCACGGAAAGTTCACGGACGCCTTTCTGATCGGCGTGCCACACGGTGGAACCGTCGATCCAAACCGTCCCTTCCGTACCGGCGACACGTGCCATGGCGGCCGACGGACCCCACGCTCCTGCCGTTTGCTGCACCACGCCCTCCGCGCCGTTGGCCATCCGGAAACGAAGCACGAACGAATCCTCCGCTACGCCCTGGCGAGCAGAGACGGTCGTTAGCGCCGCGCTGAGCGAAGCGAACTCGCCCAGCCACGTGCGCACTTGGTCGATGATGTGGGAGCCCGAGGCACCCAGCCAACCGCCACCCGCTTCAGCGTCGAACCACCACTTGGGCATCTTCGCCCCGAGGTCGGCTACGAACGAGATGTATTGCGAGAGCGTCATGAAGCGGGGCTCCCCGACGAGCCCCTGCCTAATAGCTCGCGCCACAACCGCGCGTTCCGGCAACCAGCGGAATTCGTTGCCGACAAGGTGCATGACGCCGGCCCGTTCCGCCGCGTCGAGCATCGCCCGCGCCTCGTTTGTGTCCATGGCGAAGGGCTTCTCACATATCACGTGGCAGCCGCGCGACAGCGCTTGAAGCGTGAGCTTTGCATGTGTGTGCGGCGGGGTCGCCACTGTGACGGCCACAGCGCCAGTCCGGGTGATCGCTTCATCGAGGTCCGTGAAGGCCGCTGGTATGCCGTTGGTCGCGGCACGCCGCGAGGATCGCTCGCGGTCCGTTCCGATCAGACCCGCCACTTCGAACCCGGCCGCGCGTAGCGCCGGCACATGAACTCGGCAGCCAAACCCGGTACCTACAACCAACGCTGGGGGTAAGACGCTTTTCATGATGTTAGCCGCCGCTTGCTGCCCGACATCGCCGAGGAATCGATGGCGCCAGTGAATAGACCGCCGACAAAGCCCTGATCGGTGTAGAGCACCGCCCCCGTCACCGCGGCGTTCAGCGGGCTGTTCAACAGCAACAGCGGCCAAGCCTGTTCCTCCGGCGTCGCCATACGATGCAACACCGGATAGGGAAAATTGTCCAGGAATTCCTGGCCTAGCACCTCTACCGATTGGTCGATGAATGCAGTCTTTGTCGGGCAGGGCGCGATGGTGTTGAGGCGGATGCGGCGCTGCTGGCCAAGTCGAACGGCGAAATGCTGCACCCAAACCACCAGCATCTCCTTGGAAGTGGTATAGCCGTCACGCAGCTTGTCGGGATTGGCCTCGCACCAGCGCCGCGCCTCGCGCGGATCAGAGATTGCCAGCAGTTCCAAGTGCTGGGGCAGATTCTTCTGCCAGGACAGGCATGCATCGGATGAAATAATGGCGATGCCGCCGCCATCTTCCATCGCAGGCAGCACTTCCTCGATGAACTGGCGGTTGCCGACATAGTTCACCAGCATGCATTTTAGTGGCCCGAGCGTGTGAGGAGGGATGCCCGCACACGGGAAGAGAAAGTGAATCAACCCGATGTTGCGCAGTGCTTTGGATGCTGTACTCACCTGGTCAGGTTCGGAAAGATCTGTCTTGTAAAAAGTCTCACAAGGAACCTTGGGTTCCTGGATGTCGACGATGTGCACCTTTGCACCCAGTTCTCCCAGGATGCGGGCCGCTGCCTCACCCATGCCTGACGATCCGCCGGTCACGACAACCGTCTTTCCGCGATAGCCAAGGCCTTCAAGATCGTGCATTTCGGAATCCCACGCCAGCGAAGTCGGCAAGGCGATTCTAATCTAGTTAGATAGTGTGCGCACCGATGATAGTATTGACTATCATCCGCCTCGAGGGCACCTAATATGACCCACGTAATAGTCGCGCAACTCCGCTTCGCTCCCGGCTGCGGCGCGCGCGGGAGATGGCCGGCATGCCAGGAGTGAAAAGAGAATTTGCCGGTCGTGTTGCCATCGTGACGGGCGGCGGTACGGGTATCGGCCTTGCCACTGCACGGCAGCTCGCCGAGAAAGGTGCCGATGTCGTCGTAGCGAGCCGCACAGCCGATGAACTGGAAAGAAGTGCTGCTGCGATCCGCGATGAAACCGGAGCGCGATGCGTTGCCGTACCAACCGACGTGACAGACGAGGAACAATGTACGCGCTTGGTGCAACGGACGATCCAGGAGTTCGCCCGGGTCGATATTCTCGTCAACAATGCCGGTGGAACCCGCATGGGGCCACTTTCAAAGTTGCCGACCAAGGCCTGGGATGCAAGCTTCAACCTCAATGTCCGCTCAGCCTATTTTTGCACGCGCGAAGCCGGACGCTACATGATCCTGCAGAAATCGGGGTCTATCATCAATGTTTCTTCCAATGCCGGCCAGCATGGAGTGAAGGGCGGGGCGCACTATTCATCGTCGAAGGCTGCGTTGCAGATGTTTACCACCGTGACTGCGGCAGAGTGGGGACGCTATGGCATCCGCGCCAACTGCGTTGCTGCAGGCATGATCGCATCGCCGAGAGCGGAGGCGGCGTGGAAAGTGGCGAAGCTCGACACAGCGAACATCACGACCATTCCCTTGCGACGTGTCGGGACACCGGAAGAGGTCGCCAACATGATTGTATTCTTCGCCAGCGATGCCGCGTCCTACATCACGGGGCAGATCATCGCCGTGAACGGCGGTCCGCCGATGAGCGGCATTGCGGACGATTGACCACCGCTGTCCATCGCGCCCTGGCCGATCTAAGATCAATCAAGTCACTATGGCAGCGACCGGGAAAGGAAATATCATCACGGGCCTGCAGACCAATACGGAGGAGACGACATGAGCAAGGTGATGGAAAGCGTCAGGGTACTGGAAGTCGCCCAGTTCACATTTGTCCCGGCCGCAGGCGGCATTCTCGCCGACTGGGGCGCCGACGTCATCAAGGTGGAACACCCGCTGCGCGGTGACACCCAGCGCGGGTTTCTCAACATGGGCGGCGTCAAGCTCGATCCCCTGCGCCACACGCTGATCGAGCATCCCAATCGCGGCAAGCGCAGCGTCGGTATCGATCTCAGCAAGCCCGACGGGCAGGAGCTGCTCTACGAGCTGGCACGTCAATCCGACGTGTTTCTGACCAATTACCTCCCACAGGTCCGCCAAAAGAACCGGTTCGACGTCGAGCACATTCGCGCAATCAATCCGAACATCATTTACGCGCGCGGAAGCGCCTGGGGCAACAAGGGGCCCGAACGCGAGATCGGTGGCTTCGACGGCACCGCCTTCTGGTCGCGCAGTGGCATCGCCGACGCCATGACCCCGGCCGAACTCGACGGACCGCTTACCATGGGGATCCCTGCCTTTGGTGATTCCATCGGCGCCATGTTCATCGCCGGCGG
>Ga0182024_10017188_pt1 | contig 13616 bp, 9 predicted proteins | sample P32metaG_FD_120480 | JGI IMG/M metagenome (GOLD analysis project Ga0182024, IMG submission 120480) | Permafrost microbial communities from Stordalen Mire, Sweden - P3-2 metaG (Illumina Assembly) | ecosystem: Environmental > Terrestrial > Soil > Wetlands > Permafrost | place: Sweden: Stordalen... | reverse complement strand
TGCAATGGGTGATTTTGGGCCTGGCGTCCGCGCGCGGAAACGCTTTGAGCGCCCGCTCATAGGCCGTCAGCACATGATCGATCGCGACATCGCCATTGGCATGGCAATTCATCTGGATGCCGGCGCGGTTGACCTTGTCAGCCCAGGCGTCGAGATCTTCCTGTTTCTCGGTGAGATTGCCCTGGTAAGGCGGCGAGATGCCGATATAGGGCTTGCTGATCGCCATGGTGCGTTCCGAGAAAGAACCGTCCACGGTGTGCTCCGAGGTGGCGCCGAAGCGGATCCATTCGTCGCCCAGCCCGGTTTCGACGCCGTTGGCGATCATCGCGTCCAGCATCTTCTCCTGGCATTCATAGCTGACGCGGTGAAGCAGGTCGCCGCGCGCCCTCACCTGCTGCAGCGCCATCAGATCGCCGCCTTCGTGATGCACCGTGGTCAAGCCGTATTTGACGAATTGCTTGGAGATGAAGGCCAATCCTTCGCGGTCGCGCTGCAACTGGTCGGCGGGGCTGAAAGTGGGTCGATTGCCCACTTTGGCGAACACGCCGCGGGCGCGGTCGGTCACCCGCCCGTTCAACGCGCCATCCGGATCTTTGTCATAGGTGCCGCCAAAGGAATTGGGCGTGGCCTTGGTGACGCCCGCCATCATGAGCGCCTTGCTGTTATAGAAAGACGTGTGGCCGCCCCGGTGATGCACCGCCACCGGATGCTCGCTCGAGACCTTGTCCAGATCGTGGACGTTAAGCTCGCGATTGTCCTTCACCTTGGTGTCGTCGAAGAAATAGCCTTCGACCCAGGTGCCGGCCGGCGTCTTGGCGGCGCGCGCCTTAAGCTTGTCGATGATGGACTGAATGGTGACGAACTCGACCACATAGGGGTTGCCCACCACCACCTCGTAAAGCAGCACATTGCCGGGCGCGTGATTGTGGCAATCGATGAAGCCCGGCACGATGGTCATGCCCTTGGCGTCGAAAGTCTGGGTACCCTTCCCCGCCAGTGCCCTGATCTCGTCGCTCTTGCCCACGGCCACGAATTTGCCGTCACGCACGGCAAAGGCTTCAGCTTTCGGCATGGCGCTGTCCACGGTATAGACCGTGGCGTTGGTGACGATCAGATCGGGCGTTTCCGCCGCCCAGGCTTTGGTCCAGCTGGACGCGCCCAGAAGGCCGGCGCCCGCGCCGGCGAAATTGAGAAATCCCCTGCGGCTATGCAGTTTCGACATTTATTTCCCCCCAACTGTCTTCCTCGGGATAAACCCTCGGAAGACATCCTCCCCGCCAGCCGCTTCGCGACGCGGGGGAAGAAAGTCTCGACCAAGCAGGCGGAAGCCTGCGTCAGCTCTGATCGCCCGGGTGATAGGTCTTTTCGGCGTGGGCCTTGTACTCGTCCGGATAGAAGAAGACCGGAAGGAACTGATGGGTGATGTAGGCGTTCGCCTGGTCTTTGAAATGCGGCGATTTGGGATCGCCGCTTTCGCCGCCCACGGTCGCCAGCCACGCCTTGACCTTGGGACCGAACTCCACTGCGCCGAGTATACTGTTGCCGCTCACGCCGTACCATTTTTTGGTGTCGGCGTGGACGGTCGCGTAGGACGCGATCGAGCCCCATTGCGCGGAGTCGAACGGCACCGGCTGGCTTGGAGCATTGTCGTCAAAATGCGATTTGATGTCGTCATTGATGCGCTGGTAGCGGTTGATATCGCCCCACGGCGTATTCCACTTGCCGAAATCGGCGGTGAGCTTGTCCACTGCGTCAGATAGCGCCTGCAAGCGGTCCTGCGACGAAGCCTTGTTGGTAAGATAGTCCACATAATCGTCGCGAATGCCCGCGGCGCGCATCGGCACGATGTCCTTTTTATAGATCGCGTCGCCCCAGAAGATCGCTACCGAATTGGCGATCGAATCTGTGCCCCATTTATAGTCCCATGTCCTCAAGACCCCGATCGGTCCGGCCAGCTTGGCCTTGAGCGGGCTGGACGACGGCAGCGCGTCGTAATCCTTGAGCAGCGACGGCACCATCTTGGCGAAACCGGGCTGGTAAGGATCGAAGGCGTCGGCGATCAGTTTTTGCGGCGTCATGTCCTTGGAGCCGGTCAGCACACGCACCATGTGCACGCCGCGAGGATTCTCGCCCGCCTGGTCCATGTAGGCGGGGAATTTCGACATGTCCACCGTGTTGTCGCCGGCCGAATTTTGCGGCGTGTCGTTGGAGTTGAACACCCAGCCCGACGCCGGATTGACCACATGCGGAATATTGTCCACCGGGGTCATGCCTTTCCAGGTGGTGGCGGGATTAGAGCCGTCCACCGGCTTGGTGTAGTCGAACTGGTTGTCGCGCAACGGCACGAATTGCGGCAAGAGCAGCGCAGCGTTGCCCTTGTCGTCGGCATAGAGCGTGTCGTTGGACGAATTGGCCTGAAGCGCGGCCACTTTCATATACTCGGCCATGTTGTTGGCCTTGATGCGGCCATAGGACTGTTCCAACGCTTCGATCGGCTTGTTCATGATCGACATGGTGATCCACTTGCCGTCGGCCTCGCGCACGACGGGACCGTGAATGGTGGAATAGGTGGTGAAGGTTTTCTTCGCCATGCTGCCGTTGGCGGCGCGGTACTCGATGGTGATGTTCTTCTCGGTCACCGGCCGGTCTTCATTGCCGTATTTGTAGAAATATTTGCCGCCCTTGTTGGTGACGGTCTCGGCGAATTCATCCACGCAGTCGGCTGAGCTGGTGGTGTGCATCCAGCCCAGATGCTCATTGAAGCCCTGATAAAGGAAGGGCTGGCCCCAGGTGGCGGCGCCATAGGCATTGAGCCCCTCGTCGCTCGCCATTGCCACTTCCGAGCGGAAATAGAATGACGTGTGGGGGTTGATGTAGAGCATGGCGTGACCGCCCTGGGAGACCTTGCCGGAGATGGCAATGCCGTTGGAGCCCACCGGCTCGACCCAGACTAACCCTTTCTCCACATCGTTGAGCGCAACGGTGCGCTTCTCGTAGAAGCCCTGCAGCTGCGACAGACGGGCTTTCTCCACGTCGCCGCCGATCGAACCTTCGGTGAAGGACAGCGCCATCCAGGGTTCATAGTGAGTGATGTATTTGGGTTTCACGTCGGGATGGGTGGAGAGGTAATAGTTCAAACCGTCGGCCCAGCCGGTCATGATCTTCTTCAGATAGTCCGGGCTCTTGGCGTAATCGGCTTTCAGCACTTCGGGATCGATGAACAGGCGCTGGCGCAGGTCGCTCCACATCGCGTCCGGGCCGTCATGCATCGCGGTGACGCCAAGATTGGTGGCGTAGTTGGTCTCGACGCGGTTGAAGTCGTCTTCGGCTTGGGCATAGACCATGCCGAACACGGCATTCTCATCGGTGTGGCCCTTCACATGGGCGACACCGTAGGAATCGCGGACGATGCTGATGCCCTGCGCTTCGGCCTTGAGCCTTGCGTCATCGGCTCCGGCGGCATGCGCCGGCAAAAACGCCAATGTGGAAAAAAGCGCAGCCGTTCCAAGCAGACGCGCGGAAAGACGACCCATAAAACCCTCCCCTTATGTGACTTGTGGCGGGACGATGCCTCTTTGCCCCCCTGCTTTCAATCCCTTGGCACGGGCCGCAAACACCCGGATTTGTAAAAAAGCTTGCCTTGCCTGCGACAATTGGGCTGCCCCTGCCTCGGAACATGATTTTCTTGGGCGGAACCTGGGATAGGGTCGCGCCATGATCACGCTTCTTATTTCCGCGCTGGTCACCTTGTTCGTGGTGATCGATCCGGTGGGGCTGGGCCCGATTTTCATCGGCGTGACCGCCGGCCTTCCCGCCGCCACCAAGCGCAAGATCGGCGTGGAAGCATGCGTGATCGCCTTTTTCGTCCTGGCGGGATCGGCGCTGTTCGGCGACTGGCTGTTGGCGCGGCTGGGGATTTCGCTGGCCGCGTTCCGCATCGCCGGCGGCTTGCTTCTTTTCGCCATCGCCTTCGAGATGGTGTTCGAGCGCCGCGTGGAGCGGAAAGCCGATCAGGCCGGTGCAAGCGCCCATATCGCCGCTTTTCCTTTGGCCATTCCCTTGATGGCGGGGCCCGGCGCCATCACCGCCATGGTGCTTCTGGCCGGACAGATGGGAAGCAGCGCCCTGGGTTTCGCCCTTCTCATCGCCAGCATGGCGCTGATGCTGGCGGCTACCTATGTGGTGTTTCTCTCCTCCTCCTATCTGGAGCGGCTTTTGGGCGCGCAAGGCCAGGCCGTGTTCGGCCGGCTCCTGGGCGTGATGCTGGCGGCCTTGGCGGTGCAATATGTGGCCGATGGCGTTTTGACCTTGGGCAAAACGCTTCACTGATTTTTTGGGCGTGATGATTGGGGGCCTTGGCGAAACTTCCGGGAATCCCCTAGCATCGCTTTGGTATTGGGCTGGAGGGGACGATGCAATTTTCAAGACGCGCGGTGATGGCGAATGTGGCGGCGGCCGCGGTGCTGGCGCCTGGGCTGGCGCGCGCGGCGGACAGCGATGCCTTGGCGCTACATAAAAGATTGATCTGCCTCGACACCCATCTCGACATGCCGGCCAATCTGGCGCGCCCGGGCTGGGATGTGATGAAGCGCCACAGCGTGGACGAGGATTTCACCCAGGTTGATTATCCCCGCATGCTGGAAGGCGGGCTGAAGGGCGGTTTCTTCGCCATCTATACGGCGCAGGCGCCGCTCACACAAGAAGGCATGAACGCCATGCGCGATGCCGCCTTCCTGCGCGCCGCCGAGATTCGCGAGATGGTGGCGGCCCATCCCGATCATTTCGAACTCGCCTTCCTGCCCGAGGATGCACCCCGCATCGCCGCCAAGAAGAAGATCATCGTGTTTCAATCGATCGAGAATTCCGGCATCCTGGGCAACGATCCCACCCTGCTGCGCAGTTTTTACAAGCTCGGCGTGCGCATGGCGGGGCCGGTCCATTTCCTCAATAACCAGTTCGGCGATTCCGCCACCGACAAGAAGAAATGGGGCGGACTTTCGCCGCTGGGACATCGATTCATGCAGGAGGCGAACGATCTGGGTGTGGTGCTGGACGCTAGCCACGCCTCCGACGATGTCTTCGACCAGATGGCGGACAAGTCGCGCGCGCCCATCATCTGCTCGCATTCCGGTTGCAAAGCGGTCCATGACCATCCCCGCAATCTCGACGATGCCAGGATCAAAAAGCTGGCGGCGGTCGGCGGCAGCATCCAGATGAACACCGTTTATCTGGTGGACGAGCCGCCCAATCCCGAGCGCCAGAAAGCGGTGTCGGCAGCGATGGGTAAGCTTGAGCACCTCGACGGCCTCTCGCCTGCGGAGGCGGCAGCAGCAACGCGCCAGGCGGCCCTCGACATGAAAGCGATCAATCAGAAATATCCTCAGCCCCGCGCCACTTTCGACATGTACATGAAAAATATCCAGCACGCCCTCGATCTGGTAGGGCCCGACCATGTGGGTGTGGGCTGCGACTGGGACGGCGGCGGCGGTGTGGAAGGCATGAATGATTCAGCAGCGCTGCCCAAGATCACCGAGCGTCTGGTGAAGCTGGGCTATACCGAAGCGCAACTTGCCAATTTCTGGGGCGGCAATGCGCTGCGCGTGCTGGGCAAGGCGCACGACGCGCGGAAAAAAGCGTAACTCCTCACCTGAGCTTGTCGAAGGGTGAGGACTGTCCTCATGCTTCGACGGGCTCAGCATGAGGATGTTATTCAAATATCCGCGTAGCAGCGCACTTCCTGGTCGGCGCCGGGCGTGGTCACCGCGCCATGGCGCGCCGGGCCCACATTTTTCGCGTAGCGCGCCAGCGCGCCAGTTTTGAACGCAGGCGGTTTGGGTTTGAACGCGCGCTTGCGCTCGGCCAGTTCGGCTTCCGACAGATCCACCGACAATTCACCCGTCTCTGCATTGATGGTGATGACGTCGCCATCCTTCAGCAGGCCGATCGGGCCCGCATCGGCAGCTTCCGGCCCCACATGGCCCACGCACAAGCCGCGCGTGCCGCCCGAGAAACGGCCGTCAGTGATCAGGGCGATATTCTCCACCCCCTGACCATAAAGCGCCGCGGTGGTTGAGAGCATCTCGCGCATTCCCGGCCCACCCTTGGGTCCTTCCCAGCGGATCACCAGCACATCGCCTTCCTTGTAGCGCCGCGCCTGGACGAAATCGAAGCAGTCCTCCTCGCAATCGAATACCCGCGCCGGACCCGTATGCTTGACGTGCTTCAAGCCCGCGATTTTCACGATCGCGCCTTCGGGGGCGAGATTGCCTTTCAGCCCGACCACGCCGCCGGAGGGCGCCAGCGCCTTGGACACCGGCATGATCACTTTCTGGCTGGAATCGAATGCAATCTCGCTGAGATTCTCCGCGATGGTCTTGCCGGTCACGGTCATCTGGTCGCCATGAAGCAGGCCCGCGTCCAACAGCGCCCGCATCAGCATGGGCATGCCGCCCGCTTCCCACATATCCTTGGCGACATATTTGCCGCCCGGCTTCATCGAAGCGATATAGGGCGTCTTTTTGAAAATGGCCGCCACGTCGAACAGATCGAATTTGATCCCGGCTTCGTTGGCCATCGCCGGCAGATGCAGCGCCGCATTGGTCGAGCCGCCGGTGGCCGCCACCACCATGGCGGCATTCTCGAAACTCTTGCGGGTGACGATGTCGCGAGGCCGGAGATTTTTCTCCACCAGCTTCATCACCGTCCGGCCCGCCTTGAGCGCGAAATCATCGCGCTCCAGGATCACCGCCGGCGGTCCGCTGGAATAGGGCAACGCCAAACCGATCGCTTCGGCCACGCAGGCCATGGTGTTGGCGGTGAATTGGCCGCCGCAGGCGCCCGCGCCGGGACAAGCGACTTTCTCGAGCAGGCACAATTCGCTTTCCGGCATGGTGCCGGCGGAATACTGGCCCACGCCTTCGAACACATCCACCACGGTGACGTCGCGGCCGTGGAAGCGGCCCGGCATGATCGAACCGCCGTAGAGGAACACCGACGGCACATTGAGGCGCAGCATCGCCATCATCATGCCGGGCAGCGACTTGTCGCAGCCGGCCAGTCCCACCAATGCGTCATAGCAGTGGCCGCGCATGGTGAGCTCGACAGAATCCGCGATTACTTCGCGGCTCACCAGCGAGGATTTCATGCCCTCATGGCCCATGGCGATGCCGTCAGTGACGGTGATGGTGCAGAATTCGCGCGGCGTGCCGCCTGCGTCCTTGACGCCTTGCTTGGCCGATTGGGCCTGGCGCATCAGGGCGATGTTGCAGGGCGCGGCCTCATTCCAGCAGCTCGCCACGCCCACCAGCGGTTGGTGAATCTCGGCTTCGGTCAGGCCCATGGCGTAATAATAAGAACGGTGTGGCGCCCGGCTGGGCCCCTCGGTGACGTGGCGCGAAGGCAGCCGGGATTTGTCGAACTTGACCATGGGACTAATCCAAAAAGGCGCTGTATATGGCCTTGCTCGCCCTGCCCGTTCAAGCCACTTCCACCGCATAGCAGACAGGGCGTCCTGGTTCAGGCTTTCTTCCCCCGCGCGGCGGAGCCGCTGGCGGGGGAAGATGGCTTCCGAGGGCTTGTCCCGAGGAAGACAGATGGGGGCAACAAATGACCCAAAACAAAAACCCCGGAAGCGAGGCTTCCGGGGCCAAATCCACATGGATGATGTCTACTCAGCGATAATAGTAGTGACGATGGCCATAGCTGTCGCGATAGGAATAACGGCGGCGGCAGTCATTGCTGCGCGCGATCGCGTTACCGGCGAAGCCGCCGGCCACGCCGCCGACCACGGCGCCCACGATGCTATGGGAAGCCAAGCCGCCGATCAGTGCGCCACCGCCCGCGCCCAGCGCGGTCGCGCTGTCATGGGAATGGCCGCTGCAAGAGTCGGCGAAAGCGGTGGTGGTGCCGGCGCCAAGCACAAGTATGCAGGCGGCGGCGATTTTACCAAAACGATTCATTTTATCCTCCTTGGCCCTTCGAGGAACACGAGGGGGAAACGTGAAGCCGGAATGAATGGTTCCAGAAATCCCCACCATCCAAGCATGGCAGGAATTAGGCAGGTTCCGCCGCCAAGGCCGGATAGTCGATATAGCCCCTGGCGCCGCCGGAATAGAATGTGGCGCCGTCCCAGGCATTGAGCGGCGCGCCCTGCGCGAATCGCTCCGGCAGATCGGGGTTGGCGATCGCCAATTTGCCGAACGCGACGCCGTCCGCCCTGTCTTGCGCCAAAAGCGCGCTGGCGCTTTCAAGGTCGAACCCTTCATTGGCGACGAAGGTCCCGCCGAACGCGTCCTTGATCGCGGGCCCGATGGAATCGTCCTGCCATTTTTCCCGGGCGCAGACGAATGCCAGCCCTCGCCTGCCCAGTTCCCGCGCCACATAGGTGAAGGTGGCAAGCCCGTCGCTGTCGCCCATGTCGTGGCTGTCCATGCGGGGCGCCAGATGCATGCCGACACGGTCCGCGCCCCACACGTCGGCGCAAGCGTCGGCCACTTCCAGCATCAGCCGCGCCCTCTTCTCCCGCGTGCCGCCATAGGCATCACCGCGGTGATTGGTGGAATCCTGGAGGAACTGGTCCAGCAGATAGCCATTGGCGCCGTGAATCTCGACTCCGTCGAATCCGGCGCGCCTGGCATTCTCCGCGCCTTTCCGGAAGGCGGCGATGATGCCGGGAATCTCATCGCTTTCCAGCGCGCGCGGCGTGACGAAGGGCTTTTCGGGGCGGACAAGGCTCACATTGCCTTTGGGCCTGATCGCGCTGGGCGCTTCCGGCAAGGCGCCGTTGAGGAATATGAGATCGGAGATGCGCCCCACATGCCAAAGCTGGAGCAGCATGCGTCCGCCTTTGGCATGCACGGCGCGGGTGATCCGCGTCCAGCCTTCGGTCTGCTCGTCGGACCAGATGCCGGGCGTTCCCGCATAGCCCACGCCCATCGGCGAAACACTGGTGGCTTCGGAGACGATCAGGCCAAACCCGGCGCGCTGGCTGTAGTATTCGATCGCCAGGTCGGACGGCACCCGCGTTTCCGGATGAGCGCGGGAGCGGGTCAGCGGCGCCATGATGATGCGATTGGGCAAGGACAGGGCGCCCAGTTTCAAGGGATCGAGCAGGCTCGGCATAAGGTTCTCCGGTGGCAGCGGATAAGAATTAGGAACGCACACAGCTCGTGACAACTGCGCCATTAATAGGGTCTTTAGGCCAGTCGCTTGACTGCTTCCTTGAGCCGGACCGCCAGCGATGCTGCTTCTGCGCGTTTCTCGCGTTGCTCGGTCAGCACCTCTTCAGGGGCGCGGGAGACGAATTGCTCATTGGACAATTTGGCGTCGAAGCGGGCGATCTCTTCTTCGGCCTTCTTCAATTCCTTTTCCAGGCGCGCGCGTTCCTTGGAGAAATCGATCACGTCGCCCAGGGGCAGCGCGACCACCGCCTCGCCGATCACGAATTGGGCCGAGCCGGAGGGGATGGCGGCGCCAATTTTCGCTTCATTCAGCCGCGCCAGAGTCTCGATCACGCCCTGGTTGCGGGAAAGCCGCGCCTTGGTCTCAGCCGACGCGGATGTAAGAACCAGGACGATCTTGGCCGCGGCCGGCACATTCATTTCCGAACGCACCGAGCGCACGCCTTTGACCAGGTCGATCACCCAATGCATCTCAGCCACCGCTTCTGCGCTTTGCGGCAAGGAAGCGAGCTTCGGCCACTCGGCTTCGATCAGCAGCGTTTCGCGTTCCCCCGGCGCGGTGACGGCCCATAATTCCTCGGTGATGAAAGGCATGAAGGGGTGGAGGAGCTTGACGATCTGGTCGCGCGCCCATGCGGCGGTGGCGCGGGTCTCGGCTTTCCCGGTTTCGTCCGCGCCGTTGAACAGTGGCTTGGCGAATTCCAGATACCAGTCGCAGAACACGTCCCAGACGAAATGATAGGCCGCCGCCGCCGCGTCATTGGAGCGCAAGGCTTCCAGCGCCGCCGTCACTTCAGCGGCAGCGCGCGCCGTCTCGGTCACGATCCATTTGTTGACGGTCTCCTTCACAGCACTCGGATCGAAGCCCGGCACGGTGACACAGCCATTCATTTCGCAGAAGCGGGCCGCGTTCCACAATTTGGTGCCGAAATTCCGCCCGGATTCCACCCGCGCGGGACCGATCCGCATGTCGCGGTTCTGTCCCGCCGCAAGCACCAAGGTAAAGCGCAAGGCATCGGCGCCGAATTCGTCGATCAAGGTGAGCGGATCCACCACATTGCCCTTGGTCTTGGACATTTTGGCGCCCTGCTCGTCCAGCACCCGGTTGTGGATCAGGACAGTGCGGAATGGTACGTCGCCCAAAAAGTGCGTGCCCATCATCATCATGCGGGCAACCCAGAAGAAGATGATGTCGAATCCCGTCACTAGCACCGAGGTGGGATAGAAGCGGGCAAGCTCCGGCGTCTTGTCCGGCCAGCCCAAGGTCGAGAACGGCCACAGCGCCGATGAGAACCAGGTATCCAGCACGTCGGGATCGCGGGTGAGCGCTTTGCCCCCCGCTTGCTTGCGCGCTTCCTCCTCGCTTTCGGCGCAATAGATTTTGCCGTCCACGTCGTACCAGACTGGAATCTGATGGCCCCACCAAAGCTGGCGGCTGATGCACCAGGGCTTGATATTCCTCAGCCAGCCGAAAAACACATTGGTCCAATTGTCGGGGACGAATTTGGTCTCGCCTTTTTCCACCGCGGCGATAGCCTTGGCCGCCAACGGCTCGACATTCAGATACCATTGCTCGGTGAGGAGCGGCTCCAGGACCACCGTCTTGGTTTTCTCGTCATGCGGCACGGCGTGGACGATGGACTCGACATGGGCGAGCAGGCCCGCCGCATCCAGATCGGCCACGATCTTTTTGCGCGCCGCTTCGCGCGATAATCTGCGATAGGGCGCGGGCATGTCGGCGGTCAAAGTGCCGTCCTTGTTGAAAATGTTGATCATGGGCAAGCCGTGCCGCTTGCCGATCTCGAAATCGTTGAAATCATGCGCCGGCGTGATCTTGACCGCGCCGGTGCCTTTTTCCGGATCGGAATAGGTGTCGGCGATGATGGGGATCAGCCGCCCGGTGAGCGGCAGCACCGCCATGTGGCCCACCAGCGCCTTGTAGCGCGCGTCATCGGGATGCACCGCGACGGCGGTATCGCCCAGCATGGTTTCGGGCCTAGTGGTGGCGACGGTGATGAATTTGCCCGGCATATCTTCGATCGGATAACGCACCTGCCAGAGATGACCCTTGATTTCGATATTCTCGACTTCCAGGTCGCTCACCGCGGTCTGCAGGCGCGGGTCCCAGTTCACCAGCCGCTTGTCCTTGTAGATCAGGCCCTGGCGGTAGAGTTCGACGAACACTTTGACCACGGCGCGGGAAAGCCCCTCGTCCATGGTGAAACGCTCGCGGCTCCAATCGGCGCTGGCGCCCAGCCGGCGCAATTGCTCGGTGATGGCGCCGCCGGATTCGGCTTTCCAATTCCAGATCTCGGCCAGGAATTTCTCCCGGCCCAGTCCGATGCGGCTCATCTGCCGCTCGGCCAATTGCCGCTCGACAATCAACTGGGTGGCGATGCCGGCATGGTCGGTGCCGGGTTGCCACAGCACGTCTTTGCCGCGCATGCGCTCGAAACGGGCGATCAGGTCCTGCAGGGTGTTGTTGAGGGCGTGACCGATATGGAGCCGCCCGGTGATGTTGGGCGGCGGGATCATGATGGCGAAAGGCTGGGCGTCAGGCCGGCGTCCGGCGCGGAATGCGCCAGCCTCCTGCCACTGGGCGTAGATGCGCCCTTCCACGTCCTTGGGGGAAAAAGTCTTGTCGAGCATAGGGCAGGATTTCCGGCTTTTTCAGGCGCGGGTCAAGCGACGCATCGGGCGGTCGTGTCTTGGTCGAGGCTTTCTTCCCCCGCATGGCGAAGCCATTGGCGGGGGATCGAGGCTGACGACCAAGTCAGCCGAGCGTCTTCCGAGGGCTTGCCCCGAGGAAGACAGATGGGGGGATCAACGTCTCGTGCGGGCTTTTACAATCTTCTCGACTTCGCCCCGGACCGCGTTTTCGAGCAGGGCCGGGAATTTCTCGTCCATCCATTCCCGGATCAATGGCTTCATGCGCTCGATCACCACTTGGGAATTGTCCGTAAGATATTGCTGCAGCACCGGCTCGAAGCTTTCGCGCACCGCGCGCTCGAACACGCTTTCGACACTGGAGCCTTCCGCCGCCATGGGCTGCTGCGGCTGATAGCGCTGCGGCTCGGGCTCCGTGGGTTCGTCGGGGATGGAATCGAACGTGTCCGCCATCGCCTGGCGGGTGCGGTCGGAGAAAATGCCGCTGTCGCCGCTGTCCGCCGCCGCACGCTGCGGGATAGGCTCGAACACGATCTCTTCGGGCTTGGCTTCCAGCACCACAGGCGGCGGTTCCGGCGCGGGCGGAGGCTGCGGTGCGGGAGTGGGCGCGGGCCGTGGCGGGGCTTCGGCCACTTCCTGTGTCAGTTCCAGGACTTCCGAGTCGTCCTCTTCCTCTACATCCTGGGCTACGGGGGCGGGCTGGGACGCCGCCACAGGCGCGGGCGCGGCAGCCGGCGCCGCCTCGGGATTGTCCTCGGAAATGATCTTGCGGATGGAGGCCAGGATTTCCTCCATGGTCGGCTCATGCTGAGGACTGGACATTGGCTCTATCTCCCAACCGGCCGCGATTTGGCCCCTGATTGACCCTAGGCCAGGACCGAGCGAAGGCAAAGACCTAGTTGGTTTTGTTCCACCCTATACGGATGATTTTCAACAGGATTCTAGCGGCTTAGAAGACGAAGCCGACATGCTTCTTGAAGCCGGCCAGCAGCGGCACGGTGGCGTCGAATCCGGTGCGGCGGCCGACCTGGCCATGTTCCTTGAGGTACAGAATCGCGCGGCCCTGCGCGTCCGATTGCTGGAAGGCGATCAACCGGCCGCCCTCTTCCAGTTGGGACAAAAGCGTTTCGGGATCGGTCTCGATCGCGCCATTGACGAAAATCACGTCATAGAGGCCGCCCGCCTTGAAGCCTTCGATCAAGGCGCCTTGCGTCACCTGGATGTTGGGCTCCCGCTCCAGAAGACCCGACGCCAGCCGCACCAGATCGGCATCCTGCTCCAACGCGACAACATCTTTCCCCAGCCGCGCCAGCACCGCCGCCGAATAGCCGGTGCCGCAGCCCACATCCAGAATGTGATCGTCAGCCGTGATTTCGGCCAACTGCAGCGCCTTGGCGAAGCTCCGGGGATCGAGCAGATAACGTCCCTGCGCGATCTCGACCGGCACATCGGCGTAGGCCAAGACCTTCTTGGCCGAGGGCACGAAGCGTTCCCGCTCGACCGCGCCCAGCGCGGCATGGATGCGCACATCGGTGACGTCATTGGTGCGGATCTGTGCTTCGATCATGTTGAAGCGGGCGGTGTTGAGCATTTTGGGGCGCCTGAACGATGAGTCGGGCCGGTTATAGGTGGGGGCCAGAACGGAGACAACGGCGCGTGCCCCTGCCCGGCGCCTCGCAAGTGACAAGCCCTTTTCCCCCTGTTAAAGACGCCGTCCACCCAGCCGATTTCCTGCCAAAAGGCCACGTGGCGGAGTGGTGACGCAGCGGA
>Ga0182024_10017187_pt1 | contig 13618 bp, 11 predicted proteins | sample P32metaG_FD_120480 | JGI IMG/M metagenome (GOLD analysis project Ga0182024, IMG submission 120480) | Permafrost microbial communities from Stordalen Mire, Sweden - P3-2 metaG (Illumina Assembly) | ecosystem: Environmental > Terrestrial > Soil > Wetlands > Permafrost | place: Sweden: Stordalen... | reverse complement strand
GGGCAGTGCCGGCCGGCGCAAGTCCGCGGCCCGGCTCGCCCGGATCCACGCCGGGGTGGCGAACGTCCGCGCCGACGCGCTGCACAAGGCGACCACCGGCCTGGCCCGGCGTTATGAGACGGTCGCCGGCCGGTGGTTCCCCAGTTCTAAGACGTGCTCGGGCTGCGGCGCGGTGAAAGCCAAGCTGGCCCTGTCCGAGCGCACATATATCTGCGCAAGCTGCGGCCTCGTCCTTGACCGGGACGTGAACGCCGCAGCGAACCTGCTCAAGCTCGCGGCCAGTGGGGCCGAGAGCCAAAACGCCTCTGGAGGGATGGTAAGACCCGGCCTCGCCGGGCGCGTCCCGATGAAAGCGGAACCCGGCACCGCGACTGCGGGTCAGACCGGGACCGCCAGTGGGCAACCGCTGGCTGCGGGACAGGAGCGTACCCATGCTCACTGATCCGCAACGGTTACAGTCACGATGCTCCCATCTCCCTTGCCTGCGCGGCCGAGGCAGCCCACCCCATTGCGGCCAGCCCGCGACACCGCGCGAGGGCCGCGGCCGAAGGCCCGGCCCGCTCGGTAGTCACAATGAGACAACAGGGGCGCGGGCAGGGACAAGAGGGCGGCGGGCCTCCACGCCAGAAACGTGGCGCAGTATGCGACACCTGGTAGGGCGCCGTCTGTTAGGCGGGCGGCTCCGGCCGGGCCAGCCCGGCGGGGGTGCTGCCGTCGCCGAGGGCGACCTCGTCGAACCAGCCGCAGGGCGGGTCGCCGGGCGGCCGGTCGAACCGGGTGACGTACGGCTTGAGATCGATGACCGGGGTCCCGTCGATCACATCGACCCCGGCGAACCGGACGGTCTCCGGGGTCACCTCCAGGAGCTGGATCAGGCTGAGCCCGATGGGGTTGACCCGGCGCGGGCCCCGGGTGGCGAAGATCCCCATCTGCCGCCGCTGGCGGCGGAGCAGGAACGGCACCTGCCTCAGCGGCGGCCGGCCTCCGCGGTCCCCGCGGCCTTCCCCGGCCCCGGGCTCTTCCCCGTCGTCGGCGTCCCTCCTGTCCCCTGGCCGGTGCAGCCAGGTCAGCAGCCACGCGTACCCGAAACCGTCCAGCCCGGCCAGGCCTTCGCGGTACGGCTCGGCGATCTCGATCACGCCGTGGCCGGCGCGGTTGAGGGCAGCCTGGATCGGCGTGGTCTCCGGCTCCGTGTGAGCACTGCGGATCACGCCGATCACCGCGAGGGGCACATTCGCCGCGGGCGCGGGCGGGTTCTGGCGCATGACGTTATGGTGCCACGCGCGCGGCCCGTGCCCCGGATCGTGGCAGCATGGGCGGATGCGCGTGCTCCGCACCCCCGAGGAACAGTTCGCGGACCTGCCGGACTTCCCGTACCCGCCGCGCTACGCGGCGGTCGGCGGAGTGCGGCTGGCGTACGTGGAAGCGGGCCCGCCCGACGGCGAGCCGGTGCTCCTCCTGCACGGCGAGCCGAGCTGGTCGTTCCTGTACCGGACGGTGATGCCGGTGCTCGCCGACGCGGGGCTGCGCGCCATCGCGCCCGACCTGGCCGGGTTCGGGCGGTCCGACAAGCCCATGAACGTCAGTGATCACACCTACGCGCGGCATGTGGAATGGATCCGCGCGCTCGCCTTCGACCGGCTGGACCTGCACGGACTCACGCTGGTCGGGCAGGACTGGGGCGGCCTCATCGGGCTGCGGCTGGCCGCCGAGCATCCGGCCCGCTTCGCCCGGGTGGTGGCGGCCAACACCGGGCTGCCCACCGGGGACCAGCCCATGCCCGACGTCTGGCTGCGGTTCCGCGAGGTGGTGCAGACCGCCCCGATGCTCAGCGTGTCCCGGCTGGTGCAGTCGGGCTGCCAGACCACGCTGCCGCCTGCCGTCCTGGCCGCCTACGACGCGCCGTTCCCGGACGCGAGTTTCGCCGCGGCCGTCCGGGCCATGCCCGGGCTGGTGCCCACCACCCCGGACGACCCCGCCTCGGCCGCCAACCGGGCCGCGTGGCAGCAGCTGTCCGCCTGGGACAAGCCGTTCCTGGTGGCGTTCAGCGACCGGGACCCGATCACCGGCGCGATGGGGCCCGTGCTGCGGGAGACCATCCCGGGGGCCGCCGGCCTGGACCACCCGGTGCTGGAGGGAGCGGGTCACTTCCTGCAGGAAGACGCCGGTGAGCGGCTCGGGCAGCTGATCGCCTGCTTCGTCCGGTCCACGCCGGGGTCCGGCTGACCGTCCCCGTCCCGGCCCGACATCCCGCCCTATAACGGTCTGCCCGCGCGAATCCCGTCACGTCAGGAACTGTCCGGGGTTGTCCGGGCTTTGGCGCTCCATGGCGGAAGCGGCTGTCGTTCTGTGAGAGTAGCGCCTGCATAACCAGGGCCCTCAGGAGGACGCGTCGATGATCAGCCTCACCTGCGCGAAGCCGGACTGCGGGAAGCCGCTGCTCACCTGCCGGGCCTGCCGCGGCCGGCCCGGCAAGGAATGCCGCCAGTGCGACACCACCGGAATGGTCTGCTCGGCTCACGGCGGTTACTGGAGGGGCCCGCTGACCCGGAGCCCGGCTGCCACCGCGGCCGGAGCCCGGCCGGAGCCTCGGGGAGACCCCGGCCGGTAACCCGGCCACCGGCCCTTGGCCAGGCCGGCAACCAAGCTTGCGCCCCCAGCCGGCCCGCGCCAGGGTTGTCACGGAGGTGCTCACGGTGCACGAGACCCGCGATGGCCACGATCCGCAGCACGACCAGCCTCAGCCGGTCCAATTCGGCGAGGCCTTCTGGGACGAGCGGTACAGCTCAGCCGAGACGCTGTGGAGCGGCAACCCCAACCGCTACCTGGTCAGCGAGGCATCGGACCTGGATCCCGGGACGGCTCTGGACGTCGGGTGCGGCGAGGGGGCGGACGCCCTGTGGCTGGCCGGGCGCGGCTGGCGGGTCACCGGCGCCGACCTGTCCGCGGTCGCGCTCGGCCGGGCGGCCCGGCATGCGGCGCAGGCCGGGCCCGGGATCGCCGCCCGGATCGACTGGGTGCACGCCGACCTGACCGGCTGGGATCCCGGCCCGGCCCGCTACGGCCTGGTCTCCAGCCAGTACCTGCACCTGCCGCCCGGGGCCCGGGAGGCCCTGTTCCGCGCCCTGGCCGGTGCGGTGGCGCCGGGCGGCTCGCTGCTGGTGGTCGGCCATCATCCTTCGGACCTGCAGACCACGATGCGCCGCCCGCCGATGCCCGAGTTGTTCTTCACCGGCTCAGACATCGCGCCCCTGCTCGATTCTGGTGACTGGAAGATCATCACCGACGAGGCGCCGCAACGCTCCGCGCCCGACCCTGACGGTCGTCCCGTCATGATCAGGGACACGGTGTTCCGGGCGCGGCGCGGCGGCTAGAGTCCAGGCGGTACTTGATCCCAGCGAGAGGGAGACCCCGATGCCCACGAGAACTGCGCGGACCGGCTGGACGGGAACGCTCGAAGAAGGATCTGGCCAGGTCGAGCTGACCAGCTCCGGAATCGGGACCTACGAGGTCTCCTTTCCCCGGCGGGTGGCTGAGGAGGCCGGGGGATACACCAGCCCTGAGGAACTCATCGCCGCGGCCCACTCGGCGTGCTACGCGATGCAGCTGTCGGCACTGATCGGCCAGGCCGGGGGCACGCCGCAGGCGCTCGATGTGCAGGCGGACGTGTCACTCGGGCCCGACCCGGCGGGGGGGTTCAAGCTGACCGGCATCAAGCTCACCGTCCGGGGTGAGGTCGAGGGCCTGGACGCCGCCCAGTTCGCCAAGGCAGCCGAGGACGCGAAGGCCGGATGCCCGGTCAGCAAGGCCCTTACCGGCGTGGATATCACCCTCGACGCCCAGCTCGAGGGCTGAGCACCGGACCACCTGGCCGCCGGGCTCGCGGGACACCCGCCGGGCTCGCGGGACACCCGCCGGGGGGACGGCCGGGTTAGCGGCTGCCCAGGTGCTCGGCCATGGCGTGCTGGACCAGGGTCACCAGGGTGGTCTTGGCTGACCTCCGGGCCCGCGCGTCACACTCGATGACCGGCACCTGCTGGTTCACCGACAGCGCCTCCTGCACATCGGCGACGGTGTGCGGGTACTCGCCGTGGAATCCGTTGACGCCGATCACGAAGGGCAGATCGGCCGCCTCGAAGTAGTCGACCGCCGGGAACGAGTCCGCCAGCCGCCGGCTGTCCACCAGGACCACGGCGCCGATGGCCCCTTCGATGAGGTCATCCCACATGAACCAGAAACGCTGCTGCCCGGGCGTGCCGAACAGGTAGAGGACCAGCCCGGCGTCCAGCGTCGCCCGCCCGAAGTCCATCGCCACCGTGGTGGTCGTCTTGTCCGGCACGCTGGACAGGTCGTCCACCCCGCCGCTCGCCGAGGTCAGCGTGGCCTCGGTGGTCAGCGGCGTGATCTCCGAGACCGATCCGACGAACGTGGTCTTGCCCACCCCGAAACCGCCCGCAATGACGATCTTCACGGACGTCATCGTGGCCTTCTCCGGGTCACCCCGGAAGGGCGGGTCACCCTGGAAGGACTGTGCGCTTGCGTAATTCACTGGGTACCTTTCCGCGCAGGTGCGGGCGGGGCATGAACCCCTTCCGGGACTAACTGCCGTTCCGGGGGCGCAGCGCGCCGCGCGGCTGCGGCGTGAGGGCATGCCCGACCCTGTCCACGAGCAACGCCATCTCGTAGGCCACCAGGCCCATGTCGCAGTCGTCGGAGGCCAGCACGGCCAGGCTCGACCCGTCGCTGACCGCCATCACGAGCAGCACGCCGCGCCGCATCTCGACGATCGTCTGGGTGACCGGGCCGCCCTCGAAGACCCGCGCCGCCCCTTGGGTGAGGCTGGTCAGGCCCGAGGTCACCGCGGCGAGCTGGTCCGCCCGGTCCTTCGGGAAGCCGTCCGAGAAGGCCAGCGGCAGGCCATCGGCCGACACCACGATGGCGTGGGCGACCGAAGGCACCCGCCCGGCGAAATCGGTGATGAGCCAGTTCAGGTCCTGGACCGGCGACGTCAGCGGGCTCACGATTCCCCTCTCTGCCCGGCCCCGCGAGGCCGGCTGGACGGACGCGCCGGTCTCGGCTCACGAGGCACGGTCGGCCTCGTCGCCGAGGGACGTCTCGTCTCCCGGCCCGGTCGCGCGTGCTTTCCTGATTCCCTGCTGGAAGCTCGACAGGCGCTGCCTGGTCTGCGAGGCGGACCGCCCCGGCACGGGAGGCGCCTGGGCCGCCAGGCCCGCCCCGCCGGGCACCAGGTTGGCCTTGGGCACCCGCTTGGGCAGTCCTGCCTCCGTGGTATCTGCGAACACCGGTGCCCGCACCGCCTCCGCCGCCTGCCACCCGGCGTCCGCGGGTGATGACCAGGCGGTCTCCGCCGGCTCCGGTTGTGCGGCGGCCCGGCTCACCGGCTGGCCGCCCCGCCGGAACCAGTCGGACTCCACCGATTCGAAAATGGGCAGGCGGTTCTCCGGCCCGGCGCTCTCGGCGGGCGGGAGGACCACGCGGCGGGCCGCCGGGACGGGGCCCGCAGCAGTGGCGCCGGAGCCGGCCGCGGCCGTCCCGCTCCCGTTGACTGGCGGGGCCGGGGCCGGGACCATCGCGCTGGGGTCCGGGCCCGCGCCGTCCTCCGCCACCACGTCGCTGTAGCCCCGCCGGGCCGCGGCCGGCCGCTCCGGGCGCCGGTCCGCCGCCGGCCAGGTGACCGCCGGCTGATCGTCGTCCCCGTTGACCGCCAGGCCGGTGTCCATCCAGGAGGTCGCGCCCGCCGCGGCGGGTTCGCCCGCCGGGCGCAGGTCCGCGAGGGAGGCAGCGGCCTGGGTGATCACCTCGTCAGGCAGCCATACCAGGGCGGTGAGGCCGCCCTTGGACGCGGTCCGGAGCCGGACGTGGATCCCGTGCCTCGCCGCCAGCCGGGCCACGACGAACAGGCCCATCCGGCGGGACACCGCCACGTCCACGACCGGGGGGTTGTCCAGCCGCCAGTTGGCGTGGGCTATCTCCTCGGCGCCCATGCCGACGCCCTGGTCGGTGATGTCCAGCAGGACGCCACCACTGTTGAGTGAGTACCCGGACACGTGCACCAGGGATTCCGCGGGGGAGAACGTGGTCGCGTTCTCGGCCAGCTCGGACAGCAGGTGAACGACGTCGTTGACCGCCTGCCCGCGGACCGAGATGCCCGGCTGGATGTCCGGCACCACCCGCTCGTAGTGCTCGATCTCCGACACCGCGGCCCGGAGCACGTTCACCAGCGCCACGGGCTCGCTCCACCGTTTCGAGAGCTCGTGTCCCGCGAGGACCAGCAGGTTCTCGGAGTTGCGGCGCATCCGGGTGGCCAGGTGATCCATCTGGAACAGGTTCGAGAGCCGATCGGAGTCCTGCTCACCCTGCTCCAGGTCGTCGATGAGCCGGATCTGGCGCTCCACCAGCGTCTGGCTCCGGCGGGACAGGTTCACGAACATCGCGTTGATGTTCCCGCGCAGCGCCGCCTCGTTGGCCGCCAGCCGCACTGCCTCCCGGTGGACCTGGTCGAACGCCCGGGCGACCTCGCCGATCTCGTCGGTGGAGTCCACGTCGATCGGGGGCACCTCCAGCGGCGCCTCGCCGCCGCCCCCGCTCATCAGCCGGACGGTCTCGGGGAGCCGTTCCCCCGCCACCTCCAGGGCGCCGGTCCGCAGCTGGTGCAGCGGCCGGGTCATGGAGCGGCCCAGGGCCACGGTGAACAGCAGCGCCAGCGCGAGGACCACCATCACCGCGAACGCCTCGATCAGCGCCGCCGTGATCGCCCTGGCCCGCAGCGAGCCGCTCTGCGCGATGACCGAGTTCATCAGCCCCTGCTCGACCGAGTGCAGGCTGGCCACCAGGTACGCGGAGCCGCTGGCGGCGTTGGTGAAGGCCGGGTTCTCCGCCGACGAGCTGCCGCCCTGGGCCAGCGCGATGGCCTGCTGCACCTGCGCCTGGGCCCGGTCGGCCTGCGCGGAGGACAGGTCGCTGTCGTAGAGGTGACGCTGGCCGCTGGTGGCGGTCAGGCTGAACTGGGCCAGGTCAGCCTGCTGCTCGGCCTGCGCGGCGTTGATGGCGGCCAGCTGGCCGGGCTGGAACTGGTTCGCCCCGACCAGGTCCGGGGTGAGGGCCGAGGTGAGGATGGCCTGCTGCTGGGAGGCCGCTTCCTTCGAGGCGGAGATCAGCCCGACCACCCGGGCGGTGTCGGCCAGGGCCGCGTCGTTGCTGCCCGTGGCGATCTCGCCCTCGAGGGCGAGGAGCTGGCTGATGGTGGCGGCGTACTCCTGGATCACCGCGAGCGAGGGGATAAGGGTGCTGGTCGCGACGCTGCGGAGGGCGGGCAGGCCGTCGATCGCGGTGATGGCTCCCTTGGCCTCCTGCTGGGCCACGGCCGGATAGGACGAGCCGATGGTGGTGGCCCCGCTCCGCACCCGGGCCGCGAGCTGGTCGGTGGCCCGGTGGTCCTGGGCCAGCACCGCCAGCTGGGGAGATCCGGCCGCGGCGGGCGAGCCTCGGCCGCCGCCGGCCACGCCCGTGGTGACGTACCTGATGGTGTCCTCGCGCTCGGCCTGGAGGGCCTGGACGAGGTTGGTGATGTCGCCGCCCAGCCGGGAGAACTGCTCGACCCGCTGGTAGGCCAGGGCGCTGCGCGCGGACGAGACCACGCTGACCCCGCCGAGGATCACGGCCGCTAACGTCGGCAGCAGGACCAGCAGCAGCAGGCGCGACCGGACCCGCCAGTTCTTCAGCGCGAAGCGGGAGGCCGCCGGTGGTGGCGCGGGGGCCGCGGGCGCGCTGGCCTGCGGGACCAGGCCGTGGCCGGCCGCTCCTGCTCCGCCCGCCGTGCCGCCGTCGCCGGCGAAGGTGCCGCTCCCGTCGAGAACAGCAACCGGTGCCGTGAGCATCAGCGGGCGGCTGGCCGCGTCATGGGCCGCACCGTCTGCTCTCCCTCGCCTGGATCGCACTGTTTCTGCACCTCTCAACCCGGAAATGGCAGGCGCCCACCGAGCCGCAGGCACCGACGTGGGACCCGAAATGGCAGCTCCGGTCTCTGGAATAACCATTCTCAGCGCGGACCTGGCCGCAGAGCCACGAGCCACTCTAACGCCCGGAGGAGCATCTCGGGCTAATTGTTACCACTGTTGTCAAACCTCGCCAACAGGGCGGGCGGGTCGGTAGTAAAGCGTGACAATCTGGCCACGAGGACCGCCCCGGCGGGCTAGCCTAGGCTGCAAGTCGGGCGATATTACTACCTTTCTTCGGAAATCCTAGAGTGCTGCTATATCACTTAGGAAATTACAATTACCGTCCTGCTTCTTTATCGGCTCGCCGGACTTTATCTGAGGAGGCTCCATGAGGCTTGTTCGGGCCTGGACCCGCGGGGAGCGTGCGCAGCTCGGCCGCCGGTCACGCACGGCGCTGGTGTCAGCCTCGCTCGCGCTGCTCGCGGCGGGATGCCACGTGCCCGGCGGCCCGCCGGGCCAGGCGGCGGGGAGCCAGCAGATCACGGTCGCGGTCGTCCCCGGCTTCGCGAACGCCCCGCTGCAGGTGGCGGTCCAGGACGGGCTGTTCGGCCAGCGCCACGTGGACGTGACGGTGCAGACCTACCAGAGCCTCCAGCAGGCTTACGCGGCCCTGACCAGCGGCCAGGCGGACGTGATCAGCGGCGATTACGCCGGGCTGCTCTATGCGCAGGCCCATGACCCCCGGACCGGCCTGCGGCTGATCGCGGACGGGTACGACGCCACACCGGGCGTGATGGAGGTGCTGACCCTGCCCGGCTCCGCGATCACCACCCCCCAGGACCTGCAGGGCACGCAGGTCGCCACGCCGCAGCGGGAACTCGCCCCCTTCTCGGCCGACGCCCCCTACAACGTCGAGACACTCACGGCCGAGGCGGTGCTGCAGAGCGACAGCGTGAGCCCCTCCAGCGTCCTGTGGCGGGCCATGCCCGCCGGGGACATGATCACCGCCCTGCGCGATCACCAGGTCAGCGCCATCGTCGCCACCCAGCCGTACATCCTGCAGGCTGAAACCCAACTCGGGGCCGTGGAACTGTTCGACGTGTGCAGCGGGGTGACGGCCAACCTGCCGCTGTCCGGGTACTTCACCACCGCGGCCTTCGCCCGCGGGCACACCGCGTCCCTGCGCGGGTTCCGGTCCGCGCTTAACGCGGCGAAGGCGAGCACGGCCCAGCTCGGCACCGCCCGGTCGGCGCTGGGGACCCTGCCCGGGATGTCCGCCCGGGAGGCCGCCCTCGTCACGATCGGCCAGTACCCGACGTTCCTGAGTGTCGGGCAGGTGCAGCGGGTCGCGGACCTGATGTACGGCACCGGGATGATCCGGACCACGATCCCCGTGAAAAGCCTGGTGCTGCCTTAGTCCGGGGGGCGACCCCCCTGGACCCCCGCCATTCGCCGGACTCGGCGAGGACACGCCTGCGGCGCGCCTCCCCTCGCCGGCAAATACGCGGGGGCTGAGCAGGACGCGCCTGCGGCACTCGGCTCCGCTGGCTTGGGAAGGTGCACCCCGGAAGCTCCCCCTGAGAGTGCGAGGCCCTGAGCCGCCGCGCCGCCGGGGCACTTCCATGATCGTGGTGCAAAATGCGCCGCCGGCGGCGCATTTTGCACCACTTAGCCTCGAGAACCCTCGCTGATGGGGCAGTTGGGGCCGCAGGGACGGGGTGTGTCATCTCCGCGCGGGCAGCGGAAGGTCTGGTCTGGGAACGCTACGAATGTCTCGGTGGGAGACCGGAAGTCCGCATAGTGCCCTCGATCATGAACGTCTTCTCCCGGCTTGGGCATGCGCCGGCGCCCATGCGCGCCCGGCGACTGGCCGGGGGTCCGGGGCAACCGGAGCGGCCGCTGCTAACCGGCGACTGCCCCGCTGATGTCCGGCTGATGTCCGGCTGCGAATCCAGCTCGCCTGACCGGCTCAGCCGGTGAACGCGAAATGCTCGAAGTCGAAGTTGGATAGCGGCTGGCCGACCTTGCCGGCCGTGTACCCGGTTATCTTCTCGCTGTAAGCGTCCAGCACGTCGATGAAGGCGGGGATGATGTAACCGCCCTCGTTGAAGTCGTAGTTCTGCATCTCGGTAATGATTTCCTTGCGCAGCGACGAGCTGGCAGTCGCGTTGGCCTGGTTGTAAAGGCTGGTGTACCGCGCATTGTCGGTGTGCGTCTCGTTGAACGGGGACGCCTTCAGCATCGACTCCGCGACCTGAGCCAGGTAGGGGTAGTAGTTGTAGTAATCCTGGGCGAGCGGCCACTTGAGATAGTTCGGGCCGAAGAAGGTCCCGGCCGGGACGTTGCTCAGCCTGACCGTGACGCCGGCCGCCTTGGCCTGCGCGGCCAGCACCGTGGCCATCGCCACCGTGCCGGTGGCCACCGCCGAGGTGGTCAGGCTCACCGTGAGGCCTTCCTGGCCCGCCTTCTTGAGCAGGAACTTGGCCTGCTGGATGTCGCCTTGCGCCGGCCGGACCAGTGAGTGGTCGAAGTCGGGGTCGTAGGGGGAGAAGAGATCGTTCGCGACCACCCCGTAGCCGTCGAGAGCCGAGTCGATCATCTGCGGCCGGTCGACCAGCAGCCGCATGGCCTGACGGACGTTGACGTCGTTGAAGGGCGCCTGGTCGACACGCATCGTGAAGGGGATGATCTCCCCGGAGTGTGACACGACCGTCTTGATCCCGCTCGTGGTGGCCAGGGAGGCGATCTGCGGCCCGTCGAGCGCGCCGGCTCCCTGGATGACACCGGTGCTCAGCGCGTCCTGCAGCGTGGTGTTGTCGCTGAAGTCGACGATGGTCAGCGTGTCCACGTAGGGCAGCCCGGACTTCCAGTAGTGCGGGTTGCGGGTGAAGACGCTGCGCTGTCCAGGGGTGAAGCTCTGGTAGACGAAGGCTCCGGTGCCGACCGGCTTGGCCGGGTTGAATCCGTCCGGCGCGATGTAGAGGTTGTACCAGAAGGCGGCCAGCTGCTCGGCGAAGCTGGCGAAGGGCTTGGTCAGCCGGACCAGGACGGTGTGCGTGTCCAGGGCCTTGGTGTTGGCCAGGTCGATCGGCCCGAGGCCGAACTTGCCCGTGAAACCGTTCGAGTAGACCCGGTGGAACGTGAACAGCACGTCGGAGGCGGTGAAGTCCTTCCCGTCATGCCACGTCACACCGGGGCGCAGGCTGATGACCCACTCCGACAGCGACCCCTGGTGCGGGGTGATCGACTGGGCCAGGACGTACTCGACCTGCGCCTGCGCGTCGAGCTGGACCAGGGGCTGGTACAGCGACTGCAGCCGGGACGTGTCGACGTAGGTGAGGCTCTTGTGCGGGTCGAGGGTGTCCGAACTGGAGCCCCCGGTGAGGCCGAGCTTCAGGTTGCCGCCGCGCCTCAGGGTGCGGCTGGCCTGATCTACATGCTGCGTCGCGCCGGAACTGGCGCCGCCGCAGGCGGCCAGTAAGCTTCCGCCGCCCGCCAGGGCACCGGCGGCCGCAATCCCGCGCAGGAACTGGCGTCGCCCGAATTCTGCTCCCGGCCGCGGCGTGCTGCTCTGAACGGGTCGATCCACGGAAACCTACCTCCACGAATTGGCATAGTGGCACTAAACGTATTCGGGGACATGATCGAATAGGCGCACGATGGCCCGGCGCGGCATGGGGGACCAATCCTCCCGGTAAAGCGCCCTATGCGGGGTACTGGCTATAATGACACAGGCCGGGTGGCCGCGCTACCCGCCCGAATACGCTCCGGCAGTGCGGGGTTACTGGGCAACGGTTTAGTTGGCAACAAGGAGCACCTTTCCGACGTGCTCGCGGCGCTCGAGGAAACGATGCGCCGCAGCGGCGTCACTGACGGGGAAGGTGGCGGCAATGGGCACCGTGATCAATCCGCGCCGGATCAGGTCCAGCGACGTGGCCAGCTCATCCGGGGGGGCCAGGCGGAAGCCGATGATGCGCCAGCCGTTCCGGAACACGGGAATCAGGTCGATCGGGACCACCTCGCCGGCGTGCGCGCCGCAGATGGCGAGCGTGCCTTCCTCCCGCAGCACGGACAGGTGCGCCGCGAACAGCGGGCCGCCCACCGTGTCGAGGACCGCGTCGAAGCGGCGGCCGTCCGTGGCCCGCAGGAGGTCAGCGGCGATGTCACCCCCGCCCCGGACGATGACCTCGTCGGCGCCGAGCGCGCAGACCTGCCCGGCCTTGGCGGTCGTGCCGGCCGTCGCCACCACGGTCGCCCCGGCCAGCTTCGCGCACTGCACCAGCGCGCCCGCCACCCCGCCCGACGCCGACGGGACCAGGACCAGGTCGCCGGGGCGGACGAGAGCCAGCCGGTTCACCATGTGCCACGCGGTGCTGACGGCACACTGGCCGGCGGCCATGGCCAGCAGGTCATCGGCGGGTTCCAGGGGGACGACTACCTCGGCCGGCACGCAGACCAGCTCGCCGTACCCGCCCCACCGCGTGGTGCCGAAGACCTCGAAGGCCTCGCAGAGATCAGGCCGCCAGCGGGCGCACCGGGAGCAGCGGCCGCAGCTGTACTGCTGGAAGGCGGTGACGCGATCGCCGGCCCGGATGGGGCCGGCGGCGTCGCCCACGCCGACCACGGTGCCGGCGAATTCCGCGCCGAGGACCATGGGCAGCTCGAACGGCCAGCGGGACGTCCCGGCCCGGGAGTCGAGGTCTGAGTGGTTGACTCCGCAGGCCTGCACCTGGACCAGGACGTCGCCCGGGCCGGTCACGGGATCGGGGATGTCCGCGTACTGCATCGCCTCGGCCGGCCCGTACTCGTAGAACGCTGCCGCCTTCACCGTCCGCGACCTCGCCGCCGGGCCCGGCCCCCGTCCCCGCGGGCCCGATCCCCGGGGGCGCAGCCGGAAGCCATTCTCCGGCACGCAATTACGAAGTAACTACGAGGGCTCGGAATAGGCGCGTTTCTCTGGCCGCTGCGACCGGTAACGGCGGGCCGGGAAGCCCCCGCGCCGCACTGTTTCGTCACATTAGCCGCATCCATCACCGGACGCACCCAGCAATCACAACCGAAGCCTGACATGGGCGACCCTAAGCTCCATTGGCCTGACGTGGATTTACTAATAAAATTCGGAGATAAAAGCCACCGTCCCGGCCGGGCAGCCGGGCTGGCTAGCCGGGCTACTCGCCACCCGAGGTGGTGTTTCGAAGGAGAATATCCCCGCGAAGAGTAAGATTCAGGCTGATTCCGGTAAATGGCGCATGAGGGCTCTCATGCTGGCGGGAAGGATGGCAACGTGGCAGACTCCCGCGCGGTTCGGCAGCCCGGGCCGGGACCGGCGGCGGGCTCCCCGCTCCCGGCCGCGCCCCCGGCGGCCCGCGCCGCTCACCCGGTCGGCCGTCTCCTCGGGCGGCGGGCCGCCGCCGGGCTGTTCACCTTATGCGTCGTGTCCGTGCTGGTGTTCGCGGCCACCGAGGTCCTGCCGGGTAACGCGGCCAACGCGGTGCTCGGCCGCACCGCGGCCAGCAGCCCGGCCGCCCTGCACCGCCTGGAGGCGGCCCTGCACCTGAACCGGGGCCTGCTCGACCAGTACTGGCTCTGGTTCTCCGGCCTGTTCACCGGCCACCTCGGCCACTCCCTGGTCAACGGGCAGCCGGTGTGGGGTTATGTGG
>Ga0182024_10017186_pt1 | contig 13619 bp, 15 predicted proteins | sample P32metaG_FD_120480 | JGI IMG/M metagenome (GOLD analysis project Ga0182024, IMG submission 120480) | Permafrost microbial communities from Stordalen Mire, Sweden - P3-2 metaG (Illumina Assembly) | ecosystem: Environmental > Terrestrial > Soil > Wetlands > Permafrost | place: Sweden: Stordalen... | reverse complement strand
TGATGCGCAGCGAGGTTCACCACGAGGATGGTCGCCTGCTGGTCACGGCGATCGGCAGCTACTCGATCTTCCCCCCGCGCGACCGGCCCGCGACCCCACCAAAGCACTGACGCCCACGGCGCTCACGATTGCCGGCTCGGACTCCGGGGGTGGCGCTGGCGTGCAGGCAGATCTGAAGGCGTTCGCGCGCTGCGGCGTGCATGGGTGCAGCGCAATCACTGCGATCACAGTGCAGAACACGGTCGAGGTGCGCGCCGTGCATCCCGTCCCGCCGGATGTCGTGCTCGCTCAGGTGCTGGCCGTGCTCGCCGATATTGGCGTCGACGCGGTCAAGGTCGGAATGCTCGGCACGACCCCTGTCACGCTTGCGGTCGCTCGTGCCTTGGACGAGCTGCCCGACGGGACCCCCGTGGTGGTCGATCCGGTGATGGTCGCCGAGTCCGGCGCGCGCCTGCTTGACCCCGACGCGCAGCGCGCCTTGGTGCAGGAGATCTTGCCGCGCGCGACCGTGCTCACCCCGAACCTGATCGAGGCGCGTATCCTCGCCGGCTGGACTGACGCCCCGAGCGCTTTGGATGCCGGTCTAACCGATCGACCCGTCGGTGCGCCTGGGCCCGGGGGTCCGGCGTCCAGAGCGGATGAGGACAATGAAGCCGAGGCTCTCGCCCGTGCGGTGCTCGCCCTCGGTCCTCGCGTCGTCGTGCTCACCGGAGGCCATCGCGCGCGCGCGACAGACCTGTTCCTCGATTCGGCTGACGCTGGGTCGACGGTCAGCATCGAGGGAGAGCGCCACCTCGACGGCGCCGCCCACGGCTCCGGTTGCACGCACTCTTCCGTGCTCGCCGCTCAATTGGCCCTCGGGCGCTCGCCGCTCCAGGCCGCACGTGTTGCCCGTGCCCTCGCGGGCGAAGCCGTCGCGAACGGCCTGCGCGACGTCGGTCAAGGCGCCGGTCCGGTCGATGTCCTTGGCCTGGCCCGCATGCGCACCGACTGAAGATCGTGCGGGCGGGCGGGGGTCTATTTGCCATAATCGAAGCACGATGAAGCTACTGCGTATGAAGCCCGGTCATGGCGAGATCGTGCTCGCCGAGGGCGATGTGCGTGTGCCGGAGCAGGAGCGAGAGCTGATCGAGGCATTTCGCCGCGAGCTCGATGCCGGTATGTGGGCGGCCGTACCGACCGGGACCCCAGGTGGACGCCGCGAGGCCGAGCTGGTGAAGAACTTCGCCGAAGTTCCCCGTGAGGCCGAGCGTGTGATCTTCTTCCCGCGGGCGGCCGGCGGCGCGCCCGGGGCGACGCACCAGCGCTGATGACGCTCGCGCTGGGCACCGGTGCGATCCTCCTCGTGGTGCTTCTCTGGGAGCTTGTCCGGCCCTCGCTTAAACGCACTGTCACGCGCGGCCGGGAGATCTGGTCGCTGGGCCGGGGCGCCTCGACGCTGTCGGGCTATGACCCCGGCCGCGAGCGTCGCGCCGAGCAGCGGGCGCGCGCGCTGCTGCGCTCTTGCGTCGACGGGCGCGACTGGGCGATGTACCGAGATCTCGGGTTCCTGCGCGTATGGGGCGGCCTCGGCGAGCGCGGGCGGGGGGAGCACGCGAGCTACGCCTACCTGATCTACCCGCACAAGCCGGTCGTCGCCTACGTGCCGCAGACGGGAGCGTTGCTGAACGAGTACTGCGTCGCCTTCCCCGACCTCTCGCGCCCCTACGGCAGCTCGCGGCTGCCCGACTCCGATGACGTGCTCGCAAAGTGGATGGCGCTCACCGCCGACGAGCGACGCCTGATCGCCGACGCGAACATGCACCTCCCGGGCCGTCAGATCGATCCCGGCAGGGTGCGCCGCGACCTGCTCCGGCTCGCCCGTTGGGAGCAGGAGCGAGACCGGGAGCCGCTGGGCCGCGATCGACGTGGCTCAGATCACGCAGCTACCCTGCAGGCGTGAGCTTCGACGTTCGCCACAAGAGCAGAGCCCTCACCGAGGGCCCTGAGCGGGCTGCCGCTCGTGCGTATCTACATGGCATCGGCTACTCGGCCGAGGACCTGGCCAAGCCGATCGTGGGCGTGGCCCACTCCTGGATCGAGACGATGCCCTGCAACTTCAACAACCGGATTCTCGCCGCAAAGGTCAAGGAGGGCATCCGCGCCGCCGGTGGCACGCCGATGGAGCTGAACACGATTGCGATCTCCGACGGGATCACGATGGGCACCTCCGGGATGCGCGCCTCGCTCGTCTCGCGCGAGTTGATCGCCGACTCGATCGAGCTCGTCGCCTCCGCCCATGCCTTCGACGCGCTCGTCACGATCTCCGGCTGCGACAAGACGATCCCGGGTACCGTGATGGCGCTCGCGCGCCTGGACATCCCCGGGCTGATGCTCTACGGCGGCTCGATTAAGCCTGGCCACTACAAGGGCGCCGAGGTGACGATCCAGCAGGTGTTCGAGGCGGTCGGGGAGCTCGCTGCCGGGAAGATCACCGAGCAGGAGCTGCACGAGCTCGAGGAGGCCGCCTCACCGGGTGCGGGCGCGTGCGGAGGGCAGTTCACCGCCAACACGATGGCGATGGCCTTCGAGGCGCTGGGGATCTCGCCTGCTGGCAGCGCGATGGTTCCCGCAGAGGACGGGCGCAAGCTCGAGGTCGCAGAGAGCTGCGGCGAACTGGTGATGGACGTCCTGCGTCGGGGACAGCGCCCGAGCGAGATCATCACCAAGCCCGCGCTCGAGAACGCGATCGCGGCGGTTGCCACCAGCGGCGGCTCGACCAACGGCGTGCTGCACCTGCTGGCAGTGGCGCGCGAAATGGGCGTGGCGCTGGAGATCGACGAGTTTGAGGCAATCTCCGAGCGCACGCCGCTGCTGTGCGATCTGCAACCCGGCGGACAGTACGTCGCGACCGAGCTCTACGAAGCCGGCGGCGTGCCGCTCGTGCTCGCCCGCCTGAATGAAGCAGGGATTCTCCACGCCGACGCCCAGACGGTCACCGGCAGGAGCATCGGCGAGCACGCCGCGGATGCGCAGGAGACCGCCGGCCAGCGTGTGGTGCGCCCACTGTCTGACCCGATCAAACCGACCGGCGGCTTCGCGATCCTGCGCGGCAACGTCGCGCCCGAGGGCTGCGTCGTAAAGCTCTCCGGGCACGAGCGCCGCAGACACGTCGGGCCGGCGCGTGTATTCGATGGCGAGGAGGCTGCGATGGCGGCCGTGCTCGGTCACGAGATCAAGGCCGGTGACGTGGTCGTGATCCGCGGTGAGGGACCCGCCGGCGGCCCCGGCATGCGCGAGATGCTCTCGGTGACCGCCGCGATCGTCGGAGAGGGAATCGGCGAGGACGTCGCACTGATCACCGACGGGCGCTTCTCGGGCGCCTCGCGAGGCTTCATGGTGGCTCACGTCGCACCGGAGGCCGTCCGCGGCGGCCCGATCGCAGCGATCCACGACGGCGACGAGCTCACGATCGACGCGGACGCCCGCCGGTTGGACGTGGCGCTGTCCGAGGAGGAGATAGCCGCGCGCGTGAGCGCCTACAGCCAGCCACCGCGCGCCGACGAGCACGTGGACGTCGCCATCCAGAAGTACGCCAAGCTGGTGGGCTCCGCCGCCGAGGGCGCTGTCACGAGCTGAGCTGCAGGAGGCCTACTCGCTGAGGAACTCCTCGAGCAGCCCGTTGAACGCCACCGGCCGCTCGATCATCGCCATGTGCCCGGTGTCAGCGAAGATCACCGCTCGCGAGTTTGGGATCAGCCGCTCGTACAGCTCGGCGTCGCGTGCCGTCACGACCTTGTCTTGCCTGCCCCACACGATCAGTGTCGGACAGGCGATCTCGCCCAGGCGCTCGCGGTAGTCATAGTTCAGGTTTGCCTCGATCCCGTCGATGAAGCCGGGCGCCGCCAACCCGCGCACGAACTCCGCGACGTACGCGGCCGGCAAGCGGTCGGGGTGGCGCGTCACGATGTTCGTCGTCGGCTCCAGTCGACGCAGACGCGGGTGCCTGGCGAGCAGTCCCGCATGCGCTGCCACCTGCGCGTGATAGGTGTTGAAGATCCCTTTGAACCGGTGTGCCTGGGCGACCAGCTGCAGCGAGCGGCGATCGTTGTAGGTGCTCAGGCCGGCGGGGGAGACCAACACGAGGCGCTCGACGAGCTCGGGGTACTCGATCGCGAGCTCGACCGCGGTGAAACCACCCATCGAATGGCCCACGAAGGCGGCTGCGCTGAGCTCGAGCGCCTCCATCAGCCGCGCCAGCATGCGGGCGTAGATCGGCACCGAGATCCCGCCCCGCGCCGGCAGCGGCGAGTCGCCGAAGCCCGGCAGATCGACCGCGATCACGCGATGGCTCCCAGCGAATGCCGTCAGCTGCTCGACCCAGTGCGTCCAGCGCCCGATCAGGCCGTGAATAAACACCAGCGGCGGACCTTCCCCCAGTTCCACCACGTTGATTGGCTGACCGTCGTTCAAAACCACCCAGCGCTGATGCTCGCGCCAGTTGACGTCGAGCCACGCGGAACGCCCGCGCGGTCCGTAGAATGATCGATCGTCTGGCCGGGGAGGCGTGGGAGACGGTGAGGGAGACGCTGTGGATGTCGGGTTCATGACCTTTCAATCTACCCGAGGACCTGCATTTCTATGAGGATTGCGATCGACATCGACTCGACGCTCCACCACTACTGGGACGTGCTCTCGGAGGTCTCGGTGCGACGCTTCGGCATCGAGCTGCCCTACGACGAGCAGTTCACGTGGGGCATCACCCGTTTGCGCCCCGAGCAGTTGGAGATCTGCATCGAGGAGAGCCACTCCGACGAGCGGATCCTCACCGGCGCCCCCTATCCGGGCGCGGTCCAGGCGGTGCGCCGCTGGCACGAGCAAGGCCACTTCGTGCACATCACCAGCCATCGGGCGCTCGACCGCAAGGACGCCACCGACGCGTGGCTGCGGCGAATCGAGCTGCCGTTCGACGATCTGCACTGCTCCTACGACAAGGTCTCCCGCTGCGCCGAGCTGGAGATCGACCTGCTGATCGACGATGGCCCCATGAATCTCTCGGCCGCCCTCGAACACGGCATCCTCGCCGCCACGATCGAACACCCCTGGAATCGGGACGTATGCGAGGAAGAGGAGATCCTCTGCGCGAGCAACTGGATCGAGCTCGGAGCACTGCTCGAGCCGGTGCTGGGGATCCAGGTGCGTTCCTTGGCTCATGGAGGCTGAGCCGCGGGGTGCCTTGAGCAGCGACGAAGAAGCATGGCGGTGAGTGCAGGAACAGGTTCTGAGGGGCACCACGGCGAAGTAGACGTCGCTATGAACACTCCAGTACGGACCTCGGACGGCGCATCGGGTCTCGACAGGGCCTGGCGCGAGGCGCTTCAGTTGCTCGAAGACGACCTGCTCAGACGCGACGCGGCCGAGCGAACTCGCCGTGCGTACGGCATCGACCTGGCTCAGTTCGCCCGTTGGGCGGCCGCGCGGGGACTGCAGCCCGGGGCCGTCGGCCCGCGTGAGGTGCGCCGCTACGTAGCGCTGCTCTCTGAAGCCAACGCGGCTGCCAGCACCACGGCGCGCAAGCTGGCGGCGCTGCGGGCTCTGTTCGCCAGCCAGCGCGAGCATGGTCTGATCGCTCAGAACCCGGCTGACCTTCTCAGCACCCCGCGGCGCTCGTCCTACCTCCCGCGCGTGCTCAAGGCCAAGGAGGCCGCGAAGCTGCTCGACTCGATCGGGGCGGGCGGGCAATCGATCAGGGAGGGCGGAGGAGGCGGGGTGGGTGGGTCACTCATTCAACGCGACCGCGCCCTGTTCGAGCTCGCCTACGCGTGCGGGCTGCGCGCGGAGGAGCTCGTATCGCTTCGGGTCGCGGACATCGACCACGACAACGAGCAGCTTCGCGTCGAAGGCAAGGGACGCAAGACGCGTTATCTGCCGGTTGGCGAGGTGGCGATGGCGGCGGTCAGGCTCTATCTGGAGCGAGGCCGTAATGGGCTTACCTCCCCAAGCGCATCGGCTGCGCGCGTGGGAGAGGCGCAAGCGCTGTTCCTGAGTAAGACGGGCAAACCACTAGGCACGAGCGATGTGCGCAGGCGGTTGCGGGCATGGGCGAGGAGCGCTCAAATCCCCGGCGGAGCGACGCCGCACGCCCTCCGGCACAGCTATGCGACGCACCTGCTCGACGGCGGAGCGGACCTGCGAAGCATCCAGGAGTTGCTCGGACACGCGAGCGTCTCTACAACACAGGTTTACACTCGGGTAGAGTCCTCAAGGCTGAGAAGCGCCTATGCGCGCAGCCACCCTCGGGCCTGAGCGAGGGGGAGAAGACACTGGAGACGAATGTCAAAGCGATCGAGCTGCGCGAAGTCTGGCGGCGGTATAAGACCGACGATGATCGCCGTGCGCGCGAGCGGCTCGTGCTCGCCTACTCACCGCTGGTCAAGTACGTAGCCGGGCGCACCGCCGCCGGGCTGCCTCCGCATGTCGAGGAGGCGGACCTGATCTCCTACGGGCTGGTCGGGCTGATCTCCGCGATCGAGCGCTTCGAGCCCGCCCGGGAAATCAAGTTCGAGACGTACGCGATCATGCGCATCAAGGGCGCGATCATCGACGAGCTGCGTGCGATGGACTGGGTCCCACGCAGCGTGCGCTCGCGGGCCCGCGAAGTCGAGCGCGCCAACGCGAAGCTCGAGCACAGTCTGCAGCGGGCGCCGACCGACAAGGAGATGGCGGCCGAGCTGAAGATCACGGTCGAGGAACTTAACGAATCGCTCTTGGCTATCTCGCACTCCTCGATGGTCGCGTTGGACGAGCTGTGGAGCGTCTCGGACTCGAGCGGCGATCAGGTGTCCTTGATGGACACGATCGAGGACCACGCGGCGCCCGACCCGGCGAAGGCGCTCGACGTGGGCGACCTGAAGGACCGGATCGCCGACTCGATCGCGAAGCTGCCCGAGCGGGAGAAGCTCGTGATCGCGCTGTACTACTACGAGAACCTGACCCTGCGCGAGATCGGCGAGGTGCTCGGCGTGACCGAGTCGCGCGTGTCCCAGCTGCATACGAAGGCCGTCCTGCGCCTGCGCTCGCGGATGCAGGAGGAGTCCTTCGACAGCTGATCGACTAGGCTCCTCAACCGATGGCAACCCGCTCGATCGTCACCTCCCAGCCCGATGTCGCCTGTGATGTATGCGGGCGACGGTTGCTGCGCGGTGAGTTGCCCGATGTCTTCTTAGCGGGTGGACAGCGGCGCACCGTGTGCGAGCTGTGTGCCCCACGCGCGGCGCATGAGGGCTGGCTGCGCGAGGCGGACCGGCACTCGGTGAGCCTGCCGCCGTCGCGCTCCAGGCGCGGGCGCAACCTGTTCGAGCGTCTGCGCTCCCAGCGCGATCCGATCTCCGATCTTCCGGATGAGGATTTCGCACGCGATGGCCTTCCGATCGTGCCCCCGGCGGAGGTGGAGGGTCTTCAAACCGAGTCCTACGACTTCCTGGAAGCCATCGCATCTGGGCCGGAGGACCCGTCCACGGTGCCGAGCGCGTCGAACGAGGACTCGACCTCGACCCAGGCATTGACCGCCGGCGAGGTGAAGGTCCAGCGTGCGCTGGAGGTATTCAACGCCGGCGAGCACCCCCGGCGCGTGGCTGGGGTCGCCCGCTCGTTGGGGGAGCCGAGCGTTGCGGTCCGCCCGCTCGCGGAGTCCGGAAGCGTGGTATCGATCGTCGTCGCCTGGGAGCTCAGCTGGTATCGCTACGAGGTGGATCTCGGCGACGAGGCGGCCGGCGCGAAGGTGGTGGCGCAGGGGACCGAGCTGGGTGAGCTCGCGCGGGAGGATCTGCTCGTGAATGTCGTCGCAGACGAGCACGGGAAGCTCGGGGCAGTTCGCGTCTGAAGCGCACCGCTTGCTTATTCGCAAGGCGGAGAGTAGGATTTGAGCGGATGATCTATTGTGTCGTACCCAAGCCATTGGCCGATGAGCTCTATCCGAAGCTCGTCGAGCACTACCAGAACGAGGACAACGTGACGGTGATCGTCGACCGGCGCGAGTTCGACCGGCGCGCTCGCCGGGGCCAGTCGGTCGCGAAAGCGCCGGCCGCAGAGGGTGCGCCGCGGCGCGTGATTCGGGATCGTCGCCGGGCCCGCGTGGCTGGGGACATGCCCCCGCTCGCAACTGCCGCCTCGTAGCCGGCCGAGCGTTTCGTCCTAACCGACCGGAATACTGCGGGCGATGAAGGTGATCGTTCATGTCGATGGCGGCGCTCGCGGTAATCCCGGGCCGGCTGCGGCAGCCTGCGTGATCACCTCGCCCGCGGGCGAGGTGCTCGGCGAGCACGCGCAACTGCTCGGCTCGGTCACAAACAACGTTGCCGAGTATCGGGCGCTGCTGCTCGGCTTGGCGCAGGCACGCGAGCTGGGTGCGAGCGAGGTCGAGGTGATCGGCGACTCGGAGCTGATCGTGAACCAGGTGCGAGGCATCTATAAGGTCAAGCACGTAGCGATGAAGCCTCTCCACCGTGAGGCGCTCGCGGCCTTGAAGAACTTCGAGCGCTCCTCGATCCGGACTGTGCCCCGCGCTCAGAACGCGCATGCGGACGCGCTCGTCAACGCGGCGTTGGACCAAGCACGCAGCACTGCGGCCTCGGACTGAGAGCTCTTTCGGCTGAGAGTGCGTCAGTGCAGCGGCTGGGCGGATTTGGCGATCGCGAGCATCTGCGCGTTCGTCAGTTCCTCCAGCAGCGTGTTCGTCACCCAGTAGAGGACGTGGCCGGAGCGCCAGCCGACGACGTGGATGCGTGCGCCGTCGTCGACGAGCTCGTAGGGGCGGCCGCCGATGGCCTGGACGCGCGCGTGGGCGAACAGCGGCGGGTTCAGCCAGTCGGTGCCCTCAAAGTCATAGTAGCCGCCGATCGAGTTCTGCTGCCAGACGATCACATAGGCGTGGTGGAGATTGCCCTGCTGGTCTTTGAGCGTGTACGCGCGCACCGTCTGCTGTTCGCCCGGGCCGGTCTGGAGCGTCGGGTAGAGGACCGGGAATGGGACTTCGAGGGCTGCCTTCACCGTTTCACTCTCGCCGGCCGAGGTGGTCGGATACAGGCCGATGGAGCGCGGTGAGGTGCTACCGGAGCGGTGATGGTGGCTCGAGCTGTGTCCGCTGGGCTTGGACGCGGGGAGGCTCAGGTGTTCGTGGCCGTGCAGGAAGTCCTCGAGCGTCGCCCGCTCGAGCGTCGGATTCGAGGTCACGTAGGAGCCGCCATTGACTAGAGCGTCAACGTTCGTGGTCTGGAACTTGACCTGCCGGAGGGGCTTGGACTGCGAGAAAGCGATCAGCTTGGATAGTTCGATCAGCTCTTCGGCGGAGGCGTGGAAGGTCGAGGTGATCGCATGCCCGACCGCTTTGGCCACGGTGTCGATCTGGCCGACCTCGTTGGCCGGGTTGATCTGCTCGCGCAGGTCGCGCAGGAAGTCCTGCTGACGCGCCACGCGCACGAAGTCCGAGTCGGTGTGGCGGTAACGCACGTAGTCGAGCGCGTTTTCGTAGCAGAGCTTCTGATAGCCGGGCTGCAGGTTGATGCTCGTGTAATCCGTTTCGGTCGTGCCGACGTTCTCGTTGTAGTAACGGTGATCGACGTTCACGTAGGCGCAGCCGAGTGTGTCGACGACCTGAATGAAGCCCTTGAAGTTGACGTCGATGATCCCGTTGAGCGTCAGGCCGGGGAATACTTCGCGCTTGATCGTTTCTGCCGCGAGCACGATCCCGCCCTTTGCGCCCCCGAGCCGGCTGCCGATCGTGTACGCCGCGTTGATCTTTTCGCCGGCATACACCTGACCTGAGGGCGTCGTGATGTTGACCATCAGATCGCGTGGAATCGAGAGCACCGAGGTCTGACCCTGTTCGGGGTCGAAGCGCACGAGCAGGATCGTGTCTGAGTGCGGCGGGTCTTCCTTGTCGTAGGAGTCCTTGGAGCCTTCCCTGCGGTCAGATCCGAGGATCAGGAAGGTCTGCGGGCCGCCGCTGTATTCGGGTGTGACGAGGCCTCGGGGAGCTTCGATGTGGCTGACGGCGGGGAAGATGTCGTGCGCGAGGCCGCTCGCGGTGTTCAGCGCGACCGTCGCCGTCGCTCCGGCACTGAGCAGCACGATCAAAACGCCGCCGATCAGGAAGCGCTTCCACATGCCCAGCCACAGAGAGGGTGGGCGCTCGTCATCCATCGGATGTCACCAAGGAGCAGCTCATAGCGCGGGACAAGACTGGCGCCGCCCCCCGACGGCACGCTCGCCCATGGAGGTTAGCGAGCCCGTCGGCGTGCTTGCGCCGGCGGAGCTGGGCGATGACGGGCGCGACCGGTACCCTCGAGATCGTGCTCAGCCCCCGAAATCGTGAGCTCTTGGGGCTGATCCCCGCCGCGCTGCTGGTGACGGCGGGCTTCACCGCGATCTTCATCCAGGTCCAGGACACCTCGCGAGGGTCGGCGACCAGCCTCACGCTGAACCACGCCTCCAGCGTGTCGCTGACCTACGGCGCGCTGTTCCTCGTGCTGTGCGTGGCCGGGCATCTGGTGATTCGCTTCTGCCTGCCCGATGCCGACCCTTACCTGTTTCCGCTCGGCGCGGTGCTAGCGAGTGTGGGGATCGTGATGGTCTACCGCATCAACCCCACGCTGGCGCGTCAGCAGGCGCAGTGGATGGTGCTCGGATTGGTGCTGTTCGCCGCGACGATCCTCGCCCTGCGCCGCCGCGGTGTGGGCGTACTCGAGCGCTACCGCTATACAATCGCGGTGCTCGGCATCGGCATGACCGTGCTGCCGCGCCTGCCCGTGATTGGCGAGCAGGTCAACGGCGCCTACCTCGACATTCACATTGGCGGCGTCTCCTTTCAGCCCGCCGAGCTCGGGAAGGTCGCGATCGTGATCTTCCTTGCGAGCTATCTGCGCGACAACCGTCAGATCCTCGTGACCGGCGGGCGGCGCGTACTGGGCTTGACGGTCCCGCCGATGAAGCAGTTCGGCCCGATGCTGCTCGTGTGGGGCGCGGCGATGGGCACGCTGCTGCTCACGGGCGAGCTGGGTACCTCGCTGATGTTCTACGGCGCGTTCCTCGCGCTGCTGTATGTTGCCACCGGGCGCTTCTCGTTCCCGCTGATCGGCCTGGTCCTGTTCGCCCTCGGCGCGTGGTTCGTCGCCGGGCATGTCGAGCACGTGCACGCGCGCGTGCTCGCCTGGGAACATCCTCTCGACCCGACCCTGTTCAGGAGCGGGACCAGCTACCAGCTCGGCCAGGCGCTGTTCGCCCAGGCCGATGGGGGTCTGTTGGGGACGGGCTTCGACCAGTCGCTGCTACGCCTGCCCGGCGGCTCCTCGATCCTGCCGGTCCCCGAAAGCGACATGATCTACGCGGTCATCACCGACGAGCTCGGCCTCTTCGGCGCGGCCGGCCTGCTGCTCGTCTACCTGCTGTTCGTCGCCCGCGGCCTGAAGACGGCGATGCTGGCGAAGGACTCGTTCTCCAAGCTGCTGGCGACAGGACTGTCGTTCGTCGTCGCGATGCAGGTGTTCGTGATTGTCGGCGGTGTCACGCGCGTGATTCCGCTGACGGGGGTGACGCTGCCGTTCGTCGCCTACGGAGGCTCCTCGGTGGTGATGAACTTCGTGCTGCTTGCGCTCTTGCTGGTGATCTCCGACCGCGCGCGGAGGCCTTACGCGAAGAGACGATAGGCGCTTGGAGCTCTGCGTAAGTCGTTGACGTTTCCTCTCAGAACCTCCACAAATCCGTTCCTGCGCAGGGGAGCCCCGCGCGCCGTCGAAACCCAGGCCGTGCTGACTTCGACAATCGCGGCGACACCACGCCTGTTCCTGCGGACACCGCCGCGGCCCGCGCACAACCGCTACGCCGGATTGACCGAGCCCCGCTCGCATACAGGCGGCCCGTCATCCACAGGCGGGCTGTCCTCTCCCGCCGGCCTGCACCGGCGGCCATGGCTGGCGCGTCTGCGCCGCGCTTTGGAGGAAGATCTGTTTGTCCTTCACTACCAGCCGATCATGTCGCTCAAGGATGGGAGCGTGTCGCATTACGAGGCGCTCGTGCGGCTCGCCGACGAGCCGGGGGGAGGCCTTGTGGCACCCGGCAGGTTCCTACCCGCGGCCGAGCGCTACGGGTTGATCCGCGAGATCGACCGGATGGTGCTGGCTCAGGTATGCACGCTGCTCGCGGGGGAGCCCGACAGGCGGGGTATGCGGATCGCGATCAACTGTTCGTCGCTGTCGATCACCGACGGAGAGATGCTCACGCAGATCGAAGGACGGCTCGCGCGCGCGGGGGTCGATCCCGCGCGACTTGTGATCGAGGTCACCGAGACCGCCGCGATCTCCGATATGGCGCGCGCGCAGGCCTTCTGCGCGGGCGTGCAGGCGCTCGGCTGCGCCGTTGCACTGGACGACTTCGGGGCCGGTTTCGGTTCCTTTCAGTACCTCAAGCATCTGCCGTTCGAGTACCTGAAGATCGACGGCGACTTCATCCGTGGTCTGCCAGATTCGCCTAAGGACCAGCTCGTGGTCAAGGCGCTCGTGGAGCTCGCCCGCGGCATGGGCAAGCAGACGATCGCCGAGTACGTCGGCGACGCGGCGACGGTGGAGCTGCTGCGCGACTTCGGTGTCGACTACGCCCAGGGGTTTCAGGTGGGACGGCCCCAGCCGGCCGTACCGCTCGCGGTTTAGCAGGCCCTACTTGGGCTGGGGAAACTGGGCCCGCATCGCTGCGTCCCAGACACGATCCGGGGTGAGCCTGCGCTGCAGGATCGACAGGCGCGCCGAGGCGGTCACCGGCACTCGCGACCGCGCGCGACGGCGGGAGATCGCCTTCTCGATCGCCTTCGCGACGACATCGGGGCCGCCGCCGAGGTGGCGCATCGGGCTTTCGTAGACACCCGTGGTGAGCGCCGAGACCGCTGCGTCGAACTCGGCATACGGGCCATCCGCAGTGGCGGCCTCGCCTGCCTTTGCCACGGCGGTGGCCGCGAACTCGGTCACGATCAGCCCGGGCTCGATCAATACGACGTCGATCCCAAAGCCCTTGACCTCGAAGCGCAGCGCGTCTGAGATCGCCTCCAGCGAGTACTTGGTGGCGTGGTAGAGACCCGCGCCGGGGAACGTCAAACGCCCGCCCATCGAGCCGATGTTGACGACCTTGCCCCAGTGCTGCGCGCGCATTGCTCCCAACACCAGCTGGGTCATGCGGACCAAGCCGAACACGTTGGTCTCAAACTGTGCTCGCATGGCGTCCAGTGGAACCTGCTCGATCGCGCCACCCTGGCTGTAGCCGGCGTTGTTGACGAGCACGCCGACGGCGCCCTCGGCGCGCTCCACTTGATCCACCGCGGCGCGCATCGAGGCCTCGTCGGTCACGTCGAGCGCCAAAGTGCGGCAGCCGGCGTCCTTCAGGTGCTCGATCGCCTCCAAGCGTCGGGCGGTCGCGTAAACGGTCCAGCCGCCGTTGGCCAGGCGGCGAGCCGTGGCCTCGCCGATACCAGATGAGCAGCCGGTGATCAGCACCGCCTTTGAGATCTCGCCCACGGTGAAGCAGCATAAGGGGTCTGGCGTGGCGCCAAAAGGCGCCGCTGTTCTCTAGGCTGAAGCACCGATGCGCGCGGTCACCTT